>Ga0181357_1000059_pt1 | contig 31949 bp, 41 predicted proteins | sample Fa13VDMM110DN_FD_130094 | JGI IMG/M metagenome (GOLD analysis project Ga0181357, IMG submission 130094) | Freshwater viral communities from Lake Michigan, USA - Fa13.VD.MM110.D.N | ecosystem: Environmental > Aquatic > Freshwater > Lake | place: USA: Michigan | collected 2013-09-24 | reverse complement strand
GCTCTACCAACTAGTATATAGTAAGCGACCTAGTATGTAGCGACTGCGTTACGGAGCATTCCCAAGAAGCGATGAGCCTTTTGACGAAAACTGGAGCGAGTGGAGGGAATCGGACCCTCGTATTCAGCTTGGAAGGCTGCTGCTCTACCACTGAGCTACACTCGCAGATATTAAAATATATAGATCGCTAATTTGGCGGAACAGGTGAGATTCGAACTCACGATACCCTTACAAGTATTCCAGTTTTCAAGACTGGCGCCTTCAACCCCTCGGCCACTGTTCCGCATATGTGGTGAACCCGACAGGACTCGAACCTGCGACCTAGTGCTTAGAAGGCACTTGCTCTAATCCACTGAGCTACGGATTCCTATTATTAGTTATTTAACTGACTTATATTCCCACGCATTGGCTTCGCTCCAATGCCAAACTCGGTTGATGCCAGCAACAATCATTGCTTGCCAGCAAGCACCGCATGGATGACTAGGCTTAAGTCTATTTTCTGCCCATCGCGCAACAGCAATATCGCATCCGCGAATATCCTGCTTTGCTGCAATAATAGCATGAATTTCAGCATGTAGCCAGTTATTGGTTTGTTTGTATGGCTTCGCAAACTTCATGAATCGTGCTTGCTGCGGATGGCTCTTTTCTTGACACCACCCAACAGATATGATTTCATTACGATTAAATACTAATGCGCCAAAATGAAAGCCCGATGCATCCGCAGACTTAGCGATAGATGTAACATATTCAGCATGACGCATTTGGATATGATACATTAATATTTCTTCTCATAGTAAACTCAAGAGATGGTAGGCGACCAGGGTACCGCCCCCTGCCGTGAACACCGATCTAGTGCTTAAGGGATTATAAGACCCTCCCGCGCACTTGCGCCGTCGCCCAAACTTAGTTTATAGAAATTAGTGAATCGTTTTCATATTCATATTTAATGAGAGATATTTTTGCTTCAGATAGATATTGTACAGTTAGAGCAATTGAATCTGCCCAACGTTGTTCAAATGGTTCATCTTTATAAGACACTACCGTTTTGATACCGCTCTGAATGATAATCTTAGTACAATCCACGCAAGGCATACATGTAGTGTAGAGTGTAGTGCCCATCAAGTCGCGCTGGGCATGAAGAATGCTGTTCATCTCAGCATGAATAGTAAGGTTTAACCTCAGCAGCCTATCTGAATATCGTTCGGTGGTATCTAAGATACCTCGCGGAAATCCATTATATCCAGTAGAGATAATGTTATTTTTTTCATCGACTAGTATGGATCCTACCTTAGTGGAAGGATCCTTGCTCCACGTGGAGATTTCTTTAGCAAGTCGCAGAAATCTAATATCCCACATGACGGTGTTATTGGTATGATCCCACATGACGTTGTTGTTTGTATCAATCATAACTTATAGTATCACATTTCTATGCGATTGTCAAGATAATTCTCGTATTCATTCAGAAACTCATTTATTTCGGTGATCGACAGTTCAGTGATAAATTTGACATTAGCCACAGTTATCATAAAGTGTTTAACCGTATCAGAAATTTCTTTATATGAAGAATATTGCATCATTTTCTTGTTTATCATATTAAGATTATAGCTTACTGTATCCTAATTAGCTACTTCAGAGATTATAACATAATCGGAAACCCAGGCGATTCTGTTGTAGGCGGCGTTGATCGAGGAGACGTATACGATGGACATCAGCAGAAGGATGAAGACTAGGATGAAATGCATGAACTATTCCACCGTCGAACTGTCTTCGGGTAGCTCGTCAACGAGGTGTCGGGCAATGTCGCGCCAGTCCACGTCGCTCAGAAACGCCATGCAATAGTCCTTAACGAAGCCGTCGGGGTATTCGTCAGTCGCTTGCTCAACATATTCCTTTATAATCTCGTGCGCATGGTAGGCATTCTCGCGGGTAATCCCAAAGTTCTCTGCGTTCATATCGCCCACCAGTTCCAGGTTGACGCGCCAGGTTGCGTAGTTCGTCCAGCCGTTGTACTTATCGTTGCTCATGTGATCCCCTATTCCCTTCCGCCGCCCCTGCCGTAAACACGGTCCGTGCCGCCGCTAGTTTGGCGTAGGCTTCGGCGTGTGTTTCGGATGAGGTATCGAACTTGCATGGCAGGGTTGGTTTGCCGTTCCATTGGTGACAAGTAAACGGCGCAATTTGCCAACGTCCGTCGCTGCTTTGGTAGACGTAATAATCGCTGTATGGGTAATCGCTGATGGTTTTCATGTTCAGCGGCCTTCGTCGTACCGGCTGCGGCCGGACTCCTCCCCGCCGCATGCATCGTCCAGCCAGGTGCGAGTCGGCGAGCGCGACACCTCCGACACCATCCATTCGATGCCCTTCTCCGCGGCGGTAAAGCCGCGTGCCTTGATCAGTTCCCAGGCCTCGCGCTTCGTGGGGACAACAGCCGCTTCGATCCAAGCGTTGAACTCGCGGTTGCGGTACTGGGCGTATTCGATCTTGTAGGCCATGTTGTTAATCTTCAAATCATTCATCATATTAAGATTATAGCTTAGTTATACGCTAATGTCAAGCACTAAAAAATGAGTGTTTTCAATGACTTAGCTAAGAACTAAAAATGAGTGTTTTCAATGACTTAGCTACTCAGAGCGGCGAGCGTTGCCGGAGACCCAGGCTGGACCAGTCAGGTAGGCGCGGCGCCCGCGATCTCATATGAGTCGCCGATGAACATCCCAAGCGCCGCCATTTCCTCGATGGCCTCGCGCTTCGTGCCGAATTTCTGCGCCGTGTTGATGTTCCCTGACCACGCTGCGGCACAGTCGCGGGTCAAGTACTGCGCGCCGAGCGCCGCGCTGCGATGGCGGATGACGTATGGCATTGTCGTTCTCCTGTTCTGAGGTTCTAGCGACCGCTTCGAATGCCGACGACGGTGAAGCTTTTGTTGGCGTAGTGGGCGGGCTGAGCCGCTGCTGTGACAATCGGCGCGAAGCGAAGGGTGCCCGGAACGCCGACAATCATGAACCTGTCGCCTTCGCATAGGATTGCTGTGATCGCCTTCCTCGCGTTGTCAGCGTCGGCGTAGGTGCGAGCAGGCTCAAACTTGAATTCGTTGTTCATGTTCGTCATCTTCAAATCATTCATCATATTAAGATTATAGCTTAGTTATACGCTAATGTCAAGCACTAAAAAATGAGTGTTTTCAATGACTTAGCTATTCAGAGATTACACCAGCCACTTGATCATCTGGTGAGTCTGAGATGGCCAGTTGACGGCGATGACGCCGACCATAGCGCCGCACTTGATAACCGACCAGTCATTGCCTCCCGGAAAAACTGCGTCGCCGAAGTACAAGGCTGGCTCCTTTGAGTCCGACACAAATCTAGCCACGTTCGTGCCTTTCGAACAAGTAGAGAAGTCTATACAGGTCGTGCCGCCGATTCCGGCGACGACATCTTTTGCCGGAGGGCACTCGCTTAGGATCCTACGGCGAACTGCGCCAAGCGGATCAAACTGACGCTTGATCTCGCGGTCAGCATAGTGGCCGACAAGCGATACCGAAAGCTGGCAACCGCGATCCTCAGTGTCTAGGACCTGATGGCCTTGGGCGCGCATAGAAGCCAGCCATATGCCGACAGATGACCGTACGGCGTCCGTGATCTCGTTGCGCCACATGCTCTCGCCGTCCATAGACCACGCATCATTTCCGCTCTGGGCAAGTATCGTGTATCGGCCAGGAATGTGCTGAAGTATCTTCTCGCGACGAGCGCCAGACACGATGGTTACATCGTACTTCTGAGTCAACTGCAGCCAGACGGACTTCTGCTCAGGCGTCATGTACCCACCAGAATCGATGAGCGTTCCGTCCATGTCGAACAAGAGCCTCATCGCTTGCACTCGTATGCCACGCCATATACCTCGGTGTCGATATTGACGGATTTCATGCAACTCTTAGAATGACACTTTGCTCGTTCAGCCGACCGGTGACGATCTTTCTAATAGTGGTCAGGGCATCGACGAACTTATCGACACCGCGGACAGACTCGTTGGTCACCGTCGGCAGTGCAGCTTCAGGCTTCCGAAGCTTCTTTTGGTAGGACACTTTGTCATCCCACCCGATCAGCTTGGTGCCCTTAACCGTGAGGTCGTTCTTCTCCTCCGCGATGTAGACCTGGAGGACGGCGGACTTGGTGTTGTAGATCCACACTCGCTTCGCTCCGATCAATCTGACCGGATTGATGCTCTGGATCTTGAGGGCTAGATCAGCCTTCTGGAACTTGACGTTCCGGACCAGCTTTTCGACGCTGATTGGCCGGGCTTTCCGTGGAGCCTTGGCCCGCTTCTGGTTGCCAGCGTAGGTCTCAGCATCCTCGATCATGTTGGCTATGAAGGAGTGGTACGCTCGAAGAGACAACTTCGTGAAGTTGCTGTAGTTCTCGACCATCTCAAGGTCCTTACCCGATATCGCGTCGGTCAGTTCCTCCAGCAGCGGACGCTTCATCATAGCGATCTTTGCGGCAGTAGCCGACCGAACTTCATTCTTGATGAACCAGTCATATGTCCGAAAATTAACGAACTTCTCAGTCAGTCCGATCTTTGGGTCGATAGCATCGTCTTGAATGCCTTCGATCTCGGCCAGAAAGTATTGTTCCTTGGCCGCGACGCGGTCCTGGATGCTGATGGTCGGGCGCTTCTTGTCATCTTCGGGATTCGCATCATCGCCGATCAACATGCGATTATCAACCAACTTTGCTTCGACAGTGAAAAGGTTGCGGATATGACCGTCGAATCTAGTCTTCTCCTCCGCAGTAAGAACCAGTCCGGTGTCCTGCATGTGAGCCAGAAAGATGATCGACCGCGGAGCGACCTGCCAGGGGGCGAGTGCCTTGATCTTGGCGATGTCGTCTGTCGACCAGCCGGTCTTTACCATATGGTCCGTCAGCCAAAAGATGATATCGCGACGGGAATGGAAGTAGCCGTACCAGGTATAAGCCTTGCTCAGGTGTTCTTGGCGTTGCTCAGGGGTAAGCTTCTCCATGGTGTTAGCATCAACCTTAGGTTCGATGCCCAGACGCTTTGAAGTGGCATCGAAGTCCTTCGGATTCTTCTTGACGCGCTTCTTTGTCTTAACCTTGATCCTGGTGACCTGATTCTTTGTCATGTAATCATCTCCTATTCAGTTAGTATCGCCGTCATAGCGGCGCGGCGTAAGCAGGTTATCTAACCAGCCATTCGAGTATTTAACTGCGCATGCACTTTGCTCATAATGGCGCATTCGCGGGCATGGGCGTTAATCTTTCCGCGCACGATCTCCACCAGCGCGACTTTCCATTGGGCTGAGTCATACTTGCGAAGACGGTCATACAACGCCCAACTCTTATTTTGAGTGCGCGACCGGGACAAATGTTGTAGCCACCGAGTATGAATAGACTTATTGGCATCGCGATCATATACTTGAGTGAGACCGACATAGGTCTCACCCGTGGCAATACAAGTCAACTTATATATCACATGGTTACGATCTGAGCGGCGCTTTCGTTTCATCATATATACATTATAGACCATCTATAGTGTATTGTCAAGCACTAAAAAGTGAGTGTTTTCAATGAGTTATCGAATATCATTGCTTAGATCAGCTTTAATCTTATCTTCCCGCAGTTCAACGAAGATCGGCAGGAATAGGCTGTTCTTACCTTGTTTATTAGTGATACGGGCATTATACTTAACTGACACAATCTTACCGACGATGTCGTTGCCGTACGTCTTGCGCTGATCGTCATTAAAGCCGGAGCCAACCGACACACAAATAACACGATCCATAGACTCACATACAATTGCACCGAGCATACCCTGATACTTACCTGAACCGGATTCAATCGCGACGATCTTTAGATCACACTCAAGTTCACCCTTGAACTTAATCTGATGCTTGGCTCGCTTATTTTCCCAAACACCATTACCATCTTTAAGGATGATACCTTCAAAACCTTCTGCAAGATATTCTTGGAAAATCTCTTGGGCTTCTTCTAGTGTTTCAACGATAGTTGAAGTCACATTCCAAATCTTTTTACCCTCTGATTTTTGCTTGCTTATGATTGCTTGTAAAGTAGCATATCGTTCTGCGTACGGAGTGGCACAATATCCGTCAACGAATTGAACGTAAGGAATCAAATCCCAAACAGTGGCATGAACCAGTGCTGCTTGTTCGGCAGAAATAGTTCCTTTGTTTGCTTTGTTTAGAATACCATTACCAGTCTGACGATCAGCAAACTGATGATCACCCTTAAGCATTACAAGTAGTTCACCATCAAAAACACAATCAACAGAACCAGCAAGAGAAATAAACTCTTGCTCCAAATTGCCGAGCAATTGAATTTGTTTTCCATTTCTACTACGGAATTCACACTTACCATCACGGACGATCGCATTGAAACGCATACCGTCCATCTTCATTTGGGCATAAGCTGGAAATTTAATTTTGTCAACCAATTTCTGGTCAAACTGAGAGCAAAGCATCACAGGATATTCGGGAATAAGATTGTCCCATACAGTATTTACAGTCGCAATGCTCGCGCCGCATCGTAGATCCTTTTCGATAACTCGCTCAATTATCTGGGCATCATCACAGCTAACATTGCTCAGAATATATGTGAGGCGATCAATACCTGCGTTGCCAGTAACCTTACGGCTAGACAGATCACTCAACATATCCAATGCCTTCGACAGGAGCATAGGCTTTGGGTTATCACATGTATATTTCGGAATCTTACGGATATAGAATTGAATGAACGGATCGAGTGCTAAACGCACCACTCGCTTAAGAGTCTCATTGCCCTTATATTGGGCAAGCTTTTCGATCTTAAAATTACGAGAAGTGTTGGCTTCGATGATCTTAAACAGGTCATTAATAGACATAAGAACTCCACCTCAATATATAGTATCATAATATACATACTATCTATTGTCAAGCACTAAAAAGTAAGTAAAATCAATAGGTTAGTCGATGGCCTACTAGATTTCTTCTCCTCTGATTCTTCTAGAAATCTATCTAGAAATCTATCCAATCCAGTTTCTCGTATATCATACTTCATACATGGACTAGCCACATAGTAATATTTCTTATTGATGTCATAATTATCTATAGCTTCTTTTCGCTTCAATTCACATTCAGATGCAGTCATATTGAATACGCTGTATCTACTGACATAATTGGTAAGATTAGTCAGATCGTTTTGAGACCAAAAAAGATATATTACGAACCAATATGATGCATCCAACTTAGGTATTTCTCTTAGGTTTCTTTCCAGCATTTTTCATGGCAATTGCAATTGCCGCCTGTTGCGTAAGTTTAACAGATTCTTCCGCTTTCTTGTTCTTTGGATAACCTCCAAAAATATCGCCTACTTTTTTACCTGGTCCTGTGTAACCCGCGACATGGTCTGAATTAGATTTTATATGCTTAAGCATACCAGATTTATTACCGATATAGGCAATTTTACCAGTGTCTTTATGAAATGATGTATAGAGACCGCCCGCCATTCCTTTAGAAATTTCATCAAGTGGTTTAGCGTCTTCATTTTTTGGTACACAATTTGGCACCATGTTATCATTTTTTTTCTTTACGCCAACTTGCTTATATCCACTCCAGCATGCTTCCAGTATTTCTTCATTCATACTTTCGCCATACATGGCACGATACTTTAATGTATGTTTGCTTAGTTTAGTTTTGGCAGTTGCATCTCCAGGTGCGGGTTCATATGCTGATGGATCGCTGTCGCTTTTCTTATTCATCTTATCCCAATGTGCTGCTCTTGCTTTAGCAGTGGTAGCAGATAGTCCCGCAACATATTTCTTGGGAAGACCAGACTCTTTATCTTTTATGACCGCTTCTCCCAGTTCTTCTTTTGATTGTAAATAATCTCTGACAGAACTGAGATAATCTTGCGCTAATGTAATTTTAGATTGAACCCACTCTGGCATGTTATCCTCATCAGATATCATGCCAATCAAATCTTTTGAGTTGCGGTATATAGTTTGTAATTGAGTACGAGCCATTTGACCTTCATAGTCATACTCACCACGATCAATTGCTTTTACTTCTTCATGGAGATCCTTATCTGCGCCGCCATATGTTCCCTTACCCTTAGTAATGTAAGAGTTTACACGAGCCATTCCCCACTGCTGTGGTGTAGTTCCTGGACGATGGCCAGAGTTCCATGCAGCAACACCGCGACGATAAACTTTGCGAAGAGTACCGATTGATATACCAGATTTACTTGCTTTAGCTGCTAGTCCTGCATCAGAAGTTTCGCAAATTGTAATCGCCATGAACCTTCGATCAAGGTTCCACATCGTCCGGGAGTTCGAAGATTCAAGCCGCATTTCTTTTAGATAGTTATTGAATTTGATCATAATCGTTATCCATTTCAGTTATGGTTACTGATTGCCTTTTTAGATTCTTCAGATTTACATTTTCACACTTAAACTGATCAATAATGTACGATGCTGCAATAAGTGGATCACATTCACCGCACATGAATATGTCTACTGCGGCATATCCATTCTCTGGCCAACTATGAATTGTAATATGCGATTCTGCTAACGCAACTAGTCCGGTAACACCCCAATTACCACCAAAATGATGAAAATAGCTATGAAGAATCTGCGCATTTGATCGTCTGGCAGATTCTTCTAGAATTTCTTGTATTTTTTTGCTATCTTGAAGAAGTTGTGGATTAACATAATCCAACTCCAAAATTATATGACATCCACCTGGAGGTATGACGGCGGCCATATCATATTCTACGGAAAATCGTAGGAACCGGCAGGACAGTCCCCATTTGATGCGGCGTTCCGGTGCAAAAAATTCATTTTGATGGAAGTAGGATTAAAATATGTTTCTACCGTGTCTGCAACTATATTCGGGTCAAATTTTTTGCATGAGAATACATCTAGATATACGTCACCTGAATCATCACAGAAATGACCTGCAATATTGCTAGTTTCGATGAGTTGGATTAAAGTGTATCCGGCTTTATTGCCTTCGCCAAAATGCACAACTTGTGGTTCTCCATATGCCTTCATATCAATATTGCGGACTAACTCTTTAGCAAAGTTACTGATATTTTCTGCCGATGTTATTTTACCTATATTGCATGATGAGCAATCCAAGCTTAAATGAAAACCCCATTGAGACATTTGTTATAACTTCTCCTATTAATTCGTGGTGTCGCACGTTAAACTGCACCACTTATCAAAGAATTTCTTTACTTGAAATTCATTAAACACTGGTGTTGATAGTAACTCTCTTAGATTGTTATTTAGTATACATTTCATCGTAACGCAATCATATTCAGCACGTCCATAGGTAATTACTGGTTTTTTATGAAGTAAACTTTCCATGCCACAGCCAGAGTTTACTACTACGACCACTTTTGCATTTGAAATGAGGTCATGAATATGCACAGTATCATACCAAACAGTATGCTTGTACTGATTGGCAATTTGCTTAAGCGAGTGCATCGAACTTGGATTTACTGGATGCCCCTTGACTACAAGCTTTATACCTAGCGATTCTGTGACTCGGCAGGTTTCGTCTAATGCCTGTTCAACTGTAACGTCGGAATGATACTTGATAGTTTCGTCATGAGGAATCTGGCATGGGAATAGAATATATTCTCCAAGGCTCTTGGTATCCAATGCGCCCAACGTTGGCTGATCAAATTTACTCTTACCAGAAAGCACATATTCGCGTAGTTTTTCAAATGCGCCACTATCGGCATTGCCTTGATCTGGAGACATTCCATATAGAGTGGATCCTCCAGCAAATCCCTTACTATCCACATAGAATCGCCATGGAAATACAGTCTGCATATAGAACATTGCATTTGTTTTACACCCAAAGTTGTGTTGTTCTTTGTGTGGAATATACGCAATATCTGCACCAAACGAATCTACTAACTCCGGACTAAATTGCCAAAGCGGAGCCTCATATACATATACGTCGTCTTGTCGATGCTTGTGCTGAATCTTATCTACGATTCTTTCCCAATGCATACGGATTGGTTGAACATGTCCTCGCGCACTTGTTATGATACTCTTCTTGAACATCACATCTAGTCTTGGCTTTAGAATAAGAACTTTCATTTCCAAGTCACACTTTCTAGAGAAGGTAGCATATTTTCAAAGTCTTTCTTCTTATTCACATACTTTATATTATCATATTTACGGGGACCTTTACCTGTCCAGATATTGGTACCAATGATGAATTCCCAATCCATAAATTTATCGGTGTACTTATGCAACTTTATGCTATGTTCATGCTTTCTATATGAAGTGCTTAGTGCATATTGATCTAAAAACCAACGAAGTTGACCTAGCATGATTATATTACTAACTTCTGCGGCAAATACCTTAGCACGATTCTTATTATAATATACTGCACCTGCAGCTATACGTGTACCTTCTGCTTCCCAACCAGTTACACCTGGTAGAGGATCGCGTAGGAATAATCCTATATCTGCATCGGGTTCATCTACATGCCGCATGAATAGGCTGTCTACGTCACTTATAAACATAGAAGCAGATCCAAGCTCAAGTAGTTGTTGTGCTACAAGAAATCTATTACATGCATAGTATGTACGAGCTTCTTCCTTAGATAAAGTGCTTAAGTCTGTATCTTCAGATGATAGCGTCATATTTACTCTGCCACTTAGCTTTTGAGCACATAGACGCAATTTCTGCATAAATGCCCAATCCTTTTGAGATGCATTTATCACATGAAGATGTAACTTATTATCTGATAAAGCACATGATGCAGCTAATGCAGGAGCATGCACGTAAAGATAGTCGGAGTCACATGATGCAAGCGCAGTAAAAGAGTCTGGAATATCACCATAATACATAATACACTGTCCGTTCTTTGATTAAATCTTTCATACCCGATTCACCAATTATTATCTACCTATAATGTCATATTCGCCAAATGTATCGTTTGGAAGCTTGCGATAATAGCCATCAAATAGTGCTGTGTCGCGCATTTTAAACCAAAGTTTTATTAGATCCTGTCTTGGATGATCATATGTTTTGCCAGTAAACCAAGCTGGCTTCCATGGCTGTGTAGCCATTGTTGAATAATGAAGTTGCCAGAATTCACCAATTTTTTCACCATCATCACCATCCTGACAATTCCAACGAGGATCTAAGTCTTCTACGAGATCACTATTGCCGCTGAACTTATGAATAAGTCTAACATGCATTTCTGGAATAGTTTTTACGCGAGATACAGGCGGAATATGATCTTGCATCTTCTCGCAATCCATTACTACCACACAAAACTCATGACCACCAAATCGCTTACCGCGCCGCGCTGCCATTGGCTTGCCTTTTAGATCGACATCATATAGTTCCTTGATGTCGTGGAAGTTAATCATATCTACGTCGGTATAGATAGCGCGACCCTTAAACCCCATAGCTTCTGGAATTGCCCAACGAAACCCACTGAATGGTGTTGACCACATACTTGTATTCCAGCCACCCCAGATACTTTCTACGTCTTTAGTCAGCCTCATCCATTGAATATTCAACTTTGCTGATGTGTGTTTATGAAGACTATATTCATACACCATCTCCGCATCTACATCTTCACCATTAGAAGATGATCCTATGAATAGATTAATTGAATTTGACATAACACCCCACCTCATTTTGTATATCGCCTTGCCTTTATAATATGATCAGGAGTGCGATGCCATTTGCCATTAATATTGCCGTTTATATATTCTGCAGTTTCTAGAACGTTTCTAGCAAACTGCTCTTTCACTTCACTTAAGTTTACATCACCTTTGGTCTTATGTAAAGATAAAATTTGACGTTTGAAGTTTTCTTTACCAAACTTTTCTAGTTCTTCATTTAATTCCTTAGAAGATCCCCAATAATCTTTCCAGTCAGATATAGAAGTAGTTTTTCTTTTACTTGATTTTTTTTCTTTACGTTTACTATAGAAATACTTACGGCCTATGTATTTCTGATTGGTTAGGTTGTTTATAATGCAATATACAAATCCATATGATTCACCGATGTCATCATCGGTAAATGGTAATCCACAAAACATCCATGGAAATTCGTAGTCTTGCATTATTCATCTTCATGTGACTGCCCACTATCTTCTATATAGCTCTCGTCTATCGCATCATGCTCCTCGCCGCAGAATGGGCAAAATGTAGGATTACCATGTACTAGGTCTTCTGAGTACCGCAAGGTAAATTCAGATTCGCAGTATTCGCAGCATGTTTGTTGTTCGTATTTCATTATGCCCACACATCTCCCCAGCTACCAGTCAACGCGCCCTTAGCATAGTCTGTAGCTCGATTTTCAAAAAAGTTAGTATGAATTGGACTATTGATCATATTTTCTACCCAAAGTAAAGGATTACTCTTTACCTTGAATATGCCCCTCATTCCCATAGAAATCAATCGACGATCTGCAATATAACGAATATATTTTTTAACTTCATCTGAAGTCAAGCCTTCCATTGGGCCCATAGTAAAAGCAACGTCAATGAATTTATCTTCAAGTTCCACCATTCTTGTGGCAATAGTATATATTCTACCTTTTAGTTCATCGTTCCAGATTTGACGATTTTCTTCAATAAAGGTACGAAACAACTTAATCATAGATTCGCAATGCATAGTTTCATCGACGATTGACCAAGTAATAATCTGCCCCATACCTCTCATAAGACCAGTGCGAGGAAAGTTCAGCAACATAATAAATGAACTGAATAGCTGCATACCTTCAGTAAATGCACTGAACGCAGCAATGTGTGTAGCAGTAGTTTCTAATGAACCTTTCGCCTCAGATAGTTCCATAATATATTCATGCTTCTCGCGCATTTCAACATATTGTAGGAAGTCACTATAAGTTGACTCGGGCATGCCAAGAGTTTCAATCAAATGTGAATATGCTGCAATATGGAGGGCTTCTCTTGCAGCAAATCCAGATAGCATCATACGAATCTCTGGCTGTGGAAAATGAGGTAGATAGTTGTTCACATATCCACCCGCCACATCGATATCGCCCTGAGTGAAGAATCTGAAAATGTTGGTGAGAAAGTCTTTTTGATTTGTAGTAAGTTTATTCTTCCAATCCTTCACATCCTCCATCATTGGAACTTCAGTGTGCAGCCAATGTGCCTGTTCGTGTGCAAGCCAAGCACTGTAAGCCCATGGATAATTGAATGGCTTGAAATAATTACGCTCAGACATAATATTTGATTTATTAAGCATATGCGATGACCCATTTCTTCAACTGATCGAGCGGTCTTGCGCCTGTAATACGAGATACTTCTTTACCGTCGTCCTCTATTACTAAAGTTGGCACAGAACGAATATTATACTTTATAGCCACTTCTGCATCGTCATCGATATCTATGACTTCAATTGGTAAACCAATATCTTCATCTTTGAGCGTGTTAGCAAGCGCCTTACATGGACCACACCAAGATGCGGTAAATCTTAAAATTTTCTTCATAGTATCACCCCTCACACGCCAAACATGTTTCACCCTCTGCAATCTGCTTCATATCTAATTCTTGAATGACCTTACGTTCAATCTTCTTAGATACTTTATCTGCCTTAGCAATCTTTTCGCTGCGGCAATAGTATAGTGTCTTCAATCCATTCTTCCATGCAAGGAAGTGACATGCATGGAGATATCTAATATCAGACTGCGGTCTAAAGAATAGATTGATTGACTGTGCCTGATCTATATATTTCTGTCTGTCTGATGCATGTTCAATGATCCAACGCTGATCGATCTCCATACTTGTCTTATATAATTCTTTAGTTGAATCATCTAAGAATGTTAGATGTTGTACAGAACCATCGGAAGCAATAATAGAAGACCAGATTTCATCATAGTCAATCTTTGAATTTTCTTCACAATATCTACGAATAACAATATCTAGATGTTTATTCTTGTTTAGATATGCGCCAGAGATAGTATCCTGTCGATATGCATTTGCGCGATATGGTTCTACGGAGGGCGATGTATTTCCCATAATGATAGAAGAACTTGCATTTGGTGCAATTGCCATTAGATGACAGAACCGATTACCTGTACCCTCACAGTCTGGCGCTTCGCCGCGGGCTGCTCCGAGTTCCTTATTTGCCTTATTTAGATCATTACGAATATGCTTGAACATCTTCATGTTGATAGATTTAGCAACTGCACTCTCAAATGGAATATTATTCTTTTGTAGATATGCATGAAATCCAAGCGCACCAATACCAATAGAACGCTCCCGCATAGCAGAATACTTTGCACGTTTTACTGTATTTGGTGCCTTATTGATAAACATATTCAGGACGTTATCGAGCATTTCTGCAACATCTTTTAAGATTTCATTATTATTCTTCCATTCATCGAAGTATTCAAGATTCATAGAAGAAAGGCAGCATACTGCGGTGCGATCTTTATTTGTAGGAAGAATAATCTCCGAACAAAGGTTAGACTGATGAATTTTCAAGCCAAGTTTCTTCTGGGATGAATTCATTTCGCGATTAGATGTATCAATAAAATGAAGATATGGTTCTCCAGTCTGCATACGTATTTCGATAATACGCTGCCAGAGTTCAACAGCAGATATCGTTTCTTTGATTGTATTATTGTCGGGATCGCGTAGATGCCACTTATCATCTGCATTCTTATCGATCATACGATTTTCAATAATCTGCATGAAGTCGTCTGTAATATTAATACCATGATGCATATTCATGCATCGCATATTCTGATCGCCGGTTGGGCGCCGCATTTCCAGGAACATTAGAATATCTGGATGACTAATATCTAGATATGCAGCATATGATCCACGACGAGTACGACCCTGTCGATATGCAAGAGAAGATGCATCGTAAATGCGAAGATGTGGCATTACACCAACAGACTTCTCATCAGCAGACCGAATGCCTACACCAATACCAATCCCACCACCAATCATAGATAGCCAATTTACTTCTGAAAGACAATTAACTAGACCCTCAGCCGAGTCGTGCATATATGGTAGAAAGCAAGAAATAGGTAGTCCCAGCTTAGTACGTCCGTATGCAAGAATAGGAGTTGCATATGATAACCAATGCTTTGATGCATAATCATATAATCTCTGTGCATGAGCAGGATTACTTCCAAATGCTTCACTAACAAAGGCAAATCGTTCTTGCGGCGAATTTTCAGAATCCCGCATATAAGATTCTTTAAGTCTCTTTAATCCCAACTCATCAAACAATGAGTCACGGGTTAAGTCTATAGTAATCATATCTTTACCTATCGTAACGAGGGAAATCGTTCTGTGATATTATTCCAACATTGAGTAGCAATCTCACGATGCTCTTTCTGTGTACCAATTTTCATACGCAGTTCACAATAATGCATCCATGAACGCAATGTTCCATTCATATACATTCGTGATATAGTAAGCCCTTCCGGAAGTACTACCCGCGCTTGTTCTTTTGCAATGCCGTGACTAATAGCCCAGTCGTATGTATGTTCGACAGACCGAGTGAGTTCCTGTTGTAGCATATTCCACTGTGTTTGTAAAGATACATCATCTATTTCAATACTATTCTGACGATTCGTAGTATCTTGCGCTCTAGCTTCGCGGGTAACAAATCCAAATTGTGTCGGATCGGCATAACGCTGGCTAAACTCTTGAAAAACGAATGATCGATGTCGTAAAATCTGCCGAGCGATATCTCGTGTCGTATTGATTTCCATTACGATATTTACCATCTCAAACGGCGACCAGTGATTGTGCTTCTGAAGATACTTTAGAAGCTTCGGCGCAGTTTCATGGTTGGTTTGATTTTGTGGATTAGAAACCCGCGCAACATAAGCAACAAACTCATCTATACCGATATCATCAACAGGTTTAGTTACAGCAATAATTTTAACACTATCTAACATTTTTTCCAATCCCGAATAGCAAGTTTTAGCGACAATTTTTTATGTGCATTTTTATATAGTATAGAAGAAATCTCTTGCTTTGAGACTCCATTCATAATAGCTTCGTTAATATCTTTATACTTCCAACTATTTGGCCAAATCACTATCTTATAGTCATAGTGAATCATGCGCTGCATGATATCTACTATTACTTTATTTCTAGGCTCATTATCAAATACTAAGATAAGTTGTTCTTTTGGAAATATGTTAACTGCTCGTTTGAGATCAGATCCACCCACACCAATACTGTTATATACAAACATACTGTCTACAGCACCCTCAAGCACATATATGGGCTTAGATTGATCTAGATATTTCATACCATATATCATAGGATAATCTGTAAGACGAATATTAATATATCGCAGCTTATTGCTACCCAGCGCCCGCCCAGTTACACCTGAAAGATTTCCTTGTCTGTCGTAATAAGGAATAACCAGACGTTCTTCTGCTAAAATTCTGCCCTCATATAACTTATTGAGCTTTTCTAATTGTCGCATGTCCTTAGCATAGTATAGATCACCGAACCGTTCACTAGGCAGTTTGCGGCTATTGGCATATTGAACTACACGATGGTCTGTATCCATCTTATCTAAGGGAATCAATCCACAGTCTATGAGTGGATTAGTTATAGGCTTTGGTGGCTCAACCTTAACTACTATCTTATCTAAGAGTGTCACATTGTTCATGAACTTCTCTAGTTTATATGCACCACCTAGAGATGTATCGATGTGATTTAGGAAATTACTTAGAGATGTAGAGACAGCGCAGTTATGGCACTTATATGAGATATGATCCTTATTGATATAGAGATATCCTCTTGTCTTATTCTTATCTTTCTTGGAATCACCACAGTATGGGCAGCGAAATACAAATAACTTATCACTCTTCTTTTTGAACTTCTCAAGTCGAATAGAGACTAGACTGACATATTTTATATCTACAAATAAACTCATAACTGCATTATGACATACAGAATGCGCTATGTCAAGTTAAATATTTGGGGGTATTTGTTATAATATAGTACTTGCGTTGGCAGCAGCCAGTACTAGTATAATGCATACTATATCTGCATATATCTGAATTGTCAATATTAAAAGAACTGATTGATATATATAGGTTTTTTTATTAAATTTTATTTAATTCCAAGAGTAAATAAATTATTAAGGATTGGCATCTTAGCTACAATAAATCCTACAACGGCGGCTCCACCAACTACAAAATACTTCCATTTAGTAAGCTGATCAATAGTATTCGTAATTTTCTCAAGTTTATTTTCTATTGACGTTGCTAGAGAACTGATCTTGCTTTGAGTCTCTATCCGGCGTTCTTCAATTATGTTTAGTGTCTGGCGCGTAATTTCTTCTTGGACTCCTAGCCGACTCTCATGAACCGCAAGCATCTTACCGATACTATTGGTTACATCAACGATCTTTTCAATACTCGAATTAAGACGAGTTAATATATCAATATGATTATCTACTTCATTCTTAAGAACTTCTACATCTATCTTTACATCTGACATATTACCACACCTTCCAGAATGGTTTGGTCACAGGTTTCTCTTGTTCTTGTGTAGGAATTGGTGGCATATCTGCGTATTCCTTATATGCAGACAGTACAGCATTCTGTTGTTGAATATAGCGCCGAACTTCTGCTGCATTCATCGTTAATATTTCGTAGTCTTCTGGTGTCATAGCAAAAAATACTACGCGCTTATTTTCTGTTTCCATCTTCTTAAGCACATCATCTAGATTATCTTCAGTTATAATAATCCAATGAATCGGTTGTTGTTCAATAGGTTGAACGATTGGAAGGATAGGTGCTGCGCGATTTACATATATAGGCTTTTCTACAATTCTAACAAGAGGATTGCTACTGCATCCCGTCAAGAATACTAGTAATAATACTGTTAATAGAATGCGATTAATCATGGCATTCTCAATTTGATTATATCTGGGCATATATTATTTGATTTATCTTCAGCTTTTACTACAGCCCCACTAACAATTTCATTACAGCGAAGACTATACTGTGTGGCTGCATTGATAATAGGTTCTACTAGTCCGGGCTTTTGTAATGCAATATTACCAAAATCTCTTGTATTACCATTAGCGGTCTGATTAAACTTTTTTTGAAGAGCAGACTTTTCAGCTTGAGTCTGTTGAAAATTCTTATTTAACTGATCGGCTAGCTCACGCATTTTATTATTATCTGCATTCTGTAGATCCATTACTTGCTTTTGCTGATCGACTACATTTTGAAGCTTGGCTTGATTTTCTACAGCAAGATCGATCCGTGCTTGAAGCAGCTTGATATACATTATGCCGCCGCCAATTGAGGATAATATGCCCATAAGAATCACAAGTTTAATTGCAAGACTGCCCATAAGTTTATACCGATTATTGTTTGTTCTTGGGAAGTTTTCGACGAACGATATCGTTGAATGTTTTTCTTTTTTTCCAATGAACCAAATCGTCACCTGTACCAGCTACTTCAGCACCAGTTGCATTTGCAGGAGCACCGATATCTTCAATAAGTTTCTGGAGATTCTCAAACTGCTCTAGATCGACATGTTTAAGGACATTTGTATATTGCTCTTCTAGATACTTAGAGTCGTTTACTAGCTTATTATCTTGTTCGCGCACAAGCAGCAAAGCTGCGGCATATGTACCAAGCTTGCTGCCGCCACCAGGAACTAGTTGAAGTAGTCTTTTAAGATTATATACAAGGCGATCGAAATACCCCATTGCTCGCTTTTCTTCAGGAGTCTGGGCCTTATGAAGTTTTTTGCCTCTGTCGTCTATCAATCCCAGTTTAAATGCGGGGGTTTCTTTCCAAGGCGTCACTAGCCTTCGAAGAAACTGATAAATTAAGAATATATCAACTAATGATGATGACATTAAATTTTCCTAAGTATATCAACTATCGTTGTGTCCATTGTCACATTGCTTCCAATAATATTCATATCTGGTCCACCCACATTAGTAATATTATTTGGCCAATAATTTAATAGTATAAGAAAGGGTTTAAGTATATGAAGTAAATCTTTCAATCTAATCACTAACATTCTCGTCATCGCATCGCGCTCAAATACATTATAAAGAAGTATAAGATGATTTAATATTAATCTTTCGTTTAATATTTTATCTTTCTCATATCGTCTAAACATTTTATGAATATACTTTATACGATTCAAGTCTTCATAAAAATCCTTTTCAGTAGAAAATCCTGAATTCTCATAATGTTGTGCCGCATATAATATAAAGTTCTCATCAGATACATATTTTAGCATTTATTTAGAATGTGCTTAATGCAATCCTCTTGAGTGTAGTTCTATTTACTGCTATGTATAAGTGCGTATTGCTATAGAATATTTGCCCAACGTTATAGCCGGCACTAAGTGCATTATTAGATCCTGGAGTAGAACGAATAGTAATAATAGCATTATTTACTTTCAGTAATCCATTACTAGTTATATTGACATTACTTGTGACAACTGTATTGCTACACTTAAGTGTAGTATTGGCATTCAGAGTAACGCGGGCATTAAATGCCGTATTAGATGGAACTGCCCCGAAGAATGTTTTTACAGTTATCTTCTTCGAGACAGGTGTTCCATTTGGATCGTCAATAACTAATAGCAGATCAGGTGCTGCAGTAGCTGTCAGCACCGTAAGTTGACTTATTTTCTTATCTGCCATATTTAATCTCCAATTCTATATAATATTAGCCGCCGGTAGTGGCACTACGAACAGTAAATGCGCCCATGTTGTTAGATACTGCACCACTAATGACTAGATTTGCGGCTTCTGCGCCATTGGTAGAAATGTTCAGACTCACTAGATTTGCGGCAAATGTTCCACCAGATACAGATGAGAATGCGATGGTATTTGAATTTACCTTATATGTACCAGCAACTCCAGGTTTAAATCGTAGAACTAGTGTATTGTTTGCGTTGATGATGTTTGTTGGTGCTGCAGTATTGGCCGTACCAGTTGCAATAAGTGTATTGCCCGTTACTGTATTAGCAATACGGACACGCATAAAACCTTTACCGCCCTTATGACGGATAGGTTCGTTGAATACTATGTAAAGGTTTGCAGTGTCACTTCTCACTAGGGCGTTACCGCCAGTTGAGTTAGATGAAATGTATATCTGAGTAATGTCTGGAAAAGCAAGATGCTCTACGTTTGCATATCCATCAGACATGCTTGTTGTGCCTGGATTTGCCGCAACAAGCACTTCGTCGTGCTGCCGCGCGGTACTATCTGTAGTTTTGTTTGTACGACGAACCCAACCAAGATTAGTTGCGATTACGTTGCGCTTCCAAGAAGCTGCACCATCGGTGTGACCACCGAATGGCTGCTGACCCGCAACTAGACCAGCTACTGTATTTGCTCCAGAAACTACCTTAGTAGAATCTTTATTGAAACCCCAAAGTGCCATTTGTTTTCTCCCTGATTTTCGTGTTTCAGACCCGATATTGGATCCTACTCGGCATAATAAAATATCTTTCTATTTATAATATATCAGTAGCTTGTCGATTCCTTTGCCTTCATTGTCCTCATCGACTTGATTGCCCTCATCACTGCGTCTTCCTTACGCATTGGAAGCTCTTTTTTCGTGTCTTTTTCTTTCTCTTTTTTGTTGAATGCTACGGCGATGGCATCATTTCTGGCGCGGGCAGCTTTGATGCGGTTGATTTCCATCTTAGCCGACTTGAATCCTTCATCAGCCTGTTCGACTTCTTCCATTGCCCTCATCACTGCGCCTTCAGTCTGTTTAGTTAGACGATTACCGCCCTTGCTACGATAATGCAGTATAGTTTCGGCATCATTAACCTGATCTAAATATTTCGGCTCGCTAGACATACCCTTCTGAGCGCGAGCAGCTTCACCAGCATCTTTGCGGATGTAGCGAAGTTCGGCATCAGACTTTGTGTGATAAGTGTGCCCCCTCAAAGGCATGGCAATGCGGGCTTCATTTTGTTCGGCTTGTTCAACTTCTTCTCTATGCACCTTCATTTCCTTAGAGCGAGAACCAGAAACAATACTTAGTTCGTTCGTTTTACGATCCCGCATATAATGGGAAACATCGGTGCCGCCCATATCAACGGCCTTCTCCATATGTCCAATATGTTCTACACCACGTGCATCTTTATATTTCCATACAGTTCCCTTTGGATTTGCTTCATCAAGTTCAACTTCTTCCTTGTTTAGTGACTTTGCTGTCTTTAGTGCCTTACCAACTAGATTAGTAACCTTACCGATTGGATTCTTTTTTTGAGTAATCTTCTTCCAGTCACCGACACTTGACCAAGATAGGACTTTACCAGTAATTGGATCCTTGGTCATTGTCGAAGTTGCTTCTGCAGTTGCCTTTGGTGTGGTTGCATTAATAGCAGCGGTAAACATCTTTTCGTTTCTGCCGAGTCGCATTACAAACCGCTGACGGTCGCGTCCTGCGGTACCTGGACTTGCATACTCATTATGTTTAGCGATTGCTGTACGAGCGGTTGCAGGCGTAATCTTATCTGATGTGCTGCCATCAGTAAATTTTACCTTATACCTGCCGTTCAGACTGATTACTTTACGCATCTGCATAATGATATTGCTATCACCTGCTTCGTCGCCGGTCACCGATGAGATACGAGATTCTTTAACAGGGGTCATGCGTGTATTTGGAACCTTGATCCAATCGCGTGATCCTACTTGAGTATCTCCATGCATAAGATTACCCTTGCTCTGACGAAGCTTAGGTGATCCAAGTCTACTAAGAACGCCGTTAATATGTCCGCGAGTTGAGGGTGAATGGCCATAACCAGCAGTTGTTACATGCACTTCATCGCCGACATGTTTAGCGATCACATTGCCATGATAAGTAATTTCATTGCCATTCGTCGCAAGTTCTTTTTGTTTTGATGACTTACCTGCAAGGAAAGCAGAAGCTACTGCTGAGGTACGTTTTCTTTCTTCGTTGACTTCATCCTCATTAAGCTTTGGGCGAACTTCAATTCGATCTGGTTTCTTACCGACTACCATAATCTCACCAGATTTATTCGGCTTAGCCGCGGCATTCGCGATACGAGCTTTATCTTTAATACGCTGGATAACACTGCGGGCCTGTGTTGTGGTAAGAACACGGGCATCTGATGTGCGCTTCGTGTCTTCGGCATCAAATGCTGCATTAACTGGATTTACTGTCGAATTATTTGCTTCTACTTTAGCTGATTTAGGTTGCTTCTTTGATTCACCAGATTCAGCTTTAATGGCCTCTCGTACTGCATCAATTAGTTTATGTGACAGACCGAATCCTTCGTAGTTGTTCATTTTGTAATTCCTTCTTCTTTAGTGAGTTCGTTTGCAGTATCCAATTCAATGTTCTCATCCATGCGCCCATTAGATGCAAGTCTTTCTTTGCGTCTTTGTGCGGCAAAGTATGCACCTTGTGGCTGTTTCTTTTTGCTACGTAGATGCGCTAAGTCGCTACCATCAATCTTATCATTTTTGTTTTTATCAATTGCTTTCTGTGCAGGAGATAATTCGTCAATAGCCATTAATTTGCGCCGACCAGAAAGAGTATTCCAAATATCTAGATATGTCTTAGGTGATTTACCTTCATTATGAGGTTTATCTATTTCCCATGGCTTGGGTGCTGAATAATGAGCAACGTTGATTGTGTCAGTTTGACCTGGAGTATCATTAGTATACTTTTTACGAAGATCGTCGGTGCCCATATAGCCAGCACCGCCTTCTTCTTTAACCATTACATCCTGTTCCTTGAAGATGGGTTTTTTACCAGAAGCAACGCGGGACTTATCAAAGTCCTTTAGTTTATCTAGAGGAGACTTTGCCTCATCTATTACCTTCCTCACTTTACGCCAAACAACTTTATCATTTGAAAGTTTAACCTTTTTCATTTCATAATCAGTTGCTCTAACTACTTCATTTGCTAGGTCTTCATCTAGCTTTGCTGCAGCACCATTAGCAATGAAGCTATTGACGCGAGCAAATGCCCATTGATCAGCTTCACATGTTTCTCTTGGATTGTTATTATAATCTTCAATACCACGAAGATATACTTCACGGATTGTATTGAAATCTATGCCACTGCGGACAGACTTCTTTTCTAGACCACGAACGATTCTATTTGACTCAACTTGTGAATTTGTCACATCTTCCTTTGCAATATATAGTTTTCTGATTTCTCCATAACGAGTACGATTGTATAGCGGCAGCGGCTTAGGTTCAGTGTTAGCCGATTTTAGTGAAGCTGAATACCCAGGAATATTAATATTTGGAATTTTAGATATGTCTGATGCCAATTTAGAAACATCTTGTTCCTGAACATGTTTAATATGGGTAAATCTACCCAGTTCCTTCTTTCTAACCATCGGAAGAAGTTTCTGTGATAGTTTATTAACTACATTGACTAGATTTTTGCCAAATCTAGCATTGAGTGACTTGTCAATCATTATACGTTGTTGACTTGATAGTTCGCTGTACGCCTTATCGCCACTAAACTTTCTCCGTAGAGCCATAATCGCGGCCTTACGGGAACGATAGCGAAGTCTATCTGAAGGAGCCATACGCTGATTCTTTAGCTTGCGAAGAATAGCATATCTGTGCGCATTACGTCGCATACGCTGAGAAAGAGCCATTCTTTGCTGAACACTCAGAACGCGGCCCTCTTCTACTGCTGCCGATTTACGTGCGTCATCGATTTCAACTTCTTCATCTTCACAATGCTCTGGAGAAATTGCATGGAGAACATCTGCATCATCGGGATGCGGATCTAGATCCTTTACATCTAGATCATTGACCATACCCGCAAGATCACGAACAGACACTTCTTCTGTAATTAGTTTCTCGAATTCAGCATTGTAATCCATAATAGTCTCCATTGCATTAGGTACTTCTACTTCATCGATAGTTTGTTCAAATAAATCGTTGAAAGCTTTCGTTTCTAGTTCCTCAAGTTCCTCAAGTTCCTCATTAAATAAATCGTTGAAAGCTTTCGTTTCTAGTTCCTCATTTAGTTTTTGTCCGTTTATTACATCTTTCATAAGGTCTTTTGCATCTTTATCTGATACGTGACTTGGCACACCCTTGCGAAATGCAGAAAAGTTATTATTCCTTGCATGATCTCGCATTTTAGTAGCAGACATACCTTCTGCACCTTCTGAATCTGCATCTCTTTCGCCAGATGAGTGTACAGTTATTGATTTGAATTTATAATGACCATGCTTACTTTGTTTATCATTATAATCATTTAGTAGCTTATGTAGTTCTTCCTTGCGATCAGATCCAGCAACTATATGAAGATCAGTCACACCTTTTTTATATAGGTTCGTTGCATGATTTAGAATATTTGGAGTTTCTTTAGATGAAGCAATTACATTAGTGTCTGGAGAATATCTCTTGATATGCTTAATCTTTTGATCTGGCGTCAGTGGATTTCTTTTAGCATCTTGAGAATGAGATACTGCAAGTGAATGAGTTGTGCCTAGTTTATCTGCAACTTGGTGTAGCTTATTAATTAGCTTCATATGCCCAGTAGTAGGTGGATTCATACGAGTGAATGCAGTTACATGTGATGTCATTTTAGCAATCCCACGCTCTACGAGACCAATAATTAGCAGATGTTTTATTGTTTAGATTTCCCTGTCCGCTGGATCTAGCGCAATATGACTTCTTTCTTGCAGGAATGTGCTTCTTGATAGAAAGAGTCTTATCGCCAAAATTGACCTTTTTGATATTATCAGTAGTAGGATCTTTTACATAGACCTTACTTTTCTTAACATCACCCGGCATCGGCTTATTTAATTCAACTTCTCTACCCTGATATTCAGCTTCCTTGACTGGAACTATTTCTTCATCCATATATTCTAGGTATGCTTTAAAGGACAGCATGTTTATCCCCTTACCTTAAGTAGATTTTGTCTAGCAAACTCAGCGCGATTTATCAACTTAGTTGGTTCACCCGCATGATTGACTACGAAACCTTCTGGCTTAGATTCTTTACCGGCAATTTTGTGTGTAAGATCACCCTCATGCTGTTCTAGATTATTAACTAGAACGTTCTTGGCCATTTGAAGATGATGATGCATAGCAAATAGATTCTTATAATGCTCTTTATTACTTACGATATGATTATCATGTTCATGAGCCCGATCTTTCATGACAAAAATAGCTCGTTGTGATTTTAGTTTACTAGCTGCTTTTGCATGATATGTAGCCACGTGCTTACGGAATCCTTCTACAGAAGGAGTTTCCCCGGTGCGGACTGTATTATTGATAAATGTTGGTAGATGCCCTGCATGACCACCATGTCGAGCGATTGCACCATACATCTCCTGATGTGTGTCATTCATCTTCTTAGCTGCAGCAAGATGATTCACGAATTCTTTTTGATTACTTGGAGAATAATCTATCTTAGAAGTATCATGTTCTGCAGTTCTGGACCATACATCTGTATGTTTATTGAAGTTTTCGTCGTCTACCATTGGATTAGCTTTCATCTTATCCAATGTAGCGCCATTATACTTCTGATGAACAACTATACCTAGTTTAGCCTTCTTAATCTTTTCGGCTTCGGAGCGTTTTGCAGTATATGTAATGGTATTTGGCGTAAATGATGCAGTACCTACTTTACGTTGTACATCATTGCCTGAGAACATAAGATCGCCCTGATAAACGCCATGTCTTGGCGATACTTTAGGTAGATGATGCAATGCGTCTTTTAGTTTGGATACGAGACCAGGAGCATGTCCATGGTTCCGCTCAATATCCTGATCGGTATAGTTAATCTTAGGATTTTTATTGAAAGCAGACTTAGATGCTACAAAAAAACTACCAGTTTCTGGATGGTGACCAAATACGATTGCTGGAGAACCATCGTATTTCATAGTTAGATTTGAGTTATTCTTCTTATGTTTAATATGATTATGCGCTTGAGTAAGTGCAGCATATGTGTGATCAAACCCTTCTTTACCATAAAGAATGGGTCTATCCTCAGCATGATCTATATGCTTGAGTTTACCTTCAACCTGTTCAGATAATAATGATAACTTTAACATAGCAGGTTTTCCTTAGACATTACTGCAATGTTATTTATAATAGTAAGATACTATATCTTCTTGGAGTTGTCACTAATCATGCTAGATTGGCTCCTCGGGACGGATTCGAACCGCCGACCCGCCGGTTAACAGCCGGCTGCTCTACCGCTGAGCTACCGAGGAAAAAACTGGCGTCACCTCACGTTATTCTAACTATACGGCCGTTTTCTTTAATCAGGAACGCTTCAAACTTGGCATTTGGAAATTCTGATTTAAGCTCTAGAAACCTATCTATATTCTTTTGAGCATCATCAAACATACGAACTACTTGATATTTACTTTTAATCATTTCAGCACGAATGATCTGCTTCTTAGCTTCTGGCGCAGGAGCATTTATATTACCGGCCCGATAGATATGACTACGATCTATATCAAATCCATATTTACGAAATGTATTAATAAATAAATTCTTATCATCCATATCTGATCTTGCAGTTACGATGATGAATCGCTTATTTGGTGATTTCAGCTTTTGCATCATACGTTTAGCAGTACGAAATACAGTATCTATTGGTTTTGCTGTGTCCATAAAATGTTTAGCTGATGTAAAATCTGCAAAGTCATAGTGTTCGTCTGTGCGCAACGTATATACATTGAATTCGGCTGGAGTGAGACTAGCTACTCGCTTACCGCCACGAATTACATGCACATGACTAATAGTATGAAATAAAGTATCATCTATATCAAATATTGTTAGCGATGATTGTACATCTTCATTAAGTATCATGTGTGTATTCCTTAAGATCAATACCATGTTCTTTAATGTACTTGTTTACTAAAGAAGTTTCCATACTAAAAGCTTCTAATTCCCATGGATGTTTGCGATATATGACCTTATCTACATCTACTATGCTATTATGCCAACGACTTAATGTTAGGTGTTTCTGATAGTCATATAGTTCATTTCGCGCATACTGTTTAACATGCACAATCTCATGTGCAAGTGTCCGCAAGATTCGACGAAGATTGGAATTATTGGCAATCGAGATCGTAAAGGATCTAGGTCTAATAAAATCATCTTCAAATTTTCTTTCGCATACGCCATAATATTCGTCTGAATCTAAAAATATTATATCAATCTTCAGATGCATGCGCACACCAATAAGCTCTCTGATTAGCCAATTAGCTTGGTGCTTAATCAGATTTCTGGTTTTTGCATGTTTAATGCCATGAACGGATATTTTTGTCATTTTGCCTTGACCCGCCACATTCAGTTAGCAATAGTTAACGCTTCTGACTATTCTTGCAGTGTTAATGTCATGATCGGATATTTTTACCATTTTTGTCGTGCGGTCTCGCATTATTTATCATACTTATCATACATATCGTACATATCGTACATATCGTCTAATGTTCTTTTTCGACGATTAATTTCATCCGGACGAGTCTTTGCCTTTGAGTGAGTATCGCGATATGATTTTCCCTTACTTGTACGTTCATAATCGTCGTCATCGTGCCACTCAGGCTTCTTATTCCAACTTTTACTCATGTTTTAATGCACTAAAGTCCTTTTTTCCCAGTTTCTTAGTTGCCCACTTCATTTGGTCTTCTTCTTTCGATCTCTGTCCAAACTTACTATTATCCATCACAGGAATATCATGTAATTCATCCTGCGAACTCTGTTCGGTATCATATAGTCGCATACGTGATCTATCGATACCAACTACGAATCGCCTACTTATTGTTAAGTCGGCATACCGATTCTTTAATTGCTTTACCATAATCTGATTTAATGTCTGCAGTTCTTCACTTGAAATAAGCGCGATCATAAAGTCTGCAGTTGCAGGTAGACCAAAAGATTCCGATGTATCTTCAAGTCCAGGATCTGAACTACTATAACCAGAACGAGTTGTTTGGGTAGCACTCATAATCGGTACATTCTTTTCAACTGCTAATCCCCGTAACTCCTCAGCAATAGATTTGATATAACTGTAACTATTTATATTAGTGCCTTGCTTCACACGGGACGACATGCAGATATTAAGGTAATCGATATAGATGATATCTGGAACGAAATCCCGCTTTAGATTTAGTTCATTGATAAGATGCCTAAAATGCCCCGCATGCGCACTGGCTGTTGGATATTCCTTAATAATTAGTTTACCCTTAGTTTTAGATGCTACCCTCTCTACCTTAGATTGATATACATCCTTCGATAGAGTTTCAAGTTCATCTAGCATGACACCAAGGAGATTTGCATCTATGCGCTCGGCAATCTTTTGCTCTGCCATTTCCATAGTAATGTAAAGTACATTCTTACCCAGCATTAGATTGGCTGCGGCAAAATGACACATAGCAAGGGTTTTGCCGACTCCAGTCCCAGCCATTACTATATTAAGTGTCTTGCGCGGCAGCCCACCACGAGTAATCTTGTTCATATAGTCAAGATCAAACGGAATGCGTTCCTCGATACGATGATAGAAGTCAAACCGTTCCTGAAAGTCTTCGAGGAAGTCATGCCCGATATGAGAATCAAAGGATACACTAAGTGCTTCCTTCAATAACTCAGGTAGTTGATCCTTTGTATGTTGGCTTTTACCATCGAGAATAGATATGCTATTCATGATAGCATTATAGATCGATCTATCCTGACAGAATTTCTCTGTTTTATCCAGAAGAAACTCTATAGTTGTGTTTTCAGGTTTAGCTTGGATCGATTGAATAAGCTCCTGCGAACGACGGTGTTCTTCTTGACTTATCCCCGTCACATTTTCAAGCTCGATGCTCAGTGCTTCAGGAGAAGGCAGAGCGTTGTATTTTTGCATGAACGAATAAATCTTATTGAAGATTAATCGTTCACAGGATTCCTGAAAATATTCCGACTTAACAAACGGAAGCACTTTACGAGCATATACTTCATCATGGGACACATGATGAAGTATTGACTGTTCGATTCTCATGATGTAATTTATATCACCAAAAATTAATATTTTATTATTATATTATAAACTTCTATGATTGTCAAGTGGAATCTTTTCGATCATTTTTGTTATTAGAGTCATAATCATCTGTGGCATTCGAAGCTGCTTCTGTAAATTTCTTACTATATGTAAATCGTGTACGAGTTATTTCAATAAATCCGCCAGTATGTAAATTTGTAATAGTATGCCCAATCCAATATGTTTTACCTAAAAAAAATCCACAACCTATTAGCCCACTGGAGAACAATAAAGTCCAGAATAGTGTTATAGTCATATTAATCCTTGACTGATAATTGGTCGCTTGCGATAGGAATCTTCTCGATTATATCAAAAAGAATTGCAGTAACTTGATCTTCAAATGCTTTACTATCTACAATGATTCCACTTACTACTTGATACGTAAGCGAAAGAGGAACAGTATCGCCGGTCAAATCTTCTTTACCTATGCTTACGACATCATAGTAATATACTACTCCACTATAAGGACCAGAATCAATTGCAACGCATTGATTATTTACCTTGGGATTGTCAAATAGATTATACTTGGGCGGCGCTGGTAACATCTTCGCTGGCTGCGACATTATAATCTTCCTCTCCACGTCCATATTTAAATTCTTTAGATGCACAGTCTTCTAGCTTATCTAATAGATCCTTAGTGAAATACTTTTCTGCATTTTCCAGGATCTGTTTAGCAAACATTTTACTACCGTCTGGCATCTCATATCGTGTGCTTACTTTCTTGATAAGTTCATACTTTTCGGCAAGTTCAAGTAGACCATAATAGCGGTCTAAACCAGTATCATATGATAGCCGAACATCTACCATCTTATGCTCTTTAGTAAGACGGCTCTTATCCATCTTACAATGAATAATATTACCGATTACATCTGTACCATCGCGCTCCTTCTTTTTAGATAGGAATATAATACTAGATGCTGCATAACGAAGACCATCGCCGCCACCCATAACCTTAGTTGGTACATATGCGCCGATCTTATCTCCTACGTGATTAGTTACAATCAATGCACAACCTGCCTTGGCAAGTTTTAGTGATAATGCCCGGAACGTGCCGCGAATAAGTTGCGCACGAGTCATATCCCGTGTATCTTTACCATCGCTAATATCGACGACTTCCTTCTCAGTAGAGAGTTGACCGAGAGAATCGAGAACGAACATCATTGGCGGCCGAGTCTTCTTATCTGCTGCAACATAATGATCTAGAACCTTAAATACATTAGTGCGGAATCCCTGCACAGTTGATTGCTCTGAGATAATAACGCGGCTTACATCGATACCACGGTCAGTCATCATTGTTTTAGTGACCGCAGCTTCGGTATCATAATAGAACACAGCACCAGTAGGATTATCCTTCTGAAACTGCCTCATAAGACCCAGAACAAAAAAAGTTTTACCAGTAGCAGACTCTCCAGCGAAAGCACTAATTTTATTATTAGGAACTCCACCATATATGCTACCGGAAATAGCAGCATTAAGAATATAAGACCCAGTATCGATAGTGCCATTAAATTCAGAAGACCCCAAACCATCTTCTGCAACGTGAGTATCGGTATCACCAAGTTCCTTTACAATATTGCGAAAGAAATTAGTATTCATAATATATCTCCTACTTCTATTATAGTTAGTATAAATCACGCATATAATATTGTCAAGTATTAATCGAATAAATCATTTGGATGAAGGGCACTTTTACTTTGTTGAACAAATACATCAACGTCTTTTTCCCACTTATCTCCATCTACAGAAACTGCGTTTCTCTTTTTATATGAGCCTCGTATTCCACGTACTTGTCCTTTGATAGTAGAAAGAGTCAAGTCTTTTCTAGTTGTTATCATAATAAGAAGAATTGCCAGAGGATCCAATACAAGAACTAACATAATGATAACATATCGAACAGACTTCTCAATTATTGCTTGATCGCTTTTTCCGTAGAATAGTTCAGCAACAAATCGAATAGGTCCAACTTCGCGCTGAATGTTGCGAACTTGCTGACTGAGTGGAGACCGTTCATCTGATAACTTATCTATATTAGCTTGCGATTGGTCGATAGTATTGTTTAGAATAGTACGCTCAGATATTTGTGATGTTCTAGTCTGTAGACCCACAGTTGCTCTATCGGCAGCAATCATTACATTAATTGCGCCATCAAGTTGGTTAAGTGCTTGCTCTGCGCGAGTTATATTAGTTCTCTCTCTTTGAATATTCTGATCAATACGATCGATCTTAGCTTGCACATCGAATGTATCTGCCGTATATTCAATATGAGCTTTACTAAGATATCCGAATGTGCCCATACTAGTAATTGCCATAAGAGCTACTACAGCGGCAACAAGATACAACTTCATTACATATTGTGTAATATTCCAGTTGCGATACACATACGTCGCAGTGATTATCTTAGAAAACTCAAGCACACTTCCCATAATAATTATAGACCAAAATGCGCCCGCAAATATAGCAGTCAGTCCTACAACTGAATACCATGCAGAAATTATAGAGATTAATATACCTGTAGTGAATGCAAGCATCTTATCGATATTCATATTATCCCCGCGTTATCTCTAGAACTTTCTGTAACTGCTTCTTAATCGTCTCTGTACGTTTTGGCCAATAGATATAGTCACGATCGGCTGTCTTAAGAAGGTTGTTTAGAAGCGGAACAATCATAGCTTCAAGGGTTCGAATCTTATCTTTTAGTTCAGATTCAGTTGCATTGTCATCACCAGTTTTTTCTAAGCGATGCATCAGCTTACTGAGAACATCTATCTTATCGTGAAGAGTATCGATCTTATTCTCAACTTCTGGAGAAATTGCTGCTAGTGGCAGTTCTTCCCTAGCTCCTGGATCATCTACCGCAGAAAATCCATAGTCGAATGAAAGATATTCTTCTGGAATATTTCTTTCTTCCTCTC
>Ga0181357_1000057_pt1 | contig 32097 bp, 23 predicted proteins | sample Fa13VDMM110DN_FD_130094 | JGI IMG/M metagenome (GOLD analysis project Ga0181357, IMG submission 130094) | Freshwater viral communities from Lake Michigan, USA - Fa13.VD.MM110.D.N | ecosystem: Environmental > Aquatic > Freshwater > Lake | place: USA: Michigan | collected 2013-09-24 | reverse complement strand
TTGCGGCGCCGGCATTATCGCCAACCCATGGGCTTTGATACGTGGTATGATAGCTCGGGAAGTATTTAGTAAAACCAGAAATAGATTTTAATGACCCTGATACCAGCAGTGCGTCATTCGGACGTGTAAGCGAGTTTGCAATATCAAATTGTGGACCCCAGCAAAGTGTTACGTCTGCGGTCGCATTAGGCAGGCCAGCTGCGGCTGACTTATTGATGCTGTGACGGAATGGAATAGGAAGTTCTCTTGCATTTGTAATTGGAACATTAAGATGCGATGAGTTGTTGACGCTTCCTGTTGCAAGAAATCCAGAGCCAGATGTAATAAGGTGATAATAACCGCGGGTTGCTACAGGAAGTGTATTTGTTGGAATAAGCTTGTTTGCAACAGCATCCGAAACTTCAACGCGAATTCTTCGTGATACTTTTCCGTAAAGGCTCTCCTCAACAACTTTTTGTGCGTCAACTGATCGATCAAAATCAAAATATACGTTCAAGTCGCCGATTTTCTTTACGATGTAATCTTCGCTGTCAGGGTCAAGATCGCAACCAATAAATGTTTCATAAGCTACACGTGAAGAGTCTACGTCGTTGTAATCGCGTAGAACCACTGTAAACTTTGCATAGCTGGCAGCAGAAGTTGGATATTTTATGTCTTTAATCTCTATCTTATAGAGTTCATTTGCAACTGACCCATCAGAACTTGCATGAATCTTGAAAAGATCATATCGTGTTGAGCCAAAATTCTGTGATGCTATAAACGGAGTCATAGGATGCGTGTATCGATCCTCAAATCCGTCAAAGTTGGGGAATACAGATGTTCCGTTGTTTCTTGTTTGTGAGCCAGAAAGACAGAAAACAATCTCCTCGATTTCGTTTGCCGTGCCTTGACGACGGATTAATGCCTCAGCAGCAACACCAGAACCAGTTGGCTCAGCGTAGGCATCAAAAATGTCATAATGAGAATAAAGAACGTGGCCATGCTCTTCAAGTCTTGAAACATCGCGATTTAAAGCATTCGCGATGTAGTTTGAATCTGTCGGGTTAAACGACGCAGTAATTATGCTACCGTTTCCAGTGTTATTATGACCATTTAAGAAAAGAACAAACTGTTGCTTTGCTCCAGTAAGATCAATAGAGCCTGTAAACCAACCTTTTGCTGGTGACGCAGTTGTTGCAGCAGAAGAATATGAGTCAGATGTTTGTCCAGGCGCAGAGCTTGAAACAGTGATTTGCACGCCTGATGCTGCAAAGATTATACCACGAATAATTGGCTGCGCAGCTACCGATGTCTGCACACCGGCGTCAGAAAGAACCCATGAACCAGCGCTTTCAGACATGTAACAGCCAAGAAAGTATGTTCTACCCTCAATTCCGCCCGCAGTTGCAAATGGGTTATTTCCAAACTGTCCAGTTGACACTTGCACGTTTCGTGAGCCAGCAACGAAACCAGCGTTTGTCACCTTTCCAGTGTTCACACCAGAAGTTGTTCGTGCGTTACCGTCACCTGCACCAAGAACTCTAACATATGTTCCTGCAGAAGCGTTGTTTAGCCACTGATTCATCGCGATTGGTGCATGTGTGAATGAATCACCATAACCAAATTCTTCTTTGAACTGCACGTTATTCGCAACTGTAACAGGAACGAAGGCTAAACCCTGGTTCGCAGGCCCAATCACGCCAGCGGATCTACCTGAAGGCTGTATTGTTGTTATCTGACCAGTGCTATCGATTTCTGTAAGCGTTATTTTTGGCGCTGCCATTTGCTCTCCTTCTCTCGTTTAACTATCTTGTATTAGACGAATTCAACGCCTGCAGGTGTAATAATAAAATCAACTGCTATAAACTCTACAGCGCGAGTTGGAACAACGACGATTCTGCCGTTAAGCTTGCTCGCTGCGACATCTGCTTGTGAGTTGTTTGTGTCGTCCATTATGATTCTGAACTGTTCAACACCAGACTGTGCCTTTATCAGACTTAACAGGGGCGTTGTTCTACTGACGAAAGTTGTTCTTGTTGCTGCGTCGTTAGGCTCAAAGAGTAATCCGCGCGCGACGTCTTGTACAACACGCTTAATCTCGAGGAACAATCGACGAACGTTGACTCTGTCAAAAGCAGACTTAGAAACCTGGAGTGTCTTTTGACCAAAGATAACGAAACCGCTACCTGGGAACGTTGCGATCGGATTGATGCGATTCTCATAGAGGTAATCACGATCGCTTGTGCTTAACTTAACATCAACGTTTGATACGAAGTCTAGAGCTGCTCTGTTAAAACCTGCAGGTGCATACCAAGGATATGCAACCTTATCTCCATACGCAAGCGCACCAAGCGCTGCAATGGATGCAGGAACCTTAACACGATGACCAGCTGTCTGATCGTTAACGAAAACATCTGGGAAGTACGTGGCAACGTAGTTGTTATCAGGTGACCTTGTTGTCATAGCGTCTGCAGTTCTTGAGACGTTTGGTTTTGGACTTGCACCTTCAAAGATTCTAACGTTTGCATCAGTGTAGTTTGGAATATCAATAACGTACATTGCAAGCGCGTAATTTGATAATCTTTCCATGATGAAATCAGTGACTAGAGGGTCTCTAATGCCTGGTGTTGCTATGACATTAACGTTTGTTGTCATAGGATCTGTCATTAACTTTGCTGCAATTCTGTATGAATAAACTGCGTTGTTACTAAGGTCAGACCCGCCTGGATTGTATCCAAGTCCTGTAATGCTTATCGCCGGCGAACCTGACGCTGCTCTTCCGCCTGTTTCTGTTGATGTTGCGGTGTCTCCGAGCAGAGCAGCAGCATTATCAAGAATATTGATGCCATCAAATCCTCCGTAAAAGATATTTGAGAACTTCGCGTATTCTGAAAACTTATTAAAGATGCTTGTAGAGCTCGCGAGCAACGACGCAAAAGTAAGTCGAGTCAGTGATGTGTCGACAATACGATAATCAAATGAGTTTGGCGTACCATTTCTGATGTAAGCAGCTTCCTTCATATGCGCTTCAATTGTTCCTGTGACATCTGCGATTGTCTGATTTGACAGCGCAACACGTGCTAGCGTAAACTTGTTGGCATTAAACGCATCTGCGTGTGAGCCTGTAACAAGAACATCCAGCTTTTGAATTCCTTGCATTTTTGAATATGCAGTAATTAAAGGGTTGAAATTGAGACCACCGTTTGCGTCCATTACCGAGTTTAGCACAGTACCGTCTGTCGAGCCAGATGGTACAAGCTTTTCAAATTTTACGCCCCAGTGCAGGCGTGAATCAGGAATCTCTAATATTCCCGGTGAACCGATATATGTTGAGCCATCAACAACACCACGTGTTGCTTTAAAGCGAAATGGTAATGGAGGAACAATCGAACCAGTAAGACCTGTTTCAACTGACGAGCTGCATGCGAGTCTTGGAAGACTTCCCGCTGTACCGTACGACGCTCCACCAATTGATAACGTTGCAGCAGTATCAGTAAGCGTTTGTGTTGTTCTAATAACTGGAACGCCTCTAAACCCAAACGGTAGCACTTTGCTTGGAATTGTTCTATTATCAACGCTTGGGCTCACAATAACGCGAATCCTACGACTTGCATTTGGAAACTTGCCGCTGATAATAAGACGTTGTTCTGATGACTCAGACGAGTCAAAGTTAAACGTGACTTTGCGGTCACCAATTTTCTTTGCAATATAATTTTTGCTTGAAGGGTTTAAGTCACAACCAGCGAATGATTCAAGAACACGAGTAGTTGTGTCTGTGTCGTGAAGGTCGCGAAGTATGACGTCGAATGTTCCAAATTCATTCGTAAGATCTGTTGACGCTTTCACGTTTGAGATTGAAATCTTAAAGCTGTTGTTGCTTACTGCACCATCTGATATGGTTTCAAAATGGAACAGATCATATTCTGTTGAGCCAAATGGTTGCGATATAAATGATGTTGTTCTTGGGGCGCTAAATCTTGTATCAAAGCGTCCAAAGTTTCCAAGATATGCAGCAGAGCCAGATGTAATTGCAACCTGGCTATCACCGACGGTGTCGATTGTTACCAGCTCGTTCTCAACCGGAAAATCAAGGTACAATAAGTGTTGCTCTTCTTGAAACTTACGAGGATCTGTGTTAAGAACATTTCCAAAATAATCATTTGAGCTTGGGTCAAATGATGCTGTCATTATTCTTAAACCAGCGACACCGTCTGTTGTTGTAAACGCAGAACCTATAGATGATGAAATTGCAAGCTTAAACTTTTTGAATGTTGACGATGCTGTGTTAAGATCTATTGATGCAATGTCGTCAATCGTGGCGCCCGTGCCTGTCCATTGTGAACCAGCACCAGTCATATCAAGAACCATTCCACGTGAGCTTGTCGGGAACATCAAAACGCCGCGGACAACGTTAACCGTGTCAGCAGTAGTTGGGTTAAAGCTTGGGTTGTCGCTAAAGACTGGGAAGCCGCGCCATTCTGATGGTGTTGATATATCTGCTGGTAATGAATGACGTGCAACAAGAAGCTGAACGGTGTTCGCTACTCTGCCATCACCAGCAACGGTAGCAGTTGAGCCTGACAACTTGAAACCAGCATTTAAAACAATACCTTGTGAAAGAGTCGCTGCGAAATCTGCGTTACTTGCGTTTGAGCCAGCACCAAGAACTCTAATAAAAGTTAATGCACCTTTATGCTTTAACCATTCATTCGCAGCATAAGTTGCAGGAAAGTTTGAATTTAATCCTCCAAAGCGAGCCTGATAATCAGAAAATGACGCCACTGTAGTGGGTACAAATGCTGGGCCTCCGGCTGCAGCGCCAATAATCCCGCCAGGGATGCCCACAGGTTGTGCACCGGGGGCTGTGAGCTCAATCTCCTGTTCAAAAAACCCAGGAGAACGAAAAATTTGTTCCGACATCAGTTTTGCTCCTATAGATTAGGCTAATCAAATGTAAGTATCACGTAAGAATCAAAACTGACGAATCATTTTATGTCTTTATCAGATTTCAACGTTTTTGTTATAGTGGTCAATACCTCTTCTCCATGAACCTGTGAGATGCTTCTGACCTTAACCATAACATCCATTGGTCGACCAGTCATTGGGTCAACAGAAAGCGTTCTGGTGGTGCTAGATGTCAACGTGGATGATGATTCTGTACCGCCTACTGCGGTTGTTAGCTTGTCCAATATGCCCGATCGTCCTTGAATCCCGCCTGCTGCAGTTTCAGCTTGTCTTTCTGAGACTGAACCAATTGCTCCAACAATTATTGGATCGTCGACTGTTGAAACATTGTCCAAAAGTCTTGAATCTATTCGCATATCGTCAATATTTCCAGCAAGTTTCTCTTTGCTGACGCCTTCAACAATTCCAAATGAAAACTGAGTTGCAGAGACTGTTCTCCTTAGCCCATTTGGAATACCAGGTGAGGATGGCAGCACAATATACGCAGAAACTGCGGCGGTTATTGTGTGTTTGATTGTTCTTTCGTCATCACTCATATTATCGAAAGTATTTTCTGAGTTGATGCTTGGTTCAAAGGTTGCGTTGAACCAATAGCCAGCGGATGTTTCGATTCTATATGATCTAGCCCGAATGTTGTGGTATCCGCTCATGATTGTCGTCAAAAGCTCGTTGCTGTGCTGCATAAATTGCGTCCAGATGGTCACTTCATACGTTGCAGTAAAAAATTTTGGAACTGGTATAGAGATTGTCTCATAAATCCCGTTTGACAGGTTTGGTTCAAGCAATCTGCCATGAATAGTTCGACCAGGCTTATCTTGTGATGTTCTACGTGAGCCTGAGCCTGGAATTCCGACTGATTCAAATCCAGCTGAATTGATTATTCGCTGGTAAAGCGGATCTTCTTTTGAAAGTCTGCGACGAATATCGATTGTGCCAATGTCACCCATCTCAATTGATTTTTGTGCCTGTTGCTCTATTCCACTTCGTGATATTGTGATGAGCGGAACAATAAGCGCGCCGTTTTTATCTCTAAGCGGCTCTTTTCTTCTTGTTATTGCGAAGCGCTCACCTGTTGCGAAGATGACAGGGACTTTTTTTGTGCTGCCGTCTTTGAGCCTATAAATAAGTGGAATATCTTTATCAAAAAGGTTAAAAAAAGCGCGATCAACGTCCTCAAGCCCGCAAGATGGTACAACAATATCAGCTGGAGCTGCAGATCCTTCATATCCAAGAGTTAAAGACTCACGACCATATCTTTTGCCAACGTTAAATCTCGTACTCATTCATCACCGTAAAATGATGAGTTGGTTCCGTCAGGCGCAACTTTCTTTGGTCCGGTTAGCGGTGCATCTAGTTTGCTGTCTGCCTGAAGCTCTCTGCGATCAGCTGTTGGTCCAAGCTCGTTTGTTGCTGTGCCGCGTTGTTGAACGAATATTTCTTGTGAAACGCTCTCTGTTTCGAGTGTTTGGTTTGTAGGCCCTTGCGCCAGCTTGTCGATGAGCCCTTCTCTTGCCTGCTTTCCAATAAGCTTGTAGCCAGTGACATGCTCTACTTGACCAAATATTTTGCTGATGGTGATGACTTGAGTTAACTCAAAAAAAACAGACCCGTATGAAATAAAATCTCCTATCTTCATACGAAGATCTTTATCTGTTAAATCACGAGAATGAACGCGCGCTTCAATAGAGTGAAACTTTTCGCTACCGAACTTGTTTGTCTTAATTTCACCAGGTGACCACTCAACAAGCGCGTCAACCTCAATAGGCGGATCAAAAATCTTTTCTGTTGACTCTTCGTAAACGTCATGAACAAAGGTTACGTCAGTTCTAACCGAATAATAGAATATTACTTGACCAATGACGTCTTTTATGACCTCTTTTGTTAGATCGCTAATGAGATCAAGCTCTCTCGGTGTGATGAAAAGACGTGCCATTCTTGTTTATCCTATTGTGATAACTCGACCCATAGGGATCGGGACTGCCTTCAAGATTTTTTGAAGATTATCAACTTCTGCAGCCTTTACCTCAATGAGCTTGTTGTAAGTCATTGAGTCCAGCATCTCTTTTAAATCAGTTCTAAGCTTTTCTTTTTCTTCCTTTGCTGTGCTTTTTAAATCTGCACCGTCTAATGTAAGATCACCACCTGGAATAGGTATCGAGCTAAATTTTGACCTGATCATGCCAAGCAGCTCTTTGCAGAGTGCGAGTGTATATTGTCTTGCCCATTGTCTTGCCATTGAGTTTACTTTTGAATAGACAAAATTTCCAAAAGGAACATTCGACAGATTAGAAACTCCGCTTATCGAGGCGTCTGGTATTGCTGGTTTCATTGGGTCTGACTCAAAACCAACCCGAACCCAAAGCTTTAGAGGATTATCTGCTGTTGGTGATGGAAATATTCTTAGTTTTGTGCCAGTCACTCGATAACTGTAATTTGAGCGACGAACACGGTTCGAAATGTTCATTTGACCACCACGAAGAATATCTTCGAAAACTGGTAAAACATAAAATACTGTTTCTGGTGTAAACGATTCGAATGAAAATTCATTGTTCAGGTAGTTAATTGCAGATGTAGTATCAAAAAAGCGGTATGCGGCCATTGGGTTAAAATGCATAATCTCAAAGATGCGCATCTTTCTCTTTTCTGGATTTAAAGATGAGCTTACAACTGGTATTCCTGTGCTTGGGTCCAAAAGCTCAGTGTAAAGATCATAATCTTGTACATTTTGTCTAAGTTGAATCGAACCAGAAGCAGCATTATATGTTCCGCCAAGACCTGCCTCAACAGCATACGGTTCTGCAAGTCTTATAATATAGTTTAGCGTGTCACGTGGGAATTTTTGTGTTGACTCGTCAAGACTTCCTGTTTGCATTCCAAGAAGCGATAACAATTGACTTTTTGCTTGATATTGGTTGATAATTGAACCATACTCAAGAAATGATTCCTCAAAACATGACCAAATTTGCTTTTTTGTAAGCTCAACAGAGAGAATATCATCGCCAAGACGACGCTTGACAAAAACAACCATTGCGTCTGCCTCTGTCTGAAACAGAGAATCTGCGTCGAAGAACCCAAATGGTGTTGGGTTAAGTGTGCTAACGAAAGTAGATGACATCTTTCATCTCCAAGTGTAAATAGGACGATGATAACTATTTTCTATGTAAGTTCTCCCAAAGATATGACAGAACTGATTTTCTGTTTTTGCTGTCTTGAATATTCTCCTGCTCACCCTTTAATATTCTCCAATACTTGTCTTTCATTGCTTTATTAAGAGTCTGTGGAACAAACATTTCAAAAGATTTTTTGTCGTCTGCAGTGAGATATTCTCTCATTTGCGTGCCTGAAATCTGTATTGTCTCTGAGCGAGAGACTGCGCGTTGCTCTATTTTCTCTAATGCAGTCGGATCCTTGAGCAATCCAGAAAGTCTGCTTAGAGAATATTTGCCTTTTGCATCTTCATCATCTGAATAAAACATAAATTTGCTTACGACGTCTTTTAAGCTTCTAATCTTGTTTATTGCCACATTTAGAGGCGATTCACCTGAAATGATCAGTGTAGCGTTTGGAAAATCTTTATAAAATTGCTGCTCTAGTATTGCTGACCACGCATCTACCATTACACCTGCGGGTAGCTCGTCTCTGCCAGCAGTTGAGGTGATAATTAATGCCTCATCACATTCTTTTGATGCAAGTCTAATCATTTCCCAATGACCTGCATGCACAGGTTTTCCTGCAACAACAAAAATGCCAATGCTAATCCCGTTTTTCGTGCCAGTCTCAAGGCGTTGCATCACCAGATTTTTGGTAGTTAGAAATAAATCTTCTTGTCGTTGAATCAATAATTTTGGATGATTTAAAAGTTTAAGACGATTTGCAATTTTAGCATCAAAATAGCATAAGTTATGTGCATTTTCAAGTGAAGCGTTAAGATCCCCTTCTGGAATATTTCGTTTTTGACTTGGCGCAATAACAGCTGAAATCTCTTTTGAGATTTCGTAGATACCACTCCAATATGCTTGCTCTGCTTCTGGTGTTTCTGCTTTAAACTTTTGCTTTATAGCGTGTCTGTGCGTGTCATCGTGCTGATCAAAGCGTAACGTTTTATAAAGCGCCTGTGTAGCAGATGTTTTAAAAACAGAACCTTCTGCTGGCGAGCGCTCGTGCTCTGCAGAAAGTGCAGTGTCAAAATCAGAAAAAATATCATATACTATATCAATGATTTTTAATGGTCTGTCTATTGTTTTGTCATCATACGCTTCGCGAAGCTTGTCGATTTTAGAAGCATAACGGCGTTCAATTGATTTGCTGCGAATGCCAGCTAGAAGATTCATTAATGTAGACAAATTTCCATCAAATAAAACTGGAAACGTTTGCATTCCTAACAGATTCGCGTAATCGCGAAGCTTTGCTTCATCATTTTCTATTGTAATGTTAGAAACAAGGTTAGATCTTAGCGCTTTATAACGAGTTGATCCAAAAAGTGTTAAGAAGATACCATGTTTCTGTGGATAATCTCTGCTAATCGTTGGTTTGCGTTGAACAAACTCAAGAAAAAATTCTGTTCCTTGGGGAATAGCAGCTGTATTTTTATGTGCTTTTGCCAGCTGGGCGTGAACAAGCGAATACTGGGCTGTTCCGGACGAACTTGCTCTTATCTCTTCCTCACGATCTCCAAGATTTCGTATCTCGCCAGGGTAAATGATGTTGCCTTTGTAAGCGACATACCAGTTTTTTGTGTAATCGTCAGGGTCAAATGCATTATTACGACGAAGAAGAGTTAGCTTTGTTCCGTCAATCTTTTCAACAATCTTAATATTTTGATCGTCAATAAATGCTTGCGCCTTTAGTCGATCATTCGCCCTTGCACGCGGTGACGCGTCAGGACGAACCATCGCTTTTCGAAGATCTTCAATTGAGATGTCTGTTGCCATTGTTTATTGTCCTTTAACAATTTCAAAAAGACGCTTGCTGGAGTGATAACGTGACTCATCAACTGAAGCTATTGAGCCAGTATCTTCTACGTAACCTGACTGCCCTCGCACTTTGTAAGTGCTATAGAACTGCTCTTTCATTTTATCGATGTTAATCGTAGAAGACAAAACATCTGGTACAAGCTCTTTAAATTTATTGACTATTGCGTTTTTCGGGATAATGTCTTTATTGATGTCTGTCGCAGAAAGGGCGGACGCGCCACGACCAAATAATTGAATCACCACACCTTCAAAAATTTTTACTGTGACCTGTGGAGACAGGCGCTCATTCATCAATTGTAGCAAGCCAATAAAAGATCCTAACTTTTTGATGTCTTCACTAGATGGTGACGGATCACTTCCAAATAGACCTTCAAAGATTTGCTTTATGTCGCGAGTTGATGTTATTCTTTCAGGACGCGTCAGATATTTATAAACCTCGTTGCCGTCATGTGTCCAATCAAGTTTTTGATATCTGCTTCCGAGACCAGAAACAACATCAAATGACCTCATTGATTTTAGCGGAGCAGGTATTTTCTCTCCAGTTTTGCGATCTTTAGTATATGAAATCTTTGGTTTTTCTGCAGTTCCAGTTGGCGTTGAGAGTCTTGCATTAGTCGGTGAAGGTGACGTTGCTGCTGCGAGCGAAAATAATGTTAGCTTGTGGGCAACGCCTTTTATTCCTGCTTTAACGTCTTCCCAGTCTGATGAGTGAGAAAACGCAGCCCAATCTGTTGGCCGACCGCCGCTAAACTCTGAACCTTCAAAATCGATTTGAAAGAAAACGTCGCCTTCTCCTTCTGGTAGCGAATCGTCCCAAGTATAAGCGAAAAGCGCATTTATTTGGTCTGTGCCAGCGCCAAGCTTGTTATGTCCGATGTAAGATATTTTGCGTGTAAGATTCGGACGAGAGCTTTCAAGACGATTTAAAGTTTTGTAGAGCTGGATCATCTCGTCTTCTGGAACCATTAAATCTATATCACCAGTTGTTGGTTTATATGATGTGTATTCTTCATCCGAAATCTTTCCAGGTGAAAACAGGTGTTTTGATGATCCGCTAAATGCAGAGCCAGACTTCAAAATATCATCGCGTGTTTCACGATCCCAAAGATCATGACCTGTATCTTTTGCAAACTCTTCGTCGATAACTTTAAGCATCTCAACAACATCATTTATAAAATTGCTTCTGTTAATTCTTCCTGTCCCGAAGTTGATGTCTTCTGCGTAACCTTCACGACCTCTAAATTTTTTTACGACTCCTGATCCAACAGGGCGTCCTGTCTCTGGGTCACGAACAAGAGCACGAGTGTTTCCACCTTCATCAAGTGAAGCCTTGGGACCAAAAATGAATAATGAAATACTAAGCATGTTGATAAGTATTTAGACAACGCACGATTAACAAGCAAATATGCGCGTATAAGTGATTCATACATATTACAACGCGAAAAGGGCAGTCTAAGACTGCCCCTTTGCGTTAATTTAGTCTTAAAACGATCTTGAAGACTAGATTTGTGCTGCGATAGCGCCAACTACTGGTGTGGTAGGAGAACCTGTTGCCTGGTTATAAAGCGCGACTGGAATCCATGCAGTCCCAGTCCACATAAGTTCGGCAGTGTCCCCAACTGCAGAAAACACAATCTTTGCATTGCCCGCTGACCCTGAATTTGTAAGAACTATTGCGCCCTTCGGTGTTGACGCGGCTGTAGTACATACAATCTTTTTAAGTTGACCTGCTGCAGTACCAGCAGCTAGTGAACCTGATACAATGCTTGTAGCGGATAAATAACTTATATAGTTAGTGACTGGGATCGCTGGACCAGGTGTGGAGAGAAGAACAACTGGGGTGGCGACGTTTGTGACAGCTGGAATAAATCCGGCGAAAAATGCGTTGTTAAGAACGCCAAGAGTTGTGTCAGCGTTTAAAGCAGCTGTTAATGTTACTGTGCTGCCAATTGAACAGCCTGTACCAGTTTGAACCACTACGCCGCTTGAGTCGTTGATAATTGTTGATGGCATATTAAATCCTATATTTACGAATAACGCTTGTCTCCTGTCGGTGGCAGGTTTGTTATTAGACAAGCTTAAGAATAGATATGCTCAAATATAGTTACGATAAAGGATATTTAAAAATTTTGCTTCCTGCACCGTAAATTCTTACAACGCCAGCGTCATTAGCAATCTGGCGCTCTGTTTTGTCACCAGACGCGCGAAACTTAAATCGATCAAATCTTTTTTGACCGTCAGAATACCAATATGATGGACCTGTCTCTCCAATAAACTTGAATCCTGCTTGTTCATAAACGTTGCCGGTGCCTGTATCAAGGTCTGCGTAAGTAAGAACTTGCATGAATCCTTCGTTTGCCGCCCACACTTTTATTCTTTTAAAGATTTTTGAGAATCCACCCATTATCATTGAGTCTTGTAGCGACGCGAATCTACATATTTCAATAGATAGTGACTGCCTGTGCTTTTTTTGACGTGGGACACGCATTGAAACTACAGAAACTATTTCTTCATTATAAATAAGACCAAATGAAATCTTTGATGGAGAATGACCGTAAAGATGATTTTTGTTAAAAAAGTCTTTGCTGATAGTCTGGTCAATCACTTCTACAGAACATTTTCTTGCATGAATCTTTTTTAAAATGATTCCAAGTCTGCATCTTATCATTGCTTTTATTAGATCATTTTTTTCTTCCCACTGATCTGAATAAATCCTGAATAACTTAAACCCTGTATCAGCAGCATTTTTTGTTTTATCATAATGATATTGTTTTGGTTTGCCAGCGTCGCTGTGCCAGTATAAACCGTCATATTCAAAAGCTGCGCGTTTATTATCTACAATGATATCTAACTCTTTTGGTTTGATCACTGTTCTGTCATTACGTTTTGTTTCAAATCCGAGAGATTCAATGTAATCGCCAAGCGCCAGCTCAGCACGTGAAGAAGTGTTTGGAAAACATTTTTGGCAAAGTGAGCCGCGCTCAAACGCTTGTAATGTTTTCTCGTTGACTACATTACACTTGCTACATTGAAACTTTAAATATTGGTTTTGACGTGAAAAGTAATCTTCGTATGAAGTTAGAAGTCTAAATTCTGTTGTTCGTTGTTGTATTCTTTTATTAAAATTGTCTTCATCGAGCAAGATTTTTTTTCTAATATCTTCTTTTGTTTCTATTTTATGCATTTTTCCAAGAAATCCGGGTTGTCTAATTTGACATATCGGACACTTGTAATCTCGTTCAAGATAAGAAAGAGATGTGACAAACTCGTTTTTGCAACTTTGACATTTACATTCAACATTTTTTTCATTTCTATCAAGAAATGATGAATATTTTAAACTTACGGAAATATCTGATCTTTTTTCTAATCTAGCGTAGAATGTGTCTTTGCTGATTCGCTTTTTTGAGCTTATCATCTTTAATGATTCTAGCGTATGACGTTTTCCAAAAAACGGATTATTTTTGCCTGAACTTTTTAATGACTGCAGCGCGATTCTGCTATCATCTTTTTTAGTTTTTCCTTTGTTCCATGCCTGTGACGCGCCGCCTTTTGTCCCGCCCGCTTTCATCGCGATTTTTGAGCATAATTGACAATAGTCTTTGAAGCTAAAGGCTACATATCTTGTGTTCGCGTTGCATTCTAAACAGGTTGGTCTTTTGTTTTCGTACAAATACTTTATTGTGTAGTCTTCGCTGCTAAGCTTATGCAATTTTTTGATATGGTTAGACAGCTGTTTTCCAAGCTCAAATGCTTCATTGCATTCTAAACATTTCATGTCATGATGCCTTTTCATGATAAGTATAACACGAAATATCTTTATGATTAAGATTATATTTAAGTAAATAAACATAAAAAAGTGGGCCATTCCGTTAAGAATGGCCCACAACACTATCTATCTGGTAGTAACCAGATGGTTAAGTTAGATGATGTTTAGGTCAAGCACGGTCACAGTTCCGTAGAAGTCGCTGCGCACCATTTTCTTGCCGTAGCGAGTCATAACGCCCTTGCGAGGGGTGAAATCCTCTGGAGCAAATATTGTTGGTGTGACAATCAGTGGCACGTAAGGAGCATAGACATAACCAGTCTCCAGGTATGAACCGCCCTTGAATCCGATAAGGATCTTGTTACGGGGGAAGTAGGGGTCCTTGTAGACCGTGAAACGGTTGCTAAGGGTCCCGACCTTCTCAGCGCCAATTGAGAATGGCGCGCCAACCTGACCTGAACCGTCGATTGAGTAGCTGGGGCGGTAATAGGTCCCGGCCTCAAGTATTGTCGCCACATCAGGGCCGATAACAATGAAGTTCGCACTTCCGCGGAGGGTCTTGCGGTGAATCTCATTGCCAACGTCGATGATGGTCTCGACAAGGGTCTCGTACCACTCACGAACAGTGCCTGTGAAGTTAGGGCCTGGTTGAAGGCTGCTTGCACGAGTGATCTCGTTGCCGTTGGTCTTATTAACGAAACGACCAGGTGCACGTGACCAGAAGTAGTTTGCGCCAGCAGCCTGGGTAAGCAGGTCGTTCAAGATCTCGCGGTCAAGCTCAAGGGCAATCTGCTCAGAAAGGATCTGAGTAAGCTCAACCTCAGCGTCGATGCTGTGGTAAGCGTTCAGGTCCTGTGCGAGCTCTGGTGACCAGCGAGCACGCAGCTTGCGGGTTGTCGCGGTAACGGCGATGCTCTCGATCTTGATGTCAATCTCTGGAATCACAGGCGAAGGAGTTGAACCGAAGTTAGACTCAAACACTGGGATTGTGACCGTTGAACCAGATGAGCTCTCTACGTCTAGAGCTGAGCTCTGAGGATAACTGAGCATCATGGCTGAAGCCGCATCAGCAGCCATTGTGCCAGTCACAACCGCAAGAAGATGCGTACCTGAGAGTGGAGTCGCTGTAAATGCTGAACCGTCCCAAACACCGACCTGATTAAGTCTGCGAAGGTTAAGGATACCAGTTCCGCCTTGGAATTGCTCGCCCCAAGCCGCCGCGCTGGCGTAAGATGACTGGGGGAAGAGAGCAAAATCCTTGGCAAGAGTCTGATCAGCTGAGCTTGAAATTGTGCCAAGTGCAACAACAACAAACTTGAACTGTGCAGTCGCAACACCAGCTGTACCGCCCTCAATGATGCTTGTGACCTTAGGATCAAAGCCAAGAAGACGTCCGTCAGTGCCTGATGCATGCGCGAACTTGGTGTCTGCGAATGTACTAGAACCACCGAATGCACCAGATGCTGTAAGCACAACGTTTGTTGCACCATGAACACGTGAGTAGCCGGAACCTACTAGATCGTACATACCACCAGTTGCAAGAGATCCACTCTGAACGCCCTTACCGACTGGGCTGTTGTAGATTGACTGACCAGCAGTGTAGGTTGACACTGACGAGCCGGGAGTTCCGTCAACGCCTGATTTTCCGCCGCGGTCGCTACCGTAGGTATAATCTAGATAGAAAAGCAAGCCTGAAGGCAGGCTCATTGGCTGAATTGACACCAACTCGTTGGCAACAAGACCACCGAAAACGCGACGAACGATTGGGAATGCAATGTTCGAAAAACCACGGATATCGCCGGCGCCAGAGGTGCTGCCACCACCTGATGACATTGAGTTAGATTCACGAAGAAGGTTCGCAGTCTGGTTCTCAAGAAGGCGAGACATATTCTCGCGATTCACGCCAGCAAGGCCACGGAGGAGTCCGGTGCGGCTCCACTTCTCAACAAGGCGACTGTTTTCAGCGCCGATATCACGCCCGCGAATGCCTTCGGCGAGCTGATCAAGGGTAAAAGTCTTTGACATTTTCTTTATCTCCAATACGGAATGTTTGTTAAAATTTAATTAGGTGACGAGTGAAACTTCATTCGCCCTTTACGTTAATGCCTGCAAGAATCGCCCAGCGATCTGCCTCAACGGATTCATTCAGATTGCTTGCGCTACCTGATCTCGTTGATCTGGAAGATGAACCAAGAATACGACTCTCATTCATAGTTGTACCTGACTTTGACTTAAGAGATTCAGTCAAGCTTGTGTAAAGAAGCTTTGCTTCTCTTACTGTCTTTGCGGCGTCGAGTGACTCGACAATCGCGCGTTGCTGACGAGCTGATAGGTCTCGATTCTGCATAAGCTTATTAACATATAGAAGCTTCGCGTTGAAAAGATTAACCTCTTCTAACTGCTCACGTAATGCGTTGTTCGAGTTCTCTGACTCGGTTAGCTTTGTCTTAAGCGCACGATTAATCCGTGTCTCCTCGACTCTTGCCTTACGTTCATCTTGAGCCGCCTTGGTTGCTGATTGAGCAACCTTTAGCGCCTTCTCAGCAACTTTCTTTGTAGCACGCTCGTTTCTGCTGTGCTTGTTCAGCTCTGTAGGAAGATCCATGATCTTACCACCGCCAAATGAACTGGACTTTGCGTCCTTGATACCGCCTTTTGCATGCTTGCCTTTTGCTTCGCGCAGACGTGTAAGCTCACGACGAAGCATTGACTCGTCAACGTTGAAGGAACGTTCACGTCCACGTCCACGTCCAATCAAGTCGTCGTCGTCGTCGTCCTCGTCTTCGTCCTCGTCGCCGCCAAACTCGCTTTTGTAAGGCGGATAAGGGCTGTCGTCGTCATCGTCGTAGCCTTCGTCCATCATGTCGTCGTCTTCGTCCATCATGTCGTCGTCTTCGTCCATCATGTCGTCGCTCTCTGAAGGTGCAGGGGGCGCAGGGGAAGGTGCAGCGGCACCGCTGTCGTCAGCAACATCAACTGGCATCTCGCTGCCAGCGCCAGGCTCTTCCTCAACGCCAAATTCAACGCCAAAGGACATACCTTTTAGTTTTTCCTTGAAATCTTCGTCATCGAGACCTTCAAGGTCAGCTGGCTCAAAAACAAGCTTTGCCTCGCGACGAAGTCTTGACTTTCCGTCCATCTCTTCTACTAAACGACGAAATCTTGTGCTAGTTGACATTTTTAAAATCTCCTTGATAATGCTGTTAAAATTTCTCCTAATTTCAGGAGTTCCACCATTAGATATAATATGATCGTGAAATTGGTGTGTGTTTTTTACTAAAATTGAATATGCTGCCTTAAAATTTGTGCTTTCGGTCAGTGGAATGGTCGTAGACAGACGCTTTAACGACTCAAACTGCCTTCTGATTTGGCCTAAAGATGGACGATCACGCTTCTTTTCGCCAAGTATCATATTAGCAAGTGCGTTGAGGCCTTCCTTATTAAGAGTGATCTCTTCGTCGTCCTCATCATCGATTTTTCCAGTTTCCGTAGTTGCAGACGCTTCGCCGTGCTTGTCAACGCGAACGTTGATTTTGACTTCTGTGCCAGATGCAGTCTTTGTTGTTACTGTATGCGTAACTTCTTCGCCGTTATCTGGTGTTATTGGGGAAGAGACAGGAGGTGCACCGGTCATTGGTGCTCCAAGCGCTGGTTGGGCGAACGGGTCAACTGCACCAAAATCGTCTGTTTCAACGTCATCTGGTGGCGCGTCTAAATCAAGATTAGGTATCTCTTCGTCTTCTTGTTCTGCAAGAATCTGGCGCTCCACCAACCTACGAATACGAGGGGTGATAGATTCGATGATCTTGTTTCTTGCGTTTCGCTCCGCCATCTCTTTTAGAGATCTAGCATCAGCGATTGCTTCATCATACAGGTTAGTCATCTTTTATTATTCCTACGCTCAAATAACTATGTCGCTCTTAGTCATTTGGCATCATTTTGTTGTAAATGAATCGCTCTTATTAATCTTCTTAGTCTTGTCATCGTTAAATCATCACGTGCCGGTATTTCTTCGAGTGTATAAGCCGGTTCATCGCCGCCAAGGTCATGTAACGGAAGGGCACTAGAATATCCTGCTTTTGATCCAGCAAACGAAATGCGTGCAGGCGTTGGCCTAATTGAAGGTCCATCTGCGCCTGCGCCAAGAGCAGCTTCTTTATTTTTATAAAGATTTGGTATTGGAGATAGGCTTCTGCCTGTTATTTGTTCTCCCATTTGTCCAATATTTGTTGCTGCACCAGCAAATGAAAATCTGTCAACGCCACGAAGCCATTGATCCCAGGGAGTGTGTCCGCTTCCTGATTTATTTGCTATTGCAATTTGCGTTTCAACGTCGTTTTTGTTGTCGTATTCTTCTTCGTCGTCGACATCATTTAGAGGTGGTTCTGCATATGGAAACGTTGTTGCATTTTTCCAAGGAACAAAGCGACCCCCGTCCGTGCCATATCCAAGGCCGGTGCGGGAATCATAGTTTGGATTGTTGGCTTCTAGAATTTTTAGGCGAAATTGCCGAGACATTATTGCCTTGTTCAGGATGCTAAAGCACCGGGAAATTCAGGTTGCGCTGCGCTCTGACCTAAAGTTGTTCCAACAGATGGGGCCGATATTGTGTCAGTTTCAGAAATCATGCTTGCTGAAGTTGCAGGCCCTTTATTTGACCCTGCCGTTGCGCCGGTGCCAAAGTTATCATTTGGAACCACTGTGCTACCTGCAGAAGTACCTTCACCACCAGCTGGATCTGGATTAGCAATCAGGTTTGGATAATACGCACCTTCAAAGTCAGCTTGATCAACTGGCAGCGCTGGTGCTTTGCCAAAGTTAAGATCAACAGGGTCTGGGAACTGATCCCCGTCGCCTGTTTGTAAATCTGGTGATAATGCTTTTTTTGCGTCCACACGATAGGTGTCGTTTGTCTCAACATAGATTGGGGAATTTGGAAATATTTTGCTTAATGTTCCATAATCTGATGTTGAAAGTGGGTTAGTCACGCCGGGTGACAACGTTACTCTAGAGCGTGTTTTCGCCGTGTCTTCGATTAAGGGATATTTTCCAGACATTTTGTTCTCTCCTACTCTTAGCTATGTCGATTAGAGCTGCTCAAGGATCTGAGCACGAAGCTCTTGACTTGCTTCATTAATCTCTGAGAGTTGTTGTGCAAGACGAGCTGCAGTCTCCTTTAGCTTCTTATAATGGGCAACAGCTTCAGGAACTGTGCTAGCAAGATCCTTTGCAGGCACCTCGCGGGTCTGCTTTGCTGTCTTACTAATATCAGCTGGAATGCCAGATGGTGATTTGCCAGCTGCGCGAGCCTTCTTTTTTGCGCGCGCACGCTTCTCGTCAAGTATTTGTCTCTCCTCGTTGATGATTCTACGAAGGAGGGCGGGGGTAAGATTGATTACGTTGTCAGACATTATTACTCCAAAATGGGATTCTAATCGTAAATATCTCGTCTAATGAAAATATATCAGTTATTTTTAGAAGAGAATGCAAGCTCTGCCCAATTTGAAGCTCCTTCAAAAAGCGACATTGGATCTATATCAGAAGCAGATGACATTGAGTCTGCTCTGTCTGCCAAAGCAGCCCCTGGTGACCGATCTGCATTTATTTGCGATGGTAGCGTGTTTCTTGCAGTATCTTCAAAAATTTGCTGCATAACATTACGCTGTTCGCCATGAAACTCAGATGCAAGAGCTGTCACTGCCGGTGGTAGTTCTTGCCGTCTGCCTTGCGCTTGATTTGCGATTTTATTTGCGCCAGCAGAAAATGAAGTGTCAGAAGCCCGCTTTGCTGGTGCAGGTGTAGGACCACGTCTTACTTGCTCCGTTTGTCTTGTCGGCGTCGGTTTTGCGCTTGCGTCCAAACCTTCAAGAAGCACCTCCATGATGCACTCTTTTACAATGTCTTTTAGTTCGCTTCTTGTCATTGATGCCATTTGTTATTTCTTCCATGTTAGAATATCGTTAAATATTCTATCGATTCTGTCACTTTTATTAAATGTTCTTGCAAGATCAGACGATCTTACTTGAATACCTTCGCGCATCATAAACGCGCCAGGTGTGCTTGGCTCAGAAACAAAATCCCAACAGATTAGCTGAAAATCATCTTGAACAATCTGATGATCGCCTGACTTCTTTACAGACCCTACACCACGTGATGAAATCCCGAGTGTTACACCTGCTTCGACAAGACTTTGCAGGATTTTTCCGCATGGTGTGTCAAGAATCTCGACTGTTCCAAAGCATGTGTTGCCTTCCATATGCGCTTCTCTAACGATGTGACTTACTTTTTTGAGCTCAACAACTGAGCTCTCCGGATGATCACAATTTCCTGTCCAAAACGCTTCTCCGTTTCTGCGGGCTAGCCAGTTTCCGTTTTGTGTTGTTACACAATAGACCTTGTCTTTATAATCAACCTTATCAATTTTTAAAAAGCGAGTGTCAAGACTGATTGTTTTTTCATCGTTGTCTATGTTCCAGTCTCCGTCATAACGAAGATATGAATGAGACAACCATGAACTTTTGTCGCTAGCTAAATCTGCGACCTTTGAAGCAGGCAGATAGCTTGGCAAATTTTTTCTGTCCCAAAGCAAAAATTTATGATCTGGTGTCAGCATCATATCTAAGCTGCCATCGTTCATAAAATGAAGCATTTCTCCTTCATAAAATGTGTCAGTCTTATGAAGAACAGGCTGCTCTTCTATTTTGTTTGTTTCAAGATTTAATGTGAAGACAACATCGCCTTCTTTGACATCAACAATAGATGTCCAGCCACGTTTTGTGTGAATTGCTGTCTCAGCGTCTACGCATTCGCCGAGTGCCCTGTTTTCACGAATAAACTTTTGATAGTTTCTAACTTCTCTCTCAAGAATGTCCTTTGGATACAACCGCCCATTTTGATTTAGAGTTTCTGCTTTTTGCAAAATGCCTTTCATCATCAATTTGCCGCCGTTTTGCTCACGACTTTCTTTTATTGATTTTGTGTCATACGCAAATGGAGCCCACTCTGTGAGCAACGTCATTATTTTTTCACTCATCTTTTGACTCCAGCTCTTGGAAAAGTTGCGTTAGATGCATAAACTTTATAATGCCAGCGTCGTCAAGCGTGCGCGCGTCAATGTGTTTTGTTCTTTCTACAACTTCATCAAGCTTTTCTAAAATTACTGAGTTGCTTGCTGATTCTCGTAATCTACTAAGACCACGAACTGCGCGATTCTTTATTGTTTCTAGCATTTCATTATCAACTTTGCCGTGAATATAGTCTTTGATTAATGAACGCTGCAATTCGCTAAGCTTACCGCCCCATTTTTTCTCAAACTTTTCATTCATAAGTTTAACAGATAACGAGGACACATCCTTAGTTGTAAGCTCATTTAATGACGGTGTTATATTTTTATCAGAACTAAGCCATTCTAATAGTTTTTGTTCATATTCAACAATACGTGTAAGAGATGTTTCGTCCTCTTTGCGCCAATCGTTCATAAGCGTCTGAAGTGTTGCATAAAGACGATATTCTTTTATTGGAAGATTGAAAAAATTTGGCTCATTTAGACGTTTGTTAATATCACGTATCATTAACGATTTTTCAATATCAATTTGATGTTGAGAAAACATATGAACACCGCGTTTGGCTTCTTGAATTATTCGTAAGCTTAACGCCTCTGATTTTATTGTTGTGTTCAACAGCGCTTGAAAGAGTCTAAACTCCTTAAAAATTTCTGTTCCTGGCTTGTAATACTTCTTAATGATTGATGTACAAAGCTCGACAGTTCGAGTATCATTATCTACAAGAGCAGCCGCAGCTCGTTGCAGCAGCTGCTCGTAGATAATTCCAACGTTTCTTTTTTTATTGTGGGGGTTACTCATCTGTATTTTCCGTCTTGTTCAACGTGTTAGGTGATTCAAGCAATACGCTGCTATCTACTGTACGTATTCTGCTACTCGCATTTTTTAATGTAGAATCAAAGCGCGCAGTCATTTTTGGTCGTGGAAATTGTGATTCTCCGTAAAGTTCTTCTACAAGACTCTTTTTATTTCTTGATTCTGTTGCAAAAGAGAAAAGTTCGTCCTCGCCAAAAGGCATGTTTGATGTATCTTGATCTCTAGCGTTTGAACCGACACTCGTCATTTTATTAAAGTCTGGCATGTCTAATGATGCCGCCGTGCTCCTGTCTCGAGTCGGCGTAATATTTTTGCCAAATGCGTTTCTAATCGCCTTTTCTGCTTTGAGCGGTAATTCCTCATTCTCAATCGAGAGAATCGGAGACTTTTCAACACCAGCAGAGACGATATCACCAGGTCGTTCGTAACCAGCAGTAAGCGCTGCTGCTCCGCCCCCGGCTGCAGCGTCTGGTCCAGGGACAGCTTCAAGCTCAGCATCCTCCTGCTTGTCCTTCTTCCTCCCTTCTTTCACGTTATCTACTTCCTCTTCAGAAAGACCCATAATATTTTTTCGAACCCATGCACGATCTACGATACCTTCTGGAGCCTTTCCAGCAATCTCGAATCTTGACGAAATCAACTCGAGTTTTTGTTGCTGAGCGATTGTTGAAGGATTTGAGAGTCTTAACGTAAAATCAAGAAGATCTTCGCTTTCATAACCGTGAGAATATAGATGAATCATTGCCATCTTATTTAACTCAGAGATTATAACCTTTTGAATGCGTGTGATTGTTCTTGAAAACCTGATGTCTTCTTGTGCTAACGTTGATTTTGCGCCAATGTCTTCATCATATCCAAGATATGCCTTCGGAATCTTTAAGGCTGCAAACAACTTTTTCTGAATATACTGTACGTCTTCAATCGCAGCTGCATTCACGCCACCAGCCAGTGAATCTATCTTTGTGCCAGATTCGCCTCCGCGAACAGGAATGAAGTAATCTTCATCAACTGCGAGCGGATTGTAACGCAAATCCATTTTTCCGCTTGACTTATCAACAAGTCTATTTCTTTTTAAACTTGTTTGCGCTTGCTCCATGAAGTTTGCCACCTCTTCAGGTGGAACATTGCCAATGTCAATATAAAACACACGACGCTCCGGTGCTCTGACAATGCGATAAACTAACATCGCATCTTCCATTAGAATCATTTGACGCCAAATACGACGCGCAGATTCTAATACTGATGAGCCATACGGAAGAAACGCGTCGTTTCCAAGAAGTCGAAAATGTGAAACTTGCCAATTTTCAAGAACCTGATTTCCGCGTGTAATCCAGCGAAAACGTACGGCCATCGGATCTTTTTTGTCATAGCCTTCTTCACGTTCCATCTCTGAGATTGGAATAGGGTAGGCATTGATAATTCCAAAGCCAGGATGAACGTCATTGAAAAGTAGAAAGTCGCCGTATTTGCAAAGATTTCTGACCCACATCGGAAGATTGAATTCAATGTTTAATGTGTCATTAAATAAGGTATCTAAAAGCTCTCTGATTCTGCGATTGTCAGAGTGAATATGAAGAACCTGGCCCTTCTCATCTTGAGAGACAGTTTCTTCAGCATAAATGTCAAGGGCTGAAGCAATCTCAGGCGTATTGTGAACAATGATGCTATCTGTTGCGTAGTTTTTGTAGCCGTCAACTGTAAGATCAAACAAATCTATAACGCCAAAGTCTTCGACTGATGACACTTTGTGATTTTCATAGCTTTCAGAAAATTGTGACCAAGTCGAGAATCCGTTGTCTTTTAATCTTTTGTTGACCTTTGGCCACGTAGTTTTAAGTTTTGCAAACAAATCTGATGATGTCATTCCACGAGAATACGCATCACAAATTTTCTGAAATGTTAGGGTATGATCGTATCTCGGGGTTTTGACTCCTTCATTTTTGTGTCCATCTGGGATCCACCCTGGCTGATATGCACATGCAAACTGCGAGAAATTTAGAAACCCCTTGGCGTTGAGTCTGCGATAGATGACTCTTTCATCGCAATCAAGCCTTTTTGACAGCTGATGAAGATTGAATCCGTAAAGCTCACAAAGATTCAAGATAAGTTCAAAACTTATGTCATGTCTTGTAGCAGGATTGTTATCCTTCATGAATTTTGAATGAGTTTCTTTAAATTTTTCTATCCATTTGCTATTGTCAACAGACCACTTTTTTCCGTTTATAATTTTTGTGTGATATGCAAGATGATCTGCAGCAGACATGATCTTTAGATTTTCTGGTCTATTGTCCCACTTTTTGAAATTAATATGATGAACATGTTCATCATTAGATATTTCTTTTGCAGCTATCCATTCGGCAATTAGACGATGCTCTGATACCCAACCGTTTCCAAGCTTTGATTTTTTTCCGTTCATTGTATAAACGAAACGATACCCGTCACCGGCATCTTTCTTCGCTTCAGAAAACAGATCTTTTCTGTAAAACGGCATCATTGAATCGCCAATTCTAAGATCTTGTGCTTCTGAGTATGTTCCATCTCGCTTCATGCAACGATGATCTGGTGTAAGAATCAACGATTTTCCGCTGTCAAATGTAACTTTTACAGCGTGCGCAGTTGTTGTTTTTCTCGCTTGTTTTCCAAGCGCTGGCATAATCTGGCCTTTTGCGTGATCATATGCATAGACAACGAACGTGTCATTTTCTCCATACTTTTTTGATAGCTCTTCAATTGTAGAGTATCCATTTGGAGTTGCAATGAGAGTGTCACCTGCTACGCAAGCCTCCATTTCTGAAAAGTCTGAATATCTTGACATTCTATCGAATGCGCCATATGCAGAGATCGTGCTTGAATAAATATCAGATTGATTCTTTCTGAACATCTCATACGCAGACGACGCAGTTGGTTCAGAGTAGTTCTTCACCTTACGACGAATGACTGGTCCAGATCTAAAGAGCTGCGTTAAACGTTGAAATAAATTTCTATTGTTTTTTTCTGACATCTTGATCTATATTACTCTCTTTTGTCTAAACTTAAATCTGTCTTAGTTCAGCCACCCAAATCTTGCATAAGTTTTTGCTATATCAAAATTCGTGCCAGGAACACCATCTACCATGATTGGAGCAAACGGGTTTCTTGCATGTGGGACATTCATGTTATTATTTTCTGGTGCTTTGTTAACAGCAAACGCAGCAAGCATGGCGTTTGCCATGTCTTTATCATATTTTGAGTTGTCTGTGGCGTTGTCAAATAACCAAACTGTAATTGCCATTGCCATAACAAGATCATCATGATAGCCTTTCATGGCTTTTGCTGTTTGACCGACCCAAGTAAATGTCTTTAACTCTTCGTATAAACGAGTTGATCTTACTTTGATGTATTTGTTTCTTATGACTTCTTCAAGTTTCGTTAAGATCTTTGTTCTGTTGGAAGGTCCTGTCGTAAATCCAATGCTTGCTATTTCTTCTGAGCCTGCAGCAGCGCCAATGATCTGATATCGTTTATCTTTATAATAGAGATTTGGATATCCGATCTCTTTTAGCTTCATACAAACTGCGTATCCGTAGCTATTATTTTCTGGGCAAAGCAGCGCGTTGTTATATCGACTACCAATTTCATTTAGCAAAATTGCAAATTGATCAGGTGGGATCTTGCCTCTAAACTCGCAAACTTGTTCGCCGTCGCTGACATCCATAACATGGCATGTAGAAAAGTCAGCGCTATCGCCTCGAGACACGTCCGCAGCTATGACGTATCTATGATCTGGCAAAGAATATTTCCAAACCCATACCGCAGAATCTAAACCCCATCTTTCAAGTGGAGATTTTGTGGTTGACATTATGTAATCTAATTCTGCTGCGCCAAGAAACGTATCACCAGATGAAGCAAAGTCACAAAGAAGTTCTTGCGCAATTTGCTTTCTTGACATATTCTTTGATTCGTTATCAAACCAAGTTTGATCTCTTTCTGGATGTACGTCCCACGGCAATTTTATTGCGTTAAATTCGTTCGTGCCTGACTCGCCTTCTGCGTAAAGCTTATGAAATTGTCCACCAACACCGTTTGGCGTAGAAAGAACAATTGCCCTGCCTCCTGTAGAAAGAGTAGGGTATAGACCTGTCCAAAGCTCATCGAAATTGCTAATGAATGCTGCTTCGTCAACAATGAGTAATGTCAGCGCTTCTGATCGACCAGCATCATCTGATGTAGGGATTGCTTTGATTGACGATCCGTTACTGAACTCTACAGTTTGCTTTGTATCAGATCGTATTTGTGGCATAATCAACCATGACGGTAAATTCTGCAACATCACTTTTACTTTTTTAATGAAGTTTTGAGCTACCGCGAGCTTTGTCGCGATAATAAGAATTGCCTTGTCTTTATAAAATAAAGATAACCAAAGCGCGTATGCAGCAGCTAGCGTTGATATTCCAAGCTGTCTTGATTTTAGAATAACGCTGAATCTGTGAGTCTCGAACTCGTTAAGACATTCATCTTGAAACTTGTAAGTGTCAAATGAAATAAGGCCTCGCGTTGGATGTTGTATCTTAACGTATTTATTGACAAAATACGTAGAGTTTTTTCCGCAACGAACGATTTCTGCTACTTGTTTCTCTTTTGAGAGTACAGCCATTAGATTATCTGCAGTGTGACCTGTCTTCTATAATACGCAATACGACGAGGAGACAAATTTGTCGCAGAAATCATTTCTAATGAATCATTGTTTGTGATTTCTTTTAGCTTTATTGATTTTCCAGTTGCTTCTCTAAACTGCTTCTTTACCTCAGCAACATACTTTGTCAAAAGTTGTATTGACTCTTCATTTATACGCTCAACTTGATTTCGAAGCGCTGACTCTGCGGCGAAATGAACGATTGTCATATATTTCATTGTGATTCTGTCATTGTGCAAAGAGCAAATAATAGAGTTAGGAGTTGATGGAACGCCCCAACCTCGTTGAGTGATCTGGCCCAACGCATTTACGTCTTTAGTGGATAGCTGCATAGATTATGTCTCCGTTATTAAATATACTTTCGCGAGTGAGCTGACGCAAGTCTTCTGCTTCTAATTGCTAAGAGTTCTTTTTTTATTGGGCGCCAACCTGCAAGCCACTCTTCTCTATGTGGATCTGCAATCTCATTTTCACAGTCGAAACAGCAATCAGATCGTAAAATTGAAGTTGTGTCCAATTCATCAATCACTGCGCAAAGACAAAGCGCACATTCTATTGGAGACGCTGTCTTTTTTATGTCTCCTCGTTGAACTATTCTGTAGTCCTTTTTTTCTTCGACTCTATTCATCAGATGTTCCTTGCTTGCGCGTCTACACCATCATGTGAAATCTCTATGATGTTGTCGACAATGTCTTTTATGCTATCAACGTGAGATATAACAAGAATGTTTCTAAAATTTCGCTTTAACGAGATCAAAAGTCTTGCGCAAGCCTCAAGATTTGTATCATCAAGCGCGCCAAAGCCTTCATCGATAATAAAAATGTCCGGTTTTGGAATCGCAGAAACCTCGATAAGCGCAGTTCTGATAGCAAGCGACGAAATCATTTTCTCCATTCCAGATCCAAGCTCAATTGGACGACGTGAATCGCCATAATCAATGAAAATCTCAAGATCACCGCTTTCTTCGTCTGCTGCCAACTCAATGTTAAAGTTTGCAACGCCTTGTAACACTTTTGCAATTTCAGAATTGATTCTTGGAAGTTGTGATGCAATGATTTGTAGTGGGATGCCGTCCTTACCAGTTGCGCTGAGAATTGTTTCGTACACCTTCCACTCTGATTGAAGTTTTTCTATTCTTGTAATGTCAAGCTTTAGATGTGATATCTCGCTTCCAATGGCACCAATCTTTTGACTTGTCTGTAAGATTTTTTTGGAAGTTTCAGATGACTTCTTTTCGTCGCTTTCAATCTCATCTTGCATTTTTTTGACTTCTTCAAGAACAGTAAGAGAACTCGCAGCACGAATCTCCTGTAATGTCTTACTCTCACGTAAAAGATCTTTTGAAAGTGTTTCTTGCAAAGATTGTAAGCTTGCAACACGAGTTTCATTAGCTGCATACGTATTTTTTGCGCCTGGTAGTCTCGACTGCACGTTGTTTATACGATCAAGCTTCTCTTTTGAAGATTTTAAACTTTCTGCGTCGAGCGTTTCGCGTAGAGCTTCAAGATTTGCTGTGATTTCTTGAAACGCTTTTTGCTTTTGCGGCAAAATTTCATTGTCTTTGTGACTGTCTTTAATGTATTTGCAAGTCAAAAATGTGCTGCCACAAGGAACTTCGCCGAGCTTTTTAACAGATTTTTCTAGTGTTTGAACGGTCGCAGATTCTTTTCTTGATTTTTCTTCAATTTCAAGTATCTTACTTGAAAGCTTTTCTGCGCGCTCAATGTCTTTCTTTAAAGATGCTATGTCTACAGACTCTAATGCAGCTTCTGCTTTGTCGATTTTCTTTTTTAGTTCCTCTTGCTCAATAAGAATGTTTTCAAGATCAAGCTTGTTTTGATTAACTTTCTTTGTGATACGAATAATTTCGTCTTCGTGATGCTTAATATCATCAAGCGTGTGTGATGAACCTGGCGACTCACGCTCAAGAATAGCTCTTATCTTTTTAATGTGCTTATCAATTGATGATTTTCTTTCTTCAAGCAGCGTAATGTTGTTGTGAAGCTCAACTTCTTCAAGCGCTTTTGTTTCGATTGCTGCTTTTAAGTCAAGCGCTGGAGTCCGACGAAGTTCTGACTTTATTGATGATGAACTTTCTTTTGCAAGCGTATTAAGCGAATCAAATACTTGCAGATTTAGAAACTTTGAAAGAATATTCTTTCTTGCAGTTGCGCGTTCTTTTAAGAACGCGTTCATTTCTCCTTGTGCTGCGAATGATGTCAACAAAAAGTCATCAGCAGTCCCAATCATGCTACGCAAAACTTTATCAGAATCTTTTCTTTGCTCGCCAGAAATATCTTCTAGCGGTGCACCAGCAGCATCAATCTTGAATAGATTGAGATGCGTTGCTGCGTGAACGACGCCAGCTTTTGTTTGTTGTCTCGTAGATTGTCGTTCCGCTTTGTAAATTGAATCTCCGGCCTGAAATTCTACGCTCGCAAGGCAGTAGTCCTTTCGTGCATTGATAATATGAAGATTCTTTATTGAGCCTCTATCAGTCGTGTTGAATAGAGAATACATTATCGTTCCAGGAATGGAAGACTTTCCTTGCGCGTTTCTTCCAAAGATGCCAGTAATACCGCTTAGCTTGTCAAAGTCTATTTCATTATTTTTCCCATATGAGTATGTGTTGTCCCATTTGAGACGCTTAATAGACCACTTTGCATTTCCAAGGCGCTCATCAGGCGGAAGCGCATCAATAAGTCTTGAAACTGTTGCATCAAGAGTGGCCGTTGAAGATTCAGTTAATCCTTTTGCTTCTGCGTATTTCTTGAATAAGTCTTTGATTGTTCCAGGGTCATTAAGATTTTCCCTTGAAATTGAAGTTGCGCCAACACGCATCTCCTCTTTTCCTTTTTCTCCTATGAATTTCCAAACAACTTCTGTGGCGGCCATTTTTTGCTTAAGTTCACCAGCGAGTTGTCTCGACGTAGCGACAGAAACATTTTCTGTTGTGACTATTCTGATTCTTGAACCGTGCTCTAGCTTTAGACATTCTGCGACTGTATCACTAATGTCACCAGCCCATTCAACTGAATGAAACGGGCACGGATTTTTAATCTTGACGAAGTTTACGCGATATTCATCCTTATTTTTAATTCTCCAAAACAAGAAGCCCTTATTTGTATCTTCTCCGTAATTTTGTTGAATCGTGCTACCAGGATATGCAATGCGTGTGTCATTGTCAAGAAACTGTTGTCTATGAATATCACCAAGCATTGAAAAATCGTACTGTCTAAACATATCAACTGTGACTTCGCCGTCGATGGGTATTCCTGTATCAAGAAGTGATCCACCAACAGCACCGTGGTAGAGCGCGATATTGATCAAGTCAGGATTTGGCTTACACTTATGCCAGTTTTCTTCGTCAAAACATGAAAAATTGGCAAAATTAATTCCGTTAAGCTCGTAGTTTCCAGAGTCTTTTAGAAAGTGGATGTTATGATGATTTAACGCTGCTACAATCGGCGAAATCGCGTCAAGCCGCGACTTGTTGTGAATAAGACCGTCATGGTTTCCAAGAATAACAACAGTAGGCCAGTTTGCAAGACGCTGAAACCACCAGCCAAGACGCTCAATAAGTTCTGGTGTAATGCCTTGTGTCTTTGAATGAACAATATCACCACCAACGACAATAAGATCTGGACACAATTCGTCTAACTTCTTGAAGAAATCCTCGAATGCCGTAGTGTATTCGCTGTGACGCTGCATACCGCGCCAATGAATATCGGATAAATGGACTATTTTGATCAAAAGATGCTCCCGCTTCTTGCTATTCTTGAAAGGTTAATAATACCCTGAAACTTATCCCAAGGCTTTGCTTTTTTCTTTGCTTCTAAAAACTGTTCTTTTGTCATTTCTCCTACGTCTTTATGAATACCGATATCTAACATTTTTACGCTAACGTCAAACTCTGATAATGCTTTTGCCCATTTGTGTTGTTTTTCTGGCATGTCATTATCTAAAGCCAAAATAATGGGTGTTTTGTTTCTTGCAATTCCTTGAAAAAGTGCAGATTTTCTTGAAATGTTTGATCCAAGAATCGGTGCGGCATTAATATCGCATTTCATAAGATCAAAAGGGCCTTCAACAAGCGTAAGTTCTTGCCTCCAATCAAGATTAAGCTCATTAAAAATAAACTCGCCTCGTGGAACTGGCGGATTTGCGTATTTGCCAAATGTGACTTTGTCAATGCTGCGTGCCGTCCAATAATTTAATTTTCCGTCGGCGTCGAATGATGGCATAATCACTCTGCGCGCAAGACTGCCTCGTCTCACGTAGCCAAGTCTAAAATACCACAAATCGCGAAGACTAAGATTGCGTGTCTTTGTGTATTCTATACAGGCTCGAGCAGCAGGATCACCTGAATCTAATGATTCTGCCAAAAGTTTAAAACCGCCAGGTAATTCAACGGCAGGCGGCACCACAACATCATCTTTAAACTGTCGCTGGTATGAACCAGTGATGCTCTCCCACCTTGCAGCTGCCTCAGGTGATATTTTCCTTATTGCCCTTGTTACCGAAGCACCTCGAGCATCGCAGACCCAACAATGATATTGTCCAGTGTCTAGCTTAACAACAAACTTTTGCTTTTTAGAGTTTCCGCAATCCGGACATCGAAAAGCAGCGTTAATCCCGCGCCTGTCAATTTGACATGCTCCGAATACACGTGTGAGTATTTCTACTCTTTCTTTTATGTCTATCACTTTTAACTATACACAACCAACTATGGTTTTTGCAGATGAACAGCCCTTGCCATAACGTAAGCGTCTGCAGCGTCGTTGACTCCAGCAGCGAAAAGTGTCTGTCCTTTCTTTTTGCCAACCTTTGCAACACGACGCTGAAGCACAACGCCAGCAACGCGCTCGACCCATTCCATTACTTGATCTTTTGTGTCGCGTGTCTTTATGATCGTGATATGCAAGTCTTTTCTTGCAGCTGTGCAGCTGATAAAAACAGGCTCAAACCCAAAAATTACGTATGCTTGCCAGCCAACGATTCCGTTAAATCGAGCCAGCGTTAAAAGCGTTTTTGCAGAGCTAAGACCACGACGAAATCCTTGAAGTGGCTCTTCGATTGACATTTTAGAAATATCTGAGTATTTCTTCTTTATCATAATAAGCCCTTCATCTACAGCTGCTGCTTTTTCAAAGAATCCTTCAAACTTTGCAAGAGGAAAGAAGCCCATTTCAACCAGCGAGCCATCATTATTTAAAACTGCCCAACCTGTTGAGCTAGTAGACACATCAAGTCCAAGAATCATTTTGCTACCAGTCCATCTTTATTCTGAACAGATATCTGTCTTCGCTGCGCTTGATGATCGGTTGAGCAAGCGCAACACGCGCAACAACATTTAGATTATCATCATGAAGATTTATTCCTGTGATAATAACAGGCCCGATAGATCTTTCGTTTGGATCATCGCTCGCTGTTAACGCCATAAACGTTGGATTTGAACTTGAGTTTATTTGTCCTGCAGGACATGGAACAGATATTTCCATCACGTGGACAGGTCGTTCACCGCGCATTGAGATCTCAAACTGATCTTTTCCAAAAAGAAAGATTAATGGAGATTTTATGACTGCAAGACCTTCGTCATAAAGAACAGTTCCAACACCTGCCCACTTCGCGTGAGGCGTTAACGAGTCAGCACGATAAATGCCGCCTGCTCCGTTATCATGAAGTGTCATTTTTACTTGACCTGCTGATCCTGTCATTGAGCTGTCAATAATCTCCAAGCTTGTCGGATGTATCTTTCCACCATAGAATAGATTGCTTGTATCAAAGAATACGACTGAGTTTGAAGAGTTATCGCGCTGACGCTGAAAAATCGTTAAGACAGCACCAGACTGTGCTTCACCATTAAGA
>Ga0181357_1000053_pt1 | contig 32296 bp, 53 predicted proteins | sample Fa13VDMM110DN_FD_130094 | JGI IMG/M metagenome (GOLD analysis project Ga0181357, IMG submission 130094) | Freshwater viral communities from Lake Michigan, USA - Fa13.VD.MM110.D.N | ecosystem: Environmental > Aquatic > Freshwater > Lake | place: USA: Michigan | collected 2013-09-24 | reverse complement strand
GGGGGAAAAGAAGAGAATTGCTATATTTCTTTTCAGAAGCATAAGCTAATTGCTTATTACACGATGGACAGCACACTAAATCGTTAGTGTGATTTGGTTCTTTTACCACATCCACTATTGGGCTTTCGTGGCATACATTACATTGTAGTTTCATAATTTATAATTTTATTGTACGACAAAGATACGTATTAATATCGTAAACACCAAATAAAGTTATTAACAATATAAACCGCACCGAACCGATAACAGCACATAAGCAAAAGCCCAAATCCAACCGCACAATGTTTACGCTATTTGTGCCTTCGCTTATCTACAAACCGTTACTGTTCTAAACATTTTATTAAACTTTCTGCTATTTCATCTATTTGGTTATCGAGTAAATACATCACATCAATACCTTTTATTGATATATCTTCTATTACTAACTCACCATTGCAACCTGGATATTCAAGAGTTTGCAGTTCTTCTTTTTGTATGTAATATGTAATTTTTAAATCAACAAACTTGTAATTCAAAATTGTATTCATATTATATTAAATTTAAACAGTAAAAAAAACATCCAAGCCAAACTTGGATGTAACCCACCACCATCAAACTAATTTTAAAAAGGCAAATTACCTGCATCTGGAAGTATCAAATCTGCTGGTGCAAGTGGCGAAGCAGCACGTTGCAAGTATTTTACATTGCCTAAAATTGCACCCTTAATACCTTTCTCACGTTCTTCCTTACTTACCGATTGAATGACCATACCAATATTTCCATATTGGTCAACCTCATCCTTAAGAACAATTACTGCATCAAGATACGTTCCCTTTTCGCCCGTAAATAAACGTTCCTTTTCAATTTTTTTTACATCAAGTTTTAAAATTAAATTCTGTGCCATAATATATATGGTTGCATTAATCGGGCAACCAGCCGTTTAAATTTTACCTTTCAATACTTTTTAAATATGTGTTTATAACATTCTTACAAGCAAGTTGCGAATAGTATGCGCCTTGTGTGGCACGTTCACCATGCTGATATATTGTATAATAGTCGGACCACATTCCACCTACACCAGAATAATAAATATCATAACCCATGTAATGTTCTATTAATTGTGGCTTTTTATGGTAGCGATAGTCAAAATTATTTATCATTTTTCGTTATTAATTCATACCGCTGCTTTCCTGCTGCAATGAATTGAGCATCTGCCACAATGTATGCAGGTGTTGTTCTTTTTAGGTCGGATAAATCTTTGGCGGTTTCACACATTTCAAGATTTTTCAACGCTTGTTCAATTTCCTTTGGTGTGGCTTTAATTGGTTGCACCGCTTTCTGTGCATCATCATCCTCTGCACCAATGTTTACAATGCTGCTCAATGCGTACCTACGGGCATAGCTCAGACCACTCCCATGTCGCTGGGCATCATTAATTTTATCCACGACAATTTGTGTTAAACTGCTGATATATTCTCCGCTTTCATGCAACAGTATTGTTTCCACAAATGGAACTCCATCAATCGTTGTAGTGGGTTGTATGGCACTTATGCCATGTTTGTTAAGGATAGGCAGCGATGCTTCACGAACAGCATTGAGGTCGGCGTAATGCGATTTAAAAAATGGGTTAATTTTGTCTTTTGTAGCGTTGCCCATTTCTGCCTGTGCTTTAACCAAGGCTGCTGCGATTTTGATAATTGTTGAGGATGAGTTCATGGTTTTTTGGTTTTTTTGTTTGTGAAATAAGTTGGATAATGGTCTATGATTTCATCATAGAATTCATGTAGAGATTTATCAGCCATATTATTCTTTTGGCTTTTTCTATCTTTATTTTTTTCTTTTTTGTCATGATTGCAGATTAAATAAATTCCTAAAATAATAAAAATGATTGCAATAATTAATAATACTATCATATTTGTTTATTGATATAATTCAAAAATATTGCAAAGGCATTTGTAAATTCAAGCGATGTGCATTCTGGATAATTTTCATAGAAATATGCAGCCATTGATGGTGCATTAGTATTATGTTTATACTGATGACTTTCAATGTTTTTGTATTCCATAATATTAATATATTCGGTATCGCTTATTAATTTAGCAAATTCGTTGTTATGTCTGCAATAATAAGGATAGTCAATTATGACTTCTTTTTCGGTGGTGGTTTTAATTGTCATGGTTTTTTGGTTTTTTGGTTTATGGTTTTTAATTTATCTTCTTTGGTTTTTCTTATATCATCCAATGCTTTAAATTGTGCAATGAATGTTGGCTCATGTCTTTTGTAGTTGCCTGTAATGATTATATCATCTGGCTCTAATTGTTTGTAAACCCAATAATTAAATGCTGTGTTATTTTCCATTGATTGAAATTTGAAGTAGGTTATTAAAAAGTTGTTCCATAGTTGACATATAATCATTGCGCAGGTCATTTGTAATTACTTTGGCATTTACATTATCAATCGGTTTGATTAATGATTTTACAGTTTCCATTTCGTTAATAACTTTTAATGCGTGTTGCATCATGGTTTTTTGGTATTTAATTGTTGGGTGCATGGTTGGTGGTTTTTAATTGTGATTGCAGTTGATAGGATGCTGCTCCCCTTTTTGTTTTATTTGTAACTTTTTATTTCTCCCCACCCGTAACCGTTTAAATGCGTTAAACATTCTTTTAACGTTAAAAAAGTGTTTGTTACTTTTCCTGTTCCGTAACCGTTTTTGATTACATAAATAGTAAATTTCCCGAAATGGTCAGTTCCTTTTTTCTTTTGAATACATCCACCACTTTGAAATTGTATGTGGTTATAACCTTGAGCAATTAAATTTGTTGCTACTGTTAAATTTTGCATAATTTTTGCTTCTGAATACATTTTTTTTACTTCAAGACTTGCAACAAGTAACTCTTGGTGTGTCATTTTTAAAATTTCATTTTGAGTTGTCATTTTTTTGTGGTTTTAGATTGTGATTGATAAAGCAAATATATAAACTATTTTAGAAATAAAAAAATATTTATTTAAATAGTTGTTAACAAGTTATGCACATTCATATTTTGTTTTTATTAATATATCAACATCTGCCTTACAAGCCCGTTGATGTTTGCTTTTTACCATATAATATACCTGTACTTTCTTTTCGGTAGCCTTCATTTTCTTTGGACCACGCCTTTTTTCTTCTGCCATAATTTATAATTTTTTTACAAAGATAATATTTAATTTTTAATAAAATATTTTTTTATTTAAAACCTTTGTTTTAATATTGCACAATAACTAAATTAAATGAAACCACACCAAAGATATTCCGATGCACATAAATTAGGATTTGACACACAATACCCACAGGCAGCACAAGCAGGACATTACTTTAAACCTTCAATGCCAGATTGCAGAACGGCTAATGGGTTAACACAATCAATTGTTAAGTTCTTATTATGGAATGGACACAGGGCTACACGAATAAGCAGCAGCGGAAGAATTGTGGGCAAACGATACATTCCTGGCACTACCCGTAAAGGTGCTGCCGATATTTCCGCAACAATAAAAGGCAAATCCGTTATGCTCGAAATTAAAGTAGGCAAAGATAAGCCTTCCGAATACCAACTGCGTGAACAAGCATTGGAACGTAAAGCAGGGGGAGTATATGAATTTATTTACAATTTTGATGAATTTATTTTATGGTATGATAATTTAAATAACTAAAATTAAAATAAAATTAAAATTTATGGGTAAAAAATACGATAATAAAAAAAATGTATATAATGCAGCCAATGAAAGAATTGAATTTATATTTAAAAATTTTAAAAGAATTTATTTATCTTTTAGTGGTGGTAAAGATATTGGAGTTATGCTTAATCTTACAATAGATTATATGCGTAAAAATAACATAAAAAATAAAATTGGCATTATGATATTAGATAATGAGGCAAATTATGAATATTCTTTAAAATTTATGCATTCAATATTAGAAAAAAATATTGATTTACTTGATATATATTGGTGTTGTTTACCAATTACTTTACCATGTACAGTTAGTTCATACGCAACAGAATGGCAATGTTGGGGAATTAAAGATGAAAAAAGATGGATTAGACCAATGCCAAAACAAAATTATATTGTAAATGTTAATAATATGCCATTTAAAGAATGGTTTAAAGAAAACATGAATTATGATGAATTTTGGGACAATTTTGGAGATTGGTATTCACAAGGAGAAAAAACAGCTTGTCTTATTGGAATAAGAGCAGATGAATCATTAAATAGATTTAGAGCAATTATGAATGATAAAAAGAAAACAGTAAAAGGAATGTGTTGGACAAAAAAGAAAAGAGAAAATGAATATAAAGTATATAATTGTTATCCAATATATGATTGGAAAACACAAGATATTTGGGTTGGTAATTTAAAATATGATTGGGAATATAATGAATTATATGATATATTTTGGAAAGCGGGATTAACTATTGCACAAATGAGAGTTGCGAGTCCTTTTATGTCAGAAAGTAAAAGTAGTTTAAATTTATATAGAGTTATTGACCCTCATGTATGGCAAACATTATGCGCAAGAGTACATGGAGCAAATTTTATAGCAACATATGGTAAACAATTAAATTATAATTCTTTTAAATTACCAGAAGGTCATACATGGAAATCTTTTGTAAAATTTTTACTTGATACATTACCAAAAGAAGTTTCTGAAAATTTTAAAATGCGTTTTATTCAATCAATAAAATATTGGGGCAGAGTTGGTGGCACTCTTTCGGATAGAACGCTTAATGAATTAAAAAAATCAAACATAAAATATATTGAAAACGGCACTACTCCACATGGTAAAAAAACTAAAAAAAGGATAAGAATACAATCTTATCCAGACCATACAGATAATTTATCTGCTCATAATTCAGAAGTTTGTTCTTGGAAAAGATTAGCAATAACAATTTTAAAAAATGACCATACTTGCAAATATTTAGGATTATCTCCAACAAAAAGTCAAGCTTTAAGACAAAGAGAAATAATGGAAAAATATAAAAATATATAAATTTATTAATTATGAAAATAAAAAAAATAAATAAAATTAATGGTGTTAAATTTACTGGAGGAATAAGTTTTAGAGTATTAACTAAAATTGATAATATGGGATTTACATTATGTAAAACAGTTATTCCTAAAGGTGGACCACATCATTGGCATTATCAAAATCATCTTGAAGCTTGTTATTGTATAAAAGGTATAGGAGAAATTATTGATTTAAAAAATGGAAAAAAACATTTAATTAAACCAGAAACTATATATGTTTTAGATAATTATGATGACCATACATTTGAAGCAATAGAAGATACAATTTTAATTTCAATTTTTAACCCGCCATTAACTGGCAAAGAAAAACATGATAAAAATGGAAACTACACAATTTAAAGAAATTCGTGATTTAATATCCGAATTAAGCAAAAAAATTACAGAATTAGATACAATTGACAAAAAAATTGAAACATTAAATTATGTTAGAGGAGAATTACATTTAATTAGTCCATTAAAACATCATCCTGTTGATTATGTTTTTTGGGAAAAATCTAATAAAGTAGAAGCAAATGAATACAATCCAAATGCAGTTGCACCTCCAGAAATGCAATTACTTTATGAATCAATTTTTAATGATGGATATACTATGCCAATAGTATCTTATAAAGATAGTAATATTATTAGAATAGTAGATGGATTTCATAGAAGAGAAACTGAAAGAAGGAATAAAGATATTAGTGAATCTGTTTATGGTTATATCCCTTTAACAAATATCCGAAATACACAAGCCGACAATTCTAATCGCATGGCATCTACAATACGCCATAATAGAGCAAGAGGCACTCATAATATAGAATTAATGAGCCAAATTGTATCTGAATTAGTTGAAATGGGTAAAGGTGACCCTTGGATATGTAAACATGTTGGAATGAGTATTGATGAATTATTAAGATTAAAACAAATTACAGGACTTGCATCATTATTTCAAAATAAAGATTTTTCAGAATCATGGGAAGCAGACAAAATGCAATAAAGCAAATTTTTATTCCATATTATGAATGGGAAGATTATATAAATGGAATGTGGAATAATGGTAATGATAATCAATTAAAAGATGCTGTAATTTTTACAAGTAACTATATAGAATATGGTAATGCAATGGCTGAAGTTATTAAAGCATGGCCTAAAACTATGTTAAATAGTTTGACTAATTTATCAATAAATAGAAAAGCTTTTTTAGGTCATTGTGCTGTTTCATATAAATTAAATATACCAGAATCAATTACAAGACAAGCTTGGGGATTATTAACAAATGAACAAAGATTTAAAGCTAATGAAATAGCACAAAAACATATAAATAATTATGATTATGAATATAAAAAATCAATTATTAAATTACATAAAGGATTGGGAAAACAAATGTTATTTAAATGGAATTCCAGATGAAGCACCTAATGAAATTTCAAATATAGTTCCTTCATACAAAAGAATAGCAATAGCAATTTTAAAAAATGATAATTCTTTAAAATCACTTGGATTTAAACAAAAAAAAAGTAAATATTATTCTGAATTTAAAAGAATAGAAATAAGTAAAAGACCAGGTATTAAACAATTATCATTATTTTGAAAACAACTTTATATAATCATATAGAACTTGGAACAAAAGATAAACCTTTAATTCCTAATATTATTTTTAAATCTTTATTAACACTTTTAGAGTATAAAAAATTTGAAGATTGTGAATATATTTTAAAAAATTATACTTTAGAAAAAAATCAATTATTATTATATGAACAAGTTAATGAAATTTATAATAAATAAACCATGACAAGACACAAAAAACTAATTGCTGCATTAATTAGAGCAACAAAAAAAGCAAAAGACAAAACAAAACTACAAGAGAAAATCAAAAAGGTACAACAACAACAAGCACATTTTAATTGGTTAGCGCAATGAATAAATCCCTGTATTTCTCTCACGATTACACCGCTTCCGATGATGTTAAAATGTTATTCCTACGCCAATCATTAGGCATGGAAGGAGTGGGTATATTTTGGTACATGATTGAACGCCTGGCGCAATCTGGTGGCAAACTACCAATTAAAATAATACCCGTACTTGCAATGCAAATGCAGATTGATAATAAAAAAGTCAATGAAGTGCTTAACAATTTTGAACTCTTTGAAATTATTGATGATGTTTTTTCTTCTAACCGATTAAATGAAACCATACTTTTACGAAAAACCCTACAAGATGCAGGACAAAAAGGCGCAGCTAAAAGATGGGATAAACCACCAACACAAACTAAAATAATTCTACCATGACACACATACCACCACACGATATTGAAATTGAACAGGCTATACTTGGCGCACTATTAATAGATAATAATTGCTTGAATATTGCAATGGCAAAACTATTCCCAGATATATTTTATGTTGAAGCCCATTACCTTATTTTTAAAGCAATAGAAAAAATATATGACAAAGGTATGCCTGTTGATATTCTTACAGTAGTGGACCAACAGAAAAAAGATGGCACACTTGAACAAAGTGGCGGTATGTATGAAATAACTAAACTAACTAATAACGTAATTAGCGGTGCAAATATTGAAACTCATATTGCTTTAATTAGTGAATTTTATTTAAAACGGCAAACTATTAATATCTGCGGACAGGCTGCAAACGATGCTTTATTAAATGAGAAAGATGTGTTTGATATAATAAACAAAACTGATAATGAGATGCAGTTAATACAAGAGAAGGTATTAACAGGACAGGCAAGGGATATGGCTTACTTCGGAATGAAAATGATTGAACAACATGATGCTGTAAAAAATAGTGGCATACTTGGAATATCCACAGGGCTTAAAGCACTTGATGATGCAATATGTGGATTGGTTGCACCCGATTTATTGATAATTGCTGCCCGACCTGGACAAGGAAAAACAGCACTTGCATTATCAATCACACATTATACATCTATTATTCATGATGTACCCTGCCTTTGGATTAGTTTGGAAATGGATGGCACTCAATTATTCCGCAGGTTAACGAGCATTGATACAGGCATTAATCATGAAGTATTAAGAAACGGGCAAACCTCTACCGATGAATATAAAATGATGCAGGAAAGCGCAGCGAGGATAAATAAATCAAAAATATTTATAGAAGATAAAACCTCAATCAATATTCGGGATATTCGCACTCGGGCTAACCTATTAAAAAAACGACATAACATTGGTTATATAGTGATAGATTATATTCAACTCATGACAGGCATTGATGACAAAGGCAAACAACGTGAACAAGTGGTAAGCGAAATTAGCAGAGGGTTAAAATGCTTGGCAAAGGAATTGCAAATACCTGTGATTGCATTAAGCCAACTTTCAAGAGAAGTGGAAAAAAGACCAAATAAAATGCCACAACTTTCCGACCTGCGAGAAAGCGGTGCTATTGAACAAGATGCTGATAGTGTTATATTCTTAATGCGCCCAGAATATTACAAGATGACAGAGGAAATAAAAATTGCAGGAGTTGAATATTCGGTGCAAGATTTGTGCATCGCATCGGTGGAAAAAAATAGGCATGGTCCGACCAAAAATATTGCAATTTCATTTCATGGAGAAACGATGCACTTTTACAACAATTTACAAGCAGAAAAACAAATTTCACCATTTTAAATATTATCATTAAATTAACTATATAAGTTTATGAATATCAATATCAAAATAGGGGGGCTAATAGGGGGGCTTATAGCAATAAAGAAAGAAAGAAATAAAGAAAGGGATTATTTTATAATTTTTTTTGAAAAACCATGAAGATAATAAACAAAAGAGCAGATGCAGAATAATATAAAAATTAATTGTAAGGTACTTTAAGTGCTTAAATTTAAACTTTAATATGTTTTTGGTATGGTAGTAAGGTATAAAAAAGATAATCGAAATTTGGTACTTTAAAATAAATAGTATAAATTTATATAATATAATGCAATAAAAAGGACAAAATTTGTCCAATTTTAGAATTTTAAAACACATTAAAAAAATAAATTTTATTTTATCAATTAAATTATTTTAATTTTACATCTGAATAAAATGCAAAGATATTACAAATATTTGTAATGATATTATTGAGAAAGTATATAACCACCCCGATTTAATAAAATTGGTTAACAAGGTTAAACCCGCTGATATTAGAGATGACCTTCGGCAGGAGATAGCATTATCACTACTTGAGAAAGATTGCGCACAAATAATGAAACTATGGCAAGAAGATAATTTACTTAAATACACCATGCGTATATGCTGGTATATGATAACTTCCAAAACATCTACATTTCACTACAAGTTTAAAAAAGATGAGATTGAGAAAGCGGTGCAATACATAAAATCATTGCAGGAACTTCCTACCCTACCAACATCATTAGCAGCTAAAGCAAACAGGCATTTGCAAACAAAGTCGGCAGATATTAACGATGACCATGAAGCGAGAATATTTGCGAAATATGTGGAACTTGGTAGCAGCCGTAAAGTTGCACAGCATTATGGAATACCCGTTAATCATGTTTGCAATATTGTTTCAAAAATTAAAATAGAATTAAAATGCTTACTACAATTATAGCAGCTTTCTGCTTTGCTTATTATGCGGTTAATGTAGTTAACCCTGCTATGAGAATTAAACGGGCGTTTAAAATTAACCCATTGCAAAGATTAAAGCCATTGGATTGTACTCAATGTCTTACCGTATGGACTGCCGTTGTATTGTATTTATTACCTGCAATTTATAGCGAAGCATTGGCGATTATATTTGGAGCGGGTTTTATATCAATTAAAATAAAATGAAGATACTTGGAATTATGAATAAAACATCTGGCTGCGGTTATCATCGTGTTATAATGCCACTCGGTTTTATGGAAGATGTTACGGGCTATGTAACCAACCATTTAACAGAGGATAAAATGGAGGGGTGGGATATGATGCTATATAATAGATTATCGCCATTTGATTTGAATTGGCAAAAAACAAAAGATTTGCTTGAATGTAAAATAGTAATGGATATTGATGACTATTGGAACTTACCACCTAACCACATTAATTATAATCACTATGAAGAATTTGGCAAACGAATAGAAAACAATATTACGACTGCTGATATGGTTACTGTAACTAACGAAGCATTGGCAATTAAGTGCAGACAATTTAGCGATAACGTTCATATATTTCCTAACGCCTTACCATTTGGGCGCAATCAATTTACAACAGAAAAAAGAGAGAGTGAAAGGGTGCGGATATTCTGGTGCGGTGGCGCAACACATGAAGAAGATTTAAAGATGCTGCGTGGACCAATACAGAAACTTAAAATGCACCAACATAAAATACAAATGATATTGGGTGGATATACAGATACGGATAAGGACAGCAAACAAATATGGGATAAAATGTTTTCTTACTTTACAGCAGGGGGTCAGTTACCCTATGCCAAACTGCATGGCACAGAGCCAAACAATTATATGCAGATGTATGAGAATGCAGATATAATGTTGATACCTTTGGAGGGCAGCGAGTGGCATGGCTGCAAATCTAACTTGAAGATACTTGAAGCAGCATCAAAACGAATACCATGTATCGTGAGCAATGTATCGCCATACAATCTTGATAGTGATGCACCTGTATTATGGGTTAACAATCAACGGGATTGGTTTGAGCATTTGAATTATTTAATTTTAAATCCTATTGCCAGGCAAGAATTAGGCAACAAACTTTATGAGTGGGCGAAAAAAAAGTATTCAATCGAAACAGTTAACATCGGCAGAAGAATTGCATTTGCACATCTTTGCAGCGCATAGACATTTTTACGACTTCTTTACAAAGACAGGCGAACTTGTAAATTTTAGTCATGAGATACAAAATGATTTGCTGAATGCTTATAAGGAATTGCATGACCCGTATTACCACTATGTACGAACTTGCCCTGTTTGTGTTGTGGATTTTTTAAATACAATTTATCGATGGTATGATAATAGAAAATAATACATACATACATCCAACGGCAGTAATTGGTCCTAACGTTATTATAGGTAATGATTGTTATATCGGACCGCTTTGCGTTATTGGTTATCCTGCCGAATATAAAGGCAAAGAACATCTTAACGCAGGGGTAATTATTGGCGATGGTACAAGATTAACGGGTATGGTAACCATTGATACAGGCACAGACAAAGCCACGCAGATAGGTGAACGCTGCTACCTTATGAAGCATTCATACGTTGCACATGATGTTATACTTGGCAATAATGTTACATTAAGCGCAGGGGCAAAGATAGGTGGGCATTCAGTAATTGGAAACGATTGCAATATAGGAATGAACGCTGCAATACATCAAAAGGTAACAATGCCTCAACGGTGCATGATAGGTGCATCTGCATTTGTAGGAAAAAAAACTTTTTTAAACCCATATCGTAAATATGCTGGTGTACCTGCAAAGGACATAGGCGAAAACTTAATGAAATGAATATACTTGTAGCGCAATTAATTTATGGCAATAGACCGCATAACATTTTAATTGATAACGAATTAAAAGCGGGTTACCCTGCTATCTATTGCAGTATTAATACAGAAGGTATTGCAAATGCTATGAATGAAGGTATTGATTATATGTTAGAAAATTCATTTGATGCCATTGCTTTTTTGTCAAACGATATTATTGAGCCTCAAGATTGGTTAGCTAAAAAAGTAGATGCAATGCAAACATATCCTTCCGCAGGGATAATATCAACTTCGGTAGAAACCATTTGCAGTCAAATAATTTCACAGGTAATTATTGGCAACTATTTAATAAGCCATAACACAATTAAAAAGATAGGTTATTTTAATGAGAGTATGTTTCCGTATGGTCCTATTGATATTGATTATTGTCATAGGTGCGATGCAGCAGGAATAAAAACATATTACCTTTTAGATGCAATGGCTCAACATATCGGCAGCCACGCATCTGGAAATGAATACGGGTGGGATAAGGAAAAATTAGTAAACGAGGGGTGGGATAAAGTTTACAAATCTGGTAATTACTATAAATCAAAAAACAATGCCATTTAAGAAAGGACATAAAATCGGCAATAGATTTGCAAAGGGAGTTAGTGGCAATCCAAAAGGGCAGCCACGCAAATTAATATCATCTTTAAAAATGAATGGCTATACAAAATCGGAAGCAGCATTGACAATTAATTCAATGTTAGCAATGACACTTGATGAGCTTGAAGTTGTTTATAAAAATGGCGATATATTAGAACGAACTATTGCAGCAGCATTACGAAAATCATTAGAGAAAGGCAGCCTATATTCGCTTGATACATTGTTAAGCCGAACACATGGTAAGCCTACGGAAATGGTTGAGGTCAATGCAGAAATACAAAAAACAATAACAGTACAATTTGGAAGCGGTAACAATCAACTTCAATCCACATCCAGCGCAATGGACGGTGATAAATTCATCGAAGAGGTTTAGGGTTTTAATGTGTGGGCGCAGGTTTGGAAAATCATTAATTGCACAAGCTATTTCATTAAAGGAAGCAGGGGAGTGTGCAAATCGTGTGGCATATATTACGCCAACATACCAACTTGCAAAGATATTTTTTGATGAAATATTAAAGCAATTACCAAAAGAAATATACAACTGCAATAGAAGTGATTTGCTAATTGAATTTATTACGGGTGGCTCTATTCGTTTTTTTACGGGTGAAAGATTGGATGCCATGCGAGGATTAAAATTTCATTTGGTTATTGTTGATGAAGCAAGTTATATAAGTGATTTGGAGGAGGGGTGGAATAATTCTATACGACCAACATTAACTGACTTTAAAGGAAAGGCAATATTTTTATCTACGCCAAGAGGTCGGAACTTTTTTTATTCTTTGTTTATTAAATCCAATGAAGCCGATTGGGAAAGTTTTAAATTTACCACATACCACAATCCACATATTGATAGCACAGAAATTGATGCAGCCAAAATGCAATTACCTCATTCAGTATTTGAGCAAGAGTATATGGCAAACCCAATGGAGAATGCAGCAAACCCATTTGGCTCACAACACATCATTAAATGCACAAAGGAATTAAGTACAAGGGTAACAACTTATTACGGGATAGATTTGGCGAAGTCGGTGGATTGGACTGTAATAATAGGCATGGATATTAATGGCGATACTACTTCGGTGCAAAGGTTTCAAAAAGATTGGCTACAAACAAAGCAAACAATAATACAAACCATACCAAAGAATACGCCTATTGTAATAGATAGCACAGGCGTTGGCGATGCTATTGTTGAAGATTTGCAAAAGCATTTTAATCAAATGACAGGCTTTAAATACACAGCGACATCAAAGCAGCAATTAATGGAAGGCTTGGCATCATCAATACATAAGGCAGAGATTGGGTATCCTATGGGTGTGGTTAAGGATGAACTTGAAATATTTGAATACAAGTTTACATCAACGGGGGTAAGGTATTCTGCACCTGCTGGATTTCACGATGACTGCGTTAATGCTTTGGCACTTTGTAATAAATGCAGAATTGAAAATGCAGGAAGCGGGGTTTATTACGTTATTTAAAATAACACTTTCTTTTTTTTTATATAATATAAGTATATATGACAATTAAACAATTTCAAGAACTTTACTTTATTGCATCAAATAATGATGCTGATATTGATAAGTCAGTTAAGATGGTTGGCGTTGTAATGGGTATAACGCCAGAGCAGGTTGATAAGATGCCGATGGCAAAGTTCAACAAAGTTTGTGCGAAAATTCAAAAAAAGTTTGAAATTTTCAATATCAAGTTAATGAATGGCAAACCAAAAAAGGGTGTGCGAGTTAATGGCAGGACTTATCAGTTGCATTACCGAATAGACAAAAAGCCAATAGATGCTGCAAGGTATGTAGAGGTTGTATCTTTTGGCAAAGATGTTGTAGCAAATCTGCATAAGATAATGGCATCAATAAGTCAGCCTGTTAATTGGAGGGGGTCACCATATAAATTGCCTCATGATGAAATTGCTGCCGATTTTGAACACATGGATTTTGAGGCTGCATACCACGCAGCGGTTTTTTTTATCTGCAATATCAAGTATCAATGAAAATTATCCAGCCTTATTTGATACGAGAACTAAAAGCGAAGGGGATGGAGGCGGAGAAAGTGGAGGAGATATTGACAACTTCGTTATTAATTTTGGATGGCTTTCAAATGCCAAAATGGTCGCAGAATTTGAAGCCATACCTCTTGAACAGGTTTGGAATTTAGGGGTAATACATTTTTTAAATGATTTGCTTTATATTAAAATGAAAAACAAAGCAGATGCAGAACAATATAAAAATAGTACAAAATGAGTGAGTTAGGTTTTTCAAGTAGCACAGGCGAAAGTAAATTGGATTTTACTAAAGTAGAAGGCGAGTTGCAAAAACTTGGTGCAAAGTTTAAGCAAAATTTAGGGGTATCAATGAACAGCCTTGGCGTTGTTGCATCTGGTAATTTATTAGACAAAACAAGGTTTGAAGTAGATGCCGATGGAATGAAAGTTTATATGCCTTATTATTTTGATTTTCCAAACATGGGTGTAAAGGGTGTTAAGAGTTCAAAGAATGCGCCAGGTAGTCCATATCAATATAAGAATTATGGAATGAATGCAGAAGGTCGGGCATCAATTAAAAATTATATACAAAGTGGCAAGGCAAAGATTTCAACAGTAATGGCACGAAATGATAAAGCTATTGGAATAGGCAGGGAAAAAAAGCAGTTATCATTAATAGATTTACAAACAAATACTTTAATATTTTTAATAAAAAAATATGGTATAAAGCGCACAAATTATTTCAATATTGCTGTTGCTGCAACTTTCACGCAAGAGGAAATGAAACAAATAGCGGGTGCATTTGGTGATGATGTTGTTTTTTCAATAGTAAAAAAATAGTAATAATGGCAATAACAATTAATACAAACCCAACTTACGGAGATAGCATACAAGATAATTTATGGCACGTTTGCAGCAGCACCCATTCTGGCTCAACAGATATGAAGTATGTGTTTGATGTGTATGTTAATGGGGTACAAAAAATTCGGGTAAAGCAATTTCCCGAGCCGATAACAGGTAAGGCTTATTTTGATGCGGGTGCAGTTGTTCGCAATTCAATGACCTATCAATGGTTTGAGCCTACCAATGTTTCGGCTTATGTGTACGAGCCGAATTTATCAGGCGAAATTGGATTGACATACAATCTACAAGTAGGCGAAGATATAAGCGGTATCACAACAGCAAACTTGGCGAGTGGAAATACAACTGTTTTTAATTGGTCACCACCAATGTTTTTGCGGACCGAAGTTAACATTGACTATAAGTTGAATGAATGGTTAACAAATAGACCAATGTACTGCAATGCTGCATTAACTGAAAATATTTATATTCCATATTACACAGATGAAACATTATATTTATATTGCGAAAAATACGATGCAAGTAATAACATGATTGGCACGACACTTGAAGGCTCGGCAACTGTTATTGAAAATGGATTTGTGCAAATGAATATAGGCACGACTGCGTTAAGTGCTACCTTATCAACCACGTTTAACGACAGCGTAAAATATTATAAAGTATGGTTTAATGGGGATGAACAAATAAGGGTAAATTTAGTATGCAATCCAAAATACACTTGTTATCCTGTTCACTTTCTTAATAGGTGGGGAATGTATGACACTCAAAGATTTGATTTGGTTTCAAAACTTTCAATGGATGTTGAGCGCAAAAGTTTCGGGCAGCGTGATTATAAGTTTAATGGCAACAATGTTGATTATTTATCTACATCTAATCGTTACTATGAAAATAAAATAAATTATAGTAACAAAGCAAATTGGAGTTACAAATTAACTGCCAATGCCTTAACGGATGCAGAATGGGAATGGATAGCAGATTTAATGACTTCGCCTCAAATACTATTAGAAATTAGTGGGTATAAATATCCCGTTACAATTAAGGCAACAAATTATGAATATAATAAATATGTAAACAATAGATTGAAGGCATTAGAAATTGAATTTGAATTTAATAGCGACAGATACACACAACTACGATGACACGAATATTTATTGAAGATAATGAACTTGATATTGATAAGGGCTTATCCAATAACATCACTTATGCGATTGATGATTTGGAACGACTTGACAGCAAGGCAACTTCCTTCAGCAAAACTATTGTAATTCCTGGCACTACTCGAAACAATACTTTGCTGGGTAACATATTTAATTTTAATAACAGCAATTTTACAAGTTCACTAACTGCAAATGTAAATTACAATTTTGATGCCTCACGTTCTGCAAAATGCAGAATAGAAGTAAATGGGTTGCAGATAGTTAAAGGTATTTTTCGATTGATGGAAATTGTGTATAATGAAGGGCAAATTGAATATGAGTGTGCTGTCTTTGGCGAGTTAGGTGGTTTCTTTTCAAAATTAGGTAATAGCAGATTGGAGGATATTGATTTCAGCGCATATAACCATACTTATTCTATTGCAAACATTACAGGCAGTTGGGCAAATGATAACGCAGGGGAAGGATATATTTACCCGCATATTGATTACGGTTCTTACTCAACTGCAAAACTGCATTGGAAGTATGGTACATTTAGACCTGCATTATTTGTGCGCCAATATCTTGATAAGATTATAACAAATTCGGGTTACACTTATACATTTGCGCTTGGCGATACGGATAGATTTAAGCGCATGATTATACCGCACAATCAAAAATTATTTTCACGTTCTGCAAGTAATTTTGTAGAAGCATACTCATCCAATGCGCCAACAATATTATCTGGCGATGGCATTAACCCACCCGATGATAAAAGTTACATACCATTAACAACGGCAGTTGTAACAAGCAACATTACTGACTATCATACCACAGGCAGTTTTAATTACAATGGTACACCAAGCGTTGTAGTAAATATAACAATGGATTGTGAAATTGATGTAACAACAGATACAAGACAATTATTTTATATTGGTTTTAAAAATGCCGTTACTGATGATTATTCAACTTCACAATTCCTTGAATATGCAAGTTTACCCGCAGAGGGAACTAACAGCAATGAAAATTATAGATTTACAATTACAAAGCAGGTAACATTAAATACAAATGACTCTATAAATTTATATGCTTGTACTGACCAACCTGTTGGAAGTTCACAAATATTTGATTTTGCAATTCGTGTGCATCAGTTTTCCATAGTTTCAACTGTTGCAGTTTTATCCACCGCAGCCATTGGAGATACGGTTACAATAAATGATGCCATACCTAAAAATATATTTCAAAGAGATTTTTTTGCATCAATGTTAAAGTTGTTTAATTTATATGTAACGGAGGATAAGTTTATTGAAAAACATTTAATAATAACGCCATATGTTGATTTCTACGATAGCACTCCGAGTTCATATATTGATTGGAGTAATAAGATTGACAGAAGTAAGCAGATAAGAATGAAGCCAATGAGTGAGGTGAATAGCAGGTTTTATAACTTTAAATTTAAGCAGGATAATGATTTTTATGGTGAGCAATACCGCAAAAGATATAATGAAAATTATGGCGATAGGATTTTTGATAACCAACTTGAATTTAGCAAAGATACAGAAACTATTGAACTAATATTTGCATCATCCGTTTTGGTTGGTTATTCTGGTGAAGATAAAATTTACAGCACTATTTTTAAAAGCAGCAATGCCGTTGAGGAGAACATTGATAGTATTATTCGCATAATGCAATGTAAAAAAATAACGGGGGTTACTTCATGGAATATTTTAGCAACAAATGGCAGTACCATTTTAAATACGGGAACGGATTATTGTTATGCAGGGCATTTTGATGACCCCGATGCGCCAAGTAATGACTTAAATTTTGGCATACCAAAAGAATTATTTTTTGTTTTAGTTAGTGGCGATATTTCGGTTAATCAATTTAATGTTTATTATTCATCTTACATGGCAGAAATATCGGATAAGGATAGCAGGTTGTTGCAATGTATGGTTAAGTTAAATGAGCAAGAGATTTATGATTTAGATTTTAGCAAATACATTTATATTGATGGTGGCATATACAGGTTGCAAAAGTTAATTGATTATTTACCTGGCGAGAATATGACAACCAAAACGGAATTATTAAGAGTAATTTATACAACATATTAAAATGGCAACAGAAGTAATAGCGTTACAGCTAACAACAGATACAAAACAAGCAGAGCAATCGGTAGGCAGTTTTAAGAAGCAATTAAAAGATGCCACAAGTGAACTTGTGAATATGAGTATGAAGTTTGGCGAAACTTCAACACAGGCAGCGGAAGCAGCAAAGAAGGTGGCAAAGTTAAAAGATAGCATTGGCGATGCAAAGGCTCTGGCTGATACCTTTAACCCCGATAAAAAGTTTGTAGCATTGGGTGGCGCATTGCAGGGTGTTACTGCTGGGTTTTCTGCTTTTAGTGGTGCAATGGGAGTGCTTGGTGCGGATAGTAAAGAAACTGAAAAACTACTTTTAAAAGTTCAATCTGCAATGGCATTGCAGCAGGGGATAAGTGGAATAATGGGAGCGGTTGATAGTTTTAAATTATTGGCAAGTGGCGCAATGAAATATACTGTTGTTCAAAAGATAGTTACTGCTGCTCAATGGTTATGGAATGCTGCAATGGCTGCTAATCCTATTGGTGCATTGGTTGTTGTTATTGCTGCCGTTATTGCTGGTATAGTTGCTTTAACAATGTGGTTTATGAAATCTGCGGAAGCATCAAAAGAAAATACAAAGGCAATAAACGAAAATAAAAAAGCATTAGAAGAACAAATTAAAGCAAGGGATAAAGCAACGGAAGCAGGTAAACAAGCAATGTCACAGGAACTTGCAATGGCAAAAGCAACAGGGGGAAGTACAAATGCTATTCGTGCATTAGAGTTAAAATTAATTGATAAAAGAATTGCAGATGAGAAAGGTGCGTATGCAGCAGCGCAGCATACATTGGAGATTAATAAACAAGCATATTACGCATTAAAAGCAGCAGATGCAAATGAAAGTATATTAAAAAAATCATTTGAAAATTTTACAAATTCTGTTAAAGAACTCAATGCACAAAATGTTGTTGTTAAAAATGTTTTAGATGAAAGAACTCAAATAGTAAAAAAGCACGAAGTTGAAGTAGCAACCGAAAGAACAACAGCCAGAAATAAAGATATTGCTGATAATAAAACTGACAATGATAAATTAAAAGAGGAAGAAAAAACAGCAAAGGAAAAACGTTTAGACCTTCAGGCGCAATTTAAGGTAGATAATCAAAAAGCAAAACAAGATGAGAATAAACAAGATGCGACGGATAGAGCGGACAAATTGAAATTGTTAGATAAAAACAATTTAGAAGATATTGGCAAAAAAATGCAAAATGCCCAAAAAGAAACTGAAATAAGTCAAGATACGGCAAATGCACAAATTGAAATAGACAAAAAATTAGTTGAACAAAAAAGACAACTTGTTCAAGATACAGCAAATGCACTTGGCACACTTTCTGATGTTGTAGGAAAAGAAACAGGGGCAGGAAAAACATTAGCCATAGCTCAAGCACTTATAAATACTTATTTGGGAATTTCTAAAGGAATATCAATGGGTATGCCTTGGGGTATTCCTTCCATAATTGCGGCGGCAGCAGTTGGTTTTAAAACAGTTAAAGATATTACCGCCGTAAAAGTGCCAAAGTCTACAAATAGTAGTACGCCTTCAATGGCTACACCTTCAGCACCTATAATGCCACAAACAGAAGTACAAACAACACGACTTGACCAAAGCACTATCAATGCCGTTGGTAATGCAGCGGGTAGGGCTTATGTTTTAGAAAGCGATGTAAGTAACAATCAAGAAAGAATTAGAAGATTAAACAGGGCAGCGAGAATAAATTAATGAAATTAGTTACCCATATTTATTATTTTAATATCGGTAACAAATGTATTCCAATACATAGCATTTGTTATTGGTATAGGGGTAGTTATATTTTTCTTAATTAAACAAGTTTTTTAAATTTATATAATATATTATGGAGTTACCTATTTATGATTTGAAAATAAATGCAGAAATTCAAGATGATGCAGAAGTAAGTTTCATTGCTTTAGTAGATGCACCTGCAATTAAACGTGATTTTATTGCCTTTAAAGAAGATATTAAATTTGAAGTAGTAAGCGAAGAACAGCATATTATTACAGGACCAATGATGATACCAGAGCAATTAATTTATCGTAATTCTGCAAAACTTGGAGAACATTATGTAAAGTTTTCAGCCGATACAATAAAAAGTATTGCAATTAAATTCAGCAAAAAGGGTTTTCAAAATAATGTTAATTTAATGCACGATGCCGATATGCAAGTTGAAGGCGTTACATTATTTGAAAGTTTTATCAGCAACACTCAACGAGGGATTAAGCCAATGACTGCATTTAGCGATTTGCCAGATGGTACATGGTTTGGAAGTTTTTATGTTGAAAATCCAAAAGTATGGGCTGCAATAAAAAGCGGTAAAGTAAAAGGATTTAGCGTTGAAGGGTTATTTGATTACGAAGCACCAATGAATGCAGATGAACAAAAATTGAATGAATTAAAACAAATTTTAAACAGTTTTTAAAAATTTATATAATATAATTATGGAAGCAAAAGAAATTCTAACAAAAGTAAAGCAACTATTCAATGATTTAGTTGCGCCTGTTTCAGCAGCAGTTCCAACCGATGTACCCGTAGAAGGTCCAAAAGAATACGAATTGAAAGTTGGTGGAATGGTTATGATTGATAAGTTGGAAGTTGGTGGCGTTGTTATGATTGATGGCGCATCAGCATTGCCTGGCTCATTAGAACTTATTGATGGTACAATGATAACAGTAGGAGATAATGGTGCAATAACTGAAATTATGTTACACTTACCAGAAGAAGTATTACCTGCGGTTGAAGATATGGGAGTTAAATTTACAGCATTTGAAACATTAACAAATGGTAAATTTGCTAACTACGAAACTAAATTTGCTGCACAGGAATTACAGTTAAGCGAAATGAAAATAAGTTTAGCAAAGGCAACAAGTGTAATTGAGAAACTTTTAGAACTTTCTACAATTATAGTTGAAGCACCAGCAGCGGTATCGGATGTAGCCACTCGCACACAAAACACATTCAAAGACGAACAAAAAAAATACTCATCAATATTATTCAATTAATTTAAAAAACAAATAAAATGGCATTATCATTAGGTAGTTTAACCGCATATACCAAACAGCTTACACAGCCGTTACTAACATCTGCGGTATTTGGTGCAAAAACACAGGAGTTAATTTTAGCAGGTGGTATCGTTCTACCAAACGTAAAAAGTTCGGCAGCTATTCCATTAATGGATACAGATGCAGTATTTGCTTCACAGGCTTGTTCATTTGATGCAAGTGGTACAACCACAATAACACAAAGAACAATTACCGTTGGTAAGATTAAAGTTGAGGAGAAAATATGTCCAAAAGATTTGGAAGCATATTTCACTCAAGAGGCTTTAAAAGCAGGTAGCACTTACGAAGATTTTGGCAATGCTGATTTCCAAAAAGCATATTTGGATAAGAAAAATATCCGCATTGCTTCTCAACTTGAAACTGCTATATGGCAGGGTGATAGCACAGGTGCAACTGCAAACACAAATAAGTTTGATGGTTTACAAAAACTAATTGCTGCTGGTTCTCCAACTAACGCTAACGTTAGTGCTTACACAGGTATCGCAGTTGTTACAACAGTTACATCAGCGAATGTTATTGCAGCAACCGAAGGAATATACAAAGCGATACCTGTTGCAGTTTTAGGCAAAGGAGATGTTAAGATATTTGTAGGAGATGATTGGTATCGTTTATTAATTATGGCTTACAGAGCATTAAATTTATTTGCTTACAATCCACAAGATACAGCAGCTCGTACATTTGTATTGCCAGGAACTTCAATAGAAGTACAACCTGTTAATGGCTTGAACACAACGGGAGATGCTTATGCAATTTCATTGTCTAACATGGCTTTAGCGGTTGATTTAGTTGATGAAGAAAATTCATATAAAATGTGGTATAGCGAAGATAACAACGATGTAAGATTTAGAGCAGAGTGGAAGATGGGTGTTAACGTTGCCTTCACAAATGAGTGTGTTTCTTTCTTAGCAGCGATATAATATAATATAATATTAACCAAAAAAAGGCGGTGCAAAAACGCTGCCTTTTTTTATAAAATAAAAAATCATGGCTTGTGCATTAACAGCGGGATATACAATAGATTGCAGAGATGCGATTGGTGGAATTGATGCCGTTTTCTTTGGCGAGTTTGCCAATATGACTATTGCTGATAGTAGTGGTACGGTAACAGGAATTACAAAAGTAGTTGGAAAGAAATTTTACAAATTTGAAGTACCAACAAAATCAACAGCAGCAGCAGCATCAAATCCAACAGGCTCAATCGAAAATGGCACATTGTTTTTTGAGCAAATGATTGATTTTCCTATCAACAAAAGAGATGCAACAACCCGTAATATCATAACAACACTTGCAAAAAATAAAGTTATTGCAGTTACCCTTGATAAAGATGGTGTATTTAGAATGTATGGCAAAGGCTCTGGAATGTATTTAGGTGCTTCAACAGGTGCGAGTGGAGCAGCAGCAGGAGATGCAAATGGTTATGTTTTGAAATTTGAAGGAACAGAACTTGAAGATTTCTTTGTGGTAACAAATGCTGTTGGATTAGCACTTACTACTGCTGGAGTATAAAAATTTTAATTTATAAAAAATTAAGCCCCGACCGATGAAAGTCGGGGTTTTTTAATAACCAATGATAAATTTAACAAAAGGCGCAACCGAAGTAGTATATTTTACGGGGACAGAAAATGCCACACTTTCTGCACCTTATTTTTTATTTGTATTTGAAAATAGAGTAACTTTGGAAGTAATTAAAGTTATGGCTACCAATACAAGTACAACCGAACGTTACGATAAGTTTTCTTTAATTGTAAATAATTATTTCTCTACTTCGACCGATGGTTTTTATTCTTATAATATTTATCAAAAAGCAAGTAACGTCGATTTCACATTAACAGGTTTAATTGTTGAGTATGGATATATGTATCTAAATCCTACGGTTGCATTTGCGCCAACGGAATATGCTGAACAATCAAACACATTTGTAACATACAATGGATAATAATAATTATAAAAATATTGTAACAGTTAAATTTGCACAAGCTCAACAACCACGTTTTGAGGAGCGCAGGGGTAAGGGTTATATTGAATTTGGTATTAATAATGACTACCCTAAATACCTTTTAAGTTTATATAATGAAAGCCCAAAACATGGCGCAATCATTAAAGGTAAAGCAAATTATATTTATGGCAAAGGGTTTGATAATGAGCCAGGCAAAGCAAACGTACAAGGCGAAACATTTAATCAAATATTAAAAAAATGTATTTTAGATGATGAACTTTATGGCGGGTATTATTTACAGATAATCTATAATTTACTTGGCGAAATTAAAGATATTTACCACCTTGAATTTCATAAAGTAAGAACAAATAAAAGTCAATCGGAATTTAAAGTTAAAACAGATTGGGAAGATACAAGAGAGAAAGAAAGAACTTACTGCGCATTTGATAACAAATATGATGCTGCCGAGCCGATTAAGATTTTAGCGGTTAAGCAATACAATCCACGCAGTGATGTTTATCCGTTGCCTTCGTATTTTCAAGCATTAAATTATGTTGAAAGTGATGTGCAGGTAAGTAGGCATATTTTAGGCAATGCAAAGGATGGGTTTGTTGGCAGCACATTAATTAATCTTAATGGCGGTGAGCCACAGGAAGAACAAAAGGCAGCAGTTGAGAAAGGATTAAAAAATAAATTTACGGGAAGCGAAGGCGATAGGGTGGTAATAATGTTTAATAAAAGTAAAGACAACGAAAGTAGCATTGTACCATTGGGGCAAAATATGCTAACCAAAGAGGATTTCACAAATGTAAATAATTTAATTCAGCAGGAAATATTTGCAGGGCATCAAGTTACTTCGCCAATGTTATTTGGAATTAAAACTGAAGGTCAACTTGGTGGTCGTAGTGAGATTATTGATGCCTATGAAATTTTTAATAATACTTATGTACACGAAAGACAACAAGCGCATGAGCATACATTTTCAGTATTAATAACAATGGCAGGTAAACCTGGCATTTATAATATTATACCCGTTGAGCCATTAGGATTTAATCTTACCGAAGCAGGTATGTTGGCACTATTGCCACGCCAATATTTCCTTGATAAATTAGGCATTGATGACAAGTATTATAATATGCCAAGTAGCACAGGCGTTGCGCCTATTGTGGCAGATGTAACGGTTACTGATGTAATTGGTGCAACAACTGTATTAAGCAATGATAATATAAAGAATTTAACAGGTAGGCAGTACCAAAATGTTATGCGAATTGTAAGGCAATTTACTGGCGGAAAACTTACAAAAGAACAAGCAGCATTGATGCTTAAAAGTGGATTTGCTTTTACTGATGATGATGTGAATACTTTTTTAGGACTTGATAATGATGCTGCAACATTTTCGGATGATGAAATTGATTTTGCAATAATTAGTGAACTTTCTAATTGTGGCGAAAGTAAAGAACAATTTGAAGTTTTAAGCCGTCAAGTTGCAAAGTTAAATTTTGCCGAAGTGGTGCAGATTGACCAATTAGAAGCAGACATTTTAAACCTTATTCAAAAGGATAAAAGGATTGATGCAGAAACAATAGCATCAACTTTAAAAATAGATGTACCTGTTATTGTAAAGGCACTTGATAATTTAGAAAAAAATGGTTTGGTTGCATCAAAAAAAACAAAAACGGGTAACGATATAACGATTGAAAGAACACCAACAAAAGTAAATATTGAAGGTCCAAAGCCTTCAACAACTGAAATACTATTGAGGTATTCATACGAAGGTCCGCAGGATAGCAGAAACCGACCATTCTGCGCCAATCTTATGAAGTTGGATAGATTATACAGCAGGGCAGATATTGAGAACGCATCCATTCGTTTGGGCTATTCTGTATGGGATAGGCGTGGGGGTTGGTACACAGAGCCAGATGGTACGCACAGACCTTATTGCCGTCATGATTGGTTTGCTTTAACAGTAGCGAGAAAAAAATAATAATTATGAGTGCAAATATTTTATTTATAAATGAAGTTACATTAAAGAGCCGCACAGGAATAAGTGATGCTATTGATGGCAAACAAATCAAACCGCAGATAAAATTGGCGCAAGATATGTACCTGCAAACAGCGTTAGGCAGCACCTTATATTTAAGGCTGCAAACAGGTATTGAGGATGATGATTTAACTGCTAACGAAGTTATCCTTTTGGATAGTTATGTAACGGATTGTTTGGTGTGGTACACAATGAGTTTGCTGCCTTATGCTTTGGGTTATCAATTTTTTAGCAAAGGAGTTTTGCAGAAAACATCGGAGGAAAGCAATACACCAAGTAGGGTGGATTTAGAATTAATTGGAAGTCAATATAAGCAGACCGCAGAATTTTATAAGCAAAGATTAATAAATTATTTGCGAGAAAATTATACTTTATTTAGTGAATACATAAATACAGGCAGCGGGTATGATGTTATTTTCCCAGAATTAAAAGCATATACTTCGCCAATTTATTTAGGAAAAGATTTTTATTATGGAAATATATCAGCAGGAAACAACGCAATAGCAGATGAAATGGAAACAGTATATGTAACACCAAACGCAGGGGTAAGCACATTCACCGTAACGGGATTGAGTTCTGGTACAACGGTATTGATAGCGACAAGGAGTGGATTAGTAAAAGCAATAACCACCACCACTACTTCTAATAGTTTATATTTGCAAATTAATAATGCGACTGTAACGCTGCCAACGGGTGATGTTACTTCTGCTGATGAGATTTTTTCATTCACTTACAGATAAAAATGAAGTATAAAAAAAAGCTAATAGATAAAGTAATATTCCATGACTTACAACCAATTAATAACAACAATACAAAGCCTATTGGAAAGCAATCCAATAATACAAACGGCAAAAAATATAACGCCAAAGGAATGGTTAATGGATGATGACCAACCTGTTTATCCTATTTGTTGTTATTCGCTTAATAGCGGTACTCTAAATAAAGGAAGGCAGCATATTTTTTCTATTCAATTTTTCTTTTTAGATAAATCGGGTGCAGAAAATGAATTTATGACTGATGTAATTTCCGACCAATTACAAATATCAAATGATATTATTGAATTAATAAGAGGTACAAAACGGGATTACACTATTGATGACAGCATACAATTTACAACCGTATCGGATAAATATGAAGATTATCTTGCAGGAATTTCATTTACTACAAATATAACAACGCAAAGCGACTTTGATGGTTGCGATGTACCAACAAATTAAACATGAAAAAAATATTTTTAATCTTTTTAGTTTTATTTTCTTTTGCATCGTTTGGGCAGGTGTATCAAGCTATGCCACAGCCAGGATATGGTCCTGTAAAACGTATGCTATTTGATAGTGTATTGACTTTGCCTACTTCAATCACTTCGTTGCGAAATATAACGGGAGGGCGTGATACGGGGCAAATTAGATACAACAAAGCAGATAGCGCAATATATGTGCATACAGGATATGGGTGGATAAAAGATAATAGCGGTGGCACAATAACATCCATTGCAACAGGGTTAGGGTTAAGCGGTGGCACAATAACATCATCTGGTACTCTAATAGTTGATACATCATCGGCATCAATTTTAAGCCGTCAACGTGCTGCTTATACTTATGCGCCAATATCAATTACAGGCACAGTAACATCAGTAACGGGTACATCGCCCGTTGTAAGTTCGGGAGGTGCAACTCCTGCGATTAGTATGCCTGTTGCAACCACATCGGTTAATGGTTATTTAAGTTCAGCAAATTGGACAACCTTCAATGCCAAAGAAAGTGCATTAACATTTTCAAGTCCGTTATCGAGGTCAACAAATACTATTTCAATTCCAGCAGCAACAACATCAGTAAATGGATATTTAACTTCTACAAATTGGACTACATTCAACAATAAACAAGCGACAATAACATTAACTACAACGGGAACTTCAGGTGCTTCTACTTTGGTAGGTGCAACTTTAAACATTCCTAATTATGCAGATGCTTATGTTGGTACAGTTACTTCGGTTGCTGCATTAACATTAGGCACAACGGGAACGGATTTAAGTTCAACAGTTGCAACGGGTACAACAACTCCCGTAATTACTTTAAATGTACCTGATGCAAGTGCAACCGCAAGGGGTGTTATAACAACAGGAACACAAACAATAGGTGGTGCAAAGACTTTTAATTCTGCTTTAAGTGGAACAACTGCAACATTTAATGGCACAGGTTATTCAATATTTAATGGTAGTGCTTATCTTGAAACACCTGCATCAACAGGATTATCTTTTGGTTTTAATAGAAGTGGTGGAAATGGGGAAGCAACTATTGTTTGGGGAGCAGCAGCAGCAGGATATAATTTTGAGATTGCAAGTGTATTAAGTGGAACAATTACTCCAAGACTTACTATATTAACAAAAGGTGCAGCTACATTTAGTTCTTCGGTAACTGCAACAAATTTATATTCAACAGGTGCATCTAATTTAGCTACAACGAGTGGCAATGTATTAATCGGCACAACCACCGATGCGGGATACAAACTTTCGGTCAACGGTACAGGTCTTTTCAGTAATGTGTTAAGTGTTTTTGTAAGTGGAAATGATACAAGATTAGCTAATTTTTCATCTTCAAGTTATGGTTCTGCAAGAGGATTAAGAATAAATAGTTATACTTCATCAAATGGTGGGCAAGATTGCGGTGTTGAATTTGATTCGGGTCTTGGAGGATATGGTGGGTTTAAGCTATCTAATAGTGGTACTCCAATGCTTACATTGATAGCTTCAGGAGCTGCCACCTTTAGTTCATCGGTTACATTAGGTAACTTTACAACAACAGAAATAAACGCTTTAACTCCTGCTGCGGGTATGGTTGTATTTAACACAACTTTATCAGTCGTATGTTTTTATGATGGAACAGCATGGAAAAAAGTATCTCATTCAGCAATGTAAACAATTAAAAAAAAATAACAATGAAAACAATTACACCTGTATCAATTTGGGCAAACGGAAAAACTACCGAAGCCAAAATATTAAACGCCTATGCGGTTAATGTAATATTGAACACATCAGCAACATTCTATTATGGACTATTTGCAGAAAACGAAGATAACACCTGTGGCGAATTATTGCAGCAAGGTAATATATCTATGAGTGGTGCAGATTACCAAACTTGGACTACCGATGGCATCGCATGGGATTTTATAGCCACCGAATTAAATTTAACAATTACGGGAGAATTTGTGCCACCGACAATATAAAATAAAATGATTGTAAATAAAGAAATAACAGTTGGTCAATTACTTACTGCATCCTTAACAGTTATCGGTGCTATACTTGCTTTTTATATTTCTACTTCGGTAAGATTAACTGCATTGGAAATTAATGCAAATAACCAAAGTTTAAATTATACCGAAAGTAAAATGAGCAATAAAGAGATGAGCAGTAAACTTGATAAGATTACTGAAACAATAAATCAAATACAAATTTCAATTAACAATAAACAAGACAAACCATGAAAAAAACAATCATTCTTTTATTACTTGCATTTTCTTTAAATGCAACCGCCCAAACTGCTGACACTACTTACATGATTTCGGGCAAAATTGAAAACTTTAAAATGCTATTTGCAGCACTTACACAACCTGCCGATGTAACACCTAATCAAGTTAAGGCAGTTATTGAATGGGTATCAAAAGGAATTATTATTGATAAAATTACTAAAAACGAAAAAAAATGAAATTTAGTTTAAACAATCAAGATTTTATTAAGAGTTTATTAATGGCTGTTCTTGTCCCTGCTTTGTATATTATACAGGCTTCGGTTGCTGCTGGTAATTTAACTTTTAATTGGAAGGAAATTGCAATGGCTTCCATTGGTGGCTTACTTGCATATTTAATTAAGAACTTTTTTACCGATACAACTAAAGGAAAAAACTTAAAAACATCTGCCCCAAACGATGCAGAAATACAAAATAAGTAAAGTATTTATATTAATTTTTTTGACAAGTTGCACAACTGCATTAAAATTAATTGATAAAGCAGAGCGCAAAGATGCGGTATTGGTGGCGAAATATACAAGGGAAAAATACCCTTGCAAAGATATTTTAAAATCCGATACTGCATTTTTATATCAAGATACCACAATCTATATTGATTGCCCACCACCGCAACCAACATACGAAACGATACGCATTGATACGATTACCAATACCCGTACAATTACCCGTACAATTAAAATGCCTGTAAAGATAGTTACAAAATGGTACGAGGATAGTGCAACCATTAAGATACTTACCACAGCCATTAATACTTTGCAGGTGGAACGTGATGAATTATATGCAACAAAAACAACCCTACAAACCAAAATTGATAAAAAGAATAAAGAACTTTGGCTGCACCGCAGTTGGTGGATATTAATAATATTATATGCGTTATATAAATTATATAAAAAAATTATATGATACCTTCCGTTAACTTTTACAATCTGCTGGTGCAATTTGAAGGCTTAAAATTAAAGGCATATCTTGATAGTGCTTCAATACCAACAATAGGCATCGGTACAATACGCTATCCACAGGGCAATAAGGTGCTAATTACGGACACTTGCAGCGAAAGTGATGCGAATATATGGGCGAAGTACGAAGCCGATAAAATGGCTCTTAAATTAAGCGCATTGCTAATAGGTGGAATTTACCAACAAAATGAATTTGATGCCTTAATGTTGCTTATGTACAACATTGGCAGCAAGGCATTGGCAGATAGCACAGTGCTTAAAAGAATTAAAACAAAAACGGGCGATATAGATGCAGCATGGATGATGTGGAATAAGGCAAGAGTAAATGGCAAACTTACTGAAATTGCAGGGTTAACAAACAGGCGAAAAAAAGAACTTCAACTATTTAACCAAAAAAATCAAATATGAAACAAGAAGGCATCAAAACAATCAAAGTTAGAGATTACAGAAAACTGCATCCAGATATGCCATCGCTGAAATTAGCACGAATTATTTACAATGAAAACAATTTACAATTTACAAACGTAGAAGATGCAAGGAGTGTATTAAGGAGAATTGAAGGTAAGCATGGAAATAATGAAAGGAAAAGTTTAAAAAATAAAGATTTAATTATTGAAAATGCAAGACCTTATAATCCATATTCGCTGCCGCAAAGTGATGAAACAAGCTATCTGCCATTTGAATTAAAGGCAAAAAGGCTGCTGCTACTTTCCGATATTCATATTCCTTATCATTCCGTATTGGCACTTACCACAGTTTTTGATTTTGCTAAAAAAGAAAATCCAGATGCAATATTACTAAATGGTGATACATTGGATTTCTTTGGATTATCAAAGTTTTCAAAAGACCCGAGAAAACGAAGTTTTGCTGCCGAGCTTTCTGCATTTAAAGAATTATTTGCTATCCTGCAAAAAACATTTCCACAGGCAAAAATATATTTTAAAATTGGCAACCATGAAGAAAGATATTTAAACTTTCTATTTATGAAAGCAAAAGAACTTGTTGGAGTGGAGGAGTTTGAATTGGAAAACATAATAAAATCAAGGGCAAATGGAATTGAAATAATTGGCGATAAAAGAATAATTCATGCAGAGGGTTTAAATATTATTCATGGACACGAATTTGCATCTGGTTTCTTTTCGCCTGTTAACGTGGCTCGGGGTTTATTCCTGCGTGGAAAAACATCTGCAATACAAGGGCATAACCACCAATCAAGCGAACATACGGAAAGCGATATGAATGGCAAAATAACGACAACATGGTCCACAGGTTGTCTATGTGAATTGCATCCAGAATATATGCCAATAAATAAATGGAACATTGGATTTGCAATGATTGACATGGTTGATAATGATTTTGAAGTTCGTAATAAAAGAATTTATAAAGGCAAAGTATTATGATTAATAAGATAGAAACATTATTAAACGAATTGCCACCCGAACAGCAATTAAGATTATTGGAAAAATTAGCCATGAAAATACGCAAACAAAATTCAATATTAATTGAAAAAAGCCGTATGGCATACAAGTTTTTAAAAATTAAAGAGCCTTCAAATAATTACAAATGAATGGAAGTTTTTTAATACCGACAAAATTTAAGTTAAAGGGTAAAACTATTACTGTTGAAATTGATGACAATTATTGTGAAGAAAATGGCATGGTAGGGGAAGCAGATTTTACCGAAAAAATTATAACACTTTGTAATAAATTTAAGGGTAAAAAAATAACAAAGGCAGAGAAAGAAAAAACTTACTACCATGAATTAGTCCACATGGTATTAGATAGTATTGATAGGCATAAATTAAAATATAATGAGGACTTTGTGGAGGCTTTTGCGCAGCGATTATATGAGTACGAAAAAAGTAAACAATAGTTTGGTTAGTTTTGGTTTATGCCCGATGTTTCTACATTGGGCATTTTAATAACAAAGTATAAGCGATATTAAAACATCGCCTATACGGATGTTATCGGTCAGTGCTACCATTCCGCTTCGGTTTGATGGTTTTCTTTTTGACATCGTTAATGCAAAGCAATTCAATGTAGCTTTTACGGCTATGGTTTTGTGCTTCTGCTTTCTCTTGGATAGCTTTTGCGACTTCTTCTGTAATGTTTATTTCAACTCTCATAAGCTAATTATTTTAACTGGTGCTTTGCCAAAGTCCTTATTGAAATCAGTATCAAGTGGCTTCCAAATTAAGGCGTTGCTATATTTCTTTTCGGTAGAATAAGCTAATTGCTTATCACAAGATGGACAGCACACTAAATCGTTAGTGTGATTGGGTTCGTGTACTATGTCCACTATTGGACTTTCGTAGCATACATTACATTGAAGTTTCATAATTAGTTAATTGGTTGATTAAATTTGTTTAAATCTTCTTCATTAAAATTGCAAATTAGTGTGTGCAGTATTTCCAGCTTTGATGAGCAATGGTTCATAGTTTTTAAAACTTGGATTGGGTCATCGTTTTGATTTAAGATTTCATCAATAGAATGCTTTTGCATAGTCACCATTATTGATGCTAAATACTTTG
>Ga0181357_1000052_pt1 | contig 32339 bp, 37 predicted proteins | sample Fa13VDMM110DN_FD_130094 | JGI IMG/M metagenome (GOLD analysis project Ga0181357, IMG submission 130094) | Freshwater viral communities from Lake Michigan, USA - Fa13.VD.MM110.D.N | ecosystem: Environmental > Aquatic > Freshwater > Lake | place: USA: Michigan | collected 2013-09-24 | reverse complement strand
GACGCCCTTCGCGCACGCCTGCGCGCGGCGGAGGACGTCTGCTACCAGGTGGAGGGCCTGCTCCGCGGGTCCCTCGCGAACATCGACTTGCAGATGCCGCCCCTGCGCAACGCCCTGCGGCGGTGGACCGCGACGACGAAGGGGATGTAGGTGACCCCGCCCGCAAACCTTCGCCCGTTCTTCGGGTACTACGGCGGGAAGTGGCGGGATGCGCTCAAGCACTATCCAGCACCAACACAGCCGCAGCTTATAGAACCGTTCGCAGGGTCCGCAGGATACGCGCTGCGATACGCGCATCTCGCAGTAACGCTCTACGACCTCGACCCCATTATCTGCGGTGTGTGGGATTACCTGACGAAGGTACGCCCAGAGGAGGTTCTCGCCATTCCAGATGTCCGCGCAGATGAGACTGTGACCGACCTTGCCGTCCCGCAGGAGGCGCGGTGGTTGGTGGGGTTCTGGATGAACCGAGCCGTATCCGCACCACGCAACAAGCCGTCGAAGTGGATGCGCGATGGTGCTCGTCCGGGGTCTTTCTGGGGACCGCGTGTTCGCCAGACCATCGCCGCGCAAGTAGGCGCCATTCGCCACTGGAGGGTCGTGAACGCCTCCTACCAGAGCGTAGATACGAGCACGCCGGCCACATGGTTCGTGGACCCACCGTATCAGTCCGCAGGGAAGCACTATCGTTTCGGAAGCGACCGCATCGACTACGCACACCTGAGCGCGTGGTGTCAGAACCTCCCCGGCCAGACCATCGTGTGCGAGGGGGGAGACGCCAACTGGCTGGATTTTGAGAGGCTCGCAGACATCAAGACGACGCGCTCAGGAAAGCGCGCGACGGAGGCCGTGTGGATGCGGTGAACCGCACTAGTGCGTCCGAGGCCCTCGCGCGTGCAGCGGCTCGCCCGAAGAAGCCGCGCGCCCTGACGGACGCGGACCGCGTCGCCGCGCTCCCGCGCATCTCCCCGACGGTGGACGTCGAGGCGGTGTCGCTCCGCTACCTGACCCCCGCCGGCCTCGCCGCGGGGGTCCGCCTGCGTCCGGCGCAGGCCCGCGCGCTCGAGGCCCTGCGCCTCTACCGCGGACTGCTCGGACCCATCGGCACCGGTCACGGCAAGAGCCTCATCACGCTGCTGGCCCCGGTCGCGGCCGGCGCGAAGCGCCCGCTGCTGCTCATCCCCGCGAACATGCGCGTCCCCCTGGCGAACGAGCGCACCAAGTTCGCCGAGCACTGGCGCCTCGCCGAGAACCTCACGGTGCTCTCGTACTCCATGCTCTCCGTGGAGAGCGGAGCGACAGCTCTGGAGAACCTCGCCCCCGACCTGATCGTGGCAGACGAGGCGCACAACCTCCGGCACCTGACGAGCGCGCGCAGCAAGCGCCTCATCCGCTACTTCCAAGAGCACCCCGAGACCCGCTTCGCGGCCCTCTCCGGCACGCTCACGGCACGCTCGGTGAAGGACTACGCGCACCTCGCCGAGCTCGCGCTTCGCGATGGGAGCCCGTTGCCGCTGGAGCGCTTCGACCTCGAGGGGTGGTCGCGCATCCTCGACAGCGATCAAGAGCCGCAGGGGCCGACGGACTACCTGCTCTACCAAGCGCTCCTGCCGGAGTGGCGCAACCTCAACCATGAGCGACGCGCGGTCGCGCGCAAGCGCTTCGCCGAGCGCCTCAACGTCACCCCCGGGGTCGTGGCCACGAGCGACGCGTCCGTCGGCGCGAGCCTGCTCTTCGAGGAGATCGACGTCCCGCCCTGCGACATCACGCGCGGGGCGCTCAAGGAGCTGGAGAAGACGTGGACGCGGCCGGACGGGGAGGAGCTCCCCGACGCCATGAGCACCGCGCGCGTGGGCAAGCAGCTCTCCGTCGGCTTCTACTACCGGTGGGCCTGGCGGGGCGGGGAGCCGGACCTCGACTGGCTCACCGCGCGCAACCGCTGGGCGGCGTGGGTGCGCTTCATCCTGTTGCAAGGCAGGGCCGATCTCGACAGCCCACTGCGCGTGCGGAAGGCGCTCGAAGCCGGACGCCTCGTCGACCCCCGGGGACGCGCGCTGCTCGAGGCGTGGGCCGCGCAGGAGCACAAGCCCGAGCCGGACGTCGAGCCCGTGTGGCTCTCCGACGTCGTGATCCGCCGTGCGGTGCAGTGGGCCGTGCAGCGCCTCGAGGAGGGGGTCGGCGGCATCGTGTGGTACCACGAGCGCGCGGTGGGGGAGCGCCTCGCCGCCTACGGCCTGCCGCTCTACGACGCTGGCCGGGACGCTCCGGTCACATGGAACGAGGCGCCGGTCTTCGCCGCGTCCATCACCGCACACGGCACGGGGAAGAACCTCCAGCCGTGGGCGCACAACCTCATCCTCTCCTGGCCGGCGAGCGGGTCGACCGCGGAGCAGCTCATCAGCCGGACGCACCGTGCAGGACAGAAGTCCGACGAGGTCTTCGTCGACTACATCGCGCACACCCGGTACCTGAAGTTCGCGCTCTTCCAGAGCCAGCGGGACGCCCGCTACATCGAGGCGAGCCTCAACACGCCGCAGCGCATCTGCTACGGCAGCTGGGTCAACGGCCCCGTCCTCGAACCCGACGAGATCCCACCACCCGTCAGCGCAACGGAGGACTGACCACCATGCCGAAGAAGGGCGACTTCACGCCGAACCGTGCCTGGTACAAGCCAGAGGAGAACACGGTGATCCTCGAGCTCGCTTGCGGAAAGGCGCTCATCGACGCCGAGGACTACGTCCGAGTGAAGGACTACAGGTGGCTGTCGATCGCCGGGTACGTTGGTGCCCGGCCGTCGCATCAGCCGACCATCTACCTACAGCGCCTGATCATGGGGGCGACGAAGCACGACCGCGTGGCGTTCAGAACGAACGACGTGTGGGACTGCCGGAAGGGGAACCTGATGATGTACCAGCACCGTCCGGCACGGCCGTACGGGCAGCAGGTCCATGCGCGTGGCGGCCTGCTCGTGCCGAACATCTTCCTCGATGACAAGACCTTCATGGACTACGTCGACCCCCAGACGGGCGAGGTCCTGATCCACGGCCGCGGTCCGAAGCAGCGCGTCTACGAGATCGCAGAAACCATCGACGAGGCTCTTGACGTCCCATCGTCAACCGTACTAAAGTAACTTCGTCAGCGGGGCGCTCACCCCACCGACTCACACTCACGACTCTAGGAGGTCACCATGAGCATCTTCTCCGGCATCAAGAACGCGACCGTCACCAACGGCGGCAACTACATCCGTCCCGGCACCCACCAGCTCGAGCTCGTGAAGCTCACGCAGGGCCTCACCCGCAAGGGCGTGGACTTCGTCGCCGCCGACTTCCGCATCCTCGGGAGCAGCACCGACGAGCACCCCATCGGGTCCACCGTGAACTGGTTCGCGGGCGCCGACAAGGACGGCTTCCTCTCCAACGTGAAGGCCCTCGCCGTCGCGCTGCTCTCGGCTCAGGCCGGCGAGAACGTGGACGAGGGGACCGTCAGCGAGGAGGTCATGGAAGCGCTGGTGAGCGACAACGGCAACGAGGTGGCGGGAGCGCGCCTCACGGCCGAGGCGTTCCACGTGGACACCCGCCGCGGTGGGACGTTCACCAAGATCCTCTGGACGCCGGTCTTCGCGGACTGACGGACAACGCCCGTGGCGGGCCTCTACCCTAGCGGCACGCTTTCCCTCGCCACGGCTACCTGACCCCCGGCCGCTGCCTCGTGCAGGCCGGGGGTCTTTCCTTGTGCACGATCGGAGCTCCCCCATGCGTACCTGCTACGTCGCCTTCGACACCGAGACCTACCGCATCGTACCCGGGCGCCTCGCACCGACGCCGGTCGTGCTCACGTTCACGACGAGCAACGGGACCGAGAAGGCCGTCACGCCCGACGAGGGAGCGCGTTTGCTGCGCGCTTGGTGCGAGGATGCGAGCACCATCATCATCGGGCACAACGTGGCCTTCGACATGGGCGTGATGGTGGCGGCGTACCCCGATCTCGTCGAGCCCGTCTTCGCGGCCTACGCTGCGGGGCGCGTGCGGGACACCGTGCTGCGCGAGAAGCTGATCCGCTTGGCCTCGGGTGAGATGTCCTCGGACTTCGGGGCGGGGAGCAAAATGACGTCGTTCTCCATGGAGGCCGTCTTCAAGGTGCGCTTCAACGAGGACCTCTCCGCGCTCAAGACGGGCGACGACGCGTGGCGCATCAACTACCACCGCCTCGCCGGCGTCCCCCTCGAGCAGTGGCCGAAGGACGCGATCGACTACGCCATGGGGGACGCGACGCGCACGATGCGCCTCTTCCTCGCGCAGGGCAAGGACGACAGCCTCGTCGTGGACGTGGCCACCGGCGCGGTCACCAACGAGCAGGAGCAGGTCGCCGCGGCGTGGGGCCTTCACCTGGCGGGCGTGTGGGGCCTGCGCACCGACCCCCACGCGGTGGCAGCGCTCGCCCGCCGGCTCGACGAGGAGGCCCTCGCCCACGAGGCGGCCATGCGCGCGGCGGGCGTGCTGCGTGCGAACGGGTCGAAGGACCTCACGCGCATCAAGGGCCTCGTCGAGGAGTGCCTTGGCGACAACGCGCCACGCACCGAGAAGGGCGCGATCAGCACCGATAGGGAGTGCCTCATGCGCACGGGGCACCCGGCGCTCAAGGCGGTGGCAGAGCTCGGCGCGATCGACAAGCTGCGGAAGACCTACGTGCCCGTCCTCTTGCAGGGGACGGAGGTTCCCATCAACCCCTCGTGGAACACGCTGGTGGAGTCAGGGCGGACCTCCTGCCGAGGACCGAACCTCCAGAACCTGCCGCGCAAGGGCGGCGTGCGGGAGTGTTTCATCCCGCGCAAGGGGCGCATCTTCGCCTCGGCGGACTACTCGACCCTTGAGCTCTGCACCCTTGCCCAGGTTTGCCTCGACCTGTTCGGGCACAGCGCCATGTCCGAAGCGCTCCACGCCGGCCGCGACCTCCACCTTCAGATGGCCGCGAGCATCCTCGGCGTGGACTACGACGAGGTCCTCCGACGCCACAAGGCGAAGGACCCGCAGGTCAAGGAGATGCGGCAGCTCGCGAAGGCCGCAAACTTCGGGTACCCGGGCGGCCTCGGGGCGGCCTCGTTCCAGACCTACGCGGCAGCGACGTACAACGTGACGGTCACCGAGGACGAGAGCCGACAGCTCAAGTCGCAGTGGCTCGAGGCGTGGCCGGAGATGCGCACGTTCTTCGACCACGTCGGGCGGCAGCTTCAGATGCGCGACGCCTTCGACCTGGTTCAGCCGCGCTCCGGGCGCATCCGCGGGCAGGTCGGCTACTGCGACGGGTGCAACAGCCACTTCCAAGGGCTCGCCGCGGACGGCGCGAAGGCCGCGCTCTTCTTCATCCAGCAGGAGTGCTACACCGGGAAGAGCGAGATCTGGCGGGACGGGTACTCCGCCTCGCCGCTCCACGGGTGCCGCATGGTGGCGTTCATCCATGACGAGTTCGTCCTCGAGGTGCCCGAGGATCTCTCCCTCGCCCAGGCCGCCGTCGCGCGCCTCGTGGACGTGATGGTCGAGGGCATGGCGCTCTACGTCCCGGACGTCCCCATCAAGGCCGAGCCGACGCTCATGCGCCGCTGGTACAAGGAAGCAGAGCCCGTGTGGGACGCCGACGGCAAGCTGCTCGTGTGGGAACCGAAGGAGAAGGCTTGACGTCTCGGACACGCTAAAGTATATAGAGGGGGACACCAAGGAGGTCCTCGTGTCCCGAACGCACCAGCAGAACGATGTCGTTGAAGGCGCCCCGTGCGCCCACCGTCTCCACCTCTCCATCACCCAGAACATCTGTAACTGCGCCGACTGCGGCGAGGTCCTCCCTGTCTTCGCCATGCGGCTGAAGACCTCGGAAGATCTGATCGTGCAGGCGCAGAAGCAGGGCATCCTCGTCACCTGGCCGTGCATCGCCGGGACGGCGGTGGCCGATGCTTAGGGTCCCCCCGAAGGAAGCCGCGAACAAGAAGCTCGACGAGGCCGTCGCGTGGATCACAGAGGCCGTGACGGCGATCGACGCCGCGCTCGACCGCGTGCGTCACGCGGGGGACTTCCCGGCAGACCTGCACCGCGACCTCGACCAGAGCGCTGTGGACGCCTTGCGCGCATCGCTGCGGGACAGCGATCGCGTGATCGAGATGCTCGGCGACGTGCGCAACGACATCACGGACATCGAGGAGGCGGCCCATGACAACGACGTCTGAAGCGTTCCTCGCTGCGTACACGCAGTGGGCAGAGATCCCGACCATGAGCCAGCAGCTCCGGGACCGTGCGTACAACACGCTGGCCGACGAGGCCATCCGCGCCGTCAAGGCGATGCACCCCCGCAAGCGCTCCCCCGCGGTGACGAGCGAGGACCCAGCGGAGCGCTGGCTCAAGGTCTCGAAGTGGGCCGCAGCGGGCCTCGTGCCGAACTTCCGGCTGTGGATCGACCAGCGCATGAAGCCCTTTCAGGAAGAGTACGAAGCGCTCGACAGCGAGCGTGCGCGTCTCGAAGGGTCTCTGCACGACCTCGCACTCGAGGCGGTGTTTGAGCGCGAGCCGGGCGCAGCGAACGTCGTGTACGTCGACACGGATCACCGCAGCCAGAGCGGGCCGGGCTTCTACCAGGAGACTGCGTGCGAGCTCCGCGCGGAGATCCTGCGCGCTCGCGGCTTCGAGGCTGCGGTGCGCCGGCGCGAGACGAGCGGATACGAGGTGGTGACGGATGCGCCGGCGAGCATCGCGCACGCGCTGCGCTACTGGATCCTCGACGACGTTCGCATGCTGCGCGTCGTGGGCGTCGCCAACCTCAAGGTCCTCCTCCACCCGTTCTTCCCCTACACGGGCGCGTGGGACTGGCCGGAAGCGAAGCGCACCGGACGCGACCACAAGAGCTACGCCAAGCACAAGAAGAACGAAGACGCGCACCTCGCGCTCAACGGAGGCACACCATGACCGAACTGCTGGACATCACGATGTGGCTACTCGACCGGCTCGCGGACCTCGCGCGCTGGTTCGGGCGGTGGCCGTGATCGACCTCGACGCCCTCGAGGCCGCCGTCGCAGAGGGCGAGAAGAAGAACTTCTTCGTGGCACCCATCGTTAAGGAGCTGATCGCGGAGTTGCGCGAGCGGCGAGCACAGGTGGACGGACGCGACAACGCCTTCTCTGCGCTGGCCGCGCTGCTGGCCGAGGTAGAGCGGCTGCGCGGCGAGGTGTCCTACCTCCGCGCCTGCGTGCCGCCGACGCGACCCACCGACTACGGGCACGAGGTCTGGACCGCTGCGCTCCGCGCCGAGGTCGCCGCCGAGCGCGCCGCCGTGATGGCGTGGCTGCGCTCGCAGGTTTCGCAGGCAGCGGGCGACGACGACTACGCCTACGATCACGCATCCGACGCCATCGAACGCGGCGAGCATCGCCGCAAGGGGGAGCCATGAGCACAAAGAACTGGCGCGTAGAGGCCAAGGTCACACAGTGGCACGTCCAGCACGTCGAAGCGGAAACCGCCGAAGAGGCGTGGGAGGTCGCGAGGCGCGGGTGGAGCACGAAGACTTGTAAGGAATGGGACGAGATTGAACCCTACGGTGATCCCGAAGAAATCGAGGAGGACGAGGCATGAGCGAGACGAAGTATTGGCGAGTCGAACTGGACAAGGTTGTTCGGCATGTGGCGTACATCGTTGCAGACACGGAAGAGGCGGCACGCGCCATCGCCGTCACCGTCACGGAGGACGAGGTGGAGGAGGAGAGCGTCGAATGGCTGGAGGTTGAAGTTTACGAGGCAGACATGGACGACGCGCTAGATGCGGGACTTCTGCTTCGCGCCAATGGCGAGGACGGTGAGGAATGAGCCGGGGACGCAACTACACTGCGGGAGAGCGGGCCATTATCGCCATCGGCGCCGCCGCCGGAAAGTCTGTGGACGAGATCAACACCGTCCTGAAAGCCGACGCAAAGCGCAGCGGCGGGACGTACCGCCCCGCGAACGCCACGTCCGTAGGTATGACAGGCCGCTACCCTACGCTCCCGAACAGTCAGTCCGAGGCGCAAGCCTTGTGGGATCACATCATTCATCCCAAAGCGTTGGGGGACAGCCCCCGCGAGGAGAAGCCATGACGAACGGCAGACACGCGAACCTGCCGTTCCACTTCTACGTGAACGTGCAGAACAGCTTCCTCGGTCCCACGATGCCGCCCGGCACGACGGCTGCGATCTGGCACGGCGTGTACGCGCGTCCGTACCAGACCCTCTACTGCCACGTCCTGCTGGAGAGCGGTGCGCACTGGAGCGGTCTGCCGCTGCACGCGATCTCGACCACGCTGGACTTCAGCGTGCCGCGCGAGTGCGTGATGCCGTGGACCTCGATGGGCGAGGAGACCGAGGCCTGGCATGTGCACTACCTCGAGGGGTTGGAGTGCAACGTGCACGCGCCGTTCAAGGCGCTGGGTCGACACACCGGCGTCATCATCGACTGGGCGGACGGCTTCTCCCGCTACCCGCAGGAGCACAAGCCGCTGAACCTGATCGCCCTGAACAGAGGGCAGTTCACCCTGCTGCCGAACAACTACGCCACCTACAACGACAACCACTTCTGCCAGGCATCCGCCCAGCAGAACTTCAAGCACTACAAGCGGGGCGAGGAGGTCTTCTGGGAAGGTCGGCCTCCCCGGCCCGCCAAGGAGACGACATGACGGCGAAGGAAGAACAGCTCGAGGCGGCGCGCGCCGCGGCGCTCAAGCATCTGCAAAGCCTCCCCGACACCTCTGTAGAGTGGCGCGTGGAGGTACACGATGAAGCGGTCCACATCGTCCGAGACGGCAAGCGATGTGCGCGGATCGACCTGTTCCCGCGGTGGGGCGCATGATCAAGCGACTGTTCAAGAAGGGCGACCGCGTGTCGCTCGGCGAGGACCGCACGGGCACCGTGCTCAACGAGGCCACGCACGACTGGCTCGATGAGCCGTTCCAGATCCTCGACATCCAGCTCGACGGCGTCGAGGGCATGTCGATCCGCATCTCTGACACCCGCGTCGCGTTCCTCGACGAGGAGACGCCGTGAGCCTCGAGAAGCCCCCCGGCCATACCTGCCCGGCCATCAACCAGGTGCAGCACATCCTTCGCCAGATCGTCTGGCGGATGGACAACCCCGACCGACAGACGCGCCAAGACGCGCGGGACCTCCTCGTCGAGGGCCTCGCGGCGCTCGAGCAGGTCCGCACTGAGAACGCGCAGATGCGCTCCGCCTACTACACCATACGAGCCGAGCTCGCGAAACATCAGGAGAACCCATGAACGCCACCGACCTCGAACGCATCGAAGCCCTCACCACCATCATCCGCGAGGGCTTCGCCAAGACAAAGTCGGCCAAGGTCGCGACCGACGCCGCGGAGGAGGCCCTCTCGCTGCTCGTGACGTTCACCGTGGTGAGCAGCGCCGTCGATCACAGCGAGGCCCTCGTCGCCGACCGCGAGGCCGCCGCGCTCCTCTTGCGCTGTGCGGCGAAGGGGCAGTGGGACACCACCTCGCAGGCGCTCACCACCGTGGCGGAGAGCATCGCCCGCGGCAACCACGCTCGAGGTGCGCAGTGACCTGGGCCATCTTCCTCTTGGTGGGCATCGCCTGCTTCGCCCTCTTCATGTCGTGGATCACCGGCTCGGTGGACGTCCACTTCATCCGCGAGTTTGAGCGGCGCTTCCCCGAGCGCTGCGTCGTGTGTGCGTACCACCAGCACGGGCACGACCACCGCCTGCTCCTGCTCGGCACCCCCATGCCCGAGCACGACTGCAAGGAGCGACGCGTATGAGCCTCCTCGACGAACAGCCGGATCCCCTCACGGGGACGGGGGACGTGTGGGCGGAAGTCCTCGCAACGACAACCGACGACACGCTGCGCGCGCTCTACCAGGAGCGACGTGCGCAGGGGATCTCCCGCTACAACACCCCGCTCCAGCGGGACAACGGCAAGGACCACTACGCGGACGCCGTTCAGGAGCTCGCCGACGCGGTCGTGTACCTACAAGCGGCGAAGATGGTGTGGGCTCGACGGATGGTCGAGACCACGCTGCTCACGCTCCTGCGGGAGAAGAACACATGAACCAGCGGCAGCAGATCCGAGCAGCGCTGACCGTCCTCGCGGCCGCGTTCACGATCGCGCTCTACGCGCTCTACGTGAACACGCCGGAGGATCCGAAGGTCCGCCTCGCGCACGAGACGGTGCGCGTGGACTACAACGACGGCGTCTCCTGCTACCACAGAGAGGACGCCATCTCCTGCGTCTACGTGCCGACGCGCTCGCCGCTCGGTCCGGAGAAGCCGGCCACGTGGCCGGCCCCGTTCTGACCTAGACGGCCGCGGCGTGGGGGACCGGGATCACCACGCCGCGGATCGCGAGCGGGAGGCGCAGGTCCCAGTTGCCCTCGGCCATCAGCGACTGGAACGCGTCCATCCGGTAGACGGTGCGACGCACCAGCTCGTTGGAGCTCGCGGCCAGCCAGGTCTCGCGAGCCTGGCAGTACTGCTTGATGAACTCCTTCTCGTCACCGCCCTTGACCGGGGGGACCGCGGCGAAGCGGTTGCGCATGTTCGCGACCATGCCGGGCCCGCTGTGGATGCACGTGTCGTAGATCACGGCGTGGGCGAGGGCACTCTGGAGGCCCATGGCCGCACACGCGTTGGCAGCGGGCGCCCAGTACACCTCGTCGAACACGGCGTCCTGCGCCTGGTGCATCTTCGGGTCGGACCCGGCCTGCTTCAGCAGAGACACAGCCGCGTTGGTTTCCGCCGACCACGGCCCCTTCGGGGGCTCCATCGCGCTCTTGTTCGAGGCAAAGTACGGCAGCATCGGACGGAACGCCGCAGCGTGCACGCCACCGAGCTCGATGTAGCGCTTGACCACAGCGTCGAGGCTTCCGGCGCGGTCGGTCGACTGGTGCTTGCCGTAGCTGATGCCGGCGCCGTCGGGCAAGATCGTGCAGGTTGCGTAGCTCGCCGAGGATGGAACGCGGCCCGTCTCGAAGATGGCGAGGATGCAGTCGATGGCGTACTTCTGGGCGTGGGTGATGCTCACGTGGACTCCTGCGGTGTCAGAGAGGGCCGTCGAGCGTGACGCTCCCGATAGCCGGGCGTCCGGGGAAGACCTGCTGGCTCATGCGTCACCGCGCATAGACGCCTTCACGGCCTTCAGACTCTTCTCGAGCTTGGAGATGCGGTCCTCCTGCTCGCCGACGTCCACGTCGGTAGGGACGGACGCGGCCAGCTTCGCCACGGTCTTCTCCGCCGCGGCGAGGCGCCCCTCGAGCGCACCGATGGCGGACTTCGCGGACGCCAGCTCCGCCTCGACCTTGGCCTGCGCCGCCTGACACGGGGGAGGCTGTGCACCGTTCAGCCCGGCCTTCTGCGCGTCGAGCTCCGCCTGCTTCATGGCCTGCTCGTGCTTCTGCTCGGAGACCTTCCCGAGGTGCTTCCAGATGCCGAGGCCGAGCAGCGCGATCACCGCGAGGACAACCGTGAGGTAGGCGTTCCCGCCGGTCTGCTGCGCGAGCTGACCGAGGTCCTGCGTGCCGAGCGTCGGGGGAGCAACAGGCTGTTCCACCACGGGCTGAAGAGCGGGCGCCGCGGGCGCCACGAGCTCGGGGGTCGGTGCAACGGTAGGGTCCATGCCGGAGTCCTCCTCGTAGGTGAAGTAGAAGGTCGTGCCGACAGGGATGTAGCACCCCTCGAGCTGCTCCGCCGTTTGTCCAGTCAGCAGCAGGCGAACACCGGCCCACAAGCCGCAGCCCGCAAGGCCGGTGTCCCCGGTGTCCACGTCAGTCGATCAGGTCGCGCGTGACCTTGGCGGCCAGCGGCAGGAGGTGCGCCTTGAGCAGCACCTTCAGCTCGTCCTTGTCGAGACGCTTCTTGCCGTCCGGGTCGACCTTCAGCGACTTCTGAAGGAAGAGCGCGAGCTCGTAGGCGTCGGTGCCGATGTCGATTGCTTCAATGGGGGTGATGGGCACGGTAGCCTCCTGGTGCGCGGCGTGATAGTAGCCCATAACCCAGAAAGGTCTAGCCCGTAGGCAGAATCACGACTATGTGGCGTAACCGCACCGCTGCCGTCGAGGTGAGCACTTTGCGTGTTAGAGGCTGGTCTATTGACGCGATAGCGTCGGCAGTGGGGGTTAGTTCGCGTACCGTGTACCGGTGGCAAGCCGCGCACTCCGAGGTACGCAAGTCGCACTACGCGATCCTGCACGAGCTAGTCCTCATCGACCAGCCGCTCCATGAGGATGGCAACGGTCACAGCGTTCGCCGACGCAAACGCCGCCGGTGACTCGATGTAGTCGGGATCAGTAGCCACACGTAGGTGCGCGACGAGAGACCCGTCCTCCACACGGAAGAACGTGGCCTCGACGCGGGCTACCGGCACACCAGCCTCAGCCTCGCGCAAGTGTCGAACTCGCTCAAGGCTGATGACGCTCACGGCGTCGCGGGCTTCTTCTTGCGTCCCGCAGGCTTAGGCGCGGGTTCGGGCTTCGGCTCAGCCTTCGGTGCGGCCGCCGCGAGTTTCGCACGCGCACGACGCTCAGCCTCACGACGCTTGCGGGCCTCGGTGTCGATGCGCTTGCGGCGGGCCTGATGGGCCTTCAGCTCTTCGGGAGACATGCCGGCAGTCGGGTCGACGTTCTCGACAACGGGCGCCGGAGCCTGCACAACCGGAAGATGTCCCATAGCGTAGGACAGGATCATGCTCTCGGGCAGGCTCCAGATCTTCGTGTCCACCGCAACGCCGTCGCGTCCCTCGGTGTCCAGCTCCTTGCAGCCGGCGAGCACAATGTTCTTGGAGAGAACGGAGTCGCGCGACAGCCCGTCACACTGGACGCGCACGACGCTACCGTTGATGGATACGGCGACGATGGTGACCATATGCAATGCTAACACGAAGGGGCCGACCCGTCACCGAGCCGACCCCTCAGGCTACCGACCTACGATCAGCCGGCGATGCCGTAGTACACGGCGAAGTCGTCGTTGGCCTGGCCGACGCCGCTCGTGAACGTCACAGTGCTACCGGACAGCGTGTAGTCGCTGGCCTTGGTACGCATGACGCCGTTCACGAACACGAGGAGCGCCGCATCCTCGGTCTGCGGAGCCGAGGTGAGCGTGATCGAGAACGGAGCCGAGCCGCTGAGCGCGCCCGCCTGGTACATGTCGAAGCGGCCGATCTTGGAGGTCACGTCCGACGCCAGCTTGGCGTAGGTGACGTTCGCGTTCTTGATCTTGGCAGTCTCGACCGCGTCGGTGGCGAGCTTGACGGCGCTGACCGCAGCGTCCGCGATCTTCGCCGTGGACACGCCCGCGTCCTTGATACGGAGCTGACCGCCGCCGTCGGCGTCGATGCTCGCGTCGTCGACCTTGATCGCGAGGCCCGCGCCGTCGACCGAGATCGCCGGGCGGAAGTTGCCCGACGCCGCGCCGTTCAGCAGCACCTTCACGCCGCCGCTGCCGACCTGGAGACCGGGGTTCACGGACTCGAGCTTGAGCGCCACGGCGTCGCCGACGAAGTGGATGCCGTCGCCGACGTTCACGTCGATCTGGTTGCCGGTCTTGGAGAGACCGGCGCCAGCGACGATGCTGCCCGCGCCCGAGAACTGGCTGAACGTAAGCGCGGCCGTACCGACCACGGCAGCGCCCTTGTCGTTCGTGCAGACCCAACCGGAGTCAGAGTTGACCGTGCCCTGCTCGACGAACGTGAACGCGCCAGAAGCGTCGGAGCCCGCCGCCATATCGTTGGAGCGCGACCAAGCGGACGCCGCGACGACGTAGATACCGTTCTCGCTGCCCGTGGTCTGACCGATCACGAGGACGCGGTCGCCGGCGACGAGCGCCACGCCGTCGATGGTCTGGGGCGAGGAGAGCGTGATGTTGGACTTGGCGATGGCCTGCACGCTCTGCTTGACGTCGAGGCCCTGCGCCACGCCGTCAACGTACTGCTTGGTGGCCGCGTCGTTGTTGCCGACGGGGCTCGCGAGGTTCGTCAACTTGAAGGTGCCGGCGTTCACGTCGGCGCCGAAGGTGCCGCGGAGGTCGGAGAAGGTCCAGGTGGAGGCGAGGTCGGCCTTGGCCGGCGTCACGGCGTTGGCGGCGAGTTTGCCCGTGGTGACGTTGCCGTCAGCGATCTTGCCGGTCTCGACAGCGAGCGCGCCGAGCTTGGCGGCGGTCACGGCGAGGTCGGCGAGCTTCGTGGTCTCGACCGAACCCGTGGCGAGCTTGGCGGCGGTGACGGCCGAGGCCGCCATCTGGAGCGTGTCGACCGCGGCGTCCGCGATCTTGGCGTTGGTGACGGAGTCGTCCGCGAGCTTCAGGGTCGAGACGGCGGCGTCAGCGAGCTTGCCCGTGGTGACGTTGACGTCGGCGAGCTTGGCGGTGGTGACCGCGGCGTCGATGAGGTTGCTGGTGGCGATGGTCTCGGCGGCGATATCGCTGCCCTTGACGAACGTGCGTGCCATGATGGACTCCAGGTGTGTGCGGGCGGCCTCTCCGCCCGAGTCAGTCTACCTTGACCCACCCTGCCTGCAACGTGACGTTCAGCAGTAGATCACCACCGTGTCGCCTCCGACGAGAGGATCGTTGAACCGCACGCCGTCCTCGTCCACGATGTAGTCGTGGTCGGGGCCGACGAGCAGGATCAGTCCGTTCTTCACCACCATGTGTTTGCCGAGGGTCGCGTTCATTCCCGTCATGGGGAAGAAGTACTGGCCGGGAGTGCTGATGTACACAGCGGCGTCGTTCCACCCTGGGGTCGAACCGCCACCACCGCCGCCTCCGCTACCCGTCGTCGGGGTAGGGAAGACCTGAGTGCCTGCCATCACACCACCTCGTTGTCAGCCACGACCTCTTCGGTCCAGAAGTGCGGGAGCACCCACTGCTCCTGCTCGGCCTGAGCCCGAAGGAACGGTGGGATGCCGGTGTAGAACCCGACGCAGCCTTCCGCTTCGCAGATGGCGACGTTCGCATCGAACGACGAGTCGATAGAGGCGATGAGCCACTTCTGGTAGATGATCATGACACCACCAAGAGAACGTAGGCGCCGTCTGCGCCAGCCACTCCGTTACCACCAGTGCCACCACCGACGGCAGCACCAGTACCGCCAGTTCCACCAGCCACGCTTACCGTTCCACCAACGCTGGTACTCTTCGTGATGATGCCGACGAGACCACCACCGCCGCCACCACCGCCACCGACTTCGCCTGTCCCTACGCCAACAGAAGCATTCGCTCCGTTGCCTCCCTTAGCGCTGATGTTCCCGCTGTTGGCGATGGTCTTCGCAGCGATCCACACGATGCCGGCGCCAGAGCCGCCACCACCGCTGATGAACGTACCGCTAGTGTAGCCACTGACAGTAACAGCACCACCGCCGCCACCACCGCCTCCGTTGAACGCACCGAAGGATCCACGACCGTCGAGGATACGACCAGACCAACGCTGAGGTGTAGCGTTAGCCGGGGCCGTGCCGCCAGTTCCTCCTGTGCGGCTTGACGAGTTGCCGCCGTTTCCACCAGCCGGCTGCACGTTCAGCGAGTTCGGAGACGAGTTCGTGTTCGCGATGGCATTGTTGCCGTTTGCCGCGTTGAATGCGTTAATGGACCAGCCAGACCCAGCGTTCGTGCCGCTACCACCAAGGTAGTTGCGCGCCGTAAAACCTGTCGCACCCACCTGGTTTGTCGCGCTCGTACCGTCGTCATCAATGGACCCGCCCGATGCGATAGTAAGCGTTCCAGCGACGAAGATGCGGTTGCCGTTCGGCTTCAACCTGCCGGTGGCGCTCACAGTCAGGTTGTTGTAGTGCATCTCCCGGCTGAGCGTCGTCGTTCCGGTGATGGTCACATCGCCATCCCCGGCATCACCGAAGAGCGCCCCAAGAAACCCAGACGAAACACCAGACGATGCCGGAGTCCCATGCGTGTGGTCCGCACGCGCGTAGTCCGTGCTCGTCCCCACGGCACTCGCTTGGCCGTAACTCTGCTCTGTCACAACAGCAGACGCAGGAGTGCCCCCACCACCGCCACTACCCGTCGTCGGGGTAGGGAAGACCTGAGTGCCTGCCATCACACCACCTCGTAGGAGATCTCGTAGGTGAAGCTGTTGTCGGCACCGGCGTTCGGGCCGGGCTCGAGGAAGAACTGCCCCGCCGTGTCCGTCTGGAACACACAGCCGTTGGCCGCCACGTCGAAGAGAGTCGCCACCGCGGTGGAGCTCCCCTCGAACTGCATGTTGATGCTGCCGGACGCCGCAGCCGCGAGGTTGTAGAGGCGCGGCGTGAACGTCGTCGCGGTGCCCGCGGTCCACTTCACCTTCACACGCAGGACGTTCACGGTCGCGAGACCGCCGCCCGTGTCGATGATGACGTCCGTCGTGGCGGCGAAGTTGGTGACCGACGCCGTCACGGTGGAGACGTTGCCGATGGAGGTGCAGGAGCCGGAGCAGGACATGGAGACCCCCTACGCCTGCCAGTAGAGGCGGATGTTCGCGTTTGCCGTACCGGAGTTGACCTTCACGATGATGTAGAGCGTCCCACGCACCTCGGAGCCCAGCTGCTGGTAGTGGTGCTCAAGGTCCACACACGCGATGGCCGTTCCCTTCGTCGCGGTCGTGAAGCCGAAGGTCACCGAAGCCGACGTCTCCGACGTGACGGGGATGTCCCCCGCCACATCGCGCGCGAGGAAGTAGGTCACCGAGCTCGCGCCACCAGCGATGGTGTCGAGCTCGAAGTTGATCTGCTTCAGCGTGCAGTCGTTGGCGACGAGCACCGAGAAGGCGTTGTTCGTCGGGTCTGCCGTGAGCGTGAAGACCTGCTTGCTCGTCGTGAGCGCAGCTTGGTGCTTGTAGCTCACGCCCGAAAAGTAGTTGCTGTAGCCGAGGACGGGCATCGGAGACCTCCGGTCCGACATCCTAGCATAGTCGCGCAGATGTGCCGCAAACACGCTGGACATCGTGTAGATACTGCGGTATGCAGGCGCATGGTCGACATCAGCAGAGTGGAAGCGTACCTGCGGAAGCGGAACCCGAAGGCCGTTGTGCTTCCGGGGTACGAGGCCGCGATCGTCGGAGTCACTCGCACCGAGAACGGCGAGGTGCTGGTCTACGACTACGAGGCCATGCTCGCGATCTGCGTCTCCCAAGGCATGAGCCGCCAGGAGGCCGACGACTACGGAGAGGAAGTGATCCTCCCCTTCAACGAGGGACACGGCACGCCCGTGATCCTCAGACACCTGGAAGGCACCCATGACTGACAGCGGGTGGTTCAAGCCCACGTCCATCACGCTCCACCCGGACACCGTGGTGGAGCTCGACATGCTCAAGGAAGCGCTCAACACGAGCTTGCAGGACGCGATGCGCGAGGCCATCCGGCGCGCGGGACGCCCCGGCATGGCGCTCACCGTGCCCCCGCGCGTGCTGGACAAGCGCCAGCCGGCGAAGGTGCGCAAGCAGAAGATGCTCTACATGCGCGCCGAGGAGTGCGACCTGCTGTGGGTCGTGCAGCGAGACCTCGACCTCAACGCCTCGCGCGCGCTCGAGGTGTGCATCCACAACGCGTACCTTGCGTGCGCGACCAAGTAGGCTATTCAAGCACGCAGGAGACCACAATGTCGCTCTTCAACGCCCGTGACAAGCAGCTCGTCGAGAAGAACCCCTACCTCAAGCTCCCGCAGGACGCGGGCTCGGAAGACGGAAACATCCTCGACCCGATGCTCTTCCAGAGCGTTCTGCATCGCGTGATCGACGATCAGAAGGCCGAGTTGACCCCCGGCTACCGCACGCGCATCAACGACTGCCGCTGGCGCATCCAGAACCTCCTCGGCCACATCAACGAGGAGATCTGGGAGAACATGGTCAAGGCGTCGCTCGCCGGCATGGAGGCCACGATCCACAACGCGCAGCCGAACGGCACGTGGGTTCCCTGCGAGTACGAGAGCCGCATGGCGCAGAACAGCAAGACGCTCGAGACCTTCCTCGAAGTGGTCGTGCGCTTCGTCGACACGAGCAACAGCGCGGAGCTCGCCTACCAGGACGGTCGCCCCGTCGTGAGCGTGACCGTGCAGCAGGCTGCGGCGCCGGTTGTTGATCAGAAGGTTCTCGACATGCTCGCGCAGAAGGCCGAGAGCGACGCGGACATGAAGCTCATCCTCGCCAGCGTGGTTCAGCTCCTCGCGCGACAGACTCCGGCGGATCCCCTCCCAGGCAAGCCGGTGCGCGAGGCGGTCCTTGAGGAAGAGGACGCGCCGGCCAAGGCAAAGAAGAGCAAGGCCACTCCCGCCGACGCCAACAACACCGACCGCGCAGCCCTCGCAGCGCTCGAGTCTCTGCCCGTCGTGAAGTAGAAGGTCCATCGGGATCAACGAAGAGCCCCCGGCCGCAAGGACCGGGGGCTAGTCGCGTGCAGCGGTAGGTTCGTTAGCCGATGATCTCGACGGTCATGGCGTCGAGGCGGGCGACGTTGTTCGCGTTCGCGACGCTCCACGTGCCCACGAGATCCAGCAGGTTGGCGACGGTCGTGTCGACCGTAACGCTGGCCGTGCCCACGACCTCGGCGCCAGCGATGTAGCCAGCCGCCGCGGCGAACAGATGCTCGCTTGCCGCACGCACAGCACCGGAAGCCCCGGTGCTACGCACGAGGATGTCGGCGCGGATGTGGAACACGTCGCTCGTCGCCGGGTCACGCGCGGTGATCGTGGTGATGGTCGTCGACCCGAGCTTCAGCACGACGCCGAAGGTGTCGGTGCTGTTCTGGTTGGTGATCGTGCCGAGGGCCATCACGCGAATGTGCGTGCCGGCCGTGAGCGAGCCCGCGGGGAGCGAGACGCTGCCGAACGAAGTGGCCACGGTAGTGTTCTGAATGACGGCGCTCTGCACCGCGTACACCTGACCGCCGACCTTCGCGGCCGGGTGGTTGGTCACGCCACGCTTGGTGGTGATGGTGCCGTTGATGGCCGCGCTGTGCTCAAGGCTGCGGCCGCCCATGAACTCGGGGATCTTGCTCATTGTGTGCTCCTGTTGGACGGGGACGGGGACGGATGGGAGATTAGCACGCTACTTCCGCGAGGGGTACTGCTCCGCACGGCGCAGCTCCTTGATGTCCTCGCGCAGCTCGAAGCCGGCCTCTCGGAACAGGCGGTCCTTCGCGACGGCCGGGTTGTCTACGCGCACCGCGCGAACACCCATGAGGGACGTCAGCTCATTGAGCGGGGTCAGCCCGACGCGGGCATCGACGAGGTCCTCCTGGGCAAGGACCTGCAACGCCATGTTGGGGTCGCGCAGCGCGGGTGTCGCGAGACTCTCGCCAACCACCGTCTCCACCACCGGCTGGAGACTGACGAAGAACGCGTCCGCTTCCGGGATGCCGCCGGCCTCGCGGTAGCTGCGCGTCGCGTCGACCACCCACTGACCAGGCCCGCGGTTCATGCGGTCCATCATCTCGAGGGTACCCATGGAACGGCCGGCGCCGGGGAACTGGAGGAAGTTGCGGTAGAACCACCAGAGCCGCGCGTTGCGCGCCTGAATGTAGCCGCGGCTCTCGTCGGAGTCGTTCGACGAGGGGTCCTTGTTGTCCTGCCAGGTGCCGCCGAAAACGCTGCGAACCAAGAGGCCGCCCGTCATTACTAGGTCGGACTGATAGAGGAACAGGGGGATCTTGTCGTACTTCCCGAACTCTCGGCCCGAGAAGGGGTCGATGCCCGTCGCCATCACGGGAACCGCCTGCGCCCACGGCGTGGTGCGCGCGAACAGCTCGCGGCGCCCGTCTTCCGTACCGATCGCGAGCAGGTCTCCCCAGAGGTTCAGCACGTCGTTGATCGGAAGCTGAGGGGCCATGGTCACGATGCGCCCGCTAGAGTAGCTGTCCTTGAGAGCCTCGCGCGACATGAGCAGCAGACGGCCTTCGAGGTACGTCGGCGTGATCAGGTCGTTGTCGTCCCCGAGGACCGTCTCGTTGGCGTAGTTGAGCGTGCGCAGCTGCGCGGTGATGCGCCCCGGGTTCGTGAGCAGCGTGTCGTAGAAGAGGTCGAGGTTGCGCCGCTGGAAGCTGTAGAAGAGGATGAACTTCCGCAGCACGCCCTTCTCGAAGTCCGTCAATGCGGTGTAGTCGAACGCGATGTCGCGCGCGGTCTGCGCCGCCTCTGCCGTACTCTTACCGCGACGCACCTCGTCAACGAACGCCGACACGCGGTAGAAGTTGTCCACCGAGCTGGCGCACTCGGTGAGCACCGCCTGCCAAGTGCGGAAGGGGCGGTTGACGCGGCCGCCCGTCAGCTTCCCGAGCGCCGTCGGTTCCATGGCGCGGATGTCGTCAGCGATGGCCTGCACCGTCTCCGACTGAATGAGACTGCCGGAGAGGCCCTCGGCCTCGGCGATGCGAGCGGCCTCACGCACGGTGAAGATGCGCCCGTCCGCCGTGACGATCGGAGCTGCGCGCTCCCGCCAGTAGCGGGACCCGAAGAGCTCCGTGACTACACCGATGCGGAAGCGCATCGTCGAGTAGTCGAACAGCGCGCTCGACGTCTTCCCGGCGCCGAGCCCCATCAGGGCCTGCACGTAGCCGCCGAAGAAGTTGCAGACGAAGTAGGCCGGGTTCGGAAGGAGCAGACCCGTGGTCATGCCGATCTTCGCCAAGCGGATCGTGGCGCCCACGCCCTCGAGCAGACCCGTCACCACCTCGCTGAAGTTTTTCGCGACGTAGCCGCCGACGACGGCCCCGACCGGGATGCCCACAGGACCGAGAGCTCCGCCGACGAGCGCTCCGCCGATGGCCCCCACGGTTGCGCGCGCTGCTGCCGCGCGCTCCTGCGTGGCAAGCGCCTGCTTCTGCCGCTCCGTGAGGGGCACGTCGACCACGTTCGTCTGCTCGGGAGTGCGCGACCGCGCCACGTCCGTGTAGGCGCCGGAGAGCGACGCCTGGCGCTGGAGCGCGTCGTTCACGTTCTGCGCGACCATCTCCGGCATGAGCATCTGCGTGCCGTCGGGGAGCGTGTACGGAGCCCACGAGCCCTTGCCGAACTTGAAGCCCCACTGCTGCATGAGCTCGTTGGCCGCAACGAACGCGGAGAGGTCCTCTCCGGTGAGCGGCGTCTCCGGGCTGTACACGGTGACGTATTCGCCGGTCACCGGGTCGATCGCTACCTGCGGCATCTCGCCGAAGTTGACGATCTGCTTGATGTAGTGCGCCACGCGGTCCTGGTACGTCGCACGCTTGGACATCGAGCCGATGGGGTGATCCTTCGTCAGCGACACGATGTCGCCGCCGATGCCGTACATGGCCAGCCGCTCCGAGAAGCCGGCCATGACCTCCTGCGCCTTCATGCGCCCGACCATGGCAAGGAGTGCTGCGCCCTGGTCGTACTTCTTCTGGAAGGCCCCGAAGTTTTCCAGCGAGGTGGTGAGACCGACCTGCGCGCCCGCGGCGAACAGCTTGTCCCACTCCCCGTCGAAGAAGAACTTGTAGAACTTCACGCCGTTCTCGAAGCGCGTGAAGTTGCTCATCACGCCAGCGTCTTCCTTGCCCGCGAGCGCGATGGCGATCTCCTTGGCGCGCTCACCGACGACGGTCGCACGGCGCTTGATGCCGTCGGCCAGGATGCCGATGGCGTCCTCGAGCACGGCCCGCTCTGCGTCCGGCATGGTGTCGACGGTGTAGGTGCCCGTGGCCAGCTCGTTCTGGATGCGGCGGGCCTCGACGAGCGCCTTGAACTCGAGGTCGTTGATCACGTCCATGCCGCCCGGCTTGAACGCAGCGAACACATCCTCGATGTCCGTGAGCCGGTCGAGCACGTCCGTGAGGGGCGGGAAGTCGGTGCCATCGACGAGCAGCTTGTTGAGCCCGACGAGGCCGTACTTCGTCACGGTCTGCGTGGACGGGTCGAGCACGTCGTAGATCGCGTGCGTCTCGAGCGGCGGGATCAGCTGGCTCTGAAGCTCGACGACGATCTGCGGGAGCCAGGCGCCCGGCTGACGACGCACGGCGTCCTCGGCCATCTGCCGCGTCCACTGCGGGATCTGTGCGAGCTCGCGCTTCATCCGCTCGACGATCTCCACGATGCCCGGGTCGAGGTGGTTGGCACCGTCGAACTCGACGTGGAACCCCTGAAGCAGCGTGTCCTTGATGGACTTCGCGGCGCTGATGTTCTCGGTCACGTAGCCCGTGGCCGTGCGGAGGAGCGCGTAGCCGACGCTCTTGGGGACCGCCTCCGCCATGCGCTCACGCACCGAACCCGGACCGGCCTCCATGTCCGTCACCATCTCGACGAGGCGGTTGTACGCCTCGATCGACATGGTCGTGCCGTTGAACCGCGGGCTCGTAAGCTCACGGGGGAGGAGATCACCGAACCAGCTGCCCTTGATCTGGTTGACCAGCGTCACCATGGCGAACTGCTGAGCCGCGGTGAAGCTGATCATGCCCGTGTCGTTGTCGACCTGCTTCGCGATCTCGTCCGGCTTCACGTTCGCCAGCTCGAGGCGCTCGCGGACGCGCATGCGAATGACGGCCACGCGCTCTTCCGGCACGATCGACCGCGTGGTGACGCGCACCAGCTTCGCCGAGCGGAGAGCTGCCGTCTGCCGGCGGGCCTGCTCGGTCACCACCGAGGCGATGGCGTTGGCGACAGCATCGACCACGTTGACCTCGGTGTCGCCCTTCTTGATGCCGAGGGCGAGGGACGCCTCCATGCGAGAGGTCTTCGTGCGCACGGCCTCGGTACGCTGACCGACAGCGCGGCGAACGGCCTCTCCGATCTGCTGCGCCGGCTCGATGGGCACCACGAGCTCGCGACGGCCGTAGTAGATCTGCTTGGCGATGCCGACGAGGGGCGGCTTCACGACGAGGTCGGGGCGCAGGACAGCGTCGAGCTGAAGCATGGCGAGCGTGGGCGACTCGTTGATCCCACGTGCCCGCAGGTAGAGGCCCTGAAGGATCGTGTAGAGCTTGTCGAACTTCGCCGTCAGGGTCGTGCTGTGGAACTTCCCGGTGAGGTACTTCTCCAGCGTCTGCTGGAACTGCCGCTCGCCGGCAGAGGTCAGCACGATGTTCCCGGTGGCGGGGTCGACCGTGTGCGAGAAGTTGATCAGCAGGTCGTTCGTCCAGAGGTTGCCCGTCATGGCGCGGAGCATCTCTGCGTTGCCGCGGACGAAGCCCTCGAAGGACCCGTCGTTGATCAGGTCGAGCACGTACCTCGACGGGGGGACCGCGCCGCCCGGGGGGACCGCGCCGCCCGGGGGGACCGCGCCGCCCGGGGGAACCGCGCCGCCCGGGGGGACCGCGCCGCCTGCCGGGGGGACCGCGCCGCCCGGGGGGACCGCGCCGCCGCCAGGAGTACGCACAGGAGCGGTGTGGAGCAGCACGCTGCCCGCGCTCTGCAAGTAGTTGACCGCGGCGTCCTGCGGGATGGACACGTACCCGAGAGCGTTGCCCTCGACGGTGGCCGAGCGGACGGGCGAGCCGGAGCCCGCCGACATGGCCGACTCGATCGCCGCGTTCATCGCCGTGTCCGAGGTGCGCAGGAACGCGACGTCCGCGATGTTGTTGCTCGCAGCCCAGCGGACCGCGGCCCCGAGGATCGGGGCGGGCGACACGGACGCGTTGCGGAAGGTGACGCTGTCGAGGACGAGCAGGGGCTCGCCAGCGACGCCGTCCACGACGGACATGGTGACCGTGGCGTCCGGCGTCGAGGGGTCGGTGCCGTAGAAGTTGAGCTGCTTGCGGTCGAGCACGCTCGCGAAGGGAGAGTCCTCGAGGCCCATGGCCGTCTCGCGGACGGCCCGACCGCGCGCGTCGAGCGAGTCGAGGAGAGCCTGCACGGGGATGGCGTCGGTGCCCTGAAACCGGTCGAGGTCGAGGTAGTTGCGCACCTCGAGCAGGGAGACCTTGTCGGTGAGACCCGACTCGCGCAGCACCAGACCAGCGGCGATCTCGTCGGCGGTGGCGTCGAGGCGCACGGTGGTGTCCACCACCGCGTCGATGGTCCGACGCGGACCGGGACGAATGACGTCGGGGAGCTTCTCGACCGCGCGACGCAGGCCCGCGTAGACGTCGCCAGGCAGACCCGTGTAGGCCATGGGCCGGGGGACCATGACGACGTCGGAGAGAAGCGTTTCCACGGAAGCCGTGGTTGCCGAAGGCGCGGCAACGGCTTCGGAGCGAAGTACTGTCTCGGCCGCGGAGACGCTCGCTTCAAACTTCTTGAAACGAGGGTTCACCGTAGCGCGCGGAGGAACGACCTTTCCAGTCGAAGACACCGGTCGGAAACCGTCCCCACCGTACTGCGATCCTGTGAGGTCGATCTGCGTGCCGTCCGGCAGACGGTTCCACACGTGCGTCTCGCCCTGCACCTTTGCGCTCAAGAGGTCGCCGCCGTACCTCTTCTGGACGATGTAAGCGGCCGCGTTGCAGTGTCCCGTCAGTTTGCAGACTGCTTTACGCTCTGCGTAGGCTTTCGGATCAAACGCCGTCTCATCTCCGGCCGCTTCAAGCATGGCCTCTCGAAGATCCGAAACACCCGGAGCCGCCGCCTCGATGTCGCTGGGAGCCGCGGTTGCCGAAGGCGCGGCAACGTCGCCCATCGGAACGGTGACGACGTCCGCTGCGAGGGACGGCTCAAGGAGCGGTCCGAAGACGGCGCGCGTCAGCGCCGGCGGCATGCCGTTGCCGATGATCGTGGTCGCCGTCGCCTTGCTCTTCGGCAGCGGGTAGCTGTCCGGCAGGCCGGTGATGCGCGCGATGGCCCGCGGCGTGACTGCCTTCACCTTCCCGCCAGGGAGGATGATGCGGTGCAGCTCGTTTGGCGTGGCCTTGAAGGTGGGGGCTGGGCCGCCCGCCGACGCCACGGGGACGACATCCTTGAAGGCGCTGCCCCCGAGGACAATGAGGGGCGTCGTGGTGTTCTCCCAGTCGATGCCGAGCTTCTCGAGGCGCTCGCGCATGAAAGGCGGGACATTGCTGTCGGGGAGGTCCTGCACGATGTCGGACACCGTGGAGAACCAGTCCGTCGGCCCCGTCTTCTCGGGCATCGGGGGGAGATCGCCGTCGCGCACCGCACGGAGGAGGAAACGCTTGCGCGAGGTGGCCGCGCCGTAGTCCGCAGCGTTGTAGACGTTGGCGTCGAAGGTGTAGCCCTCCTGACGGAGCGCCTCCTCGACGATCTTCACGGCCTCGGAGTCCGCGTAGTCCGCGACGTTCTCGAGCGTGAATACACGCGGCTTGATCTCTCGGATAGCCTTCGTAGTCGCGCGAGCCGTCTCGATGTCGAGGGGCTGTTCGCCGTCCGCAGAGACCGTCTTCGCCTTGCTATAGTTCTTGCAGACCGGAGACGCGTGCAGGTACTCCGCGCCCTCGGCCTCGCGGAAGTCCGTCGAGCGCACGTCCTCGATGCGCACGTGGTCGCCATGCACCTTGCGGTAGTGGGTGCCGATCGCCTGGTTGAACTCGACCGCGAAGGACGGCTGGATCAGTCCACGCAGACCCTCCTCGACGAGGCCACCGCCGGAGAACAGCGTCGCGGCCTTCGGGAGCGCGGGGGTGTCGATGCCAACGATGTTCACCACGTCCGACAGCATCTGCAACCGAGGAGCGGTGTGCTGCGGCCAGGCGATGTCCGGGATGTCCGCAACCGCCCCGCGCGTGTCCCGCGCCGCCTGCTGCGCACGGGCCACCACCTCGCGACCGTAGCGGGTGATGTCGGCGTCCGAGAAGCCCACGCCACGCAGCCACGTCAGAGCACTCTGCGCGCCGGCGCCCTTCGTCGCCTCGGAGAGGTAGAGCGCCTTGTCCACGCCGGAGGAGAACTTCAGGGTCACGGCGCGCTTGTTGGCGTCGCGTCCCACGGTGATCTTCGGGCGCTTCTCGACGAGGTCGGGGGTGAGCTTGGGCGGAGCGATCAGGTTGCCGAAGAGCGGCCCCCCGCCCGCGACGACTTCTGCGGCAGCGGATGGAACGACGGGTTGTCCTCGAACTGCTCGTCCAACAGCACTGTCCCCTTCAAGGGGTCGTAGTTCGAGCCGAAGAGTACGGATAACCGCGTTTCGAGATTTTCCGAGTCGGGCGTTGAAGGCTTCGACCCAACCCTTGGCGTAGGCTTCGCTGATCTGGTCATATCCGATGTTCCCATTGAGGCGTCGCGCCTCGGCAACGGAGTTGAGGCCCGCCTTCCGGGCAGCGGTGTAGTAGACGTCGACTATCTTCTTGAAGTCGTCCAGTACGGTCCCGCCCCATCCGTTCGGGGCGATGAGCGCGCACGACCCCACGTTGGTGACGGCCCGCAGCTCGCGCGTCCGCACCGCTGCGGCGAAGATCATGTCCTGTCGCGACAGCTGCGCGCGGACAATGCCGAGGCCGGGATCCGTCGGATCGACCGGGTGGTTGTGCGTGATAACGCTGCCCGTCTGCCGCGGAAGGTTGGATTTGTCCCAGCGGATGCTGCCCCGCTCGTTGTCCGTGTGCCGCAGGAGCTGGTTGCCGTCCGCGTCGAACACGACACCGTACTCGACCTTGCCCGTGCGGATCGCGACGTCGACCGCAGTCGGCGGCATGCCCTTGAGCACGGGGCCCATGCGCGTGGGTCCGCTGCCGCCCACGTCTGCGGGGACGAGAGCGTCGATCGCCTCGGCCGCGGCGTCGAGGGGGTCGGCGTGCACCTTGCTGACGGGCTCAAGCGTGCCGTCCTCGAGCGTGCGGAAGGACTGCCACTTGCCGTCCGTCGTCTTGCCGAGCACGAGCTGCTGGTCGACAAGGAACGGAGCGGCGAAGGCGCTCTTCGCACGGCTCTCCGGCATGGTGTAGTCGAAGACGTCCAGATCACCGTCGTCCACTAGGGAGACAATGTTCTCCGGAAGGGCCACACGGGGTGCGGGCGCGATGGCCTCGACGACGGGAGCGAGCTCCGTGAAGGGGACCTCAACGCCGCGCCGAATGACAGTCGCCTCGGCACCGGGCGTAGAGGCCCCTGCGAGCGGACCGATGGCGCTCTCAAAAGCCTGGTTCTGCGCAACGATGTCGTTCAGCTCCTGCAACGCGGCCGAGAAAGCCTCGTCGCCGCCGTCGATGGAGACCTCGGCGAGCTTCCTGCGCGCCGCCTGCTCTTGCTGCGCACCTTCGCGAAGACGCTGCAAGAGCTGACCGAGGTCTGCTGCGGGAGCCTCCGCCGCCGGGGACGGGGCGGCAGCGGCAGCCGCCGCCGGGGACGGAGCCGCCGCCGGGGACGGAGCCGCCGCCGGGGACGGAGCCGCCGCCGGGGACGGAGCCGCCACCGAGGACGGGGCGGGAGCGGGAGCCGCCGCCGGGGACGGAGCCGCCGCCGGGGACGGAGCAGCGTTCTTCGCCAAATAGATCTGCTCAACAGCGTCGAGGTCGAGCGGGGCTGCGGAGCCAGGAACGATCTCGACGCTGACGCCCGCGTTTGGTGTGAACCCTCTGGCCACCCGGTCGTCTACAAAGCCGGAGTACAGGTTGGGCAGAGGGGTGCCGGCAGCAAAGACCGTGGCGTCGACTGCTCGGCCTGCAACCACCCTCCCGACAACGATACGCCCGTCACGCAGCGTTGCGATGGAGTAGTTCTGAAGCAGGTACTTCACGTTGACCGTGCCTGGCGTAGGCCCTGCCGCCACGGGAGCGAGAGCGGGAGCGGGAGCGGGAGCCGCAGCCGGGGACGGGGGCGCCGCGGGAGCGGGAGCGGGAGCCGCGGGAGCGGGAGCGGGAGCCGGGGACGGGGCCGCCGCGGGAGCGGGAGCCGGAGCCGCCGCCGGGGACGGAGCCGCCGCCGGGGACGGAGCCGCACCAGCAGCGCCAGCAGGGGGAGCAGCGGGCGCGGGCGTAGGAGCAGCGGCGGCAGGAGGCGCAGCCGCGGGAGGCGGCGTGTACCTGGTGCGGATGTCGAACATCGAGAAGAACTGCTGCGGGTTTGCACCCGGGCCAGCGGCGGACACGTTGCCCGCCCAGGAGTGCGCCTGCCCCTCGAGGAACGCGAGGGCCGCGTCTCCTTCCTTGCGCGTCATGTCCCCGCGACGGACGAGCTCGTCGATCGCGTCGACCTTCTCGCGGTACTCCGGAGAAGACCGGAGATCGTCGAGGAGGCGCTTGCCGCGGTTGGTGATGGCCTCGCGGCGCAGGCCGATGTCGATGTTGTCGAGCAGCGTGTTCGACACGGCGTTCGTCACCGTCTCCATCGCCTTCGATGCGTCGGACATGCTGATGCCCGATGCGCGCAGCGTACGGCGAACCTCGTCGCCGACGGCGCCCTTGAGGAAGCCCTTGCTGAGGGGGTTCTTGCCCGCGTAGATCGACTCGCGGACGACGTCGCCCACCACGGTGTGCATCGCCGTGAGGACGTCCGCTTCCTTCGCGGCCTCCGCGCCGATGCGCAGCGCCTCGCGCATGCCCTTGCCTTCCTCGAGCGCGGTGCGCGCAGCACGAACCCGGGAGTAGGTCTTCGGCGCACCCGACGCGAGAGCGCCACGCATGCGGTAGCCCTCGGGCATCACGCGGCTCACAGACCACGCCGTCTGCGCAGCCTTCGGCCCCACGTACAGTCCGCGGGCGTAGAGGCCCTCGACGTCGAGGAAGAGATCCGTCGTGAGGTCGATGGCGAACGCGACATCGCGCACGGCACCCGTCGACACGCCACCGCGCCCAAGCGTCTGCACAGCACCGAGGCCCTGGTACTCGGGCATGATGAAGTTGGCGTAGACGCGGTCGAGGTAGTTGCTCTTGTCGGTGCGGAGCGCCTTGTAGTCGGTGATGCCGAGCCAGGAGAGGTCGTACGCACCGCTCGCGGCCATGTAGTCCATGCCCGCCTTGTTCGGCAGGAGCAGGCCACCGTACGCCTTCGCGGCCTCCTCTGCCCCGGCCCCCCGGAGGGCCGCCTCTCCAGTCGACTGGAACGCCGCGCCGGCGCCTGCCATGATCGCACGACGCACAACACCGCCGGGCATGAGCGCTCCGGCAGCGGCGAGGAGCGGGATCTTCGCCTCCATGGCCGACTCAAACGGGACGCCCGCAAGGTTGAGCAGATGCCCGGTGGTGCTCGGCGTGAGGTACACACCGCGCTCCGTCTGGGCCTCGCTCATCATGGCAGAGGAGAACGCCTCGCCGAAGTAGCGCCCCGTGGAGTCGCTCGTGTAGTCGCGCGCCTCGTCGTACGCGCGCAGCGTGTCCTCGAGGCGCTCGACCCCGATGCCGACCGTGGGCTGGAAACGACGAAGGAGCGTCTGCGGCGTGCGGTTGAGGACCTCCTGCACGCGATCGTCCGACGAGTCGCTGCCGAGAATGACAGAGACTTCTTCCAGACCAGGCTGGAGGAGGATCTCCGCGGAGCGGTTCTTGTACGCGTCGCGGAAGGTCTTCACGTCCGGCATCACCGGAGCAGCGACTGCCGGCAGCTGGTCGTAGGACAGCGTGTCGAAGGTGTAGGCCGCCTCGTCGTTGCGTCCAGCGCCGCGCTGCTTGCGGATGCGGTCGAGGCCGGGGTTGGTCTGCCCGCTCTGGAGCAGGTCGCGCACATGCTGCGCCTCCTGCTCGTTTCGGAAACCAACGAGCTCCGCGCCGGCGTTGAACGCGCGCTTCATGCCCGTTGCGGACGCGAGCGCGTTGAAGCCGTTGACCACACCGCTGACGCTGAAGACGTCGCTCAGAACGTCGCTCACGCTGGCCGCGTCGTTCTCGCTGTCGAGCTGCTCTTGGAACTGCGTGAGCGGGATCTTCGGCGTGATGTCTTCGGCAGTCGCCCCGCCCTCCGAGATCCGGCGCCACCGGGTGTCGGGATCCTCCCCTTCGTACCCTTCGAGCGGGATCGCGCGCGGCATGGGGAACGCGATCGACATGAGCTGGCTGCGAACGGTGGGGGGCTTCGTCGCGTCCGCCGCCATCGAGAGCACGCGGTCGCGGGCGTCGTCGCGGCCCAGAACCTTCCACCGCTTCTCCTGGAGGCCGACGCGCTGCTCGAGCTCCTGCTGCGACATCATCGGGGCCTGCTCGCGGAGACGTTTGCGGTAGAGATCCGCAGCCTCCTTGGTCAGGACCTCGTAGTCGAACGTCCGTGCCGACGCGAACTGCTGGCCTGCGCGACCCTTCGGCTCACGCGCCGGGGCAGGTCCGATCTCCACGGGGGGAACCGCCGCGCCTTCGGGCGCCTGTCCGGGAGACATCACCGCGGTAGGAGCGGAAGGCGCGGCGGCAGGGGCGGCCGCACGCTTCTCCCTCTCCTCGCGCAGGCGGCGAGCGAGGGGGTCCTCTGCGACAGGCGTTGCCTTCACCGGAGCAGGCACGATCGTCGGTGCGGGAGCGGCCGCCTCTACGGGCTTCTGCTGCGCCTGCTGTGCGGGACGGGACGCAGCGCGCGCCGCGCCCGCGGCGCTGGGGACGGGAGGCATCGGCAGAGGCGGGGGTTTGGCCATGCCCCCGAGGGTATCACGCCGCCCTCCCGAGTGCTTACGGCGCCTGCATCGAACCCTGCACGAGATCGACGATCACCGTGTCGAACACCTCGGGAGTCTCGTCCCTCGTCGCGATCAGATCTGCGATGCTCGCGGCTAGAGTGGGGTCTAGGTAGACGTTCCCTTGGGGGTCCATCTGGGCGCGACCGTACCGCGCGACTGCGATGTACTGGTCGGGGGTCAGGCCGAGGAACTCGGCGCTCGGGAGAAGCCCCTTGCGGATGGACTCCTGCGCGACCGTCTTTCGGAACTGCTCCGGGTTCTCCACGTAGAGCGTGGCGCGCTCTTCCGGAGCAGCGGCAAGAGCCTCCCGCAAGAACGCCGGAGCACCCTGAAGACCCACTTCCGGAGCGCGCGCCGCGCGCACGATGTCCTCGCGCGTCAAGGGCTTTGGGGTGCCGGCCAAAGCACCTTTGGGGTTGCTGAAGACGCCGGGGATCGTGACCGTCTTCGCCGCAGCGCGTTGCTGCGCTTCGAGCTCGCGCGTCTTGCGCGCGGGCTCCGGGTACTTCTGCGCCCACGCATCGAACGCCGTTGGGTTGACGAGGAGGGCGTCGAGCGGAGACGTCGCCACCTGAAGGTACTCGTCTCCCGGCGGCCCGACAGGCACGTACTGCAACGGGTTTGCCTTCGCTGAGATCTCGTTGAGGCGACGAACAGCATCTGCTTCCGGGCGCACAGACGCATCGAGCATCGGCGAACCCATGAGCCGTGTGCGGGCCTTCTCTTCTAGCGTTCCCTCTACCGTCACTTCGGGGAGACCGTAGCGCCGAACGCTCTCCTCTTCCTCGCCCATGGCGGCCACGGTGCTCAACGGATCCATCGCGCTAAGCGCGCGTGCCTCGTCAGGGCGTGTTGCAAGACGCGCCTCCTGTTCCGGGCGCAGCAGTCCCCCACGAAGGGTACTCGACGCGCGCTTCGCCAACCCGGCGCCGGCCGCCGTCTGCATGGTGCCTTTGACGGCCTGCTCTGCAAACTGTGCGATCCCGCCACCAGCGCCGACCGCCGGAAGCGAGAAGAGTCCGGCCGCAAGAGCGGCCCGGTTGCTCGTGCTCTCTACGTCCGCCTCCGTCTTGGCGATGTCCGCACGGCGCCTCGCGAGGAGAACAGCAGCCTTCTCCTCTGGGAGGAGACTCTCGTAGGGACGCAGCGCGGGCATGCTTGCGATCTGCTGGGAGGACACCTTCGGAACGCCCGTGATGTCCACATTCTCATCAGCAAAGCGCTGAGCTGCCGCAACCGCGCGCGAGGACGGCCCGAACAAGACCTCCGGAATAGCCGTGGTCGACGGACGCGCAACCGCCGGAGCCGCCTTCGGAGCGGACCTGGACGACGGCATCTGCTCCATGAGCAAGTCCTGCGGGGCTGAGGTACGACGCGGTCCGAGAACCTCGGCCACAACGTCCCGCGCACCTGGCTCCGCCATCTCCACAGTTGCGGCACGCTGCATGCCCGTCGAGAAGTCAGGAGCGGCGGCGAACGCCTTCTGCGCAGCGCGCTCGATCTTCTGTTCCGCGGCTACTGCCGCGAGTTCAGGGTCTACGCCCTTCGACACGGCCTTCCGCACGAGGGCACTGCGGACAGGAGCGGCGGCGGGCGCAGCCTCCGGAGCCATCTCCATCAACGAGCGCCCCTCCTTGGCCAGCTTTGCCTCGGCGGCCGCCGCAGCGAGCTCGGGATCCACGCCCTTTGCGACGGCCTTCTGAACCAGGTTCTCGTAGACGGTGGGCATAGGCTACTCCGCGGCGGGTTCGTCGGGTTCGTCCATACCACCCTGGAGCTGGGCGGCGTCGATCTCTGCCTGCGTAAAGATTCTCTTCCCTGTTGCGGCGGGCGCTGCCACGGGGGCGGCCTGCTTCGCCGCGGGGGCGGCCTGCTTCGCCGCGGGGGCGGCCTGCTTCGCCGCGGG
>Ga0181357_1000051_pt1 | contig 32395 bp, 31 predicted proteins | sample Fa13VDMM110DN_FD_130094 | JGI IMG/M metagenome (GOLD analysis project Ga0181357, IMG submission 130094) | Freshwater viral communities from Lake Michigan, USA - Fa13.VD.MM110.D.N | ecosystem: Environmental > Aquatic > Freshwater > Lake | place: USA: Michigan | collected 2013-09-24 | reverse complement strand
TTTGCCCACAACGATTTTAAATCATATGATTGCGTACCAACTGAAGCAGAAATAAATCCTTTTTTAACTAAGACATTTCCACCAGATTGTGCTTCTGTACCATACTGGGAAGATAATTTTATTATTTGTGGTAGTGGAGATCCAATAATATTTTTTTGTGTAATTGAATTTATCGTAGACATACCTTGTAATGTTAACATATGTTCGCGTGCTTGAAACTGATTAACTTGCGAACCATACGTCATTACCGCTTCTTCAAAACAAGTATATAAGATTTTATCTACTAATTCAACATCAACAACAGGATACCCAAGCCGACGAGACACATATTCTGCTGCGCGTGGAGCATCACTTTGAAACGATGCCTCATCGTCAAATATTCCAAAGGCAGTAATTCCACTGGGGTTGCTGGGGCTACCATCGTAAATTACTGGATCATCACTCAATATGGCCATAGTAATCTCATAAATAAAAGAACTCTAAACTATAAATAGTATTAGATATACTATAAATAATAAAAGAGGGTGACTTTTCAGCCACCCTCCGTTATTTTCCTACTTTCCTACAATTTTCCAACTATGCCACTGTTCGATTAGACAGTTTGTAATCCATCGATAAAGATTTTTCCGAAGAATTCTGGACGGACAATCTTCTTGGCGTAGCGGGTCATTACACCTCTACGTGGTGTGAAGTTGTTCGGATCATAGACCAACGGAGTCATGATGAGTGGGATATATGGAGCGTATACTGCACCAGTTTCGAGGAAGTTACTTCCACGGAAGCCCAACAACATCACATTTTCTGTCATGTATGGGTTCTTATAGATTGTGTAACGATTTTGGAATGAACCAACCTTAGTTACACCACCTGCAAATTCCATCTTATCACCATCTGTTGCTGCCATGAAGCCAGGAATGGTTTCAAGAACTGTTGCTACGGTTGGTGAACACACTGCGAAGTTAGCACCACCACGCATCGTGAGCTGATGAATCTTGTTGCTGACCTTTTGCATCTTCTGACCAAGTGTTTGGAACCAGGTCATACTAGTCCAAGCTTGACCAGCGAGTGTTGCACTTGTTACGAATGCTGAACCATTCCATACCTTACCAACTTCTGCATTCCAGAATTCAGTCGTTGTTGCACCACTGATTAACATATCAAGGATTTCAAGATCAATTTCCGTTGAAATGTAATCACTTAACATTGCTGTGAGTTCTGCTTCTGCATCAACTGAATGGTATGCGTTCAAGTCTTGTGCAAGTTCTGGTGACCAGACTGCCTTCAACTTACGGGTCTTTGCAACGATTGTTTCTGAACGGAGTTCCAAATCAATCTGTGGAATGTTTAGATTACTTACTGAATTATCACGATCTTCAAAGTCACCACGAGTGGTGTCTGTTGGTGCCTTACTAAATTCAACTGCGGTGATTGTTGCGGTTGCGTTTGCTGAACCACTGAAGATGAATATAACACTTGTTCCATCATACTTAGTAAATTCTGGAAGTTGTGCACCTGTAAGCGCTGATGTTGCACGGAATGAACGCACTGCTGTGAAATCCGCGTTTGAGAAACTTACTGCTGGAACAGTGAACTTAAAGAATGATCCAAATGACGATGAGTAATCACTATTGTAATTTACATCACCGTATGAAGATACGGAAGATGATGCAATTGCCGGAGCGAGTGTTAATGTATTATCGTTTACTGAGTATGCATATTCACCAGCACCGTAGAAACCACCACGCGGAAGTGTACCCGAACCGGAGGTAGTACCATAAAGTGAACCACCCGCGGTCTTACCATTTACTGAACTTGCGTACTTGAAATCCATAAAGAATACCAAACCAGCTGGTAAGTTCATTGGTTGTACGGATACGAAATTCTTCGATGCAATTGAACCAAAGACCTTACGGACTAAGGGAAGTGCAACACCGGCCCAGTTTTCACCAGCGGTACCTGTACCACCTGGGTTTGTTGTTGTTGCTTCTGAAAGAAGTTGTTGTGCTTGATTTTCAAGCATTACTGCCATGCCTTGTTTTTCGTGACCAGCCAAACCTTCAAGAAGGCCTGACTTGTCCCACTTACCAGCCAATTGGCGTGTCTTTTCGACTACGATTCTATGCGCTGATCCGGCATCATCTAAAAATTGTTGTACATTTGCCATTGTTGTATTCTCCTAAAAGATTATAAAATTCCTGCTAATTGTTGTAAACGCTTTGCAACTGAATTTTCTTCTAAGATTTCTTTCTTAGGAGCCGTACTCTTGGTTGGCTTACTTGCCAAACCTTCAGTTACAATTTTTGTTGACTTACGACTAGTCATTGCCTTAGCTGTTGAGTTAAGGGTTTCAACTAATGTCGTATAGACAATCTTAACTTCGCGTACTGTAGTTGCACGGTCAAAATTTTCTACAATAGCGATCTTTTGTTCGTTCGTTAAACGATCATTACGGAATAACTTGTTTGTGAACAAAAGTTTTGCATTAAGAAGGTTTACTTCGTGTAGCTTGCCTCGTAGGAGTTGTACAGCCTTACGATATTCTGCAAGTTCAGTTTGAAGTGCTTCCATCTGAGCCATTATTGATGCGTTATCTTGGTGATCTTCTTCACCTTCTTGATTACCATCGGCTTCTAATTCACGGAGAATTGCTTCTAAATCTAATTCTTCTTCTCCACCTTCTTCTTGGTCGTGCATTTCTGGTACTTGGAATCCGTGAGCCTGTTGACCCTTCATAGGATCAACCATTTCGTCTTCTTCTGTACCCATTGGAGCATTTGCTGAAGCGGTTGGCTTGTCGTCACCCGTTTTCTGCATTGTCATTGTGTGTTTCATTCCTGCTGCTGGTGGGGTTTGTTCCTTTGTAGTTGTATCTACCATCGAATCATCATCTTTCGAATCTTCTTCGTCCCCTTCTCCCTCGTCTTCCTTCTTTTCACCAAGGATATCGTCTTCCAATTCCTTGATTATTTCATCTAGATCGAAATCCGAAGCTGACCAATCGTCGTACCAATCCTTCGTTGAATCACCATGACCTTCACCACCTTGGTCGATATCCGAAGAATCAAATGCATCTACCGATGGTTCCTTATTATCACCAGTTCCAATGACTGATGTATCTACTGAACTCGTACCACCGACTGCTGTTGCGTCCTGGAACGGTTGTTCCTTTGCTGTGTCTGTTTCCATTGTACCTTCAGTTTCCATTGTCTTGCCTTCTTCCTCTTCCTCTTCTTCGTATGCTTCTGCACGAAGACGACGGGCTAGCATCGACTTAATTTGAGGTGTAAATGTTTCTTCTAAAGCAATTTTTGCATTAGCGATAGCAGTTTGACGAACTGTTTCTGCATCTGCAATTGCATCCTTTAGAAGTTGGTTTGTAATTTGTGCCATATCAACTTTCTCCATGAAAACAACTATTAATAGTCATTATTAGGTTATAAACAATCAAATACTACAAAACACCTCAAATAAAGGTGTACTAATAATATATAGTGTTATTAATTCAAAAAATGTTATTTTTACCATTCCGAATTATTTTTCTTTTCTATTTTCTTCTGTTCTCTAATTCTACGGCGGAGCGCTTCTTGTTGTTTTAAAATTTTTTTCTTTGACCGCTTTACATAAAATTCACGGCGTTTGACTTCATTAATAATTTCTGATTTTTTAACTATCTTGGAAAATTGGCGTAACGCCTTCTCCAGTTCAACCAATCCTTCCCCTCGTACTTCTACATGCATACAACCTCCATTATTTCATATTTTTGTTAATGTATACCATCGCAGCCTGTTTTGCGGCTGAGTCCTGTGAATATCCAAGTGCAGTTTTTATTAAAATATCATTTCCGGTTTGTGGATTTTTTACTTTGTGTCGTAATAAATCCTTCAACTGTGATTGTTTTGTCAAAGGTTCACCAGTTTTTTGATTATCTGGTTCTTCAACTTGTCGTATAATAAGTTTTGTTTTTGGGTATTTATCTATCAATGTCTGTACTGCTTTAACATTTTTTGGTGCATCGTCTACAAACGCAACTCGTGTAAATCCATCGTTGATATGTTTTTCTATATATCGTGCCTTGTCCATAGGATCACTACTACCCAGTGCGGCAATGGTAACACCGGAAGTAATCCCATTATTTTTAAGAAATTGTGCAATGGGTCTGGTGTGTCCACGAGCGGTCAATACTACTACCTTGTCTGCTTTTTTTTCGGCAAGAACTCGTTGTAATAATCCTAAATATTTTTTAATAGGACGAGGATTTTTCAACTGTTCAAATTCGGAAAAATCAAAAGTATCACCATCTTGTTTTTCATATGCTGCGTATTCGGCGGGTGATATTGTTCGTCGTTTCCCGTCCTTATTAATAACAGTAACCCTAGCGTCTGTATGCACTAGGGTATCATCAAAATCGGTAGCATATAATGTTTTCCCACGTGCCATGCTTATCTCGTTATTAATTTATATGCCGTTGCCACCATTTTTTCGGTTGGAAGTTCCAACATTTTCTTGCGATTATCCAATGACAATGTACGCAATACTTTGGTTAATAACGCAGCAGTATATACATCTACGGTGACACCATCAATGTCAGCGGCTCGTTTATCTTTTACAATAGAGAATATTTTATTTTGCTTTGCACTATAATCTTCACTGGTAAAATCTACACGATGCGGATCATTTGAGATGTGTGGTTGAGAAGATGTTGCTGGTGGAAAATCTGGTGTTATACTAGTATCTGTCGTACCAATGGTTTCTTCAACACCACCACTTGGAATGGTGTCAATCGACTGCTGACCAAATGGTTGTGCACCGGTGTCCGTGTCATCACCGTGTTGTGCGCCGGCATTAATATCTTGTTTTAACAATTCCGCGATTTTCTTTGGAAGATCTTTTATTGGAGTTGTTGCATACTTTTTCACATCACCATGTGACATTGTGTTTGCTAACTTACGAGCAACAGGACTAAACTTTTTGGGATTGGCCTTGCCTTTTTGTATAGCATGTACAATTCCAAACAATTTTTGTTGTGCCTTTGATATTGCTGGCATTTCACTTCTCCAAATAGATTTCTGGGTGTTTGTATCGAAACTGCCGCATTAAGTTACCTGCTAGTGCATTGGCTTCATTTTCCATTGATGACCCATCACGACCATCGGCGTTTTTACCTTGTTCTCGTTGTTTATGATGTACCAATTCGTGACACAATGTACGGCATACATCAGCAACATGTCGTGATCCACTATAAATATAAATTTCATTTGTTTCGGTATTATATACACCAAAACTTAAATGTTCCTCAGTAAAACTGACATTGTTAACAATAACAATTTTTCGTGGCAACGATTGCAAATCTAATTGCGTTGCTACGAATTTTACAGTTTCATTTAAGAAAAATTTATCTTGCGAATTCATGTATTATGAGTTTTTCTTTTTACGACCGGCTATCTTTTTTACTTTTGCTGCGGTCTTCTTTGCCTTGATTTTTGCAGATTCCACAACTTGTTTTGTTTCCGCAACAACTACTTTAGCTTCTGCCGCAACAGTTTTTGCTACTGTCTTAGCATCTTCTAAATTTACTTTACCATCGTTATTGACATCTACGATATCAGTAATTTTTTTGATTGGACGAGCAAATGTTTCTTTATTGTTATTATACACCCAAAAAGCAATTGCACCACCGAGTACCAATAAACCTAATGTTATTAACATAAACACTCCTTTAAATTATTTAAGTTCACCCAAAAAATCATAAATTAAACTATCAATACGAGAATATGGTGTTATGATTTGACCACCGGTATTTTCGTTAATAAACGCACCGTGCGTTGATGGGTTACTTACGATATCAAAACAAATTAAATTAAAATCATCTTGTACTTCTACTTCATTTTCACCAATTTGTTTTACGGAACCCATACCACGAGAAGAAACACCCAATCGAATATTGTTTTTAATTAGTTCACGAACAATATTTCCAGATGGAGTAGAAAGAATTTCCATATTTCCTTTTACATCATGTCCTTCAAACCACATCTCTGTAACATTACAACAAACATTCTTTAAATTAACCACAGCACTTTCTGGATGATCTAATTCACCCAACGCTCTTCTCTGCGCAACAAAGTTGTTTTTGTAAGCTGCTGCTTCACGGGCCAAAATTTCTTTTGGATAAATTCTTCCATTTTGATTTTTAATTTCAGCACGTTGTAATATCACATCTTTTAAAATCAATGGTTTTGTTATATCAGCTGCTTCTGTTAACAGCGACATGTCATACGAGATGACATTGTATTCTACAAGTAATGACTGCATATTATTGCCCACGAATTTCACGAATCCGAGTTGCGATATTCAACAATCGTGATTCTAGTTTGATTAAACCTTGTTGGGTACGCTTCCATAACTGTTCACTTGCAATACCCGATTCATTTTTTAGTCGTGCATTAATTTTCAATGCGCGTTCAACTTCGTATAAACTTTTATTTAATTCAGAAATTGCTTTAGCAATTTTTTGATGAGGAGTGGCAGTTGGATCATTCTTATATTTATAATACCTATTTTCTGATAACTCTTTTTTGACAGTTTCCATTTTATCTGCTGGACTATTTATTTCTTTTTCTCCACGAGGAGTTAATTTAAATCCCGTTGTATCTGTCGCAATGTGCTTTGCACGTGTAATTTGTTTTTGTTTATTACCACGAAATGCATATGGGGTTAAATACCCAGCTACGGATCCTGTTGTGGTCGCTTCCTCCAATTCTTGCTTAATAATTTGACGAATAACTTCACGAAAGCGTTGTTGTTGTTCCATAATTAACTCTTTAAAGTGTCTAATGTCTTGGTAATTTCCAAGGCAATTAACAATGAAGTCATGTGATTTTCTTTGATAATGTTGACATTGGCGATGCGTTCTAATTGAGTTATAACTTCAGAAAGTTTAATGCGAGTAACCGTGTTATCAACTTTAACAACTTTAGATTTTAATTCTTTAATAAGAACTTCTGCTTCCTTGGTTGCATATTTTTTAAGTTGTTCAGTATTTGATACATTGTAAATATATTCACGAAGTAGATTCTTTTGTCTATCGTTTAGTTCTGCGTATTTTTCATTAAATTTTTCAATTAAAATACGATATGATAATAAGCGTAAATCTTCTTCTTGCCCTTTAATAGTTTCAAACAACTGTACATCATTTTTACTTTCTTTATTAGTAAGATTACCAGTAAGATGTTCTACCATAGTGAATTTTGCAGACACCAAACTTTCAATTTCTGTATAATCTGTCAATTCGTTAATCACTCCGTCAAATACTTTGTAAACCGATGCGTATACTTTATACGACGGAATACGTGCATTGAGGAAATCTTTCAAATCATAATGATTTTTAATTTCCTTTATTAAGTTGTATTTTTGAGTGTTTAACAGATGTTCATTTAATTTTTTCCGTTGGTCGGTAATTATACCAATTAAATGAAATGCTTTTTCTTCACTCATTTGTTGCACATTAAAAACTGCCCGATACAAAAGTAATTCCTTCCCCAATTCTGTCTTGGAATTAAAAAACTCTCGCATGAGTTTAACCGCTGTATCATTATTGCGGTTTTCTAGTGCGTCGGAGGTAATTTTACGAACCAATAATTCGAAAAGAATACCTGTATTACGAATTTTGTTGTGCTTGACGTTTGATTTCATATGTATTCCGTTTTGTGACATATTATACCGTCATATATTAAATATAACGAATAGTTATAAGATTTTAGTTTTCTAGCCCCAAAATGTTATTTTCATCTAAAAAAGAACCTGTTGGCGTTGTATTTTCCAACAAAACCGAGTTTTTTGTTTTATTTAACGATCCTTTGTCCAACCACTGTTGCATTTCCAATGTCAATGGTGATTTTCGTTTATCGTTTCGTCGTTTACCTACAGTCAACGAATCCATATTTTCTTTATGTCCCAAAGGATCACGCCCCCGTGGATGACTATCTTGCCCATAGGACACACCCTTCTTGGGTCTGCCCATGTTAGCCTCCTCCAAATCAACATCTTCCAATTCACTTTCTTCGTCGGATTGGTCTAATGACGCTAGGATACTGTCTACATCGTCAACTTGTTGCTGTTCTATATCTTCTGGTTCGGGTTGCTCTTCTTCCCCACCGGTAGCCGCTTGTTGTGGTTCTTGTGGTTGCTCCAACTTAGTTAATTCCATAACTCGCTTTACATCCTCTACAACTTTTGATCGTTGCGTACGAACATCATCTTCCGACATTTCAAAAATATGATGATATACCCAATCTTGTGAAATTAATTTAGTTCCAATAAGATCATTTGCCACTGCAACCTTTTCTTTCCACAAGTTCAGCTTTTCTTGTTCATACACAATGGATGGTGAAGTTAAACTTAATTCAAAATCAATCAATTCTTCGTCACGGAATCCTTGAATGTATAAATGAATTATAGCAATCTTTGTTAACTCCGACACCATAATACGCTGAATTCGTTCGATGGTACGAGCAAACCGTACATCTTGTGCTGCTAATGTCGCCTTGCCACTTATACCCTCTTCGTATCCCATAAACGCCTTCGGTACTTTAAAGGCAGCCAATAGTTTGTTACGGAGATATTCAATGTCTTCAATCGCATTGAATTGTAATCCAGGAAGATTTTGAATATCGGTACCAGAATCTTTTCCTCGGACAGGAAGATAAAAATCTTCCGTAATATTCATCATGTTATATCGAAGATTATAATCACCGGTCGCTGGATCTACCAATGGAGTTTTTTTCATACGATCCATGATACGATTCATAAAGGTATCAATTTCTGCCGGCGGGATATTACCGATATCGACCAAAATCTTACGCTTGTCTGGTGCTCGCATGATACGATGGATTAACATTGCATCTTCCATGAGTTGCAATTGCTTCCATACACGGCGACCACCTTCAATCATGGCTTTACCATACGGAAGGAAATTCGTGTCCGCTAATAAACGGAAATGTGCTACTTCAAAACTTTCAAAATCTTTCTTACCTAATAGCAAGAAATCATTTTCAATTTTAAATCGTACACTGAATGGTTGATCGGGTTGTTCACCTTCAATGCGGATGGTTTCGTATACCGACAATGGTACTGCATTAACCACTCCGTATTCTTGATCCAAGTCCAAATATAAAAAGAAATCTCCGTACTTTGCCATGTTACGAATCCATGGCCAGAGATTAAATTCAATATTTAAAATGTCATAAAATAAATTATGGAGAATATCTTGAACTTGTTGATTTTTTGATTTAATACTTAGAATTTGTCCAAATTCATCTTTAATAGTACTTTCATCAGCATAAATGTCTAATACCGACGAGATAATGGGATCATTATCCATCATATCATAATCACGGAATAACTGTAATCGTGATCCCTGAAATGCTGCCGCTGCTTCATATCTACCGTGTGAAGACCCATATCCTCCGGTACCCGATGAGTACACACGATGATATCTATCAACTCCACGCCGATTAACAAAGCTTTGTATGTTGTCAGTATCAGCTATTTTTAATTTTTTTCCTCCAACATTACGAACAATGGTGCTGGTAGAAAAAAGTTTTTTAAGCCTAGTAAATAACGATGTGTCGGACATATTACCTCAATTAATTAAGAAGACACGACTCACCGATAGCGGCAACTGTCATTTCTGCTAGGTGAGTGTTGGGATTATCCTTACCCGTTTTAATAATTTCATTTAACTTGGTGATCAATGTTTGTGCAACACTATCAACTTCGTCTTTAAAGCATGCTTCAAATTGTTCATAGTTGAAAAACCCATATTGCATTGCATTTACTTTAGCAACACCTTCCAACAAGGTTGCGTATAATTCAGTGATGGACTTCTGTTGTTCCGTCGTCAATGTTGGTATCAACTTTTCCATTAATGTATCGATGCGACCTGTGCCGACTCGTCGTTCTGGAAGTTGGTAGTTTTCCATTAAAATATCTTTTAATTTAATCATTTTATTATTTCTCCTTGTTCAATACGGTATGCATTTTCTTGACATATCACCACTTACTACATGACCAGTATCTTGCACTGGTTCTATCTTTTGCCGTAGCGCAGTTGTGACGAGCGCGGAATGCTTTACGACGAGAAGGGATATTTTTCTTAATCTTCATTGTTTTTTCACCACGGCGTTTTGCCGAAGTACCACCATGACCAAAATTAACTTTTTTAATATTACCACTACTTGGATCACGGACAAACACTTTGAATTTTTTTACATCTCCTCTCATTGGCTTTCCAAGAGGAACCGTGCGACCATGATACTCAGCTTCTCCTAATTGTTCTGGATGTTTACCTTGTAATACTTCAATTAAACACTCAGTACAATAATCTTCTACATTTAATTCACCATACTCGTCTGAATTATCGTATCCACATTTATGACAAGTGTATGGGTCTTCTCCACCATCGGCTAAATTCCATTCCCAATCACATTTTGCACACTCTATTGTATCATTACTATCTTCATTAACAGGAACACAGTTAGGAACTTGATTTCCTCCTTTATCTTTCATACCAACTTGTTTATATCCATCCCAACAAGCTTCGTATAGAATATCTGTTAATCTAATCATACTCGTTCTCAAAGTCAAGAGTTTTATTTCTTTTTAAAGGTAGAAACCATTGTTGGTTTCTCCCCTGTATTTCCTGCTTTTCTTTTTCTCGTAATAGCTGATCGTTTTTCTGACTTTGACATAGCTGCGGCTGACCGCGCGGGGCGACATTTTGGATATTTCGCTGACCCTCCCTTCCGTTCTTTTTTACCAGCGGATGCACCGCACGGAGGATGCTTGCCAGTTTTCGGGTCTTTACGAGAAATATCTACCCATTTTTGTTTTAACCACTTACCGAGGTTACCTTTAGTTACATATTTCTCATCTAAGATAATGTCCATTAATAAAATCATTTGAGAAAGCGCAACTTGTAGATGGTAGAATTAACCAATGCCAAAATTTCGTCTACGATGTTATTCAAATCACTTTCTTGTGGCAATGATTGTCTGTTCATATCAACAAATTTTTGTAATGCCATAAAATACTTTAGTACTTGATCATCACCTTCCAAAAACTGACTTGCTGGTTGATATCCTGTAATAATTCCATGTCGCCCTTGGCATACTTCTACATATTTGTCTATTAAATCTACAATTCCATCATAATATTTATTTAATGCTTTGTGCATTGCATATGACGATGTTTGTAAATGAAAAATGTGTGCTTGTTCTCTACTACTAAACAAAGTAGAAATAAACTTAGAACGGGAATCCATTACATAGTCCCCGTTTCTTTATCGGACGGTGTTCCCATGCCATCTCCCGCCGTTGCGTTTTTATTCTTTTCGTAATCCAGATATTGATAAACGGAAGTAATTTCGTCGGCTGCTCTGGTAAGTTTGGACTGTACCCACGCTTCCAATCCTTCGTTATCACCAATCATATTAAATAGACGATCAGCAGATTTCTTAATACTCATTAATTGAGCACGAGCCATATTACCTTCATAATCACCATCATTTGACGGTTCTTCTGATTCGTCGTCATCCAGCATTTCGCTGATATGTTCTTTTGACATCGCGGTTTTAATAGTATCACGACGATTTTTTAAATATTTGTCGGACGAATCGGCATCACCATCATTATCAATATCGTTATCTTCATGACCAACAGGATCAAGCATTTTATTTTCTAATGCCGAAATAACTTTCAATTGTTGATCGGTTAATCCTAATTCTTCTTTTAACTTACGAAGCGTCATTGCCAAACGGGCACGTTGACCACCCTTCTTCTCTGTGGTGATACTCTGTTGTTGTTTTAATGCGCCTGGTTTTTTAATTGTGTTTTGCATCGGTGTTGTACTTGTTTCGTTGGTCGAACCAACCGGTGCATTTCCTATTGCGGGGGTGACCACTAATCCTGCTAATCTAATCATATACGACTCCAAATATTAATAGATGTATGTTTGTTCTTTCGTTTTGCTACCAAATATCTTTTATATAAATCACGCTTTTTATCGATCACATCATTATTGATATCTGTGTCTTCTTGTCCAATTGAATCATGATGTTTGTATGGATACTTCGCTTATTCTGCTTTACCACTCCTCCACCCACCACCCATACTTTTGTATTTTTTTGCGGCCCACAAATTTGCGTACGCCGATGGGTAAACTTTGAACTTTTGTCTTGCTGCGGATTTTGCAGCAGACCATTTAGATGGATTGGTTGGAATACTTTTTTCCAGTACTGCCATTAATTCAGTAATTCGATGCATCATCTTTTCGTCCGCTTCTACATCGGCATCAGTAACTTCATATCCTCCTGTTGGATATTGTTCGGAGGCATCATGACAATCACATTCTTCACAAATACAATTATCGTATAATTCGGTAAAAAATTCTTTATAATTAATCATCTTTTTTATCTATGGCTTTATTGGTAGCAGAAGCATATAAGTATGACTTCCAATCGGCGCCAAATTTCTTTTTAAAATACGAAACAGCTCGTTTACTGTTCAATAATTTTTTACCAATTCCATCACGACCTTTAACCTGTGGTTTGGTCATTTTACGTGGAGGTTCACGACGAGCAACGGTTCGTTCATCCATCTCTTCTGCACTCGTGGAAACACCATATCCTTCTCCAAATTCTTCTTTTAAAACGCTGAGAATTTCTTCACGGATAATTTGTTTTAATTCTTCTTTAGTCATATCTATTACACCGGTTTAGATTTGGTTTTACCACCACGTTGCCGTTTCTTACGAGCCGCACAATGTGCCTTTTGGCTAAATCCTTTGGCATTACTACAATTAATTGATTTTTTATATTTTTTGGTCCATATCTCAGGAATTAAATCCATCAGCTTAATCATATTTAACTCCAATAAAAACACTACATTATAAATAGTGTATTATCCTAATAACCACGAAATATTCTCTTTTTTTCCGTTAATATCCATTTCGTATGGATTTTGTGGCATGTTATTGTTCGTAAATACATGACCAACAACATTGTACTTAGTATTGTCCAATGCCATCTTCGTCAGTTCTATGCCCTCCTGACGCAACCTGAGGGCGGTATCCCGCACCCACAGACCAATACACAATGCCATCGTCAAATCATCATTGTATCCCGACAATGCCTCTGGTCTACCATTCTTCCAAATAAAAGTTTCTAATTCAGCACACATACGAGATGATCGAACAGTAAAACTATTATCTAACATATATTCTTTTAATCTAGCAATAACCAATGGACGGGTTCGTTGTGAAGTAGTAAATCCAGGTACCATACTTTTTTCTTCTGCCCGATATCGTCCTGTCATTTGGTGTTCTACATCGACATATTGTAAATCTTTGGACATATAAAATAGATTTTTATATCCACGATCAATCACTTGTTGAATGGCATTCCATCCGATAGAACTATTTTCTGGAATAAGCAGTGCATCGTTATATTCCGTAGCAATTGACACCAGCATGTTACCAAACTGCTTGGTTTCTACCTTTCCCTTGTATTCTGCTACCTGCGTGGATGTTTCCACATCAATCACATGGAATGCTGAATAATCTTCCCCATCCCCTCTAGCAACGTCAGCGGACACTATATAGGATTTTCCAGGTCGTGGATATTCCCATATCCATGTATTTCCATCAAATCCACCTTTAGTAATCGGTTCTTGAACAAAGGTAGTTTTATAAAACTCGATAATTTCAGGAGGAACTACTGTATTACCTGAGAAAATAAATGATGCGTCATGTTCTTGCGCCGCTTGCAGTTCTCCCATTAATTCTGTCTGACGGTCACGCCATGCTTGATCTCGTTCTGGGTGCACTCGCCAATCTAACAAAATAGGATTAAAATTGTTGGATTTTGTTTCTGCTTGCTGCCACATTTTGTGAAAGAAATTACCAACACCGTTCGGGGTAGAGAGTAATACAGCCTGACCACCAGTTGACAAAGTACTGGATGCGGCCGTCCAGATAATATCAGCATCATCGATAAATGCTGCTTCGTCGAGAATTAAAAGAGACAAGGCTTCGGAACGACCGGCGTCTTTGCTACTTGCGACGGCTTTAATTTGAGATCCATTTGTAAATTGTAAGGATAATTTGTTATCTGTTACAATTTCACCTCGGAGCCAAACTGGAAGATTCTGATGCATAAATCGAACCTTGGTCACCAGATTCTTGGCGGTTTCTTGTTTGGTAGCAATAACTAATATATTTTTATCGTTATGAAACAACAACATCCATAGTGCATATCCGGCGACCAATGTGGAAATTCCAATCTGGCGACCCTTAAGTACAATATTATAATCGTTATTCCTAAAATCAATTAGTGCATTTTTTTGATAATGATATAAATCAAACAACACTCGTCCACGAACAGGATGTTGAATGTATGAATATTTTGTCAAGAAATACGACGGATCTAGTGCGCATTTCTTATATTCTTCTTTGATACGATCTCGTAATTGTTGCGTTGAGGTATTCATATATTTACCTTACGACCGCCACTCCAACTACTATTCCGGCCAACACGCCCACCGCCAACGATGTCTTTCGACTCGGTAATGGTATTCCTAAAAATTTATTTGGATTTTTGGGTGGTGGGGGGAGTTGTTTTAACATAGCCTGTAAGCTGTCTCCTCGTTGCGTGGCAAATAACAACCCAGTATTAATTAATTGTAATTGTTCATCTTTATTACCAATTATCTGTTTTTGATCAGTGACAATTTCTTCTGTGGTTGTTAGTTGTATTTTTAAATTACCAATGATGGTATCTTGTGTAGCAATCACTACCTGTGGAGTGCCATCGGTTTTGGCGTTTATCAAATTTTGTTCTAACGATATTAGTTGTGTTTTACTTTTTTCTTTTTGTTTTTCCTTAGAAGAAACCGATACATTTAATTGTTGAATAATAACATCTTTCTTTCTTGCACTGTCCGCTAGTTCAAGAATTTGATGTTGTAATGAATCTGCATACCGTGTGGTGGTTTGTGCGTTTTCTTTAAATTGTTTGTATTCGGTAATGTATTGATCCATTTTATCCGTACCTTTACAATTTCCCATAGTAAATGCAAGGAACGCCAACACACCCATAATAACAAGTTGTGCGGTTTGTGGTAATCCTTTAAATGCTTGGGTAGTTTTGGTTACCCGGTTAGGTAATTTCATCATATTCTCCGGCGTTTACCTTAGATAAATGTTCTTTAAACTCATCAATTTCTTTCAGTAAATCTTTTTTAACAGTATCCAAATCAATATTCCACTTTTCCATCATTAAGATTTTTTCATTATCCGCATGAATAAATTCTGGATGTGTTACATTATCGTAGTAATCTTGTAATTCTTGAATTTTATCTGTAAGCCAGTCGATGTGACTACGCTTTCCACGGGCCACCATTTCTTGGTGCCAACGACCAGAAATTTTTAATTCCATTTCTTCTTTTAACATACACTCATGACAATATCCGGTCTTTCGATATGCACGAAGATTATGTCCGTTCAACGGGGTATCACATTTTGGACACCACCACGGTGTTTTAGCACCATCTAATTTTGTGACGGATTGTACCAATCCGTCTTTTTTAGTCCATGTTCTTCCGTGTGGATCATTCCACACATCACCTTCGTTTCGTTCTACCGGGGCAGGTTTGTATCCAAATGTAAGTTTGGAATCTTCCTTACGCATAATCTCACCAATCTTTCGTCGTGTATTGTTTAATGCTTTTTCATTGTGTGACATATAACCCTCGTTTATGTTTTTGCAAATAACATCGCTCGTTGTTTACTACCAAAATATCGTACTTGATTCTTTTTATTTTTACCACCAAAATTACCACCTTCGGTTTCCCAGGTTTCTCCGGGTTTGTAAAATGATGGATCTTTTGGTTTTGGTGTTTGTTTTTTTGTTCTTGCAACTTTTGGTTTTTCTGGTGATACGGGTTGTTTTGTTTTTACCATTGTCGGTTTTGCTGCGTTATCACCACCATATTGTTGTGTTAATTTTAATGCTTCTTCGGCGTCGGTGGTAACATTAACAATCTTTTTAAAGATATTTTGGTCAAATTTACCATATATCATCGTAAAAATTTCTTGTTTTGCTCTGTCCGTAATATTAGGATCTCCCATAATTGCACGGACTTGTGTACCGCTGATATTTTTACCCTTGAGTTGTAATTGCATTTCCGGAGCAATAATAAAATATCCTTTATCCGCATATCCCGTTCTTTCTTTTTCAGGAACATCTTCGTAATTTTGAAAATACTTACCACCAGTTAATCGTTCGGAGTCTTTTTGACTGACTGCGGTAACATATACTGTATCGGGTGGTAATTTTTCTAATATTTCTTTTGGTGCATATGGGTTTTTTACTTGTACTATTTTATCTTCTGGGATATCGAACATTTGTGTCATAATATCCTTTTTATCATTAAATCCAAATGGAGATTTTGTTGGGTCAGTTTTGTCTGATGATGCGATATACACACTATCCTCACCAAATTTTTTCACCAATGCTCTATAAATACTATAGTGACCGGCGTGGAATGGTTGAAATCGACCGGTAAAAATTGCTACGGTTTGTTTTTCACCAGTTGGTGTGGGTTGCGTTTGTTTGGTCGTTGTTTTTTCTTTTGATGGTTCTTCTGGTTCATCAACGATTTTTGCTTTACCACGATCAAATTTCATCATACCCAATATTTGATTCACGGGAGCAAAGGTACCTGTAAATTTATATGGTTTACCATTATACATAAATACAATCCCTTCACTTGGGACCACATTTTTTATACCCAAATCATCTAATCTTTCTATTTGTTGTTGCAGTGCCGCTAATTGATTTCTATCACCGGTATCACGGATAGATTTTATAGCGTTTAACAATTCTTGTTTTAAACTTTCTCCCGCTTCTGGATTATTTGCCGATAACAGGTTGGTTACTCGTTGTAATGTATCCACACCAACTCGTAAGAATACTTGTTCTAATGGGCGAACACATTGTTTTTGCATATTGACAAGTTGTTCTGCTTCAAATTCACGGAACCACTTTTTAGTTTCCGAATCTTCAAAATCTTTAACGCCAATTGCTTTTTTATCCCCAGTTGCCCATCGGTTAATCAATCCATCAAATTGTTCTTCTGATAATTCCAATCCTTGAGTTTCTACTTGTCTTGCAATTTCTCGTTCCCACCATGTTTTCTTATAATCTTCTAATGTACTCTTATCATCAAGATCAAATTCGTTTTGTAAACGACCAATTTCTGATCCATATTTTTTTAATTTTTCTAAATTTCGAGCGGTATCAGCGTCATTAAACGAAATAGATTGTGGTCCTGATAATCCAAATGTTTGTTGTTGCTGAGCACTCACCCGACGAAGTTGTGTGTCTAGTACTTTACCATCGTCAATACTTCGTCCAACTTCATTACCATCTTTATCGTATTCAATCGTTCCATGAAATACTATAACAGGTTTGTCGTATGGAATAACATTTTTTGTATCTGGAAATATAACTTCTACATTCATGAACTTACGACCGTTACCAAACAATTGTTCTTGTTCTTGTTCTGGTAGAGCGTTTACTGCCTTTTGTAAATCTTGAGCCGCACCGCCAAAGGATTTTTCAATTGCTCCACGACCAGCAAACATTTGACGAATGCCTGCTACATCTAATGCATTTTGACCAAAGTTTTTAATTTGTCCTTTATTACGAGCAAAGACAACTTGCCCATTTTTAACACTAAAGGTTAAATTTTGGCCGTCAAGTTTTTCGGTGACAGGTGCTTCCGCATCCAATCCTCCCACCAATCCTCGTTTTATCATTTCCTTAACATCGGTAAATGTTAATTCGTCATCTTCATATGGATGTGCCAAGTGTCCAGCAGCACCACCTTCTGCTATTAATTGCCACGGTCCATTTGGAGCAAGTCCGTCATACAATTCCGATAAATACACATATTCTATATTTTCATTCTTCTTATCTCGCCCATGGTCTTTTCTTGCTAATTGCCACTTACCACCCGTTGTACCATTTGGATGATGGACATCGTGGTTTTTCATTTTTGATTTACCATGTCGTTTAACTGCTTTTTTACGATCACGATTACGAGTTACTCTATCGTCTTGTGTTTTTTTAAGATAACTTCGTACTTTTTCTGGGTGTCGCTTATTATATCGACGCATTCGTTCTGTGCTTGACAGTGCTTCGGTATTGATGAATTCATCGTCTTGTTCAGGACCAATTGAGTATGGATAAACCATTCCTACTTCATCTTTTTTTACACTGTTAATATAAGCACGGTATACCGCAGCTGCCGACACCTTACCAGCCGCTCGTGCCCGTTGTTCCATAGCTATAGCTGCCTGAATCTTGTGTGCGTGAGTACGACCACTACGGCGTATCTTGGATACACTTACCGTGGCATCGTCTACCGTTGCAAATTTTAACCCGTGTATAGTACCTTTGGGATTTTCATCTGTGTACAGATCACTATGTTTTTTACTGTTGGCTTGTTGTCCTGGTTTTCTTGCCACTCTGTTCTCTTCTTCTACTCCCTCATCACCACCGGCGTCACCACCACCGGCGTCACCGCCACCGGCGTCACCGCCAGCATCACCACTATCTGTTGGTGGTGTTGGTGGTTCTTCTTTTGGTTGTTCACCAGTTTTCATTATATGTGGATACAAAGGATAGAAAAATCCATAGCGTTTAATTTTTTGTTTAGCTTTTTTACGCTTTTTGTTTGCTTCTTCCAAAGTATCGGCAGTAGTGATAGATAATTCTTCCACAAGATCAGGTGCGAGTTTTTCGACCAAAAAATTGTGTTGCTCAATATAATTATTTAATACTACTACTTGTTCAAAAAGTTTATCTAAATTCATCGTCTTGAACCCGAGAAGAAGGTTGGTATTGATTGGATATTTAAATCCAACGCGTTATTATTGATATCAAACAAGTCAGTTTTAAATACTAAACTTGCAGTTGTTTGTGTCGTGTTAGGTACTGTGATTGTGACTTCACCAGGACTAAATGCATATTCTTCAGCAACCTTTAATGAAATGTTTGCAATTTGCCAAAATCCATTGTTAATAACAAATCGCAATCCCGCATTACCAATTCGTGGAACCGTGAAGTTAAATGTTTTGTTTGGAAAGTATGCTACTTTTTCTTTTGTACTAACAGATGCTATTTTTTGTCCGAATATATTGTCACCCACTATAGCAGATCCAGTTAAATACACATCCATTACATATTGACTTGAAGTAAATGCATATGACGCAGAAGTTGTATATACATAACTATCGAACTTCAATGTATATTCCGATGTTGGGAACAGATCAATTTCTTTACGAGTACCAATGAAATAACTACTAGTAGTTGTTACGGCGTATCCAGCATCTAACATATAATTGTTATCACGACTCAAACTGATGTGCGTTGCTGCATTTATAGTATCGTCACCATACGAAGTATCTGGTATTCCCGACCCCGTAACATTATGTGCATACCAACTCGCAGTTAATATTGATAATGTATTGAATACTCCGATTGGTTGTTCTCTATCATCTTGATCCGTTGAACTTGTTATTAATAATTCACCTACTCGTGTCGGAGTATCTGCAACGAAAGCAAAATCTGTTTGAGAACCGGCTTGTCTATTGGAAGTTTTAATTCTAAAAATTTCACCACTGATCGTATCTAAATTGATAATACGCAGTTTTGCGAACGATAATATACTACCCGTTGTTAAAGTAGAACTTTCACTTACATAATAATATTCTATAGAACCAGTAAGGGATTTTGCTGTTCTAACATATGTCGTTGCGGACGCCGTATATAAATTTTCACCAATTTCATACTGCCCATTTTTAATTGGTGTAATATTTAATACACTATTATCTACAGAACTTGTAATAGTTGTGTCGGTAAATGACTTTGATGCGTTTAATAATGAAAGTGGTAAATTTAGTGATGCTGTGTGAATTTGTGTAATTTCTATAGATTCTGTTGTTGCTGGTATTGTACCTCTGTATGTTCTTTGCTGTAGGGTAAAACTGCCAGTTATTTTTGGTGTCAAATGTGACGAGTTAAATTGAATTGATTCACCATCATTTACAACGACAATATATCCTTTCTGTTTATTTAAAACAGATTTTGGTTTCAAAGTTATATTTGATATTGCAGTATTAATTACTGATTGGCTTAATAACGAACCAGTTAGTAACAATTCATCTACTATTATTTCAGGTTGTTTTTTAATTCTAATTGGTGTTATATTTTTTGTTTTCGGTTCTATAATAATTTTTTTCTGCCATCGTACATTTGGTGATTGTGTTACCTCGTTTGGTAATACTGTGTTGGTTTTTGCGTTTATTCTTGCGGTTCCTACGATGGTTAATAGCGCAGAACCACGGGGTGTATTTTCATACACTTCAACAACCACCAATCTCGCACCACCTTCTACAAATCCTCTAATTGCCTCAACATACAAACTATTACCGTTAGAGTCTATAATTTCTATCAAAACCTCTGTGTTTGGTTTTAGTAGAGAAGTTCCAGATATTAAAAAAGCATTACGACCACCCGTAAACACACCAGATAATTGTTTTATATTAAAATATAAAGACTCAGGTCCAGTGTCGGTTATCAATACTGGTAATTGTGCTAGATTTTGTTTTGATAATATTTTTTTAATTCGTGGCATAAGTTCTCTTCGTGTTAACTACTCAATATAAATAGTTATCACGATTGAATATAACTCCATCCGTCCTCTCGTTTGATTTCAATTAAATGATCTACCATATCTCGTACTGCATCTAAGTGACTAATAACGATTAGGAAATCAAATTGAGCTTTGAGGATACCGAATAGGGTGTGCATCGAACCCAGGTTCTCCGCGTCCAGTGTTCCCAATCCTTCGTCTACTATCATAAAATTAGATTTTGGTAAATTACTAGCGTTCATCAAGGCTACACGAATTGCCAAACTACTGATAAACCGTTCCATTCCCGAACTGTTTTCTAATGGCCAAATACGATCATAATCATAGTTTAATTTACCCACAATATTTTTCCCATCCACTTCCAACGAAATTGTGAAATCTACGATCTGTGTTAATATATTGTTTATTTCTGCCTCAATATTTGGAATTGCTTTACTCATTAGTTCGTATGGGATACCATCACGACCAACTGCTTCCATATAGTATTTATACGCTTCGTAGGTATTCTCCAACTGTTCCGCTTCTTTAATCTGATTCATAATATCGGTCTTACTGGCCTCCAGAACACGGATTTCCCCGTGAAGGTCACGAAGCACCTTTTCCAGATGATTAATTTGCTTCTTGCTACTCTCAATATCATGTTCCACATATTCAATATTCGTGTCAATATCAAGATTATGTTTGATGTTTTCTTCATTTGCCCGATGAAGTTCAATATCTTTGTTAATCTGTTCCACTTGTCGATCATACTTTTCAATCACGGTAATTAACTTTTGAATAGTTAATTCTTCCGATTGTGATTTGCGTTGTAATAATTGAATTTCCGTTTGCAATTCAATATATCGTTCATACTGTTCTACTCGTTCTTTCAACGGTTGTTTCTGAAATTCAATGTCTGCAATGGCGTCTTCTTGCTTCTTCTGTATGTCGTACAATTCTGATAGCTCAAGTTTTACTTGTTTCAAATCATCAATTACTGATTGGTTATTAGTAACACAGACATCACAATTTGGATTATATTTATAACTTTCTAATTTTTCCTTAAACTTTTCCTTTTCTGCTATCTTGGATATCGTTAGTTTACACGCACCATTTCCCTTTTTAACTAGTTCAGATAAACGATTATATTCGTCAGTATCTCGTTTTAATTCGTCACCAACAAATAATTGTAGATTTTTTGTTTTGTCGTGAATTATTTCCTGTAGATTGGTTAGTCGTACCTCCGCTTCCTCTTTATCTTTTTCGTTGATTGTATACTGCCCAGTTGCGTTTTTTAAATCAGATTGTAACTTGGTAATATCCAATTCAATATTTGGTACTAGTTTCTTTTGATCCTGCCAATTCTTTAATCTAGCATATAATACTTCTCGTTCGTCCTTAACCTTCGTAGAACTAGTTTCTACTCGTGTATGTTCATCACGAGAAATATCCAATTTGTTTTGTGTATCTGATAGTGTCTGAGTAAAATCTATCTTTTTGAACTTCTTCAATGCTCCAGAAATTTCTTTTATCTCATCATTTGCGGTGTCTGCTAACTTATCAAAAATACTCAATCCCATAAACTGAATAAGTAAATCCTTTCGTTCACTATGTGACTTGTCAATAAACAACGCATTACTAGTTTGCCCACTTAGTGCTGTCAATACGAAATCTTCATAACTACCCACATAATTACGAATGTTAACATTGGTATCACGACGATCTTCACCATTTAAGGATGTATGTGTGCCGTCGTTGTTTTCCTTCCAGAATGAAACATCAACTTTCACATCACCAGTTTTCTTACGGGTGCCGGTTCTACGAATATAAAAGATTTCATTGTTAATTTCAAACTTTAGTTGACAAGTAAATTCATCCTTACGATTATTCATAATATGATCACCACGGAATGCTCGTGGGGTCTTATCATATAAAGTAAAGATAAGCGCATCCATCGCAGAACTCTTTCCACTTGCGTTCTGTGCGAAGATACCGTAAATACCCCGCATTTTTCCAAAGTTAATAACATTATCTTCTCCGTAGGAGAACATATTAGAAAATTTCAATTGAAGCGGACGCCAATTTACATTACGGGAATGATCATCGTGATTAATACTAGAATTGAGAGTATTGTTTACTTCCAATATTTGTTTCATCAAGTTTGGACTGATGGTATTATCGTATGTTCGTTCTAACCAATCTTGAATAAGTGTATTTTGAATATTCACATTTTGAACATCCATAATTTCCAATCCACTCTTCAATTTTTCTCGTTCGGCGTTATCGTGCTTGGATTTATTAATACTTAATTCAATAATATTATGTTGTTTTCTTAATACGGATACCAACTTCTTCACCCCAGTAGTATCCAATACTCCTGTGAAAATACGCATACGAACATTTTTTGGTACATCCGTCAATACAGGAACCTTACCATTTTTAACATCCACTGTGTAATATCCAAAATTATTTGGTACTTCTTTAAAGATATGCGTAAAATTTTGCATATCCCACAAACACCACCCATGATTATTTACGGTTTCCCCGTGATTTTGCTGGATAAGTGATGATGAATATACGATAATTGGTTTCCCCGTACCACGTTCTTGCAGAACTTGATACTTGTGAATATCCCCAAGCAATACCGCATCGAATCCATTAAATGTTGATACATCAACATGACGATTTGTAATGACATATCGAGCATCTGTTTGCGCTCCATGAACAGGTCCATGATATAATGCAACTTTCTTTTTCGATGTACAATCTTTGTACGAAGGCCACTTTTCCTTTTCATCCAAAATAGAAAATACGGCAAAATCTGTATCTCCTACCTGGTATACACCGGAGTGTTTGAGATAATGTAATCGATCATGATTAATACTTTTAATCAACGGAGTCAAACTATCCAATCTGTTCATGTTGGACAGGTTCAAATCATGATTACCAGCAATCACTATTGTTGGGGCAATGTCAGCTAAATTCTTTAAAAATTCAGTTGCTAACATGACCATTTCAGGACTCATATCTGTTTTTGCGTGAACAATATCACCTGCAACAACAATAACCGAGTCAGTCAAATCTTCTTGGCGTAACTGGTTATAGAGTGTTTCAAAACATTCCCGATATTCATCGTGTCGTTTAAATAATCGTATATGAATATCGGCGAGGTGTACAATTTTATTAAGTTTATTAATACCAGCAATATATGTCATGTATTTTGTAACCTATTTTGTATAAAGTCCTTAAAGGTAGTTTGCTGGGCATTATTAATAAACTCCCAAGTTTTTTGAAATCCCAGTTCTGCCGCATCTCCACCACTAACAGATACTTGCGACACATTAATTCCGTGTGCCTTCAATTTTTGTTCTAATTGTAATGCTTCTGTTCGCGCATCATCATCAAGAAGAATATATACATTCTTCACTTGATTTTCAAGTAGTTTCACTTCTAATTTTTTTGGTAAAAATTTCCCTAGCATTGGAATTGCATTACGACGAACTGATATAGCGTCGAATACTCCTTCTACTAATATAATTGCTTCATTCCAATTAATTTGTTCTTCAAATACCACCACATTCTTTGATACTGGTGGGTTTTTGTATTTCATGGTAGTATCGTGATATGACCGAGCAATAAAATAATTCAACTTACCAGTAATATCGTATGAAGGAACAATAATACGACCACCATAATGTCCAGTTTCACAGTATCCCATACGGTAACGGATAATATCATATCCCGAAATACCACGCTTTTTTAAATAATTAACTGCGTGTTTATATTCGTAAGTATTAACTGGTTTCCAGAGAGGTTTATACTCATACGGAAGTTGTAACGATACAACTTCGTCTGGATTTTCTCTATAGATTTTTATATCATCGTCGGATAAATATTTTTTTAATTCTTTAATTTGTGTTGGTGATACATCCAACTTTTTAAATAATCCAATAAGATTATTTCCGCGTGCTCCGCATATCCAACACTTCCATTTATTTTTGATAATATTAACTGCGAATTTCTTATGATGATGATGACAAAAAGGACAATGGAAGTAGTGTTCTCCCTTGCCCATTTCTTTGTAATCACCGAGTATTTGCGATAATAGAGAGATTAGATTCATAGTAATACTAAATCTAACCTCTCTACTTCGATATGTCAAGTGTCTTTTTGTTTAGTTAGTTCAAAGAAATGGTCTACTTCTATAATAGCATATGTTTTACTATTATTTCTTTTAAAGAAAACTACGGGATGCGTATTTTCTTTGGTATTGGTTTCTGCTTGTTGTAAAGCTGACCAAATATTAACCTTTTCTTGATTTTTACATTCTGGTGAGTACGGAAACATTTTCCGAGCAGCGGGCGATAATTTTATGTCAGCTCCCGAATCCCCCATCAATGTCGATACGACATCATCAGGTTCTAATGTCGGAAAATGTTCTAGTATAAGATCACGAATTGCATTCTGCAGGCGTTTTCCTTTATTTTTTGCTGACCTAGTTTTCATATAACCTCTTTATTTTATATTATGCCGGATTGTATACCAGTTTAATTCCAGATGTTGCTTCATTTATAGTTTTAAACTGAGTCTCTGCTTTAGTAGCTAAATATTTCTGAATGAGTTTTGATCCGTACTGTGCTAATTTTGGATCTACAGAGCGTTTCTCATAAGTGGACAGTGCATCTGCTGTATATTTTGTATAATCCGCTTCGGCTGCCTTCGAAATACCGTCCACCGCCAATGAATTTTTTGCTTCATTTACAGTAAATTCTTGTTGAAATTTATTTGCGGTATCTACAAAATTTGTAGCATTTTTTTGTTTGTTAACTTCGTCTACATCTGATTGTAAACGAACACTAAAATTTTGCGTACCACCAGGAATTGAATTCAATCGGTCGTACTTTGTTTTACTTTCAAATAATTCTACTAATTTGGACATATTATTCTCCACATTATGTGTCAAACTTCACAATAAAAGTTTGTGGAACATTTAGTGTTCTCGGGATGGGTTGTGCTAATTTCGCTACTGCAACCAATTCATAACCATTATACAAACCAATCGTTGTAATATACGGTGTTACTGAACCAGATTCGAATAAATTATATAACGATTCACCAGACGATGCTGTTGCCGATGCCGATGGATTGTAATTTAATTCATAATCTGTGTATGTAACCGTTGTTGCTCCACTGACATATGATCCTGTAATGGAGTTAAAAAACTTCAAACTTGGATTATAATAACTTCTGTTAAATTCATTTGGCTGTATATTACAAACAACTTTATTTTCATAAATTGTGGTTGATGACGAAAATGCCACTACAAGGGGAATGTACTCTTTTATTTGCAATCCACCGATTGATATGGATTGTGTTGTTGCGGAGACATTCGATTTTATTACGGCAATACCATGTTTATAAAAAATATTTCCAACTACATTTGACACATTATTTACATATAATCTACCATACCCGTCATCTAGTATTTTAGTAGATGATCCAGAAGTTTGCATACTAAATGTTGATTCCTTTACACCGTCACCAATTGCTTCGTTAGCTAAATTAAATACAAATAAGGAACCAGACGGAGTAAATTTTGTAATCGCAACTGATTCAGTACCATATCCAACAAATGACTTTGATGAATAAAAACTTGTATTTAAAAATGTAAATAACTGATATGCATATACACCCGATTCATTTATATATCCCACATCAAAATCGTTTTGTTGAAAACTTATCCAGTTTTCCGGTGGTTGATGTGCGATATCAATAGATACCTGGAGCGGATTATTCGCCGCTCCAGATACTATTGTATAACTTTGTGATGCATATGCGATAAATGGTTCTTTCGAATATCCATCACGGTCGAGAGGTTTGAGAACTCTCATAGAACCTCCCGTATATTATTTATAACTAACACTTACAAATTACTCGTTATTAAAAATCCAATCTTACTCTGACGAGAGCTTCCTTGTCAAATGTCTTTTCCAACGGACGACTCATTTTTGCTACTGCCAGTAATTCCTTCGAATTATTATACAATCCAACAGTTGTTGCGTATATATGTGGATCTTGTACGAAATCTTCATTCAAGATTTGTCCGTTTGTATTATTATAAAATGTCGGATTATTTGAGTAATTAAAATCTTTATTTCTTAAGCGAACGAAATAATGTGTCGATGAAATAGTTTCTGCAGAACGAGCTTGAAAATCTTTACCCAATACAAGTGATCGAACTAATCCATCATGATTATATTGTGGTCGTGGAGTTCCTGTAAGAGTTCCGGCGATTGATCCTGTATATGGAGCGAAAGGTTTTCCAGCACTTCCTGCCGCCGTGGAATAAAAATAATCTTCCGTGTTACCATTACCGGTACCTGTTGAAGAACCCGTTACCGACGCGGACAAGAATCCAATCGTTGGAATTATAGCATCTGGATTTAATACAATGATACCCAAATCCGGATAAACCAATCCAAATCCCTTACCTTGTACGGATTCCGATGTTACGACAGTACTCCCACTTATACCAGTGAGTGATCCAGAAACTACATTAAATACTCGTCCTGATTTTGCAGTTGCGGACTTTGCACTTAGTGTTTGACCACTATCGTCAATAAAAGTAAATGCACCGTTTGAACCTGACAAGGTTATTAACCAATTACCAGGATCTAACTGTTCTCGTAATCTACTTCTAGCAATATTGATAACATAGATATGAGGTGTACTATAATTACCGAATGTGAACAAATCATCGGACGGATCTAATAAAATATTCTTATACTGTAAATAGGTTGCTTTGGTTGATAAATTAGCCAAATCATCTTGAGCTAATGTCGGCGTACCATCACCGTTTGAATGACCATATGCTACGGCAAATTGAACTTCCGCCGTACTATCGGTAGATGGGCTTTTGTCGTAGATATCAAAATAATACTCACCACTTGAAGAAATTTGTGTACTTGAGGAAAAAAATGAAGTTAAACTTCCCGTGTCTCCTGACCACAAACCCGTAGTTACAGTGGTTTGATTTGCCACTACGATATCTTCATCAATGTTAAAGGGAACAAATGTACGAATTGGCATATATCAAACCTCTGTTATACTGTTGGTTTGGCCTTAACCGTAACAGTTACGGTCTTGGTTGCGCCTGTTAAATTATTGATAATTGTAAGTTGCGTTACACGATCAACTGTTAATTCTTTTGCTGTTAAATTAAATGTAAATCCTTGTACCACGACAGCATTTGCCGAAACAGCTTGATTCGCGGTAAAGAATGGTGTAGTTGTACCCGTTGGTAATGGTGCACCAGTAGATATGGTGGAAATGGTTCCATCATACAAGATTGCGGTATATCCAGCTGTTGCGAGTTCTGCGGTGGTTGTTGGATTCACCGTTACAGAGTCATTATAATTTAATGTGTATCCCGTAACACCCAACGAAATTGTTGGAATTTCTTTTGTACCACGATCCAACGATACTAACTTGTATCTCATAGATTGTGTTTCATCTGGTGATGCTTCCAGTACGGGCATATTTTCGATAATTGACCCGTAATACGAAGAACCGAGTGGATGTGAAGTAGTATATAATGTATAATCTACCTCATCATCGGCCACAGCGAACTGTGTGATGTTGAATTGACTTTGACCTTTCGATAGTAATTCTCTACCTTTCTTGGTCAATATCGCATCAACAGTGATAGTTGAGTTGTTTAGATATCCCATTGTTTTTGCCCCTTTAACTTAAGTTGTCGAATATAAATATGTTACAAATACTTTTTACTACACATTTAGGTTGGTTCCACCCAAGTTTTCTTCGTCTAACAAGATATTTGGGGAAACCGTGATTGATGTTCCAGCGGTTGAGGTGACTTCTACAGGTGAACGACCGTCTGTGGTAGTATCCTGTGTTTGCAGACACCCTATGTAATTTCTTCGTTTTGTCGATATCAGGTTATCTCTAAAGAACTTATAATGTCTTTGTAGATATCCCTTTGGAATAATTGATTCCGTTTCTATAGCGTAATACCCGAAGTCAATATTTAAATCATTGATAAAATTTCCACCCACTTCATCTATGGTATAATAAATCAAAGCGTTTGGAGAAGCATCGGAATTTACCAATCGAACTTCGGGGAAAAGCCCATAATTAATATTTTGTATGTCACTTGTCACAGTAAAATCAAATAATACTCCGTGATCCCCAGTAGGTTCAATTCCAACAGGTCTGTCAAAATCAGCACTTCGGTTGGCGTTGGTACTATATAATCTAATTCGTATATCTGCTTGACTTGCTCGTATAGAAAATAACGCTGCTATAATCTGTAGTCGGACGGTACCTACCAAGCGAGTGTTTGCTGATATTGCTTGAATTCGCAATCTTGTATTGTATCGTTTTGGTTCATTAATTGGTCTACTGATATCCACGATAGTTAAAGGTAAAATTCGTAGATCTTCTATGCTTGGTGTACTGTATGTGTCGAATATTACTCGGTATGGAGTTTGTACTGCCCGACCAACATAAAAAATAGGTACCCAATTATTTTTATCTAGCGTCGGATAATTGTATGAATCAGTAGGTGCGTTGGGTGATACGAATCTATACAATTTATTGTTACCGTATTTTGCGTCACCCGTTGCTCCCAGCTGAGTCACTACATCATTTTTACTATATGTAGTACCGAACGACCATGTAGCTTGAGATCCTGTTAGAAAATTATATTGTTTATTTCCAACTATTTGTTTTTGAGTTCGTTCAAGATAATAAATACCATTGGTTTTATTAAAATAATTTATAACACCATAATCTCTAAAATCAGCTCTGGGTGGTATTTCCTCGAATATTGATGCTTGTATTATATTTTTATTTTGTGTTGATAATATCTCACCGATATCAATTGTATCTTCGTATGTTAAATACGATGACACTACTTGTGATTTGTTTATCGTATCTATAGCATCACCAGAATATATCGCGTAATCACCCAGAACCTTAGCATTTACCATCTGTACTTTCGCACCGTCAAGTAATCCGTTCAACAAATCATCTACGAGTATTGAATTGTTGACCGATGATATCGTTGTTTCAAATGTGTTATAATCACTGTTCGATAAATTACTTGGTAGTTGTTCAATCGATCCGTTGAGTTGTAATGTGTCTGCGGAAAGAATAGTTATTTTTGCATTGTCGTATAGTGCCAAGATATCAGTATATGCTGCATTTACAGTTTGTTGCGATTTTATATTGATGTCTGTTTCGGTGGACACCGTGATGTCCATATCGCGGTGTCTTGTTCGTGATGTACTTACTGCCGCTGTGTTTCGTTTGGTATTTGCTCCACTAAACTTAGTAGGTTTAATAGATAACACTTTTTTCCGTTCTAATAAATTAGGTTCTATTATAATACCAGTAGCTAATGTTGTCTTTGCTGGTACTAATGTTTTTGCTTGTTCAAATAATACTGGAGAAATTTTATCAAAGAATCTGACGAACTGTGGAATGTTAACTGCTACACTATAATACTGATTATAATACGACTTAAATGCTTCTAGATTTGGATATGCATTTTTAAATTGATTTCCTGGATATCCTATTGCATCCGCAATATTGAAATTTCCCAAAGAACGAACAATTATATTATTTGTTGCATCGGTTGGTGATACAAAGAACCCAACAAATTTCTTAGATTGTGGTTGTTGTTTTCGTTCTTCAATTGAAACAATACTTTTTGTTCTACTCAATAATGGTTCACCCAACGGAGTTGTTTCTTTAAATATCGCCGGCGGTTGAATAATAATTTTATTGCTTCCGTATGCAGATGCACCACCATTCGTCGTATATTGATATACACGACGAGTAATACGCGACATTTGATATGGGAATGCTGGTTGATTAGTAAACCCGTATGCTAGTATATTACTTAAATTTGGTAGTAACGGTTTGGTGGGATCTGATACGCCATCTTTGTTTTTATACGGGGTATCATTACTTGTACTACCAGACGATAAATTTTGTGGTTTGTGAAATGATAAACGAACATATAAATTTTCTGCAGCCGACCAGTATGCGTTTCCAGCAAAACTTCCCGGATTTAATGCTTGATCTAAGAAATTATCATTTTCTATTTCTTCACCCCAAATACGAACTTCGTCAACCGTTCCATCAAAATTATTCAATGATAATGAACCAGATCCACCGAGATACATGTTCGAAGTTAATGGTAATGCATTTCGTAAATATGATGCGGTGGTGTGCATGCTCGATGTATATAATATTTCCTCACCATCTGATTTAGCAACTTGGAGATTAACACTTGATGTATTGTATCGTAACATTACATCAAAATAATCACCACTAAAGAAATTACTATAACTACTAGTTAATAGTACTTCCCCTATATTATTTGTGACTTCAATTTTACCTAACGATGACGCACCAGATGGATGCGTGTTTAATCGCATATGCCATAAATTATCACCGGTAGTTAGAGTTGTTACTTGCTTGTTTGTTGACGCAAATCTAAATTGTACGGTGTGTATATCACGGAACGACGATGATAGTGGAAGTTGTAAGTAGGATCCAGAATTAAAGTTTAGTGCATTTGTAACTTCATCAAATATTTCAAAACTTCCTGTAGTGGGTGTGTCAGATTCTCGTATGGTTACTATTTGTTCGTTTAGTCCAAAGATATTTAATAGTGCTTGTAATGATGTTCGAGAACCTTTGATACGATTTAAATATAACGAGTTATGTAAGAATCGTTTAAATAATTCAGTAGTTAGTTCTCTACGCTTAGTCAACGAGGTAGAATCTGTTATGTAATTATATAAACTGTCCATTGCATGTGGATTAATTAAATTTAAACCAAATGCTTTTGATACTTCCCACACCAAATCTTGTGACAATCCATCTGTTGCACTAACATTTCTATCGTAAATTTTTGTAAAATTCTCAATATACAATCGTATATTATCAAAGAAATGTCCAATTAATTTTGTAAATGTTATAAATTCTGCTGATTGTGTGTCCGATTGCAAGTATGATGGAATACTATTTATCATTGTTTGATGATTAAATTCATCGTATCGGTTTGCGATAACACTTTGTGTAGCATACCAATTAATTGCTTCGGTTTCTGTTGGCAGATATAATGTTCCATTGTCTCGTTTAGGCCAAGTACCGTCTATATTATACTCGGTATTATTGTCTGTCCAATATACACTCGCACTATATGCACTTCCCGATCCATAGAACAAATATCGTTCATATCCATCAAACCCACGAATAATTTCTTCCATTTCCAATGCTGCTTTCTTAGATCCTTCTCGCAGATACAAAGATGAGGATGGTAACTCTGGTGGAGAAAATATAGTAACCGTGGATCCGGTAGATATCAACAGAGATCCACTAGGTGGAACTAGTGTAGTTGGGCTTGGATATGATGCCGATGGACTGCTTATTGTTACTGGTGTTGTAATTAAGAATGCGTTTGTTCCAAATATAGAATCTTCGGCAAACCCCCCGAGATATCTAGAATTTTGTTCTAGTGCATACAATCGTAGTAGTTGTTGTCTAAAACCAGCCAATCGTGCTTCTGCTGAACTGAATTTTACGAAATTATTATAATTCGTATAATCTAT
>Ga0181357_1000049_pt1 | contig 32651 bp, 36 predicted proteins | sample Fa13VDMM110DN_FD_130094 | JGI IMG/M metagenome (GOLD analysis project Ga0181357, IMG submission 130094) | Freshwater viral communities from Lake Michigan, USA - Fa13.VD.MM110.D.N | ecosystem: Environmental > Aquatic > Freshwater > Lake | place: USA: Michigan | collected 2013-09-24 | reverse complement strand
TTGATCTTCAATACCTTCGCCAGTTCAGCGGCTTGGGCTTTCGCTACCTTGCTATCAGGATTTTTGGCTAGTGTTTGATAGCAAGCCTCAATCTGTGAGCGTAGTACAGTTGCGGTTGCGTCAGCGTACTTGGTGATTAACTTATCTTCTTTCGCTTTACGCTCGGCGGCTTTTTTGATAGCGCCTTCACTTGTGGCTTTTGGTACTACGACACCGAATCTTTCTACCAGTCTATCTTTGAACCGCTTAAACGCTTGGTCGGATGCATCGCCTTTGGCTTGTGGCTTGACCATAACATAACCGTTGATGAATTCGACCCGAGCGGCTTGCCATGTATCGTACGAAGGATCGGTTCCTACTACGCGAGCAAAAACGTCCATTGCTTCTACCGCATCGATCTCACTACGGGCGAACATTTCGCCAGATTTAATTGCACTCATGTTTTTCTCCTGTTAAGACATAACGACCCCATGTCATTACGTCAAGGAGAAGTATCTCATTTTCCTACGATGATATCCAATTGATTGTAACTATAGGTTTTGATACTGCAATAGTAAGAGTAACTTTGCTTTTGAGGAGGGGAACGGTCATTCCAACGCCTTAGCCTTTTATGAAGTTTTGTCTCGTTTAGATTTTTTGAATAGGGAGACGCGACATTATGACGGTGTGTCAGTCTGTCTAAACTAAACTGCACGTGGTGCAGTTTACCCCCAATATTTAAATCTGTCAAGCATTTCTTCGCCCTATTGTTCGAAAAAACCAAAAAAATAGAACAATACAACAAAATTTTCGAACATTATAAAAACGCTGTAACCCATTGATTACATTGAACTTTGTTCGAAAAAACCGTTATGTATATGGCAATTGTTCTATATTGTTCTAATGTTCCGGTGTTTTTTGCAATGCGCGACTTTTTCATTTCGATCGCGCCACACGGCAAGTGCATCTCTTTTTAGCAAACAAAATTTTAGCTTGGCATGCATATTCTATTATTCATAGAACATTAGGTACGTTTCGTACAATCCGCATAAACATTGGGTTCTATTGTTCGATTATTTCTTTTTGACAAGGAACATTAGGTACATTTAAGAACAATAGCAATACAACAACATAGCAAACAGCTAATGTTCGAAAAACACGAAATTACAGAACATTACAAAAAAATTAGAGAACAATAGCAATACAACAACACCACACATCAGGCTCAGGTAGCTCACAAAAACCCACCTTGCTACCACAAAAGCAAAGAAGCTAAGTACCAGCAACACAACCAAATCAATACAAGACAGCGTACCAAAACATAAGACACTAACTTGACTTTGTATAGTTTGTATGTTATAATAGAGGGGTTAGTGGGACTTCGCCCCTAACGCAACCAACGACAATCTGACAAGGGGTCAATATGTCTAAACAACAGAAGAAGCTACGACCGAGCGTAGGCAGATGCCGAGTCTGCTTAGTTAATAGTGTAGGTAAGAAACGACTTGCATATGGTCATACCGTATGCGTCACATGCGCCAAGAAGTACAACATTGAGGAGACGCCGAATGAGTAATGAAGATGCAAGGTTCTTATGTGTTGTGTGTGGTGGCTTCATCGACCACGCAAGATACGCTATCGGTTACAAGCTATGCAAACCATGCGGGGAAGATGCAGCCAAGCAGGTAAAGCATACGATCGCACCGATAAACAAGAGTAACTATTACTACATCAGCAACATAGAGATGCTGAAACAACTCAACCCAAAGAGGACAACATGAACGGCAAGAACGAAAGATTGTGGGTAATGCTGACTACCGTCTCTATATGCGCGATGGTCGTATGGTGTGTTGATATAGATGGTCGGTACTTGCAGCAGGCTACATTGTTTGCAGCAGGGATGATCGCGGGTGCTTTGATAGCAAGCGAGGGAGATGAGTTATGACAAAGAAGTGTGGTGAGGTGGGGTGTAGCTTTTGTGATGACGACAACCTGACCGAATGTCAGAAAGTCGTTGATGGTTCTGACAGCTTTTTGCGGGACATTGCAATGTGTATCTGTGCAATGAGTTTGTTGATGGTGACTGGTGCTTGTATTGCTGTTTTGTTATTACGTTTTTCAACCGCCTTTTGGCAGCTATTTATTTTTTAAGGGGAACATCATGGGTACATGGAACGAAGAGTTGGCAGGAGTAGAGGCAGTAGATCAGATAGATGAAGTCATGGAGTTGGCAGACAACCTGCAATCATCGCTGTTTGCAACAAAGGACAGCCTTCTAGAAGCATACAGCTACACGTATGAAATCATTAACGCTTTGCCGCCAGAGCATAGAGCAGGAGTTATTACTGGTGTGCAGGTATTGATAAACACAATCGCTGAAGAAATCAAAAGAAAGGTGAGGGACTAATTATGTACTACGCAGATCAGCTACCATCTTTGTTAAATTACAACACAGCAAGGAATTGGTACGATACAAGGAAAGCATACAAGAAGGGCCGCAGCAAAGGCTTATATCCACTTGGTGGTAACCGCCGATACGACCGCAGCTTAATTTCGATTGGTGTAGAGCATGGTGGTGTAGAGAATGGGGGCAGGGAGTTTGTTATCTGCTCATATCATGGCACGAATGTAATTACATTCTATTCCGACAACTCTATTGTGATAAACAACGGAGGGTACGAAACCATATCAACCGAGGACTTTATTAACAGCATACTACGCAGTCGGTTTGCGGAAGGAGCCATGTCTAAAACTACGTACAACGAAAAGGAAGGGAGTGTAGCTGAGAGGAAACCAAAGTGGTCGGGGATCATTAGGCGAAAAGGCAAGATGTACTTTTCCGATGGGTACGGCAAAGACCACAGGTTCGAGAGAATCTTAAAGATAGCTGCCAACAACGAAGTAACTGGTGGTGTAGTAGAGAAGCGGCTAGAGCTAAACCAAGAACTTATGGGGAAACTCAGGAAGCACTACGCCGAATTCACTGAATACCTAACCTACTATGTACAGATGATAGGTGACAGGCATGCAGGGGGTATAGCGAGTCCGGTAAATAAACTTAGTGCCAATGTGAGCGACATACGTTGGGGCTTGGATAAAGAGCGGGCAAACAGGACTATGTTTTTCCACAGGCTGCATGAAGCTATGAAGATAGGGAAAGATGAAGGAGCAGATGAAGGGGCAGACAAAGATGCCAAGCTAAACGAGTTTCTTTCGTTAGCAGAGGAGGTGGTTATCAACGCGAGCATGAAGTATTACGACTACAAAATGGCGCAATACTTTTACAGGATAGACCCGCAGCGAGCGAGGGATCATTTCTATGAGGTCTGTCGGTATTACTACGCTAAGTTTTTATTTAGCTACAAGGAAGTAGAGATGGGCAAGGTTGTACTGAACGAGAACAAGAAGTACATGGACTACGCATCACAACATGCAACATTGGCATTGCCGTTTTAATAAACCGACGACAACCTGACATTTCGTCAGTCCGTCACAACAAGGAGAATAAAAATGGAAGTACGCATGAACGTTGAAGTATCGCTGCAAGAAGCTGAAGATTTGATCTTGGCAGTTGGCAATGAGAACGCAATACATCTGGTAGGTGAACCTGGGATTGGCAAGACTACCATGTTTGAAAAGATCGTAGCAAAGACTGGATATCGTGGTGTGTATATTGACACGCCGAATACAGAGCTGGGTGATATCGGTATCCCCATGCCTAACCATGAGACCAAGACAACATCTCTATATCCGAACGAGTTTTGGGGTTTCCATAAGTACGAACCAATGGTGGTATTCATCGACGAGTTTAGTAAGCCAAGCAGCCAAGCTGTACAGAACATGCTGCACCCACTACTTAACGAGCGACGCATTGGTGGTATGAAGCTACACCCTGACAGCATCGTGGTCACAGCAGGTAACAATATCTCTGACGGTGTAGGCGATATGTTGAAAGGACATTCGATCAGTCGTATTACGATCGTACCAATACGCAAACCTACTGCGGAAGAATACATAGACTACGGAACCTCTGCGGGTTATGCCCCTGAGTTGTTGGCTTTCGTACGTCAGTATCCACATGTCATGGCGTCATACAAAGACCCATCGCAGAAGGACAATATGTATATCTACAACCCAAAGACACCACAGGTGTCGTATTTTTGCCCGCGTACAGGCTTTCGTGCTAGCAACATATTGAAAAAGCGTAGCAGTATTTCACGCAATGCATTGGTAGCAGGGTTGGCAGGAACCATCGGTGAATCAGCAGCGCGTGACTTACTTGCGTTTGTTGAAGTGGCTGACGCCTTACCTAGTTGGGAAGAGATTATTAAAGACCCGAAAGGAACCCGAGTACCTACCAACGCAGCAGCACTTTGCATCATGGCTTACGGTGCGGTACAGAAGATTGATCGTAGCAACATCACCGCATGGTTTGAGTATCTGAAGCGTACACCGAAAGAGTTGCAGTCTGTGTTCTGTGTTACCACAAGCAAGAACGATGATAAGAAAAACATCTTGATGACAAGCTCGGCGTTTGTTAACTGGATGCGTGAGAACCAATATTTATTCTAGGAGAAATGGTATGACTAAGCGATCTAAAGATGGTAAGGACTTAGAGAAGAACGTAAACAATATATGCCAAGCTATTGAGGGGGAGAAGATAGCAGTAGTTATCCCTGCTTTGATTTATGTTTTAGCTATGGCGTATGACCCTGAAGCCATGACGAAGGAAGAGTTTGTTGCCGAAGTAGGTAAGGATATTACTCACTTGCTTGGCATATTCGAAGTTAATGCAGCCGAAGAAGAAAAGGAGAACATCTCATGGCTACAGTAAAAAAACATTCGCTCCCCGCAGAGAAGCGGATCGAGCGTGCGCACGCGCAGTTGATGAGGAACAAAGACTTTTGTTTGTTCTCTGGTGTGTTCATGGTTGGCAAAATCTTTATTGATGAGACGATGCCGACTGCGGCGACCAATGGGAAAGACGTTACGTACGGTCGTGACTTTGTTGATTCCCTAACAGACAAGCAGCTTAACTTTGTTGTAGTTCACGAAGCTATGCACAAAGCGTATCGACACCTGTCGGTATGGAAGGGCTTAGCCAAAGAGAACCCAAGGCTAGCCAACGCAGCTATGGACTTTGTTATTAACTTACAGATCATTGACGCCGACCCGACTGGTCAAGTGGTAGAGATGCCGCGAGACGAGCATGGTCAACTCATGGGTTTGCTAGACGAGAAGTATCGGGATAAAGATACTAAACAAGTCTACGATCTTTTGAAGCAAGAGATGTGTGATAAACCTAAGCCGACCGATGGTCAGGGTGGTGGGGATGGACAATGTGACAAACCGTCAGATGGTCTCGAAGGTTTCGATAGCCATGATTGGGAAGGTGCTAACGAACTGACGAAGGAAGAAGAAGATGAGTTGTTGCAAGAGATCGACAACGCCTTACGTGAAGGAGCTATCTTAGCAGGGAAGATGAAGGGCAACGTGCCGCGAGGCATTAGCGAAGTGCTACACCCCCGAGTTGACTGGAAGGAAGCATTGCGTATGTTTATTAAATCAACTACGCGAGGTGGTGATAAGTCAACGTGGCGTAGACCACACCGTAGGTATCTTGGCATGGATATTATTATGCCGAGTTCGATATCAGAGAAGGCAGAGACATTTGTCATCAGTATAGATATGTCAGGTTCTATTGGTGGTGAGCTACAAGCACAGTTTATGGGGGAGTTGAAGTCAGTATGTGATGACGTCATGCCTGAGACTGTCGAGCTATTGTATTGGGATAGCCACGTAGTAGGGCGGGAAACTTATCATGGCGCTGAAGTAGGCAACATCATTAACAGCACTAAGCCTAAAGGTGGTGGTGGTACGCAGCCGGAGTGTGTGCCTATCTATCTCGAAGCCGAACGCATTAACCCGCAGTGCATCATCATGCTAACCGATGGTGAGTTTTACGGCGATGCTTGGGGTGAGTGGGGGCGTACATCTGCGCCTGTGTTGTGGTGTGTGGTAGGCAACAAAAACTTTGTGCCAAAGCATGGTCAATCTGTTTATGTGGGGTGAGATATGAAATATTATTTAGGCAAGGTTGAAGAGCGTAATGGTGACTTTGAATACAGCGATACGTACTTATTCAAAACCAAGGGTGATCCACACAAGGTTACCAAAAAGATAGCGATGGAGTGGCGTGGGTCTAGTAAGGATGATTGGGACGAAGATCACGAAGGATGGTGGTGCGACTGCACGTTGGTATTTGACGGTGGGTGCAGAGAGATACCTGAGGAAGATTTCATTGTGTTGAACAAATATTTATCTGTGATGTAAGGAGAAAATAAAAATGAACGCTACAGAAACCCCGAAGTTCGAAACGTTTGGTATCGCATCATCGTCTTTGCTTGTAGAACTTAGCGTCTCTTGCTGGACTGCTAGGAAACTGGACAAGAAGGTAGGCATGGAGGTTGACGCTTCCAAGAATACTAAGGTGAAAGCAGGTAACTACCACAAACATTTGCTGGCAGGTAGTCCCGCACTAGAAGCAGTAGTGAAGTACGCAGCGCAGTCCCGACTGTGGAATAACTTAAACACAATGCCGTGGTCTGACAATGGGCAACGCATCGTGACGGCTGAACATTTCTACAACGGATACAAGGGGCAGCTTGATTTGCATCGTACAAACTTTAACGAGTTGACTGCTAATTTCTTACAGCAGTACCCGACCCTGATTAGTGCAGCAGCGTTTCAGCTAGGCGACTTGTTTGATAGAGAGGAGTATCCGAACGTAGAGGACATAGCACACAAGTTCCGATTCCACTACACGATTAGTCCTGTGCCGACAGCGGGAGATTTTCGTATTGATATTAACGAGCAAGCAAAGCAAGAACTAGCGCAACAGTATCATGAGCATTTCAATCAGCGTGTTGAAGCAGCGATGCGTGACATATGGGGTAGATTGCATGAGTGTCTTACTCACATGAGCGACAGACTGACGGATGGTCAGGATGGCAAGCGTAAGATATTTCACGATACGATGCTATCAAACGCGCATAGTTTAGTGCAGTTGCTTGGTCGTCTTAATGTTACTAACGATGCCAAGCTAGAAGCAGCACGTAAGCAGTTGCATGAGGCGATATGCACTACAGATATTGATGACTTGAAGGAGTACGACCACGCCCGAGCCGAAGTAAAGGATCAGGTTGATAACATATTATCTAAATTTGAATGGTAAGGGATTGATATGAATTTTATAAAACCTGCTAAGTATGCGGATAAGGCAATATTCAAACCGTTGGAAGAGTTCCTTGGTAAGCTGTATCTCAAAGCACCTAGTCTTAGCTTTGAAGCAGACGCAGCCTTTCAAACTGCCAACGCCGCAAGAGACGGATACGAGAGTGTTATCTTTCGGGTCAAGGTATTGAATGGTAATGAATCAGTCGGGCAGATTGAAGTAGAGTACATGGACTTTAGGAGGCAGGGTAAGCAGATGGTCTATACCATATCTTCCCAACGTATTAAAAATAAGATACACCCACGTAACGTTAAAGCTACTAAGTTACCTAATGAAGCAATGAAGCTAGCGGTTAAGACGTTTACTCCAGTTACTTCAGATAGCGAGGTATCAATGGCGGCTAAACAAAAGATGGCATCGGAGGTGGGTGGTCTACGATATCAAGCCGAACGTAACGCCGAGCGTTTGGGTAGTGGAATGCTCGTGTCTCTTATGGAGTTAGCTATGATAGTACAAAGCGGTGGTATACCAACTATGGGAGCGGAGATAACTAGTATGTTGAATCACCATGCGTTCCGCAATAACTTGAACTCCGCTAAGATTAGTCGTTCAATACATGAGGAGTATGAACGTGGCAAAGGCATAGTGCTAAGAGAAGAAAGAGATGGTACTTTGACAGGCATTGAACTAACCCCAACTCGCGGCACAGCAGTAACAAGGTATGAAGATACTTACAAGCTACCAGAGTTGTATCAAACTAAGTTAGCTATGCTACGCATACTTGAGCATAAGCAACCAGCAGACTCTATCGGCGTTAAGTTTTTGATAGAGGATTCCAATTGGTACTACATGACTAGTGGTGAGATAATCACGACCAGTTAGCGTTCAGCAACGTTAGCCAAACGTTCTTCAGGGACAGATTGACTTTATGTCAGTTTGTCCTTTTTTTTATTCAGCGAAAATAAATATAAAAAAGCTGTTGCATTCGTTTTGATTTTCATTCTATACTGAGTCCACTTACATCTGTAGCGAGAGTGGAATGTCTACCCCCGAGAAAAAAGTAAAAGAAGCAATTAAGCGTGTACTAAAGAAGTATAAGGTGTACTACTTCATGCCCGCGACAGGAGGTTATGGTCGTAGCGGTGTTCCCGATTTTATCTGCTGCGTTAAAGGTTTGTTCTTAGCCATTGAAGCCAAAGCCGATGGTAATAAGTTAACCCTCTTACAAATCAAAGAGATAGCCAGTATACAAGAAGCAGGGGGCTTTGCCCTTGTCATCAATGAAGAAAACGTAGACGACCTTGAACTCCACATTAAGTGGTGGTTGTCCTGCCAATGACCGATCCAATGACCGTTCCCAAGGAAAAATTTTGAAAATAATAACAATAGATTTTGAAACATACTTCAGCAAAGATTTTGGGTTTTCCAAGATGACGACTGAAGAGTATGTACGCGACGATCAGTTTGAAGTTATTGGTGTAGCAGTTAAAGTCGGCGAAGGAAAGACTGAATGGTTTAGCGGCGACTTTGAAAGCACCAAGAAATTTCTAATGCAGTACGATTGGTCTACACACCTTGTGCTAGCACATAACACCTTATTTGACGGTGCGGTTATGTCGTGGAAGTTTGGTATTAAACCATTAGGTTGGCTTGATACTTTATCTATGGCTCGGGCTATTGACGGGATAGAAGTTGGGAATAGTTTGGGCAAACTTGCGGAACGTTACGCCTTAGGCACTAAAGGAGATGACACGCTTTGGGCGAAAGGGATGCGTCGCGCCGATTTTACTGATGAGCAATTAATTAAGTACGGCGCATACTGCAAGAACGATGTTGATCTTACTTACAAACTGTTTGACATTCTTAAAGACTACTTCAATAAGAAAGAATTAAAGCTAATTGATTTGACCCTGAGTATGTTTATTGAACCCATACTGGAGTTGAACCTGCCATTGCTTGAGCAGCATTTAGAAGATGTTAAAGATCGTAAGGAGAAGTTGTTAGAAACCGCTAAGGCTAATATAGATGACTTGATGTCAAACGATAAGTTTGCGGAGTTGTTAAAAGCATTGGGTGTTGTACCGCCTACCAAGACAAGCGCACGTACAGGTAAAGAAGCATGGGCGTTTGCAAAGACTGACGAGGAGTTTAAAGCTTTAGCAGAACATCCTGATCCAAGGGTGCAAGCACTGGTCTCAGCTCGGTTGGGTAACAAAACTACGCTCGAAGAAACAAGAACACAGAGGTTTATTGACATAGCTAAACGTGGTGCTATGCCAGTCCCACTACGATACTACGCAGCACACACAGGGCGTTGGGGTGGAGATGACAAACTTAATTTACAAAACCTACCAAGTAGAGGTAAGGACAAGAACACATTAAAGACTTCTATATGCCCACCCAAAGGATACGTATTAATAGATTCTGACTCTTCACAAATTGAAGCGCGTATTGTTGCGTGGCTATCAGGTCAGAACGATTTAGTCTTAGCCTTTGAAGAGGGTAGAGATGTGTACAAGATGATGGCGGGAAGTATCTACCATAAAGGCGTTGACGAAGTTACTGAAGATGAACGATTTGTTGGTAAGACCACAATCCTCGGTGCGGGTTACGGTATGGGCGCGGAAAAGTTTATGTTGCAGTTAAGCACGTTTGGCGTGTACATCCCCTTAGACTTTTGCAAGAAGATTTTAAATACCTACCGAGAAGAGTTTGGTCACATACCGAAACTTTGGGATCAAGCAGGTAAGTGTTTGTATGCCTTGGCTTCAAATGATTTAGTCGCTGTTCCTTTCGGCGTACAGCCACAGGCAACATACTTCCTTCCCGGAGTAGGGTTTGACATGCCGAGCGGCATACCACAAAAATATCCCAAAATTAAATTAGTTAAATCAGAACGACCGTATTTGTCTGGGCATGAGATTGTATACGATACTCGTAAGGGTGAAGCTCGTATCTATGGTGGTAAGGCGGTAGAGAATATATGTCAAGGACTGGCGCGGTGTGTGATTGGTGAGCAGATGTTGAAGGTCGCGCAGCGGTATAAGGTCGTGCTTACGGTTCATGACGCCATAGTTTGTATTGCTCCGATAGAAGAAGCAGACGAAGCGGCTAGGTACGTACAAGAGTGTATGCGTTGGAGACCAGAGTGGGCAAAAACATTGCCGTTGAACTGCGAAGTAAAAGTGGGTGATAGCTACGGAGGAACTAAAAAATGGAAGGGGTAAAACCAATGTTTATTGAGGGCTTTGACTATAAACAAATTTTTGTTTGGATTAATAACGCATGGGCTAAATCATTAGCGGCTGTGATTATGTTTTTTGTTGGTATGTATATAGGGCAGGTGCAGGTTGAAGGTAGAGTAGTCGGCGACTGCAAGTACGCAGGGGCTTTTCGTGTAGCGCATGAAGCATTTGTGTGCCAAAGGAGAATTTAATGCACGACCCACAACGTATATACGACGCTATGTTAATAAAAGCATTTAGGGCGGACATAACTTTTATGCAGATGTGGTATTGGTTAAAGCCTTATAACATACGTATACCTAACCCAGAATTAAAACGGCAACCACCTATACTCAGGATGCGCGTTCAAGTTTTTGTCGGCGCATTTTTAAAACCTTTAGCAGATAGGTTGTGGGATACCGATAAAACGCAAGATATTAAAACATTAGATTGGATGGCAAACTTAAACAATCAAAACACAGCACAAAGAATATCTAAAGACATAACCAAACTTAAAAAGCAGAACACAAACGATCGTAGGAGAAGCGCGATACTGAGAGAAAACCTAGAAGGTCAAAGACGAAGCAACCAATGGAACGTAACTAAATAAAGGAAACAAAATGAACCACGAAAACCAAATCAGTTTTATGCACACGTACGAGAACCTGCAAGATTGCAGAAACTACATAGCGATGTTGGACTTACCTGCGATTGTCTTATGTTTGTTTAACGGAGATCGAACGTTGTATACCTATTGTTTGCAGTCGTCAGTAGACGCTATGCAAGAAACATTAACCAGAGTAAGAGCAACGCACGTTGAGAAACCACAGGGGCCTCTATTTCTAGGTTCGATAGAAAAGAAGGAAGAGTGATGAACGAAGAATGGGTAGAAAACATGGGTCGTGTCATAAAAGGATACGCTCGCACAGTAAAGTTAGGAATTGTTTCTATTTTGTCCGATGATGTTGGTGGTATGACATACGTAGGGCGTTGGATAAGAACTGATATGTTAGAAAAAATAAACAAAGAAGCCGAACAAAACGGGGAGGAGTTATGAGCGACACAGACATACATAGTTGCGGATATTACTGCGACAGACACGCTTGCATCGTAGCGCAGCGCAATGAATTGAGAGATAAGTTATTTGAAGGTCAAGCGGTAAAGACGTATTCAGGTGGCAAGCCAAACTATACGCAGCCGATAAAGCAGGATGACATTATCCGCATGTACGAAAAAGCTAACGGCTGGAGTCCAGAAGGTTTTGATAAAACTGTTAAGGAGCTTGAACGCTTTGCCAATTTAGTCGCAGCAGCAGAGCGTGAGTGGGTAGGGTTGACGGACGAGGAAATGAAAGAAATATGGGACGAGCGCGGATGGTATGTAACATTGTTCCAAAAAATTGAAGCCAAGCTAAAGGAGAAGAACAATGGGTAATCATAATAGAGACTACGAAGACTACGATACACAACGTTTGATTCTAATTGAGTACATGTACGTAATGATTGCAAGGCGTGATTGGCATGGTGTATCTGATGTTGCTAACGACTTGCGTGTACTAGAAGCAGAAGAAAAAAATGCCTAAACAAACTTATGAAAACAATCATACATGTCAACCAACATAAGATACGCGCTAACATAAACCGCGAGTACAAAGAGCCGGTGCTAACAGTGAAGACCTACAAGTCCAACGACTACGCGCATGAAGTATCTATTAAGGGCGACAGTAAGATTGTGTACTCACCTGATAAGCCGTTGTCATGTGGTGCTAGGGTGTGGATTGAAACCGAAGGCATAGTGGAGATCATTAGATGATATATGTTACCGCCGAAGCCGGTTGTGTTTCTGAATCCGAAATGAGTAAGGTAAGAGAGCTACCAAGGTTTAATGTTGATATAAATGTGTGTGGGGAAACAATTACTAGAGAGATGGTAGAGCTTTATGCAAATTGTGACTATGCGTATGTAGACGCAATTACTGGTACGGTATATAACCCAAAAACCGGCAACTGCAATTCAGTAAACATACATATAGAAACCATATATAGAAGATAAAGGCATGAAATGAAATACACATGGTCGTATTCAAGTATCTCTTTATTCTTACAGTGCCCACGTAAGTACCACAGGCTGCGCATCGTTAAAGATATTGTAGAACCCCCACAAGAGCATTTGCTATATGGCACTGCGGTACACGCAGCGGCTGAAGAATACATAAGGGATGGTACGCCGATTCCACCGAAGTTCAGTCAGTTCCAACCCCAACTAGACGCGATGAGGAATTTAAAAGGAACTAAGTATTGCGAGTACGAGCTTGGGATGAAGAAAGACTTTACCCCTTGTAAGTTTGATGATCCTGACGTATGGGCTAGGGGTATTGTTGACTTGCTAGTAATTGATGGAGATAAAGCTAGGATCATTGATTACAAAACAAGTAAGAGTAGTGAATACGCTGATACCAAACAACTAGAACTACTTTCATTACTAACGTTTAAGAATTTTCCAGAGATAAAAACTATTAAAGCAGGGTTGTTGTTTTTGGTAGCTAAAGACTTGGTTCCAAAAGAATATCAAAGCGACATGCAATCAACTGCATGGACTAAATGGGTGAGCAACACACATCAGTTAGAAGCCGCCTTGAGTAATGGAGTTTGGAACCCAAAGCCTAATTTCACATGCCGTAATTTCTGTGCCGTAACGGACTGTGAGCACAACGGAAGAGGCCAATATAGGAGATATTAATATGTTAAGTAAGGGAAGATTTATAAAAGAAACGCCCCCAAAGATAGGGGCACACTACGCACCTATTAGTAAAACGGTAAAGCCTAATCCTGAAGAAACGTTTATACAGAATATTTTGCTTGGCGAAAAACCACAAAAAGCGCCGGTGTTGTCTAAAGTGCTACACGTAATACTTAGCGTATAGGAAAATAATGAGTACCAAATTTTGCACCGCGTGTCAAACTAATCGCCCGATTGATGGTGGGGTTATGAAGAAGTGTGGGAAAATTAGTAGATGGCTTTGCCTAGTATGCCAAGAACGTAAGAACATTAGCCCATATTTATCAAAATCTCGAAAGCAAGGAGCCGACGATGCCGTACGTAAATAAACCCCGCCCATATAAACATGAGTATGAAACGTATGATGGTACTGAGAAAGTAAAAAAGAAACGCGCCGAACGTAATAAAGCCCGCCGAATAATGATGGAAGAAGGCAAGGTGCATAAGGGTGACGGTAAAGACGTTGACCACAAAGTGCCACTATCCAAAGGCGGTAAAACTACTAAGGGTAACTTGCGCGTAAAGACCGCAAGTGACAACCGCTCGTACCCACGCAAATCTAACCACGAACCGAAATGAGCGATCTTAAATATAAAGCTACTGAAAGATATTCGTATGGGTGGACTGACCCTAGAACGATTGACCCTTCTACATTTCTTCCTACACGTTTGGCTGATGTTGACCCTATACTCAATGATGAATTTGAGTCGTGGAGTGTAGAACAATTACGTAACGCATGGCTTGTACGTTTTGGTTCTGATATGGTTGGTTACAAGGAAATATTAGATTGCGGAGATAGAGATTACATGGACATAGGCATACTACTTGACCGTAAAAATCAACTAGAATCCTTTGACAGCCCTGATTATTATTATCCTTTTTACAGACTAATACCATGCAAATAGTTGATAACCAGCTACTAGTCGTACGCACTAAGTGGCCTAGCCGCATTACCGAAACTATTAAAAAAAGTAAAGTGGTAGGTAAGGAAGGGGATGTTAGTGAGATAGTAGTGTTTTGGGATTTGGAACAGGCAAGGCTGTTAAGTAAAGCCGGTATACGTAAAGTTCCTTCTCCGATACTGAGAGACTATAACTGGCCCGGGCTGTTTGCTCCTATGGCGCATCAGAAAGATACCGCATCGTTCCTCACGGTTAATCAACGAGCATTTTGTTTTAATGAGCAGGGTACAGGTAAAACCGCATCTGCGATTTGGGCTTCGGATTATTTACTAACGGAAGGCGTTATTAACCGGATACTTATTATATGCCCCCTATCAATTATGCAATCCGCTTGGCAAGCCGATCTATTTAAGTTCGCAATCCATCGTAGCGTTGACATAGCTTATGGTGACCGTTCTAAGAGACAAGCAATCATTGCGGGTAGTTCTGAATACGTTGTTATTAACTTTGATGGTTTGGATATTGTAAAAGACGAAATCAAAAATGGTGGGTTCGATCTTATTATTGTTGACGAAGCAAACGCATATAAAAACCACCGCACAAAAAGATTTAAAGCACTCAAAGATATTGTTAACAGCAAAACATGGATGTGGATGATGACTGGCACTCCAGCCGCGCAATCTCCTTTAGATGCATATGGCTTAGTTAAGATGTGTGTGCCAGAAAAAGCACCGATGATTTACGGAGCGTTCCGCGATAGCCTCATGACGCAATTAACTAGGTTTAAATGGATACCCAAATCAAATGCCGAACAAGTAGTTCACGCAATGCTGCAACCTGCTATCCGATATACTAAAGCCGAATGCCTTGATTTACCAGATGTGACACATGTGTCTCGGTTTACCCCACTATCACCACAGCAGTCTAAATACTATAAGCAATTGAAGAAGGATATGTTGATTAGCGCAGCAGGAGAAGATGTTTCGTCGGTTAACGCCGCTGCTAACTTAACTAAGCTATTACAGATATCAGGTGGCGCAGTCTATACCGACACTAGGAATGTAGTAGAATTTGACGTTTCGGCGCGATTAAACGCAGTGCAAGAAGTTATAGAGGAAGCAACTCATAAGGTATTAGTGTTTGTGCCGTTTACGCACACCATAGGATTACTCAAAGAGTTCTTAACAAAAAATAATATAACTTGTGAAATAATTAATGGTGAAGTTTCTGTAACAAAGCGTACTGAGATATTTAAAAAATTCCAAGAAGAAGCTGATCTAAAAGTATTATTAATTCAGCCGCAAGCCGCAGCACATGGAGTTACTTTAACCGCAGCTAATGTTGTTATCTGGTACGCTCCAATAACCTCTATTGAACACTATCTTCAAGCAAACGCCCGCGTGCATAGGCAAGGGCAGAAGAATCCTGTTACTGTAGTACACATAGAGGGAAGTCCTGTTGAGGCAAAGCTCTACGCAGCCTTGCAAAACAAATTGCTATTTCACTCTAAGATCATTGATCTCTACAAGAACGAAATAAACGAATAGCTCTTGACATTGTCAAGATAAGTGATATTATAAAAAAACTAGTACCAACATAGCTAGGGGTTGTGTAACGGGTTAGCGCCGCTACATTGTTTTGCTCCTTTGGAAATGGACACTGCTTTATGTGAGACAGCCTCTAGCTACGTTGGTATTAGCCACCTTTGCTAACGGAGAAAAACATGGAAGTTCCTATTAACAAAATTATTGAAACGTACGTAAAAATACGCGACAAGAAAGAAGAGATTTACCGCAACTACAAAGACAGCACTGCCGAACTCGAAGAGCAAATGAAGTTGCTAAAACACAAGCTACTTGAATTGTCAAAAGAAACCGGCGCAACAACTTTTTCTACCCCTGATTACACCGCATATCGCACAGTTAAAAATCGTTACTGGACTAACGATTGGGAAAGCTTTTACGATTTTATGCACGAAAACGGTGCTATGGGGCTATTAGAAAAGCGTATTCACCAGACAAACATGAAGGAGTTTATAGATGAGAATCCTGATCTACACCCTCCGGGATTGAATGTCGATAGTGAGTATGAATTTACCATCAAACGTAAGTAACTAGGAGAAACACAATGAGTAATATTACTCTGTTCCAATCAAGCAATTTGCCCGACTACCTTAAAGAAGTTGAGCTTGATGACTTAACAAAATCCCTTGCGGGCAATACAACAACCAAGCGTATTTCTATTCGCGGTGGGGTGTTCCGTCTTATGGTATCGGGCGAAGAGGTAGCAAAGAACGAAGGCCGTGCAATGAACATCGTCATCGTTAATGGTGGTCGTGATATAGCGCGTCAGTTCTACGCCGGTAAATACGCAGCGGGTGAATCCGCTGCACCAGATTGCTGGTCAAACGATGGTAAAAACCCAGACGCTAGTATCGAATCCCCACAAGGTAGTTCGTGCGAGTCATGCCCACAGAACATAAAAGGTTCAGGCCAAGGTGATTCTCGCGCATGCCGATTCCAACAACGTTTGGCTGTTCTATTAGCTGATGATATTGATGGCGATGTATACCAGCTTACATTACCTTCTACTTCTATCTTTGGTCGCGGTGATATTGATAAGATGCCCTTCCAGCAATACGCTAAATATGTTGGTTCGCAGGGTAAGAATATTAATACACTGATTACCGAGATGCGTTTGGATTCTGATTCGGATACGCCGAAACTAACTTTTAAGCCAATTAAATTTCTAACCCGCGAACAATGGGAAACCGCCCGTGAAAAGGGTGACAGTCCAGCAGCTAAGGCGGCAATTGCGCAAACTCCAGCATCTACGGATGGGGTCAAGAAAAAGGCTTTAGCTCCTAAAGCTACTACAGTCGTGGAAGCGGAAGAGGAAATCGCGGAGCCGACTAAGCGCGTGGCAAAAAAGAATGCAGAGCCTATTGCGAAAAAGGACTTTGCTGATGTAATTAATAACTGGTCTACAGATGACTAATCATGGATAACCGTGGTTACGCTTCTAGGATTATAAAAGCGAACTTAGCGGCTAGTACGGAAAGCCCCGGTGTTGCGCTGGGGCGATTCTGTATCGCAAAAGAAATACCAGTTTCTGATGTTGCAGCATACTCTAACGTTAGCAGGATGACTATCTACAAATGGTTTGTAGGTGAATGGGCGCCTCGTAAGTCTAACGCCGAAAAGATATGGGACATGCTGAAGCAAGCTAAGTTTTCCGTTTAACCCCGGCATTGGCGGCGATAAAAATGGCAAGAACAGACTTGTTGTCCGCAGTGCTATCCGATGAGGGGTGGTACTGTGTAATAGGATTAAAAAAGACCGGAATGCCGAAGCAGGTTTTCGCGCAAACCCTAGAAGAAGTAGATAGCGAAATAGATGAATTACTATCAAAGGGCTATGACGTTTATTTTGCTTGTTCTAAGTACGAAGTAAACAACACCCGCACCGCCGACAACGTTAAAAATATTAAAGCGTTCTGGCTAGATATTGATTGCGGAGAAGGTAAGCCATATGAATCACAAGGTGATGGGGTACAAGCCCTTAAATACTTCTGTGAAGATTTAGGTTTACCTAAGCCGACGTTAGTAAATTCCGGTCGCGGGGTGCATGTTTATTGGGCGCTTAAAGAAGCTATTACTAGGCAGCAATGGAAGCCTATTGCAGATAGGTTAAAAACTATTTGTCATGAGCGTGGCTTGCATGCAGACCCAGCGCGTACTTCCGATGCAGCATCTATTCTTAGGATACCCGGAACTTTTAACACGAAGGGCGATCCTCCGTTAGATGTTGTTTTAATGTGTGTCGGTACAGAGACTAGCTATGAAGAGTTTAAGGACATAGTTGGTGTTCTTGATGAAGTCCCTGAATATGCCCGCACTCAGATTAATGAGTTAACAAAATCATTGATGGGAAATAAGCAGTCTCGGTTTTCAACCATAATGATGAAGGTTGAGAAGGACGGTGCATGCCCACAGTTAGCTGCTGCGGTTGCAGATCAAGAAACTTTAGAGGAACCTCGATGGAGAGCCGCATTATCTATAGCCGCGCATTGTGTGGATATGGAAAAAGCTGTACACGACATATCGTTTAGGCATCCAGAGTATTCGGAGTCGGCGGCTTTAAACAAAGCGTCTAAGATAAAGGGGCCGTACACTTGCGACGCGTTTAGTAAGATCAACCCCGATGGCTGTAATAACTGTCCAAATAAAGGCAAGATCACATCTCCTATTGTGCTTGGTCAAGAAGTTATAGCAGCGGAGCCAGAAGATAACGTTGTTCAGTTTACTGCGTCAGATGCTATTAAACCAGTAACTTATACCATACCGGAGTACCCATTTCCATATTTTCGTGGTAAGGGCGGTGGGGTGTATAGGAAGGCAGATGACGAGGACGATACCGAGGCGGTTCTTATATACGAGCATGATTTATATGTAGTCAAGCGTATGAAAGACCCGCAGCATGGTGAAGTTGTTTGGATGCGACTGCATACCCCTAAAGATGGTGTGCGGGAGTTTGCTTTACCTGCGGTAGATTTACTAACAACAGAGAAGCTGCGCGAGAAACTAGCATGGTATGGCGTTATTGCCTTAAAAAAGCAGATGGACGCTATCATGGTATATATCGTCAGATTTACAAAAGAACTTCAATGTAGAGAAGGAGCAGACATTATGAGAACCCAATTTGGATGGACTGAAGGTAACCGTTCATTCGTTGTGGGCGATACCGAGATATGTGCAGATGGGGATAGATATAGCCCGCCATCAAGTTACACCGCACCTCTATCAGATTACTTTATCCCTGTGGGATCGCTGGAGGAATGGAAGAAGGTAGTTAACGTATACGACATGCCCGGTTTAGAGCCGATGGCGTTTGGGTTTTTTACTGCTTTCGGCGCACCGTTACTGAAACACTTGAACCTAAAAGGCGCGTTAATCAACATGATTAATAACCAATCTGGTACTGGTAAAACCACGGCAATTAAGGCGATGCATAGCGTTTACGGGCACCCAGAAGAAATCATGCTAATTCAGCGCGATACTATGAACGTGAAACTACACCGCCTTGGAGTAATGAATAACCTCGCGCTTGGGTGTGATGAACTTACTAAGATGACCCCTGAAGATTTTTCAGACCTTTCCTATGCAGCATCGCAGGGTAGGGGCAGGGGGAGGATGAAGTCTAACGAGAACGCCGAACGTAATAATTTTGCCAGATGGGAAACTATGCTGCTGTGTTCCTCAAATGCATCGGCTGTGGATAAGTTGAAGTCTCTTAAAGCAACTGCTGATGGTGAATTGATGCGGGTTATTGAGTACACCATTCCGGAGACTAAGGTACTTACAAAGGAAGAAGCTGACGAGTTGTTCCCAAAATTGTATACAAATTACGGACACGCTGGGCGTATATACATCCGCGACTTAGTATGCAACCTTGAAGAGCGTATCAGGGAAGTTAAGGATATCCAGCTTCTTATAGACCGTAAGATTGGCTTTACAAACCGAGAGCGGTTTTGGTCTGGCGTAGCCGCATGTAATATCGCCGGTGCTATGTTTGCACGTAGGCTTGGCTTGATTGACATTGACGTCGGCAAAGTATTTAAGTGGTTAGTCAAAGAGTTTACCCAGATGCGCCAAGAGATTAAACCACCGGCATCTAGCTATGCTAGCGTTATAGGCGAATACTGGAATGAGCAACGCCAGAATACTTTGGTTATTAACGACGAGATAGATAAACGCACGGGGGTTGAGCTTCTGCCGATTCTAGAGCCTCGGGGGGAGTTGACGGTGCGCATGGAGCCTGATACCCAAAAGCTATTCATTATTACTAAAAAGTTTAGGGAGTATTGCTCAAAGAATCAGATTACTTTAAAGGACGTACTAAACGCTCTTGCCTCTGAGGGTGTTTATGTCGGCACAATAAAGAAGCGTATGTCGAAAGGCACTAAGTTATCTAGCACCCCGCCGGTAGATACGTACGTATTTGATTGCTCTCGCGGTGATTTCCTTGACCCAGATACCTATATCGGTGCAGCCAAAGCCGATTCCGACGCAGATGGGGAAGCCTTAGCCACCGGCACTGATGGTAATTGATGGGATTAGTTACAACATTAATTGGAGGGATTTCCCGATCGGGGCGTCCTTCTTTACCCCTTGCATACACGCGCAGCAAGCCAGAGATGCTATTAGAAAAACTACTCGCCGTCTTGGATTTAAAGTAGTTTTTAAAGTTGTTATTGAAGATGGTATCCGAGGCTTGCGCACATGGAGAGTTTAGGGGTATGATTGGAACCGCAACACCTTCATGTTGTTTCTCCTTGCGGTACCCGCCCCCGGCATCCCTCCTCTTCGCCGGGGGTCTTTTTTAATTTTCATCTTCAGCAAATCCACCCATACCCGATAGCTCCCCACGTAATCTCTTATCAATGTCGGCACCGAAGGCTTCTGCTTCAGCCGCACGGGTAGCTCTCTTCTTGAAAGACTCTTTAATATTTTTTATCGTAATAGCTGTACCGGGGCCGGGGTGTTTTATACTAAATTCACTTGCGCGTTCAAGCGCCGTATCGAACCCATCATCATTATCTCGTTCCAGCCACAGCCTATTCATAATTGCGCTGCGCTCGTCCAGAATCTTTTGTTCTTTCTGTTTCATTGCAATAGCAGCTTTTTGTTTCTGCGCTAACCGTTCAGGCTGAAGGCCGATAGCTTGCATAGCTAATTCTGTAGCAGTGAAGTCATCTAGTATTACGTCCCCACCCTTAGTTCTTGCGCCTTCTTTACTCATCCTAACAGCGGATAGTGGTTTGGATACAATTGCTGGAAGCGCAGCTTCGGCGGCACGTTCATACTGACCTTCTTTTGCTAGTTGATATGCATCTATACCTTTCATACCAAGACCAACAACAGGGCCAGAGTTAGCAATGACGGACTCAATAAAGCTCTCACGGGCATCTGGGGAATAGCGACCATCTCTCCATAGTAGGGCTTTAGGGTCTAAGCTAATACGATCTGATAGCGCCATGCCCATAGCAGCGGGTACGCCACGGGAAACAATCTCTCCAGTAGTACGCCCAACTTTTTCTGCGGTTTCTGGCTTTACTCCTGCGTTAGCAAGCATCGCTCCAAGATATCCACCGAACTCTGTTTCCATATAATTATAGAACCAGTTTTCCCAATCGAAGTAATCATCTTCGTCGTCACCGGCAAACATCTTAACTAACGTGCCAATAACCAAAGAGAAGTATGGCATTGCAGCTTGACCGCCTAGAACAGCAGTCATACCAAGAATACCCGCAAGCCGACGACGCGCTTCTTTACCTAGAGCTTTTTGCTGCGCTTGAACTTCTTCCATCCGTTGTTCAATAATTTGGTCTTTGTCGGTAGCGTTTTTAAGTTCTTCCTCCAACATGCTCCTGTATTGGGCAAGCTCCTCTTTATCGTAGGGTCTGACTGCATAATCTAAATTACGTGCAAGAGCGTACATCGCCAAAATTGGATACTGTTTAAATTTCAAAAGCACCATACCGGCTGGGTTTGCAAAAACGCGACCTTTCATCTGCCGAGAGAAGTCACCTAACGTTAAGGCGGCTACCCGAGTAGCATCTTCAATAGCAAGCTCAAATGCTTGGGCTGGAGTATTTTTTATTTTATTACCTTGAGCATCTCGCAAGTAAACTCCGCGAAGTCCTTCCATGCCCGGTTGACGTTGGTAATCGTTTAAAAATTTATCGTACGCTAGCTCAAACGTAGTCATCAAAATAATCTCACGATTCATACGTTCAGATTGATGGAACAAACCAGAGATTGTTTTCTTAACCGTAGCCCCTATGCCGGTATAAAGCGCTGACGGACGATCTCCTAAATTCATAATGTCGTTAGTTATTGATATATCAATCTGCCCGTTATCAATAAACCGATCTGCCGCACGACGTAACAAAGGCGAAAGGTTTGCACCTTCTACAATAGAAGGGAAACTTACTCCTACAATTGTGCCATTTTTAATAGGACTAAATACTCGTTTCGGCACAGTCCCAAGATACTTACCTAAATTTTTAACAAGTAGTGTGTTTGCTTTAAGGTACCCATAAGACCCACCGATATACGGCATAGCCAACTGCACCGCGCCGATTGTATTAAGTATTGCTGTAAATGGAGCCGATAACATATAGTAGAACGTGATCTCTGAGGCTTTACCTGCTACCTGCGCAACAAGGCTTGTATCCTCATTACTCATAATAGTAGGAACACGTTTCTCTACTTCGTTAATAAAGTCTCTATGCATGGCTGCTTGGTCGGCATTCAACATACCAGCCGTTTCAGCACCGTCGATTTCGCTTCGTGCGTTGTTTAAGTTCTGTAAGAATTTCTCTGCGTACATAAACCGAGACTGCTGATACGCACTATGCACCGCAGTGGTAGCAAATACGCGAAGCATGTCTGAACTAGCACCTTGAATTGCTTTACGGTTGATAAACATCTTCCGCATACTTTGCTGAGGTAGCAATATATAGATAAGCTGATTCAGGCTATCTTCTAACTGGTTTTTTAGGTCAGTTACATCTGTAGTCGAAATGTTCTGTACTAACTCATTAACATCTTTTAGTACCTGAGTAGTACCTATGTTTTTACCATAAAGTTCTGAGATTCCATTACCTTTACGCACCGTTTTAACCAAAGCTTTTTGCTTTTCATTCCCACCCGATAACTCCCGGATGCGTTTTTTCATGGCGATGTCTCGCGCTATTGGGCTTTCAAATTCGTAAAACTCTTTGAACTCGCCTTTACCCACTTGGAACCAGTGTTGACCAAAACGACGTAGAGGGAAATAGGGCTTGACTAATTTATCTGGGCCGAACTGAGCGTCAATCTGGCGTATTTTTTCTGCACGCGCCACAGGGTCTTGTATAGCCGATGCCCTACGTTTCATCTCCCGAACCATCCGATTGACAGAATCAGAATAGAAGTTACGAACGCGTCTATAAATATCTTTGTAATCAGGTTTAAGAGTATTCCAAGCTTTTAGCAGTTCGGCGTTTAACGCACCGGGCTGCGCGGTATCTGGGTCAATACCACGTATAGTGGCTTCCATCATGATGCGACCCATCAACTGAGATTGCGCAAAATTCTTATTCTGTAACCTAACCCAGTCGGCGGTAATCTGCGAAGCAACGTTTAATTTCTTAGCGCGATACGCAACCATGTCTCGAATGATTGTAAGGGCGCCAGTAAGTTGCGTAAACTTTGTACGAGTCAAATCCTCAAGATGAGTTAGGTTAAGCACCGGGAGAGTTACTTGCCTCATTAAAGTATTTTTAGAGTCCCATAGAGCAGGGCCAATAATTTTTATAGCATCTTTCCACTCCATACGACCTTCGTATGCATCTTTCATAGTCTGCAAAATTGAACCTTGTTGGCTCTCTGCATCTCGATAAGTGCTAGGGGTAGTTATAGGCCCACGTACCCGCTTACCTCGTTTCTTACCTTGAGCAAAGTCTGGGCCTGAAGGTTTAGTTTCTTGGTATCGAGTGGCAGTAAATAACTTCTCGGCTTCCGTCATTGCACGACTAGCAAGATTGTTAAAGCCGACTAGTTTGAAGATAGCGTTAATAAATTTAGACAACATACCAGATTCGGCAGCGTAATTTTTTGCCGCTGGGTATGGAATCTTTTTTAAGTCTTTATAAAATTCTTCATTAGTAAATAGTTCGGCAACAAATTCTTTTATATTAGTAAACCCGTAGTGTTTAATTTTTATGTTGTCTTTAGCAATTTGAAAAAGTTTTATAAGTTCTTCTCGCGCAGCAAGTTGCTCAGGGGTAAGTTGAGACGAGTCTGCTTTTAGTAATGAAACTGTAGCCGCATGAATTACTTCATGTAAAAGTATCCGATTACCAAGCCCACGTATCCTTTTACTATCTAAGGTAATAGTATTAAGTGTATTAAAATACGCGCCCGGCATATATTTAGCGTTATACATCTGCCTATATACGGTAGCAGCATCTCTAATTTCATTTGCAATTGGGCCAAGTCCTGTTACTACAGTTGCGTATTTACCCGCAAGGACTGAAAACATAAGCGTGTTTAATCCAGAAGCTACTTTATTTATATTTTCAGGGTTACGGTAATCATAAAAATACTGCGCATATATTTTAGGTTGGGCAACTTCTAAATAACTCATGATGCGACTAATTTGCGGCCCTACAAGTTTGTTAATTACTTGCTGCGCAACTTGTTCAGTATTATCAAAACTAATAGTAGTTTGCAAGTTGAGAGACAAAAGTTTTGTGGCTAGCTCACCATAGAACCCAGTCATATTCTCCGAAAGTATTTTTAACGCGCCGTTTAGGTCGTTATTCTTTATAGCTTCTACCACGGAAGGATGTAAGTCTCCGGTTTTATTAAACTGTTCTTGCAGTCTTTTCTCTTCTGGACTAATTTCGGTTTCAGCCGTAGTCCAACCCTTGCTTGGGTTTATATTCGGGAACACTATGTTCTCACCGTCCATCAACATTTCACGGCTTACAAACGTACCATCCCCACGCAACACGGCGTTTATTCCACGGATAATAGGATCATCACTTGGTAAAGCAAAAACTTCTTTTACTTTTTGTACAAGTTCTCTTAAATACTGAATGATCCTACGGAATCTATTTTGGTAGGCTGCGCCGTACCTACCGGCAATAATATTAGAGCCAGTAACCGCCCAAAATTCTGAAGGGTTCATTAACGCATAAAGCGCACGGGGTACTTCCCCCTTTACAATCATATTTAATGCGCGTGTATACGCGCTACCATCTTGTGTAGCATTTGCTTCCGCAACAACATGGAGGTAATTTAATATATTTTCTTGGCGTGTAACTTCATCTTGCGCCCGTCTTAATCTATCTTGGGCTTCATTACGTTTACGAACGTCAAAGCTGTTTAAATCTTTAGTGTATTTTTCTATATCTGCGTTAGCTTTATCGCGCTTTTGCTCTGCTTCTTTTGTAGTAACCTCAAGTCTTACGCGCCATTCATTTCGTATTAGCTTACGTAAATGGTCAGGGAGCATCCTCTCCATATGATGCAGTATTTCATGCACCGCTGTAAGATCATCCATCTCCCTATACACACCGTTTTTATCACGAACTAGGAACAGGTTTATAAGGCGTTGTGTTCGTTGGTATATACCGTCAGCGCTCTCAGCTATAGCCCCCCTAGAACCAGTAGGTTCGGCAATAGATATAGCTAAATTCGCAGCGATTGCACGGTTTTGCGTAAGGAACCAGATTGCCATGTCAGCCATCTGCGGAGAAATTCTTCCTTGTCTAGCCGCATCTTCTAATGCTTTTACAACCCTACCGAATCCACGCTCTCTTGGTAAATTAGACCTAGTAGCATTACGCATTGCGCGTTGTTCAGCAAGACGCTCCGTAAGTTTATTCATCTCACGGGTGTACTCAAAATACGTTATTACGCCGTCTCTCCACAACTGGTTAATTCGGTTTATGCCGTTTTGATTTTGCGGCACCATGTCCGCAAGAGAAGCATCTATCTGCGATAAACGACGCGCAAGATTAGGTAGTACGTCTTTATCCTGTGTATCAGCAGAAGTATCTTCGGTATCAACCGACTCTAAAACCCCTTTAGCTTTAAGTTTGGCTTGCCCCAACTTAGCATACGCTTCCCGTCTCCTTTGCGCTAACGTATTTCTTTCTTCATCAGACTTTGCCGAAAAGTACGCATTATTTGCGGCTTCGACTTCTTGTATAGCAGCATCTACTTCAGGGTTATTTGCTAACTCCGCATCTTCTTGTGTTTTTGTTTTGGCGGCTTTAGCGTCCATCAATTTTTTCTCAGACGCAACCCAATCCCAGTGCGCTTCTATGCGCTGCTGTTCTAGCTCTTCATACTTTTTACGGGCAGGGGAATTTTTTGCTGGGATGCGACCAGCCTTAGTCAGAAGCGCTTTTTGTTGTTCTACAATATTTCTTACTGCATCGTGTCGAGCAAGTTCTTCTTGTTCGAGCGCGGCTATGTCTACGCCGCTTTTTACTTCTTCTTCATTTACTACTTCTTCTGCGGTTGGCGTTGCATTCGTCCTAGCTTCTTTTAGGAGCGCGTTTAAATCATTAAATATTTGCGTTGCTTCTTCTACTTTATATATAGATTCTCTAAGTCTAACTCCTATCCCATCTAATTTTTGCTTTGCTTCTTCAAATGCTTGGTTTGCAGCTACCTGCTCTTCTTCTGGAGTATTTTCAGTAAGCGAATTAAATCTTTTTTCGGCGGCTTGGTATTCTGTCCATGCAACGCCACCTTCTTCCATTACATCATCTTGTAGCTGCTGCGCTTGCAAAAGCGAATCGTACGCGGCGTCTTCTTGTTCTTCTAATGAAGCTGGCTCATCTCTTTTTGGTATTCCAGAGACTGTAGTAGCCTCGCTAGTTCCATCCAATCCTCCAGAAGTAGATGTTGTAGTGGTTCCGGTATCAGAAACCCCTGTGTCCTCGAATCCAAAGCCAACACCCGAAACGCTAGTTCTATCTGTTCCGGACTCAGTTGTATTACCCGCGTTTTGCTCCACAATGTAGTCATCGAAAGCCTTCCGAAGTTCTTGTTCATTTGCAGGTCTACCAAGCTCTGCATACAACTGACGCTGGATAACACTTACTTCTTCTTCAGTTAAGTTGTCCAACGAACGTAGTTGTGGTGGTGGTGGCGCAGCCTTTGTAGTTTTAGCGGCTCTAGATTTTTTAGTTGTGGTTTCGGCGGCACCGGCACTTTGTTCTTCTCTATCTGCGAGCGCGTCAAGATCACGGATTGCTTGACCTTCACGAGTATTCGTTTCGGCAATATTCTTTTTAGCTCCTAGCGCCCGCGCACCTTCAATTGTGGTGGACATACCAAGACCGCCGATAGCTTCCGACAACGCAGAGTCAACGACACGTATGATGTTTTCTTTAGTTAACGCATCGCCGGTTTGTTCGCCAAGCATACGCTCGGCATTAATCATCACGGTCTCTTGCAAACCACCAGTTAAGAATTCTTGGGCGCCACTCTTTGCCGCAACTTTTGGAATAGCCTTTAAAATTTCTTTGCGGGTTTGTTGCCGTAGTTCCCCAGACAACATGCGTTTAGCAATATCGGCTTCAGGGCCGATAACAGCGTCGAATAGTCCGCTTACCGTAGCCGCAGTCAGCGTAACATCTTTTGTATCACGAACATATTGAGCAATAGCAGCGGCGCGTTTTTCTGGATCAGGCTCGTTCTGTACTTGCTTAGTGATGTAGTCAACTCGGTCTTGTGTAGCAGGGCCAAGCTCCATGCCGATACTAGTCCCAATCAAGCCCGGCCTTTTTGCAACCACGCCTGAAGCAATAACTGGCACCATTTGCGGTATGGCCTCACCCAGTTTACTTCCAAAGTACGTACTAGCGTCACCAATAAACGCACCCAGAGACTCCCTACTTATATCAGTAAAGTCTTTTAGACGAGGAGCATATGGTTCTGCTTTCTTCTTAATTTTCTCGCTATAAGCAACCGCTTCGTCAAAACCCTTAGACTTTTCTTGCAGCTCGGCTTGCGTTTCGTCACGTAATTTCTTACGGTCTTCTGGGGAGGCATTTAGATAATTTTGTGCTAGACCAATAGAACGTAAAACTTCTCCGGGGTCTTTTCTTCCTTTTTCTAACCCCAGTGCGCCTGTTATGTCCTCGGTAATATCTCTCTTTACCCCAAGAAAATTATTAATTTCTTTCTTAGATTTAAGTTCCCCGGCATCAATCTTGTCAAACGCATTGAGGGCTGTATCTGGAACCTCCATGCCGAGCGCGTAGTACCGTTGCTGTAGCTTAGCAGGAATACTTTGTAGGTTAATCCCCCCACGTACAATCCCTTTAGGAAACTCCAACAGATTAGATTGTTCTACTGGAGGTTCGGCAGCTTTTTGATCCGCGAACGGGTTTGCTATTAGCGGCTGTTGTGTTTGATCAAACCGGTCAAACGGATTGCCAGCTTTTTGTTTGGTGTCAAACTGGTCAAATACGTTCGCCATTTATTGTGTCCCTAAAATACGCGCAGCGGCGCCAACTCCATATTTAGCATCAAAATCTGCGGAAAGATTTGGATTGGCTTTCAAGTAATCAACAGCAGATGGTGGCGGACTAGTTCTTGGTAATTTATCTCCCTCAGAGCCGCCAACACCTGTCCGCATACTTTCATACCCGTCGTAAAACTCTTGTAGTTTACTATCAAATATATCTGATTTGCGTTTTTCTAGTTGTTTTTGAGCTTCAACATCACCTTTAGCAGCTTTATCCTTAAGCTTTTTAATTTCTTTATTTGTCATTGACAGGCTAGCCCATTCGTTGTCAGCACGTTCTTGCACCTTTGAAGTGGCGTTAAGTATTGCGTTCTTAATATCTTTGGGATGCGTTGCCTGTGCTACCGCTTCTAGCCTAGCTTTAAATGTTGACCCCGGCATTGAGGCAATCATATCTGGACTATTAGCCATCTTGAACGCGTCAGGCATGCCTTGTTGTTTTAGTTTTTCTAACGCCTGATATCCTTCAGTGTAGATTTTCGCGGTGTTTGCTGCCGACGCTGCGCTAATTAATGCGTTTTGTTTAGTAGATTCGGCACCGAGTCGAGCACCATATACTGAACCTGCTACAGTATTTAAAGAACTTCCAAGAGAGGCGGTTGCGCTAGCTCTAGCCTGTTGATTTTTCTCCACACGTTCTTGGTCTTTCTCAAGCTGAGTGAAGGCCGATTTTGATTTATCCATCTTATAATTGTTCTCAGATACATCCAGCGCCATTTTAGAACGTACAAGTTCTTTGTCAGCTTTCTTAATATCTTTAATATCACTAGCCAAACCTTGCAATGCTGGAGTAGCACCTTTACCGATATTGACAAACGCATGGGGAGATTCGCCAGCCATAATGCCTAGTCCTGCCTCAAGAAGGCGCATACCTTTAGCATCTTCACGATCTTTTGTCAGCGCAGTTCTTTCATCTTCGAATGTCTGCCTTTGTTTTGCAAATATGTTTTCGTCCACACCGAATCGTTTATTTACCGCTTCTTGGGCATCAATAATTTCATTTATTGATCTTGCTTTTTGCTCCGGGATTAAGCCGCTAACTTGTTCTTTAGCTATGTCTAAGTTGCGTTGTGGGTTTGGCAGTGGGACACCATATTTATCAACAGGCTGCTCTCGTTTGACAGGGATATTAGACAGCCCAAGGCTATTAATACTATTTACATCGGGGGTGTATATACTTCTTAAACCCTTCTGGAACCGGTCTGCTTCAGTAAACGGCTTTGGAAATACTGGGTTAGCGCCCTCAAATTCGGACTCATCTACATACCCTCTACTTGCGTAACCCGGCACAGAGCCACCATCGTCGAACGCAATAATCCCACCACCAGCCATGCTGTAGTTACCTACATCCCCAGCAGGGAGACTTTCCATACCCATAGGAGCTTGCGCCATTTGAGTTGGTTGTGGTTGCTGTGGTTGCTGTGGTGGTTGTGGCTGTTGTTGTGGCTGTGGCTGCGGGACACCTAATACATCTTGCGCCGTAGTAGTCTGTGGTGGCTTTGAATTTTGATCTTGGATACGGTTAATCATGTTGCCAGCCAAAACAGCTTTTGTAGGGTCGAGTAGCCCCATATACGCCATCTGCGCTAGCTGTTGCTTACTGTACTTAGTAGCAAGCGCCTGAATTTCTTGGATATCACGCAACATAATTATTCACCCTTCGCCATATTATGCAAAGCAAGCCCTGTCAATCCACCATTAGCAAACAACCCAGCTTTCTGCCCACCTAAATACGCCATGCCTAAACCTGCGCCTTGAGAAATCATAGACGGCGGGGCTTGATACACGTTGTTTACTGTTTGTGATCCGGGCATGCCGCGATATATATCGTTTAGGAAAAGTAATTGATTCTTTTGGAAGTTTTGTTGATTTATAAAGTCTTGATAGGCTACATTCAGTTTTTGCTGCTCTAATGCTTGTTGTTGGGCACCCGCTTGCTGACGTGCGTTCATAGCCGCTTGTTGCTGACCGAACTGAGTCTGGCCTAATTGACCTAGCGTATTAGCAGCTTGTAGCCCTTGACCATATCCCTGTAGACCTAACTGCGCTCCAAACTGTTGCGCTTGCTGGGCGTTTTGGAATGCGTTCTGCATACCGGTGCCATAGATATTGTTTTGCAATTGCCCTAAATTACGCTGGCGTTCCGACTATTGTATATACCTACCACTACCACCAAAGGCTCCTGCCTTAATAGCAGCCGCGTTGTTTTGCATCCCAGTAATTTCAGATTGGCGACGGGCTTCATCCATTGCAGGGTTTAACGCCCCTTGGATGTATGGCGACATATAGGCTTGCATAGCGCCGGGATTGGTTGCCATGTTCTGATAATTCTGCCCAGCCATTAACGAACCAAGTCCCGCTTGACCTGCTAACTGCGTACCGACCCCAATTTGTTTTGCAGGGCCTAGATTAGCGGCTTCATTAAATGCTTGATTCTGCAAACTAGAAAACCCAGCAGTGCGCTCACCGCCGTATGGTATATATTCTTGATTAGATACTGCTTCGGCTTTACCCGCAAGCCGTTCCATATTAGGTTGCAAATATGGCGCAACGTTAGTAGTTGACGTAGTTGTATTTGCAGGAGCACCGCCACCGCCACCACCACCAAAGTTAAAGGTAGCCCAGTCCGGGGAAAATAATAATTTTAGAAATTTAAGCATTTAAGTGCCCCTCGCGGTACTCCGCAAAACTCTCGTTAACAACATCTTTCCACATTTCTGGTATATATTCGGCGGCTTTTTCAGGCCCAACACACACATGTATTGCATAAGCTAAGATGTTACCCGCCGCATATCTAAGTATGTGTGCCGCTTCTAACCCACGTTCATCTTTTTCACGTTCAAACTTGTTTGCTGTCTGATATGCCGACACTACTGTTATCCACATTGGCATGATGTCGCGTTGGATAGCTTGATAAAACGGGTTCAAAGGTAAGTACACAAGACTGATAAGAAACGCGTTGTTAATTGTTTGTTCCGTTACTTCTTTATCTTTATCAACTAAATCATCCCAAATGTGCGCAAGATCAACTAACATCCGATACACGCTTAGTGCATCTTGATTCCCACCAAACCATTCTAGTTTTCCGTAATTATTCATGCGGGTAACAACCTTTCGGCTTTACTGTTAACGGCTACTTTATTTTTGCCAGTAGATTTTTTTCTAGCTTTCTGCACTCTATCCATCATTGCATACAGCTTACGAGCACCAGCTTCGGTGGAGCCATTACCAATCTCTGACACAATCCGGGCGGGTATAACGAATTCACCATCAGCAAGACGAGCGGGCTGACGATTGCCAATAGAAGCAGGGATAGAATCACTGACACCATCGCCCGGCCCACGCAGTAAACGACCTCCATCTGAGTACCCTCCTAAACTAGCCATACCACCGCCAGCAAAACCTTTATACCCACCCATACCACCTAGTTGCTGGTTCATATAGTCGTAGAACCCATTTAAACCTAATTGCTGCTCAGGAGTTTGATAAGCAGGGTAAGGCTGTTCTTGCATTGGTTGCGCTTGTTGCATCGGGGCTACTTGATCGACTTGACCTGTAGGTGTAGCTATACCACCTGTTACTACAGGTGTAAATGGTGTAAGGGCTGCGGTTGTTTGTGATCGAGGAAAGGCAACGCTACCATACATAATTGCGTCATTTGCTGTTTTTTGAGCGGCATCAGCCACCGGATCGTTTAATTGCGTAAACTGCATTGTCTTTGGGTTGTAGTCATACTTATACCCACCAGCTTCCCCGCCACTAGCCATACCGCCAGCAGCCATACGTTCTTCGCCAGTATACGGGTCAACGTTAGTATCTACACCTTGTTTAATTACATCCGTTGATACAGGGCGCTGCATCATTGGGTTGCTATATAACGACGTCTGCAACCCTGCTTGTGGGTAGTCCATGTTTTGACCTACTGCATTTGCAGCCGACATAGTTTCTACTGTACCGCCAGCAGCTAACGACATTAATCCACCCTCAGCCACACGGTAAATAGGTTGCGCTTCTAAACCACCCGTAAAGTAAGTACGCTCGGCAGTGCTACCCCCGCTATATGGCCTGTAATAATCCACATTTGGGTTAATCCGTGTTGTGTTGCTGTATGGGCGTTGGTACTGCGGCTCATTTCTTTCTTTTATTGGTTTCGGCTGCATTAACTTATATAGACCATAAGCACCAGCCGCTGTTGTGTATGGGTTTTCGTTAGCGAATGCTTTTAAGTTCGTAAAGTTTGGTTTGCGAATTAACGTTTCTAAATCACTCAATACGTTGCCGGTCATGCCATTATTTTCTATGGCCTTATTAGCTTGCGCAATTGCATCGCTTTCGCTTTTGGGTAGGTTACTTAAAGCATCATAAGGATTGAAGCCGGGTGTATTTGCTGGTTTAGGTGTAGCTAATTGCACGGCGGGAGAAGTACCGGGAGCACT
>Ga0181357_1000048_pt1 | contig 32921 bp, 45 predicted proteins | sample Fa13VDMM110DN_FD_130094 | JGI IMG/M metagenome (GOLD analysis project Ga0181357, IMG submission 130094) | Freshwater viral communities from Lake Michigan, USA - Fa13.VD.MM110.D.N | ecosystem: Environmental > Aquatic > Freshwater > Lake | place: USA: Michigan | collected 2013-09-24 | reverse complement strand
GCTGTGTCCTTAAAGTTGCAAGAGGAGGTGAGCGATGAGTAGTTTTACTGCGAGAATGGATGATATATGTTCTCGGTTTGGCGAGGTATCGTGGTGCGCAGAAGATGTGCAAGAGCTTCGGCCTGATTGGACTATCCGCGCGTGCAACATTTTCTTGGACGCAACGGAGGATCGGTTGCAACTAGACATGATCACGCAAGGCTGGCGTTGTTTAACCAGAGAGTTGGGAATGTACGAGCGGAGCGCAACAGTAGCCTCTAACACAAGGAGCCGTAAGGATGACACTGCCAGCTAAGATTTTAGCGCAGCGCGGCCAGCCCGAGAGACTGAGCGATTATCAGAATCATATTTTGCGAACGGCCATAGGTAATCTTTTCTGGGTGTTTCGTATGTGGCGGGATCACGACGAGTTAAGCCTTACGGATTGGAGGTTTCACCTAGACAACCTCGCTGAATTAGAGCAAGAATTTCCTGCCTTGGTTTCGTCAAAGTTTCCCAAGATTGCCAGCTTAAGAAAGGACCTACGCAAATATGAAGAAGAGCAACCAAACGGTTGAGGGTGAGTGGCACTACCGAAAGATCAATCCTACTGGGCCAGGATATGCGGCTGATCGACTCCAGGTCGGGCCAGATATCGATGGCTTGCCGGGAGTAGTCGGCAGTCTGGTGTTCCAGCACGGGAGCCGTGCCCCAGTGTGGATATGCGAATGGCAGCCCGACAATGGGCATGTGTTCGATGTGGTCGATGCACAAGGCAACCACACATTGACAGGGCCGGAGCAACTGACGAGGAATCACCGCAACGTATAGCCGTGTGGCATACATCGCTCGTGTATAACAGTGTGTCGGTATCATAACAAAGCGATAAAGCACATGAAGAATCTATACATCGACCGTGCATGGGAAGACCAATGCATCATACGCATCTGCCGGGAGATTCGTCAGCAGAGTCTGATCGATCTGTCTAACAGCGTGGCTATCCTGCAACTGAGCTACGAATACTCCGGACTCATGGCACAACTCATGGCGCATTACCTATCGTCTAAGGATGGGCCGATAGATATTGAACCAGTGAATATCCCGTACACAGCAGAGTTTGATCCTGTCTTGCACCCCGATCAGCTAGATCCCTACCACTCGCTGATCGTCATCGATAGCGGGTGCCTGAGTGGCAAGAACTTTCACAACATAGAGACCAAGCTATTGCACTATGGGTTTCCAAGGGCACGCTTGTTTTTTACTTGCATCGCCTGCGATCTGAACAGTATTTTCCGGCCAGACTTTTGCCCGATCTACTTCAATGGAGATGATCACATGGTGCATTTCTGGTGGGAGACAAACACTACTAGGTTTCAGCGGCACAACTAAACCCACACAGGAGGAGCAATGGACGCGCAAGAAACGAAAGGCTTTTTTGAAACACTGGCCGCACGCAGCGCTTTAGTCGATCTAATGGCAGTGCGGTTGGCGTGGGAGGCAGGGGCTATGGAGAACTACGATTGGCTAGAGCATCTCAAAAGCGTGGACGCTTTGGCCGCAGCGTTTCCATCCCTGCTTGCCGATTTTCAAGAGGGCATAAACGCAATGGAAGAAAGGATAATCAATGAAGAAGACCTGCGAGAATCTAGATGCAGTTGATGGGCCCGAGTGCGACAGGTGCGGAGCCTGTCACCCCGACATGGATGTCTACTGCCTGGAGGATGAAGACAACAACCCGTTAGAGTTTTTGTGTGTTGACTGTTTTGAAACTACCCCAGAATATGAGGCGATGTGCGATGAGTGAGCAACCGATCCGCGTGATACCAACTGTCCCAGCGAAGACTGAGAATGAACTGATGTGGGAAGCAAATGGGTTTTTTAAACTGCCCGATGATGGCGAAGAAGATTCCCTCACTGGAGGGCTTGCCTTTGCTAGTCCCGACAGCGATACTACCACAACGAAGCAGGCAAAGTTTACACAACAGGAGGTGAGCGATGAGTCTTAATTGGAACGTAGAGGACTGTGTTGGTCGTGAAGATTGGTCGGATCGTGACCATGCAGTGCTGGACAGACTGATCTGGGGAACCATGACAGTCGGACTGCACAGGATCACAGAGGCAAACATCCCCGAGTGGCTGTTGCGAATGCGAATGGAACGTGCGCACTATGGGTCTGCGTTTCAGATGCAGTATGAGGGCAAGGAGGGGTACTACCTCCGCTTAGAGCATCTCCGTAAGTTCGTCGGCATGAGAACAAACGCATCGGATTTGACGCGAGCTAAGTGGCTGAAGGAGTTGATGGAAAGGGTGGCGCGTAGTGAGGCGGACGCCTTTAATCGTGAGACGAAGGCAATGGAAAAGGAACTAACAAAGGTAGGTGAAGCATGAGTGAGAAGATCGATTGGTTGAATGTCACAGAGGCAGCGACAGTGGCTGGCTGTACTAGTGGGTGGATCAGACTACTGCTACGCAATGGCAAGCTGGCGGGCTGGCGGGCTGGCCAGCGTGCATGGTTAGTTCGGAAGTCGGACTGTGCTGCACTACGTCAATCGCTCGGGCCACTGAGCAACCTACACAAAGCAAGGCGCAAGGCGAAAGGATGTGCGAATGGTTGATGATCTGAAGATGGTGCGATGGATCTTTGAGCTACCGTGGATCACCTCACGGCTGGACAAAGTGATTGATGTGACAGAGGTAGCCGCTGCATTGCGGCATCTCTGGGATATTTACGCGAGTGACAAGGCCACAGTGGACGATGTGATGGGTGGGTGGCTGGTGTTTAAGGATCGGGCAGGGCCACGGCTGACTGCCATGTTTCTACGATCCCGTGCTTGGATGGAGTTCTTCCATCACCCAGTTTCTACCTACGAGGATACGCCGTGCGACCACACACTGTGGAAGGATGGCCTGGTTGCACTGCGCGTAAGGCTGACGTTTAAGCGAGACGAATTGGTGGACATGCATTTTTACGCCTACGATTTAGGATAAGGAGTTCTCATGTACAAGGATGTACTTCGGGTGTTGCACGCATTGACAACGATTGTGTTGATGCTTTTGGCCGGGAGATTGCAGACGATAGGGCTTGAGATTCTTGCACAACTAAGGGAGACTGATCATGTTAGTCGGGATGCTATGCGGTAGTGAGACTATCGATTTTCTGGCGGCTTGTTTTATTGTGGTTGCGTTCCTTTGCTGGGCTGGAGAAGGCGTATGATCTACGGATATGCCCGCGTGTCCACGGACCACCAGGATCATTCGGCACAGGCGCAGGTGGCGCGGCTTACTGCGTACCGCAACGCGGCAGGCGAGGCGTGCGAGGTTCCGCTGTACGTGGACGAAGATGTGTCGGCCATGAAGACAAAGCTTATGCACCGGCCCGCGGGCCGGCGGCTTTGGGACACACTAGAGCGGGGCGATACTGTGGTCTTAACGAAAGTAGACAGAGGCTTTCGCTCGCTGGCCGATGCCGTCACCACCATAGATACGTGGAAGGACAAGGGCGTGGCATGCACATTCTTGGACTTAGCCGTTGACCTATCCACCCCGCAAGGAAGGATGGTCTTCGGCATCATGTCAAACATGGCACAGTTTGAAAGCGAGATGAATGGCCAGCGTGTGCGGGAAACTTACACGCACCTCCGCAAAACAAACCAGCCCTACTCCAATGCTAGGCCGTGGGGCTGGCTGCGCACCAAGGGTAGCTACACTGAATACCCAAAGGAGCGGGCTCTTGGCAAGCGTTTGCTGGGCATGCGTAAGGGTGGACTCAGCTTTGCGGAGATAATGATTCAACTGTGCCAAGAGAAGATCCAGAAGCCCGTGGTCCAGAAAAATTGTTCTGGGTTTTACCACAAGGGGGATTGTCAGACGCTCCTCCGCGCACATAAAGCTGGATATCCAACGATTGCGCCAGCCGTTTGGCTAACCCCTGCGATCTCCGAGAGGCTACGCGAATGGGAATCTGGTGCTGCGCTGCGAGCGCGCGGAGCGTGAGCCCTACGCCGAAGCGATCCATTGCCAGCTTGCGATCATCAGCAGGCAACGAATCAATCGCCATGCGCAGATGGTCTAGCTCATCCGTGGAATGGCACAGGGCTTCGGCTTCGGACAGCGTGACCCTGTTCTCTCGGGGCTGGCGAGTAGCCTTCTTAATATACTTCAGCATGGAGTTTAGAATCGCTCTAGCGAAGTACGCCTTGGGATAAGGCAATCTCTTGGGGTCATAGGTCCGAGATGCCTTGGCGAGTGCCAGCATCCCCTCCCCCTCCAGGTCATCTCGCAACACACCACGCTGCCAGATCGGCCTGTTCTGCAAGAAGAACTTTGCCAGCATACTGACGAGTGGAAGATACTCTGTCGATAGCGACTGCTGCTTTTTGGTGAGTCGTTTGCGAGGGGCAGTCATTTGCCACCACGCCGATCTCCCAGGCCAGACGTTGCTCGCAACACCGCGATGTGTTCTTCGTGGTTGTTCAGTCGGCGGTCGTGATCCTTTAGCGTATTGCGTATCTCGTCCACCATCAGCGGCAAAGACTTAATGGTGGCAGCAATTACAGATACTTTGGCGTGGATGCTGAAGGCCCACGGGATGACGCCCGAAGCCACTGCGATCCCGAGCATCCACAGTTCGCCGTACTCACTCATCGTAAAGCAACTCCCCGATAACTTTGCACAGCATTTTGCCAGCCGAGCGGGGGAGTATCTTTTCCTCTACGTGCAGGCAGACCATGGCCGCAGCATCGCCAGCATCCTCTGGCGCAAACGAATAGATATAGGTGTGCCCTTTGCCTGCGCACGTAAGCTGAATCACATCGCGTCGAAAGCTTGCGTCCGCAATTCTGCTAACGTGGGGCCTGTGGTTCTTTCCGAAATCCATTTCAGTATCCAATGGGTTACCAAGTTAATAATTATAGGAAGGAGAATCAGTAGCAGGATCGATCCGCATTCGGGGTGGGCTTTCTTAAATTCTTTTGATACGCGTTTGCGATAGGCCGACTTCACCACTGGTGGATTGGGGCAGCACATCAGTGCGACTAACGCAACCTTGCTGCCATATACGCTCATCCGTGATACATTGGTTTCGTCTCCGCATAGTTGTGCGATGCGCTGGGCGTCATTCATTTGACTGCCTTCTTCTTGCAGGCGCATGTTGCCGGGCATGGGCAACTGGTCTTGTGTCCATCAGCGTGCGTAATGATGCCACCCTTGCAATCGCCGCAACACTCTTCGACAGGGAAGTCCACTGATAGCAGGGCATAGCCCACCTCGGCGGCAACGCTTGGCCCAGCCGGGACGCCTAACACCCAAGAGAGAATCAGTGCCCACATAGCGTTAGTCCTTTTGTTCCAGGAGCCCGATGCTGCCAAAGTCCGGGAGTTTCTGGGGAGGGTAGCCTTCCACAGATCCGTACACCCAGCAGTCGTTCCCGTCAATGCAGGCTTGGAAGTCGTCCTGGCTTGTGACGATCATGCCTGGAACCCATGCTGGGTATTCGGCTGGCCATTTCTTTGGGGGTTGGTTCCATCGGCCCCACGAATTCTGAATGAACCACACTCGCACGGGGTAGAATTCCAGCGAGTCATCTACACCCACGATTGCCATATCGTGGTTCCACCCGCCTGTTGCACGGGGATGGATGCCTTTGTCATTGCTCGCAACTTCCCATGCGGCGTACTGCCCAGAGTGAGCGGCGTAGCCATTTGCCATGGCGTCCATCAGATCGTTCTGTGATTTGATGGGTGTAATTCTGCCCACCTTATTACGTCTGCAAAGTTCTTGGACGTTAGAAGGCACGCCACCCGAGCCCCATCGCGTCCCGATGGATGCGTTGTATGTGGTTAAATCGACAACCCCGTGGTCCGAGCGGCTCAAGAAACCAACGTCTCGCTCAAAGATCGATGCCGCAGCGGGCGACATGCCCTGCCCGCTGTGACCGCGAGCGCCGTAGGTAGGTTCGGTCGCGCCCATTTGGAACCATTCGTATGGTTCTCGGTTCACTAATATGCCAACCGCACGGCTAATATCGCGTGCATTGCGCGAACCGTGCGAAACACAATCTCCAGTAGATTGCTTTTCGGTGAAGCATCTCTTGTCTAGAGCCACAGCATACGGCCATAGAAGCGAACGCTTGCCGCGGCCCGAGCCCGCAAGGTTCCGCTCTTCATAGGCTTGGTAGCGCTGGCTTTCCAAGAACTGGTTGCGCATGCGGGCATCTGGACGATAGCCCGTCAGACCCCCGGCGTAGGCCGAGAGCAATTCATACGGCGTCTCTAGCTCTTTATCGTCCGCCACTGGCCGCCGCCACTTCCTGGCATCCTGCCGATAGGGATTTGATTATCTCGGGAGTCAGGGCGACGTTGTCTAGGGGAACCAAGTCAGTAAACACTTTGTTCACCGCAGCATCTAGGCCGGGATACTTGCCAACAAGGGGCGTACCTCCGAATGCAAGACGCAAGACACTGGCATGAACGCTACGCCAGACGCCTGTGGTTTTGATCTGCTTCCCGGCGTCTCTCTGAGTAATATCACCGAGCGACCTATACACGCTGGCAATAGCGTTGCGGTCGGCGGCAGTGGCAGACCGCAGGGCATCGGCAACGCCGCCGTCCTTTGGAACTGGCAGGGCCGGGATGCGGACGAACGCAAACGCAACGAGCAATCCCGCAATGACAGTGGCAAGGTGTTTCATTGTGGCACCTGGAGTAGAACGTGCAGCAGGGAGTTGCAGGCTTTTGACACTTCCGGCTGGGGGTATTGGTCGCGGATCGCAACGACGGCGGCCACTTGGTCCAGAAGAGTCTTGGGTTTTGCTGCGCCAAGGGTGGGCAGCGCGATCATCGGGCAATACGTCCATAGTACAATTCCAGCAAAGAGAACCAGTGAGATGATTTGTAGAGTTGTCATAGGATTTTGCCGCCGGGAATAAAGATAGTAATGCCACCTGCCCTGACGGCTACTGACGAGCCCATCATACCATGCGGATTGACCAAGCCCCACCCATACACATCGTCCCTGCCTACGGCCCCGACATCGGTGCATGTTGAGATCAAGGCTTGCGTTACAACCGTAGGATTGTGAGGGAGCCCTTGGGCTTTTTGCTGCGAGATATACAGTGCTAGCACCCCCGAAACAAAGGGGGCAGCCATGGATGTACCAGAAATGGTAGCGTAGCCATCGGCAAGCCATGTGCTGGTAATCTGATGGCCGGGCGCAGCGACTACGATTTCTTTTCCACGGCTTGAAAACTCGCAGACCACGCCCGTCTCATCTACTGCGCCTACCGCTATTGTTTCTTTAAAGGCAGCAGGGAAATCAACTAGGCCGCCGTCATTGCCAGCGGCACAGACCACGGGGATGCCAGCTTGCGCGGCGTAGCAGATCGCCTGATGTACGTGGTCATCTGCGTAGTTGCTTCCTAGGCTCATGCTGATTAGATCGACCTTGGCGTCCACGGCATAGCGTACCGCGGTGGCTACGGCGTCGTTGCTCCCCATGCCCGAGTGGCCAAGAACTTTGAGGGAGAGGAGATTGCAGGCTGGGGCTATACCGCTGCGCGGCCCGTGTGCGGCGATGATACCGGCGACATGAGTCCCGTGGCCAAGAGTGTCCTGGAGTTCTGGGTCTGTCGTGAAATTCCTGTGGTCGATCACAGTCCCGACCAGTGCGGAGTGCGTGGCGATCCCCGTATCCAGTACGGCCACAGTCACGCCAACCCCGCGGGTGTTAGCCCAGAGGGGAGGTATACCGTAGGCTGCGATCCCCCAATCTATACACTCGCTTAACCCCATAGGCTGGAAGCTGACCGAGTACGGCGGAAGATGGCAGTAGCCGCTCATTCAACTTTAACTTCCTTGGGCGCGAGTGCATCAAGGATAGCCACCAGCAGCGGGAGCAAGACGCGGAAGACAAGCTCCCAATCAATGGCAATACTTGCCATGACAACGGAGGCATCTTCTAGCGTCACCTCCACATCGTCGTCGGCCAGCAGCATGCTCGGGCCATTGGCCTCTAGCAGCGGGATCACAATTGCCGCCAGCTTCTGGACGATTTCCCAGTTGGCCGCAAGCGTGTTAGTATTTTTGTACTGCTTGGCCAGTTCCACCATCTGGGTCAAAGCCGTCTGGTTGGCGACCAGCCAGCGTAGGATCTTGAGATTCATCTATGGCTTCCTTAGTTTCGGCGTACTCTAGGACGGCCATGCCGACCACGGAATGACCAGCGATATCTAGCAGAGTCTCGCTAATATCTATTGTCCGCAGAACGCCGCGAAGCCTTCGACACTTTTCACCGATTCTGGCAACCTGATATTTCCACGGGGTAATGCCGTCATCTGCTACGCCTAGAGCATTTTGCAGTGGCTCAATGGCGCAGCCGTAGTACCCACGCTTCCTCGCCAGTAGCTTGTATAGCCTTGTTATTATGGGCCAGTACGGATCGTTAACGAGCAGGGCGTCTAGCTCACCAAGCAACCTCCCTACTTGCTTTAACAATTCGCCCGTACTCGGCCCAGAAGCTTGGGTGGTGGTGGGGGTCATCGTCTCGGTCGGCCTCGTCGGCAAGGTAAGCGGTGCGTGCATGTGCCCATTCCTCTAGGAAGCAATCAATCAAACCGGATTCGTCCAGGTTATTTGCTAACACTATAACGCCTCGCTCCTCACTGTCATCTAGCGAGAAATAACCCATGCACTCCCCCATGCGATTCGGATGACGCATGTACACGCGAACGGGAAACATCAGCGGAAAACGCTCATCCGCCCAGCGTCGGACTTGGCGCAATAGCTTGTGCCGCCATGAGTTTAGCCGCGAGTTCATCCGCATCCTCCAGACGGACACTTAGTATCCACGTTTGCCCGTTGCGTCGGTGCAACACAACAGGTGTATTGCTACCGGCATCTCTTACTGCTTGGTCCATCCAGGCATGAATCGATTCTTTCTCTACCCGCTTGATCTCAAAGTGAATGCCCGTGAGAGAAGTCTTTACATCAGGGGAATCTTTTGACCCAGAAAACTGGCATCCCCTAGCCGCCTCGGTGCAGTTTTGCAGATTGGCCTTTAATGCTTTGGCAGCTTCACGTTCACCTCTTGCGCCCTTGGCACGGCTGTTGGTCATAGCTCTGGCTCCTGCGAGGTTAGCATCTCTGTAATGGTATCAGCATAGTGTGTGGGTACGGCGGTAGCTACACCGAGCCCCAGCAAATAGTCAGTCAGTGAGTCGCCGGTCTGCCGGTCCAGTAGGTTTCCCAGCAACCGGCCATAGGAATCCCGCAGCCAATCGTAGGTGCGTAGCTCAAACCGTTCAAAGTCTGCGTGTGTTTCCAGCCAATCAATCACATGCTGGACGCCGTGATCGGGGTTACATTCCACCCCGGCTAGTACCAAATAGTGAGAGCAATAGGATTGCAGAGGGGCCATGAGCGTCCGCACCAGAATAGTATCTGGCTTGGTAACACGAATCACTACGCACTCAAGACCGACTGTGTCCATACAAGTTGGCGTGTCGTTCCTGGGCGTACCATTCGGGGAGGGGCTCTGGGTCATAGCCTAGGTGCTGCTTGCGTTTGAGCCCTGCTAGGTACTTTGGATCGTAGTGTTCTGGATCACACTCTTCCTTTACCCCAAGCAGTATACGTTTGTTCAGATCGGGGAACAAGCCAACCACCTTGCCCGAGTGATAGATGCCGTGGCATTGGCTGCATAATCGCAAATAATTCCGTGGGTCATGGCCGTTCGACCTAGAGTAGCCGCCGCAGATATGATGGACTTCTAATTGCCTGCGCCCATCCGACTCGGGCCACCAGCACACCGAGCAACACCTATGCAGCGCGACCCAATCGCATAACACTCCGCGTTCTCTAGCATTCATCCGAGTGGCCATGATTATAAGTGTACCCTAACGAGGCAATCTTATGGTGTGGGCGCAGCGACTCCCATAAAAAATGGAAGTCGCCGTGCATCTGGCAATCTCACGGAGCCGGTGCAGCGTGCTGTGCGTCTTGTTTACGGGGTTCACTCAGCAACCATCGCCCCGCACCGGCGGCCTCTAAGGCTGGAGTCAACGCTGGAGTCGTGGAGCATGCGTTGCTATCCGATGGCCCTGCCCATGCAGGGTTTACGAACGCTTGTCGCTGTGCTTTTTGCCTCGGCGGTTGGTGCGTTCTACACCAGTGGGTTGAGAGTCAACAGAGCGGCAACAGGGCCTGCGGTATCTTAACGGGCAGTCAGACCAAAGGCAAGCGGCACTTAATGCTTGTGCTTTTTTTTCTTCAACTTGCGCTCAAGCTTAGAAATATACTTAGCCATGGCGTGGGTTTCCTTGGCCACTTTCTTTATTTTCTTCTTGGTCCAGTGATCCCAAAAGCTCATCGGCGTTTGTCGTTTCGCAAGTCGGCACGCGCCGCCCACAGGGTATCCGGCAGAATGCACCACCCTGGCACCTTCCCGAGATCAATGATGATCCGCACGTTTCCCGAATCATCTCGCATCACCACCCAATCCGTGGTGGCAGCTTGGTCCATAGCATTAGCTATCGCAATCCCGTGGGCCGTCATACGCGGCAAGCCGCTGATCGCCATTGCGCTGTACAGCAAGCCTGCTGCTAAGAGTGCGTGCATAGAAACCTCCAGATTATTTGTATCGGATCACTGCAAAATATTTACCAACCCGCACTGAATAGGCTACGCCGATTTCCATAGGCTTACGCTGGCCGTAGTAGCAGCAATTACGAATTGCCTGTTCCCTGGTCGCTCCGGTCCCAATGCCTTCTAGGGAGCCAATAGCGTTACGGCCACAGTGTTTCAGTAATCCAGTGCGGGCCATTGTTTCGGCGGCCTGCTGCGCTGTCGTGATCGGAAGCAGTGGGTTTGCAGCCACGGCTACCGCAGCAATCAACAGACACATCGATACCAACATACATCGCAAGATAATCATACAGACCTCCAAGTTAAAGGACCTAGCCACTATTTCCCCACACGTTTATCTCTCGCCGCTGGCACTCGCTCAACAGCCTTCTTAGGGAGTGTATTGTTTTGTGCAGCGCAGCTATCTGCTTCTGCGCGTGCTGAAGCTCCAGTGTGAGTGACTCCTCCACCGGACAAGAACGACGAGGTATCTCCATCTATCAGGCTCAAGTATCCATGAGGGAAAAGTAATTGTAATAGCTCGTCGGCTTTGCGGAGATGACTCTTAGGGGCGACAAGCATACCCATCAAATGACCGCGGGTAGAATCCTTCACCGTCTTCTCTTTCCAAGTTGCATCTCTGTCCAAGGTCGTGAGCCACACCCATTGTCCCGTGACGAGCGACACAAACACGTAGCACAGCGGCCGGATCGTTTCCCGCGACAACCCGCGTGCATCGTCTACAAACACTGTCTCATATGGGAAGTCGGCTGGACAAGAGAAGTCTAGGTTGCGCTCTTTGATTTCAATCGCAAACAGTCCGACCGCATCTGGCGATGGGCAGTGGTCGATATTTTTGTTGTGCGAATCCAGCACTAGCTTCTTGCCGTGGGCTACGCTACGCTTGTGCTGGCGTTGACTCTCCACCCACTTACGCTCTGCCGTGTGCCCACTAACGAGGGACGCTTTGAATGAACGCATTTGCCCCCCGATCCCAAGCATAGTTTCGGATGCCCTGCTTCGGCGGGACAACGTCGTTTCCGCGCTCAAAGGACTTGGTCTTCCCCGCCCGTTTAGCCCGCACTTCGGCGCAACGCTCGGCAATCTCTTCTTGCGTAGGATCGCCGGGCTGAAAGCCTGGATCGTAATACTCCAGCAAGATATCAAATGGCTCGGCAGCACGGATCTCATCGGCCCGAGCCCGCACATCGTTGGCCCACGCAAGCGATTCACCAAACCATTCTGCACAATCCGCGTCGGTTGTGTCAGGAGTTCGCATCGCGCACAGTGCAAGTCGCTCTTTCGTCGGACAGCAGTTCCGCGATTTGCAAATCGCTATAACCCCGCGAACGCAACTCCGCGAGAAACCCAGGTCGCTCGCTACCCTCGCTGGATCTTCGTGATTTATCACGCAGCGGCGGTATACGTCGCTTGCGAAAGCCAAGCAATTTCCCGATACGTTCGCAAAAAACTCTCCATCGTCCCGGCTTCTTCTCTTCATTTCGGCCTCCTTGCGGAAAATGCTGCTCAAAATCAAAGAGCCACGATAGCTCACGGATCGTCTCGTCTGTCAGATTATCGTCTCGCATTTCGTCGGACCTCCTCGCGGCGGAACATTGTGCGAATCCACGGAGTGAGCTTGCCGTTCTGGGCAGCCCATTGCACATAGTGTAGCGGCAACTCCGATAGGATGCAGCCTGTGTACTTACCCCGTAATGGATTGTGATACGTTCCAACACAACGCTTACCCGTAGCGCGCAGGTCCACGGCTGTAGTAATAACTGTCCCTGTCGCCTGACCAGACATCCTAAGTCGCCTAGCCTCTATAGCCTTGGCGGCTTCCTCTGCTTTGATCTGGGCGAGGGCCTCGGCTAGAAGTTCATCTGGAGTGGCTGGCTCGGGCACCGCCGCTGCCAAAGCCTTGGCCCGCGTCAATACCTCTTTCGGGGCAACGCAAAACATATCGACTGCCGTGATCAGTCTGTGGTCCAACGAGCAATCTGTCATGTCAATGATACGGAAGCATGGCTTCTGGCTGGCGGCGATGGCAGCCCGCCTAGACTCTGGGGTAGAGCCTAGGAAGTCCACAATGCCCCGTAGCGGGCGAGTGGCCCTGCCGATGCATTGCAGCCAGAAGCTACGCGAGCGGGTGGGACGGGCCAATATGAGAGTCGTGACGGTGGGTACATCAAAACCCATAGCTACCACTTGGCAGTTGACGAGGACCGTCAGTTTCCCAGCCCGGAAATCGGCAATGATTCCCCGCCGCTCGTCTTCGTCCTGCTTGCCATAAACCACCCCAGCTTTCATGCCGTACTGGGTGGCCATGACCGTAGCTGCCGCCTGGGCCGTTGCCACGCTTGGAAGGAAAACCACTGTCTGGCCGTGCTGTTTTTCCCTAGTAACAAGGCAGATGCGATTAAGCACGGCGTCTTGGGCAATGGCTTCAGAGAGTTGCGTCTCATTAAAATCTCCCCCGGACATAGTAATACCTGTCAGGTCTAAGGCCGGTATGCGGGCGATCTCACAGACCGGTGGGACGCACCAACCCTGTTCTATCCCGCTCTCAATAGGCATTTGCATGCCGATGCGTTGGTAGAACTTCATACCACCCCCTCGGCCATCATGGGCGTGCCATCGGTGCGGAATGGCGTAGCGGTAAACCCGGCGACCATGGCCCCACCGGCAACAAAAAACTGCAACATTTGAACCACCGCTTCGCTGCACATGGTGTGTGCTTCGTCCACGATGACTAATCGGAAGCCGTCAAAAGATTTGTACCTTAGCTCACCGCCGCGGCGCGACAGAAGGCTTTGCTTGGACGCAACCGTGATCTTGGCGGGCCACTCACGATCAGCAACGTAGTCGGCCATCTCTATATCTGCGGTTGACGAGGTGAGCGTGTTCACTTTGTCCACTGCCTGCCAGACCAGTTCTCGCATAGGGCAGATGATCAAAGTGCGCCCGTCGCAGCGGCGGGCTAGCTCAACAAATATCACTGTCTTGCCCGCGCCGGTAAAGATCCCGGACAGCATGGAGTGAATGCCCAACTCCATCGCGTCCAAGTGCATCTGGACGGTTCGCTCCTGATAGTCTCGGAGCGTCAGGACATCTTCGGAGAATTGTAGCATTGCGCCATCCTTGGCAAATAGGAAAAGTAACGGTAAACATGCTTTTAACTTAGTTCCCGCAGTAGCCTTCGCACTCGTCTTGAAACCCACCGGCCCGCGGGAACAGGTTCTGCTGCCCGCTCTTTTCGTCGGCAGGGCGAAGGTCAACAATCTCTAGCGGAGCGCATGACCTGTGCAGGAACCTCTGGGAGTCCAGCCCTGTGCCTGTCCTGCACGTTTTGTCGATATGGATCGCGCGTTCCCAACCCACAGGATCGTTCGCTTTTAACAGTGTCCACTCAGCGTCGGACTTAAAAGGGCAAAAGACGCATGCAGACCGTGGAACGACGTAAGGCACTCTATCTCGCAAATACGCCTGACAATCCGTTCGCGTAAACTGCATATCCCACAGAGGAAAATACACCCTCCAGTTGCTGGGCTTAGACAGGAACCGCTGCTTAACGCGAATTACTCGCTTCGGCTCATCGTAAGAAAGACCCATGTATTGATGAATCACGATCTCCTTTGAGACTGCCCGTCCCTTTGTCGCGCCAACGCGGCTTCGGATCAGTTGCTCAATGGGTATCACTTTGTAGTCGGCTGTGCATTGCCTTTGCAGTATTCCCTTGCTGCCTGTTTGCGGGTTAATCGTATATGCGGGGATAGCGACATAATGCCCGCCGTCTGTACGCGAGTCGGTTCCGCTGTCCAATGCATCGCCTAGACGACCAGCCGTAGTGCGGATAATCGGCGCGCCGCCTTGCTTCTCCAGCCACTCTAAGTGCTTGTAAACGTCGTCTGGCTCCTCTTGCGTATCAGCAAATATTGCAGCGTCGAACCTTGGCACCTCTGGCTCGTCGCCGTCGATGCTCATCAGGTAAAGGGCCGTAGACTGCACGCCTGCGCCTAAGTTAAGGAAGTGATGTTCAACGCTCATTGCACCAGCATCCTCTCCAGTTCACTCATGCGGTGAATCGTGCTGCACCGGGCAGACGCAAAAATAACATTGTATCGTCCAGTACACGCCTTGTCGCGCAATAGAAATAGTGCTCATTATCTTTACTCGCCTCTATTCTGAACCCCGTTCGTAATAGTAAACTTACGTCAACCGTCCGATCCTCAATACGATTGGGGCATGGCCCGCACGACCGGCAGCGCCACGACGGGAGAATCGTGACGCTGCCGGGAGCCGGGTCAAAAGGACGAGAACTCTTCGACCGGCTCTTCCTGCTTTTTCTTAGAACCAAGCAACTGCAAGCGGCTCACCTTGCAGATCAACTTGGTTTTGGTCACGCCTTCCTTCTCCCACTTGTCCTCGCTGAGTGTGCCTTCGATCAGCACACTCCCGCCACGGACAAGGTAAGGGACAACACCACCGGGATTCCACTGCTCGCAATCCAGGAACATGACCTCGCCGTCTTTAAAGCCATTGATCGCAATGGCAAACTTGGCGACCGTCTTGTCCGCAACCTGACGCTCCTCGGCATCGCGGGTGAGATTACCCACCGCGATAAACTTCTGGTAACTACTGGCCATTCGGCACCTCCACTGGGAACTTATCGGCAAGTCTCTGCTGGCAACGCACCAGCACATCCTCACCGCAAACCTTCTCGCTCACTCGCAGCCGTACCTTATCCACAACTTTCTGCCCAGCCTCGCGGCTAGTAGCAGCGTCGATAGACTTGCAGGCAATCGATTCAATTTCCATTCCATTGGTCACGCGTTTCTGCGCAGCCCGCTTCGGCAGATCACTGGCTTGTGCAGGGCTAGACGCATGCGATGCAATGTTCGCATCATCATCGACCTCGCCCACCCATGCACCTGTCAACATAAGAAGCAGGAGACGTTTGGCGTAGGTGAGCGCCGAGCCCAAGCCCTGCATATTAGGCGGGGATGTGACGAGCGCACCGGTCTTGAAATCCTTGCGAACGATCTCGTTGTTGATCAGAGGCAACATGGCGTAGGTACATTCACCCGTTTCATGGCGAAGAAACCCACGGACCACCCATCCCACATTGGGCAGCAGGCAGCTTTGATACTGCGGCATTGCAAACCCATTAGAGGTAAGAGCCGGTCGCAGCGCTTCCGAGATCGCCTGGAACGTCGCGTACTTAGAACTAAAGGCAGGATTCTTGGCGTCCAATATAATCGTCGGAAACGCAGCGTGAGCCTTCGCCAACGCCGTTGTGTGATTCTTCAGATCCATACTCTCGCCGGAACCAATCGTGGCACTGTCAATATTCATACGTCCTCCCTTTTTCCATAGGCCCAATGTGGAAACACCAATTCTTTTTCCTCGCCGTGATCATGCGGCAAATATTCTTCAGTCAGTTCGCGGAGCCGGATCTGGTCCAGCGTTTCCGCTATCTGGATGCGTGCAATATCCACTAGTTCCTTTGGCACCGTAAAAACTTCGCAGCCAAAAAACGGCACTGTCTGAACGCAAATAAATGGCATATTAAATTCTGGCCAGCCAAAGGCATAGGCCGAATCCGAATACCAAGCCGCCTGCCATATGTAGCCATAGTCAACGAAGCTGGACGCCAGACGATCAAACGTGCTACTCGTACTTTTAACGTCATACACTAGATGTTCCGTGTGGCCATCAAAGCGAGACTTTCTCCGATGGCCATTTGCATCGGTCCAAAAGTGCGATGCCTGTAGGTTTTCGGTTTCCTCCAAAAGCTGCATGGCCCGCCGATTCTTTTTGCATGAGCGGATCATCTGCGTGAGCTTTTCCATATCGTCTGGGCTGATGGGCGTCTGGTTGCCTGCCGTGGCCTCTGCTAGCCAATCTGTATAGGGCTTGCCGCGCCGAGCCCCGTTGGAAAGCACAGACGGGGGGGGCACGACGAACAGATCGGTCAAAGCCTTTTTGTCGTGGAGTCCTTCCCACGCAGTGTCAAACAGCGTCCCGAGCGAGGTGCCCGCGTTGCCGGTGAACATACGTCCACCCCGCTTTACAAACTCTTGGGCACCACCACCAAATCGGAATATCGTGTGGCACGGGGAACGCGAGTAGTGCGTTTTGTTCGCGTGGTATGCGTCGTTGGAAAGCTGATCACGTTCAAATGCAATCCCCCCAAATTCCGTATCCACCCCTTCAATGACAGCATCGTCCGATTTCATAACAGCCCTCCGTGGTTCAAAGTTCTTGTCCGTGTTGGAGTCAATGTAGAGGCGGCCCCGCCGAAAGGCAAGGGGGCCATAGCAATCCCCTGCAAAACAAGGGTGAGCGATTAGGAGGACACTTAGTATCCTGCGACTACGCCTGATTTACGAAATCCATTAGCTGCATGGGGTCCAAGGCAGCGGCCTTCTTACGCTCATTTGCCCGTCGTGCGGCCTCGGATTGAATCGTCTTATAGAGGAGGTACATCTGAGCCTGTCTTCGGGGAAGGGTCCGCAGCACATCATCCGGGATCGTAAGGTTTTCGTATTTCTTAATGCCAGGAGTTTCTTCCAGGAGCTTAGTCAACGTGTCGCGCGCGGCCATGCGGCGAACCTTATCTACGTCCAAGTCCTTTAACTTCACGCCCGCCGTCAAGTTGAACAGCATTTTTGCGTATTTATCCACTGGCGTCAGGCGATTGTCTACGGCTTGGCGATAGAGCGAGAGACCAGTTGATCCGCCTGGGAGATTGGCAATAAGGTTTTCCAGCGTGCGGCCCGTTGGGCCCAGCGATTGCTCCATTGTGGAGTAAAGGTCCGAGAGTTCGCGTCCAGTGTACAACTGTCTATTGGTTGTGCTTTCGATGACGTACTTTAACAGCGGGGTAGTTTGGCCCATGACATTCATTAGCACGTTTTGGGCGGCGTCACTCGCGCTGACGCCGGTCGGAATTAATCCAAAAGTCCCTTCCCACGGTGCGTCAATAGATGTAAGGTATCGCTGAATGCCTTCTTTTGGGACGCCCCCAAGGGAGGCGGGCAAGGGGATGGCTGCCGACTTGCGCATGTATTCCGGCAGGAAGGATTCTTCGCCCGGCTCACTGGCTCGGGCAATAGCCCGCGTAGCTATCCCTTGGACGCCGCCGGGGCGGTACAAGATGTTATTCGCTACTGATGGAAGAATGCCCTTCTGGAAAGAATAAAACGGAACCAACCGTTTCATGTACTTGCGCTCAAAGTCCGTAAAGTTGGCACCGCTGTAGTCCACGTTGCTCATTCGGGACAGGTCGCCCGCGGCTGTTGGGTCGACGCCCTGACGGATCTGTTGCAAAAACACACCATGCCGTAACGCATCTTCGGTTTTGTTTCCAACGTAGTCATTCGCTGCCAGTATAAAATTAGGATTGCGCGTCGGCGCTGGCCCCGTAACGCCCACGCCACGCATCGAAAAGAAATCGCTAAGTGCTTGGAGGTTACTTCGCTTCGGGTTGTAAAATGCAGGGCTTACGGTGTCAACGCCGCCGCCAAGGTACATGCTATCACTACCGGGCGGGGCCCCGACTTCGGTCGCTGGCATACCCCCCGACATGCGCTGGCCGCCAGATGCCTCCATGTATTTACTAAGTTGTTGTTCTCGCGTCAGGTTTTCGTAGCCCGGCGCTTTGGCCAAGCGGTTTACCAACGCATCGTAATTACCTTGGCTCGCACGAAACCCAGCGTACATGTCTAGCGGGTTAAACGCTTCGTGAGTCATCGCATTTAGCGCGCCCGAATATGCATTTCGCACATGGTACGCTGGCTTGGCGAGCGCCATTACCTTAAACGCGTTGAGGAAATTATCGTAGGCGTTAACCAAACTGGTTTCGGGTGCGGCTAACTGGGACTGCGGGGAAAGCATCTTCAGCGCATCGACCAGTTGTTTGTTTATGGAGGTAGAAGCCCGTGCCGTGGGGGCCACGCCCAAAGCCGCAGACGCTGCGCTGGGGCTCATCTGTAGTTGCACCAGTGCCTGGTTAAGCGGGATGCTGGTGCCGCCGACTTGGGCAGACGCTGGAAGGTCTTGGATATTCTGGCCCAGTTGGTACAGCAGTTCCGTAGCGTTTGCGTTGGCGCGGTTTTGCCCACGCTCATAGGTCATCACATTATCCCAAGCGGGACTGTCGAATGCCCCAACATTGTTCTTGGCAAACTGGGTGTCCAGCCCACGAATCAGATCGGCAGCATCGATATGCATGCGGTCAACTTGTTCGTTGGCCTTCTTCATAATCGACTTTAGTTGCACGGCATTGTGAGTGCCAAACTGAAGTCTGTCGGCGGGGTTCATGGCCCGCAAGTCATCTATCGACAACTTCTTTGACAGCGCTGGCAATCGACGGTTGGCCTCTGCTAATTGCTTTTTCAGCAGGATGTTATCCGCAAGGTTTTGTGCGTTATTAATGACATACTGATACGGGTTCTCTCGTCCAATGGTCTTAAACGCATTGGCCATAATGTCACGGGCAGATTGAATCGCCGGATCGGCGGACAGGTTAGGCGCATTAATTAGTCGCGCTTGTAAATCTGCGGCGTCGATGGGCTGGCTGTTAGGCATTTGCGGGATGGCATTACCCGTTAGCTCCCGCCAGGTTTTCATCTGGCCGGGAATATCCGTGTAGTCTTTGCGGGCTCGGTCAAAGTTATCCACCACACCGAGCGGTCGTGAGCCGCGGCCCCACGCACGCTCCTGCCACGTTGCTGCATTGGGGCGAACGGGCGGCATGGGGCGGTCCCACGTACGGATTTGGCGGGGAACAAAACCAGCGTTGCCGGTAGCAGACCGCCACTCCGTTGTTGCGCGCCCAACCGCTTCGGCCTCTAACCGCTCGCGGATGGGCAGATCGGCTAGGTCATCTCGCACCGCACGGAACTCTGGAATATTCTGCAAGACATAATCCGCTACGGCGTCACCCTTGCCGAGCCGCATCGTTTGCGGGCGAAGGGGATTGCCAGCAGCATCCATCACATAATTGCTAAGAGGCTCTGGACCAAACAGTTGCGGAGACTCTAAGTAATCGTTGAGCGCATTCTGAAATTTTTGATTACTGAAGTCGCGGAGTTCTGCCGGGATCTGCTGCTGCACGCCGTTGATCACGGCGCTCTCTGGTACAGCGGCGTTGACGGCCCGGAATTGTTGGCCGGTGCGCAGAGCGTTCGTTGCCTCGTCGGCATCACGCAGATTACGGGCGGCAAAGCGCGCCGCAGTCTGCATGTTGTTGGTCAGACCCATGTCGCGGTTGAGCGATCCGATCCCGCCGACTCCAGGAGAAAACAGAGCGGCAGCCGTGCGCGTTACGGGGCCGATCACGGGTGCGCGTTTGCTAAACTCCCCCAAACGATCTAGCCCTCGGGCAAGCATGTCGCCTGCCTGCCCGCCGGAAAAGGTTGTACCAATGTTCGTCAGGGGAATGCCGACATTCATTAAGCCAGCCAGAGGAACGTCTTGCTGCATGGGATCAACACCAAATCGCTTGGCTTGGACCATCCACGCCTTTAGCGCCTCCGCTGGGTCCGCCGCTGCGGCGATTGCAGAAGCTGGCGTCGAAGCACGCGTAAACTCTCGGACGCCCATAGGCGGCAACCCAGGCCCGCGCCTTGCTGCTGCCAGCGGGGCATCGCGCCAGAGGCCCGCAGCCGACACTGCTTTGCCTGCTGCTGTTGGCGCACCCCTGCCTAATATGGCTAAAGGGTTCATGAATGTTAATGGATCTGTCAAAACTTCGGTGGTCAGGCCGCCCAAAAAGTTGAGCCAATTGTCCTCTCGCCCGACCAGACCGTACTGCCGCAATAGATCACGGCCAGAGACACGCTCTTCGCCCGTGTCGGTGAATGCAGACGCCCCTTTGGATAGACCGCCAGAAAGAAATCCACGCACCATAGAGCCGGGCGTATCGAAGATATGCGCAGCTTGGGATAGGCCGGAGGTCCCTACGTTTGCAAGATAGCGCAGCCATCCCGCCTTTGTTTCTTCGGGCATGATGTCCGAGATGCGCTGCTGTTGGCCGCGGCGTACGGGCACCGCTGCAAACGGATCGCCATAGTCCCAAGGCTGTGCCATGGGATCTTCTTGATTAAACATATCGAAGAGGGGCGACCGCGACATGAAGGCTTCCTATCCGATTGCTTGCTGACTAATTAAAATGCACCGCCATTAGCCCCGGCATCAGACGCATCAGCGCCTGGAACGTCCGGGCCACGCCCGCCCACGGCGTGTGGCTGAGGGGCGCGCGGCGTCACACGCACGCCGCGCATCACCGCACCGGCATGCGATGGAAATTCAGCCATGAGGTCGGCCATGACAATGTCGCGTAATTCCGGCGAGATTGGAGCGCCAACCCGTCCGCCATGCCGTTCGATTAAAGCGTCCCGTGCCCTTAAAGCAGCCGCCCCCATGGCCTGCTGTTGTATTGGCGTAAGCAGTTGAGGATCGGCGTCTTGCCCGTTGAACTGACGATTGTTTGCAAGTCGCATTGCAGCTTGCGCGTTGAGCGCCTGCACGTCATTTGGCGTAGCACCATCCACTGCGTTCGGCCCGCCGCCTGTGGCAAGATTCGCTAGCACAACATCACGCATGCCGGGGGTCAACATGCCAACGGCGTTGACCAGATTCTTTTGCGGGTTGCGACCGGCCAGCATCATCTGGTTTTTGTACCTTAGAGTACGCGCGGCAAGATCGGCATCTTTTGCATCGGCCACTGCTTCCCTCCTGCCCACGGCATCTAGCCCACGAATTTGTGCGCGCGTTTGGCCGGAGGCTTGTGCTTGCCGACCAATCTGTCGCTCTTCGTCGCGGGCGGCAACTTGCGCGAGGAATGCGTCAGTGGGCCGCAAAACCACTTGGTCACCGAGCGGACCAGATCGCGTGTCTTCATAGTATTTGGCTGCCTTTTGCGGCTGGCCGGGAATCCCTGGTTGGCCGCCGTCAGGCATCGTCAGGTCTGGCCGCAATCCCGCTCGCCCCGGCGCACCGCGTTGCAAGCCCGACTCGTCGCCCACGCTGGCAGCACCTGTGCCGCGTTGGTAAGACACGTTACCCTGCGGGTCATAGACAGGGTAGAAGCCTCGGGCCGCCATATCAATATCTTTTGGCGATTGCGTAAGGGTGCCATCGGGCCTAGCTGGGCGAGTCTGGTAGCCCGTTGCATCCTTGGTGCTAGTGAAGCGTTCGCCCTGCGTGGTTGGCGTGCCATCAATCGAACGTGGGCTTGGCACAGCACGTTGTGGCAGGCCATTATCTTTTAGCTCTCGCTCAAGTCGCGCAGCTTCTCGCTGCTTGTCATAGCGTATTTGTGCTTCTAGGTCTTGCTGGGCGTTCGTAGGCGGACCCATGCCGCCGCGTTCGTCGCCTTGTTCGTGACCAATCATCTCACGGTTGCGCTGGTCTGTGAACGCCCTAGCCGCTTCTTCGCCGCCCGCTGTGACATTGAAGGTAGCGTCACGTTCGACGCCCGCCCTTTCCGAAAGACTCTGCGGGCCGGTGAGCGAGCCATCTAACGTGATTGGGCTAGAGGTTGGATCAAACGAATCGCCCTGTGGTGTTGGCGCAGGATTCTCGCGCTGGTACTCTGCCCACATCTCATCGGTAAAATTAGCAGGCTTACTAGTTAAGACATGTCGTGGCGTTGATGCCATTAGATTAGAGTCCTTTGCTGCGGAGATAGCGGCGGGCTTCGATAGCGTTAAGTTCGGCGTCATTTCGGCTGGGACCATTGCGGATAATAGCCCGCTCTTCATTCTGTGTAAGCGACCGTTGGCCGCGAACAATATCTTCCACGCGTGCGGGATCTAGGCCAGCGTTGAGCATGACCTCTGCCGTTCGTGATTGGGCAGGCTTGAGCGCGTAGCCACGATTCGTTTCGATGAACCCAGTTCCGGGACCTGGGCGTGGTGGCAGTTCTTGTCGCGGTGCCATGGGGGGAGGTGGCGCGATTACCACTTCGGGAACCGCAGGAACGTCGGGCAGTTCCGTAGGATTGCCAATAGGCATTGGGCTGGCTTCTTCTGCCAGTGCATCAGGCGTAGCCGGTGCCCTGCCGCGTTGCCGTAAAGCTTCTGCGGTCGCCGCTAATGCCGCAGCAGTTGCAGCAACTCCAGCTTCGGGCAAATAGGATCGGCCCGGAACCGGCTTAATAACTGACATTCCGCGTGGCCCAACATCGCCGCTACCGGCCCGCCAGTTGGGCTGCACAATAAATTCCGAATCGATGATCTCGTCATCCATTGCTGGGCCGGTCAGCCTTTGTTGCCGCGGGCCTGTGACGCCACGGAGCGGGGCCGGGATCATCTCTGTGGGGCCCGGAACTACCACGCCTTGCGTAGTGGTGTTGGGGCCAAGAGTGGGTCGGCGGTAGCCTAGGTCCACGGGCGTGGTGATCATCTCGCCAGCGTTTGGTAACACCGGCTGGCGGCCTACGCCATCAGCCAAGATCCCGCCAAGATTATCTTGGGCGAGTAGCCTCTGTTGATTCTCGGGCAGCCCGCGCATAAAGTCGGCGTCAAACAAAGGGTCATCGCCGCCGCCTCTAATCAGGTTGCGGATGAACGCGCCGACGTCATCTATGTACTGGGCCATTAGGGCATCCTTAGATTGTTGAGTCGTTGCAGTTGTGGTGGCGTCTGATAGGGCGGTGGCATCGGCATGCGCATGGAACCCGGAACCCTTTGGCCGCCATTTGTTAGGTCTTCTGGTTCTTGGGGCATCGCTGCGGCAGCCGCACGATACATCTCTTCCTCGGAGCCTGGCATGACTGTCCCGTCAGGCATAGTATGTTGTGGCGATGTCATGCGACCGGCAGCAAAGCCGCCACCCGCCCCAGCGAGGGCAGCCAACAAGGAACGAATGTCCATGTTGGATGGTTCCATCTCTGGGGCTGGCATCTGCATGTTGTTGCCGTACGCCATCGGGTTGTCGCGGGTAACGGGGACAGGCACGCCGGTTGTGGGCGAAGCATTTGGGCCGAGCACTTGCTTGTACGGTGCCGCGTCATAATACGGAGCCCGTTGTTGGGACATTTGCACTAGATCGGCTACGCTCATGTCTTGCGGTAATGCACTGACCGGCGCTTGCTGCGCGCCCAAAGCGGCCAGTAGCTCATCCATCGTCGGCTGCGGCCTGCTTGGTGGAGCCATGGCCTGTCGCAAAGCCTCGCCTTCCATGTCCATGCCCGTCATGCCCGGAGGGGCCATCGCGCGCGTTACGCCCTGCGGCGCTTGGGCTTGGTCTAGCATGCGAAGTAAATCGTCTAGGTAGCCGGGCATGTTACTTCTTCTTGTTGGAGTTGCGGAAGGAATGCTTTACATCTGGCAGCGAGCCATCGCAGGGCATGTCATCGTCACAGACTTCTGGAGTCTTGGGTGAGCCGTGCATTTCTTCGTCTAGGTCAGCCAGATCGTTGGGCTTGTCCTCGGTACGCGAACTGCGGACAGACTCATTCTTTGCGTATAAGCTTTTCATCAGCTTCTGTTCGCCCGCTTCGTCAGCAACAAGTAACTGCTTTACTAGTCGCTTTAGTGCAGATGGTGTGAGATCGTCTAGGTCTAGGTCAAGCTTGGCCATTAGTTTAATAAACCCCCAAGGACTGAAGTAACTAAATTGTTAGATGACTGCTGGCGTTGTAATGCAGCCAGTTGCTGTGCGTATGCGTTATTTTCTTGGAGGGCACCTAATGCTTGTGCCTGTTGTTCGCGTTGGGCTTGGCCTTGCATCTGCATGGATTCATTGGCTGTGTCCTGCGCCAAGCGGTCTGTGTAGGCGTTGGCAACACCGGGGGCCATCTTATTGGCAGCATCAATGCCCGCTTGGTTCCACAACCCTGCGCCACGGGACAGACCGGCACGATCATACTGTTTGACGGCCTGCCGGGGGTCACCCTCGGCCATAGCCCGAGCGTGCATGTTGTTAAAATTAGCCTGCATGTTGCGTTCAGCTAATGCGGCTGGAAGCATTGCAGTCGTGTTTACGTTATTGTTCATCAATTTAATAGCCCCCCAAGGAGACTGCCAATGGTGCCATTCATATTCGTAAACATTGTGTTCTTAATATCGCGGTCGTGTTGTTGCGCAGTGTACTGATTTTGCAGCCCTTGCAACACGTTAGCGTTGTTGAGGGTGTTGTATTCAGATTGTAACTTAGCGTTGGCCTGCTGGTTGGCCACAGCGTAAGCCGCAGCGTTCTGTGCGCCAGCCGCATTTAAAATGTCTTGGTGATTAGAACCGTACGAAGCATAGGGCGAGTGGACCGTCATGCCCTTGCGCGCCGCCGCTTCGCCGTTAAGCGCTGGCGGATTCAGTGCTGTTGTATATTCGACCATGGCTAAAAAGCTAAATCATTCCGTTACGCCGCGGGGCAACCGGGGCTTGGGTTGGATTATAATTGTTATATTGAAACTCTTGCCTGCCAGAAGTCAGTACCGGCTGCGAATAATATGCATTGCCCATGTTAGTCATTACATCACGAACATTCTGATTGGCGTTGTTATAGCCATCCCGCGACCGGGTATATTGCGTCACTTCATCTGGCGCACCGGTTCCAATAATTGCGCCCTGGCCTTGGTTAATGAGTGAGCCAATATTGCCCAACAAGCCGTTAATCCTATCGTTAGCACTATCCATTGCCGACCGGTCTTGTGTTAATAAACTACCTAACAGACCTTGCGTGCCGGTATAAACGCCCTGCGAGGCTTCGTCTTGCGCGGCGTACGCTGCATTGTTCTGACCGCGGTTGGCTTCATATGCAGAGGTGAGTAACGGGTTAAGCACTTGCGGCGTAAACGCTGTGTCGTTAGTTATCTGCGAGCCCAGCCCAGCCGACGAAGATAAATACTTATCGTAGTTTGAATTAAGCGAGCCGTATGGGTTGCCAATATTGGCATTAGCCGATTGGTAGCCAGACTTTAAATCATTCATAACAGCACCAAAGTCTGCGCCCCCGCCGTCATCGCCACCTCCGCCGCTGCCCATTGCGCCAAGCCCTTGGGACAAAAGCGATTGGAAGTTAGGAAATGCGGAGGAAAGCATAGTTTGCGGAAGGGCTTGCCCAGAAGTAAACGCAGCGCGCATATCGCCAGCACCCGAGCTATAGCCTGATCGCAAGTCGCTGGCTGCGGATGCGTTTCCAATGCGGTTCATAGCGTCTGTGTTTGCGGCTTGTAGGGCGGCTGGCGAAGAGCCGCCGCTAGACGCTGGCATAGCGCCAAACATTTGTCCTAGGCCGCCTTGTGCCGGGAAGCCGTTGCCGCCATAGGACCCGCTTGCAATAAGCCCGCCGGGCCCGCGAGCCGTAAACGAACCGCCATCGCCCATTCCACCGCCGCCACCCATGGAGCCCCCGGCTAGTGAGCCGAGAACTTGTCGGCCTAAAGAAAGCTTGGCACCGGTTGCGTCTTGTGCAGCCAATGCCGCTTGGTTGGCAGACCCTTGCCCCGCGTATGCGTTTGCAAGCCCAACCGAGTTGGCCGCCAAGGCACCTTGATTGGCAGCCCCTAGCGTGGCCAGAGCGTTTTGATAAGATGCGGCATTCTGTGAAACAGCAGACAAGGCGGAATTGCCCATGCCGCCATACGCGCCCAACGCGGCGCTAGTCATATTACCTGCCGCTACGCTCCGTGCGGCGGCTTCGGTGGCTGCGGCGTTGCGGGCACTCCCAGCCGCGTTGGCTTGCGCGTTGGCTACATTGGCCAGCGCAGCTTGGTTAGCACTTGCGGCATTTGCATAAGCGTTGGCAATGCCAGCGTTACCATGCGCATTACCGACATACGCTGCCGAGTTGGAGTTAGCTAGCCCAGACAAAGCTCCTAATTGGCCAACTTGCAATCGTGCGTTAGCGTCCGTGACGGCGTTGCCTGCTTCCGTGTAGGCCCGCAAATTCATTGCGTTGGATTGTGCGTTTTGCCCGTAGCCCGATGAAATAGCGCGTTGACGCTCGGCAGCATTTTGCTGCTGCGCCTGCGCCCCGGCGTTGGCTGCGGATTGATAGGTATTGTAGTTGCTGGCAATATCTCGCCCGAGATTGCCAGTGGCACCAATGCCTGCGTTAATCATCCCTCCAAAGGTAGAGGTCTGATTGTCGATACCCCTCTGCAACGTGTTGTAGTTTTCAGAAAAGTTATCGCCAATGCTTCCTAGGCCACCTTGGTAAGCCCCTTGTTTGTTGGCATTGGCTTGTTGCTCGGCGGCGTAGCGCTGGGCGGCAGCTTGCTCGCGCGCGATGGCCATGTCGGCAATGGCCCGCATGCCGCCTGGGCTGCCGTACGGCGCGTTGAACATATTGATCGTGTCTGGGTTTTGATACGGTGCCGGTCGGGGGGGGGTTGGCTGACGCGGGCCCGGCCCAGGCCATCGCTGTTCAAAGCCTGGGTTAACATCATAGCCGGATGGAAACTGAGCCATAGTGCGTTCTTTTCTTTGGCGATAAGGGTCTATATATTACTGTCAGTTTCGGGCAAAAGGCGAGAAGGCTTGCAGGATCATGGCCCATTTGGGCGGAAGAATCGCTGGCGTTGCGTTACCAGCGTTAATTTTTTTAAGGGCTGTTTGCATTTAGGCGTAAAGGTAACTTTGTCCGTACCATCTGAGACGAGGCTACAAGTGTTGCTGTCAAACGTGTACTTTGGCACGGTCGCCTCAAGGACTAATAATTTTTCCTTCAGGCTGACGCCAATCACAGCCCATGCTAGCCGCATATCTGGGCCAATGCCGTTGACGCCGTCAATGCCATTGCGCCCAGCCACCCCAATTCCAATGCCATTAATCCCGTCCAAGCCGTTTTGGCCATTGGCCGCAAAGCCGTTAACCCCCGCGGCCCCCGGCTGCCCTTGGGGACCGCCAGCGCCATTAAAACCAAAGCCGTTACGGCCCGCAGCACCATGCACGCCGTTTATTCCGTTCATTCCATTAATGCCGTTAAACCCGTTCGCCCCAGCGTTACCCGGCTCCCCGTCATAGCCAGATGCCCCCGGCAAGCCGTCTCCCCCGTTAAGGCCATCAAAACCAGCCTCGCCGTCATAGCCGTCAAAGCCATCAAATCCGTTGAGCCCGTCGATCCCTGATTCCCCGCGCCTGCCTGCCTGACCAGGAGATCCTGGGTTTTCATTAATGATCGTGTCGCCCCAGATCATGTTGCCGCCAATATTTGTTACGTCGCCGCCGTAATTATTAACGGAAGAAGCATTGAAGAAATCTTGGAATGTTGGCCCTGTTGAATTATAAAAGGTGTTGCCAGCTTGTTCAATGTTGGTGCGAAGATCGTACTGGTTATTATTCAGAGTGCTAGAGTTATTAAATAACTGTTGGTAGTTGCCTGGGCTCCACGCGTTTCCAGAGTAAGTACCAGGCCCACCAGAGCCAAAGCCATTATTGGCGTTTGTCCAAGCAGACGGCTGCATTGTTACATTGCCACGCTGCACAACTTCTTGGTTACAGTTTCCTAATGCTTGTGTCAATTGCCGGATGGCTGCCGGTGGGATTAAACCTGTCAACGCTTTCGTTAGCGCGGGCATGGATTGCGTAAGCATTATTGCGCCCCCTTTATTGCCAAGCCAAAGATTGTAATGCGGTCGGCGGATTGTGTACCAGCAAGTTGCACAGCCACATGCCTGTCAGCACCGGCAGAGCGTTCCTCTGGGCGGCCAGCGTAATACGCTTGGGCAAACCCGTTAGCTGCCCCTAAGGCCGAGCGACTATCCGCCATGTTTAGGGTTGCAGACGTACCGCCAGTAATGGTTACAAACCCGTCGCCTCGGTTGGAAGCAATAGCGTTTGGGCGGGGCGTAGAGGAATTGTTGTAGTATAAGCTGGCGTTAAGCGTGGCCGTTGTGGCAGTGGGATCGTACAGCACGGCCACTGTCCGCTCGCCCTTTTCGTCTACTAAGGCACCATTGCCGGTTTGCATTTTATATGCCACCGACACGCCGGAATCTGTAAGGCCACCTTCTTTTAGGAACCCTCCGGTCGCGCCGCCCCACAGAGGCACAACTTTCCCGGCGACTAAGACTTCACTCCCGGCGTACACGGCAGAGGCATACTCCTCCTCCCACCATGCTTTTGTTGCCACGCAATAACACAGCGCGCGGACAGGGGCAGAATCTCCAGAGCGACAGTAAAAGAAACGAGCCGTTTTTGTAAGCCGTTCGCATTGGATATGGAACAATGTCTTTTTGGAAAAATCAATGATGCCATCTTGCCAGTAATTATCAATCGGTACAGAGAGCGCTTCTTCTTGATTGCCGTCAAAAGCGTACATGCCCCAAGAATCTACAATGATCGCAACGCCACCCAGAACGCCCATGCATGTTGCGGACAACGCACCCCGGTAACTAACAAGTTGCATTGAGGCATCAATCACAGGCTGGGCAACATAAGTAAGCGTGTAAAGGTGACCTTGTTGCGCAATTAACAATTGACTCCCGAAAGGTAATAGCCCCACAATTGAATCAGCAACAAGCGTATTTTCTTGTAGCATCAACTCATTTTCGGCAGGCACGCTTTCTGGTTCGTCCACTTCTGAAAAACGCAAAGCATTTTGCTTACCAACTTGCGATGACCCAGCCATCCACGCACGGTCTTGGAACATAACAGCCAAGGAGAATTCGGATGGGGGGACGCCAAAGCGCCTGGCATTCAGTTGGCCAGATGGCAGCGTAATTGGCATCAACGCAAAACCAGAACGCGACGAGTCCTGCAATTCCTCGTCGGTAAGCGTGTCGGTGTAGGTGCCAGAAAAGTTCCCAGCCGTTGTCAAAATCGTGGCAACGCGGTAGACCACTACAGCCTGATCCGCTGTAGATCGCCATAGTTCGACCGCGGCTACGCGTGGCTCTAAGCCGCTGTGCGACAAAGTCCACGTAATCGATGAGGCAGTATCCGAAGCGTCTAGGGTGGTGATAAACGAAATGGATGATGCGCGCGGTCCAGCCTCGTCTGCGGGCGTATCATCAATGTACCGCGTACAGCATTTGTACTCTCCGCGCATGCGTTGGCGGACTGTCGCAGTTGCCACCGCCGATGTGTCCAGAATCTTGGCGGTCGGTGGAATTTCATACATACCACCTCGCAAGACGGTTGCCGCAGTGATTACGCCGGTCGCATTGGCGGTAACGGCAAGCGTGGCTGGGCTGGCTTGGAAGTCTGCCGCATTTGCAATAACAGTTACAAACGGGTCGGCATAGTAATTTGTGCCGCCACTTGTAATCGTGACAGACGTAACGGAGTACGCAGCACGCACGCGTAAGGATGCGCCGGTGCCAGACCCGCCAGAGATAGACGCCGTGATGCCTGTGGTGGTGGCGCCGGTGCCGCCTGCTTGGATTTGGATAGATTCAATCCTGCCATCCTCGCCAACGCTTGGAACCGCCAGATGCCCTGTTAAGCCGTTGAGATTGCCAAAGACCACCGTGGGCCATGTGCTTTTACTAAGGGTCATTGGCCCCGTGATGCCAGACGATGCAATAGAGGCTTGTGTGCGGCTAGACCAGACGGTAATGGGTACAACCCCGCCGCCAGCGTCAATATGCGTCCAATCAGTTTTTGCCATACCAATGTTAAAGGTCAGTGTCGCCCCGGCGCCAACAGCCGTGACAGACTGGCATTCAACCGATTGGCTTTCGTTAGCGGCAGTATAGCCCGTTCCACCCGAGACGACCTCTACGCTATACAATTGGCCCTGCACATTGAGGGCAAAAGTTGCCCCGCTTCCCAAGCCACCCGTAAAGTCTACAGATGGCGTCGAAGAATAGCCTTGGCCAGGAGAAGTTAATCGCACGCCGGTTACGCGACCATTCGCTAGTAGCGCCCGACCTTCAGCTTGCTCGGTTGCCCCGCCGCCGGTAATGGTGACTACGGGGGGGCTACTGTAACCGCCGCCGTTGTTTACCATCTGGATGGCCGCAATATACCCATTCGTTACCGCCGACTGTGCAGTGACCGCTGGGCCGGTGGCTGGATTCATAATGCCAATTTGCTCAACCGAAGCATCCACGCCGTTCCACCGAAAACCGCGCCCAGTGCCGTCTACGCCGTATACATCGCCATAGCGCCCTTTGAAGAATGAAAGTGGGGCCACGGTCATCGGGGCGATAGTTGCCACAGCGGCTGCGCTTGTACCAGAACCTCCCGTAAACGATACCGTAGGCACGGAAGTGTACGAAGAACCGCCATTAAAAATTGCTACGGACTCTACAAGCGTGCCAGCCATATGCGCGTACGCGGAAGCCCCGGTGCCGCTGCCGCCGGATAAGACAACTACGGGCGCTGATGCGTAGCCCGTTCCGCCAGTTGTCACTGTAATTGTTACTATGCCGCCAACGGGACGCGAGCCTATTTGCATTAGCTTGGCCCCCGCGCTACAAAAATCTTACCAGACGAATTTTGATACACCACGTTCTCTGTAGTTCCGGGATATCGAAAGATTCTTATGATCGGCATGGTCCCGGCTGTGTGCGTAGTAAACGATACTGCCACGGTGCCGGGCCTGCACACCAGTTTACCCGGCGTTAGCACTTGGAGGTTCACTTGCGTAACCGCCGAGCCCGGTGGCAGGGAGTACGGCGAAGCATTCGTAACCAAGCCCTTCCACGTATCAATTGTAATCATGTGCCACCGTCTACTTTTAGGGAGCTTCTCCAGCCACCGTCGCTCCACACGGCAGACGTGCGCCCAGACAGAGGAGCCAGTTGGTCTTGCTCCATAGCCAAACGTAGGTCGCGTTGGTAGAACCCGCCGATAGCGTCAGCCTTACCGCCGCGGATACGGGTGAGCCAATATTCGGCGGCAGAAAACATGGCCGTATGCATGTGCGTCGGAAGGTCTAGCGGATCTGTAATCAGGTAGTACATGGCCGTTGCGCTTACGGCAGATGCGGTAGTCAGGGTTGTTGCAGAACCAAACGCCGTAATTAAAGATTCGGCAGAGTAAGGCGAGATGCCCTCTAGCGGCTCGGGCGGCAGGGTGGTCGAACCGACTCGCAGAACCGATCCCACAAACCCGGCAACAAATGCGGTGGTTGTACCCGTTACTGCTGTGCTAGCGGACGAGATCGTACCCACCCTAGACCCGGCTTCGTGGCCAGAGTATTTCAGTTTCCTAGGGGTACGCCGGTAGGTGAAGTCGATTGTTTCTGAGCGCGTCGGGTAGCCTACTAACACTATGGACCAGCCATAGGTCAAAGGGTCTTTGAGGACAGTCCATCGGTAGGGCGATCCCGTGGGATTAGCTACACGCTCCAGTTTCATGGCTTCGTCTGGGGTAACATAACGCCCAGCCCACCAGTGCAGTTCGTCGGATGGCTCGTCTAGATTACGGAAGTCATCTGGGAGGGGGTAGGTGGACTTGTAAAACGTGACTGTGGTGCCTGGGGCTACGGTGTTAAACCGCACCGTGTCATCTAGGTTAAACACCGTTGAGCTTACCGATTTGGCAATTTGTGAAACAATGTCACCGGCCCTAACGTGCGACCAATCTGTGCTGGCCATTGGGGCCGACACGGTTAACACGCCTGCTGCGTAGGTCGATACAGTTGCCGTTGCCGGGGCTTGGGTGATAATCCGACCATGCGTGGAGTAGTACATCCAATCGCGCACAGTGGTTAACTCTTGGTACGAACGCTGTACAGCCGTGCGAATGTCTCGCTGTTCGGCATCTTGCGGCCCGCCAGCGGACGCCGTGATCAGATACTCCACCACATCAAAATAAGTAAGCATTGCATTTCCTGTTAGCGTTCAACCTTGGACGAAAGCAGGGCATGGGCCAAGGCTCTGGCAGAAGGACGCCACGCCTTCCAATCGTATCCGTGCCCTATCGCCCAATGACAATTTCGCAGTCCGCCGCATAGCGTCAGTAAATTAGTCTTATCTAGTTCCATTTCGGGCCGCCCAAGCCGGATGGCTTCGTGGACCGGGAGAATGTGGTGGACCTCTACGTCTTCGTCAGTACCGCAGGCGGCGCAAGTGGGATTTAGTTCTAGATGGCGTGCGCGTACAGCTTTCCACTTCCCCGAGCGGGTATAGGTTGCCAAGATAGCCGGGATCGTAGTGCGCAGCCAAGTAAACATAAGTTAACGCCCAAAGCGAGATGAACCGAACAGGTTTGCGGTGAGCCAGCGGAACATTGTGTGTTGCTTGTCAGTCTACGGCAGTCTCTGTGACCCTAGCAGTGTGCGTTGGCTGTAGCGTTCTCATGGCTATCTTCTGTGGGTAGAGGGTCACTCGCTAGAACGGAGGCGGCGGCAGGCTGGCCCGATACGCCGCCTCGTCAATCTCTTCGACCGCTCCGCTGGCAAGCAGACTAGGCAAGACCG
>Ga0181357_1000046_pt1 | contig 32953 bp, 36 predicted proteins | sample Fa13VDMM110DN_FD_130094 | JGI IMG/M metagenome (GOLD analysis project Ga0181357, IMG submission 130094) | Freshwater viral communities from Lake Michigan, USA - Fa13.VD.MM110.D.N | ecosystem: Environmental > Aquatic > Freshwater > Lake | place: USA: Michigan | collected 2013-09-24 | reverse complement strand
TTCAAAATTTGGCGTTCAAAGAACTGAACAAGGTAAAGTCGTGATTAACGTAAACCGGCCCTAGCGCGAGCGCGGACTGCGCCGCCACGGGCTTTGGATAGTTCAGCGGAGTCTTTATACGCGCGGTCGAACTTGGCGAAACGGGAGCGCACATGAGCCGGATCAAATACGACAATCTCGCGGGCCTTCTCTGAAAACCCCGTATCAGACGGCTTGTATTCAAGAATTACCCCGTCGTGGCCCTTTGCTTTCAACATATCAGTCCACTCGTCAGCCGCTGAACGCCCCTTTGATAGCCGATCTGTTGAAAAATCGCGTAACATCTGTTTATCCTTCAGTGTCGCGTAGTATGGGTTCTTCAGTTTTGCGAATACTGGCATCACATTTGGACCGGCATCACCGCGTTTCAGGCGTGAATATGACGAGGCAAGGTCTTTATTGTCAGTCAAATATACTCCAGTTCCAAGCCACCCTGTATCCTTGCGGTTCGGATGGTTCAAATCGAATGACACAACATCATCGGATGTACCGTGATATAGTGGGGTATCAACATCAAACTCCATCTCCTTCGCCCGCGCCATCCTGCTCGCCTCGTCCATCGGCAGCGCATTCAGTACGTCATCAACCTTACCAGCGCCACGCTTCCCCGCCCCCTTCATCACGCCCGCCGCGAGCATCGCCTTACCTGCCAACTTCGCCATAAGCCCCGGCGGATACAGGTCGGTCACCTCGAAATCAGACGGCGCGATGCTGTCGTCCTGGATTCCGAGTCCTAGTGCCCAATTATCTGGGTTCCCCGTCTCAGCCCCCTCAATCGGCGGTGATTCCTGCGCCGCAGATAACGCACGCGCCTGCGCCCGCCGAGCGCGGAACTGATCCAGCATATCGCTTGTGACTCCGGCCAGAATACCGCTGCGACGGTCCACCTCACCACCTCATATCATGTTGTAAATCAACGTGGCCGCTCTCGTAGATTCTGACGCGAGTCCGGTCGGCGTTCTGTCGACACCACGCACCATTATCCGTGAACCAACCACAAGCCTCAAATTTATGCCCGAACGATTCCGGCGAGCGTTTCCGCCAGCGGGTGTATGTGTCCCAGGCCCAATCAGGACGATGCCCTAACGCGGTCGACATCACGCGCGGCCCCGAGGGTCGCCGTCGAGCGCGATCTGATCCTTTACCTTGAAAAGCTCGTACTTGGCCCGCTCCAGATGCCATATGATCCGTGCGCTATCGGCCAGCGAGCTTGCGAAATACAATTCGCCGTCCTTATCGACACCGACAACGACAACCGCACGCAATTCAGCCTCGGTGGCCTTTCGCAAGACCCTCTCTGCCGGAACGTCCAGGCTGGTCACAATATCAAGCTCGACAACCTCGCCCATCACAACATCGTCCCCGCCACAACGACCAGACCGCAGAACGACCAGCCGACGAGTTCAGCCCAGTTGCCAGACTCATCGCCCGGTGTCGTCATGGTAGGCAGTTTCATATCAACCGTCCACCAGTAGGCGACGGCTATCAGCGCCGCGCCGTACATAGGCCACCACGACGAGGTGACCAGCGCCCAAGGAATCGACAGGCCGACATATCTGATCGTGGCGTAGCAAAGCCATCTGCCCGCGCCGCCGCCCGCGCCGCCGACGATCCGAAGAATCCAATCTCCAGAGTCAGGCCCCAACGGCAGTTGCAGCATCGGCCCGTGTCCGAGGCCGCGTGCCAGGATCAGGATGCTCGCCCACTCCATAACCGGGTAAGCCCAATACTGATCCCACCGGGCGACCGCGACGATCACCGCGAGTACGGCGTATTGCAGCCACGTCAGGCCGCGCTTAATCGGCCAATCCTTGCCGATACCGCCGCCGAGCCAGCAGCGCCACAGACCAAGGCTGAGAAGGGCGAAAGACATCATTTTGCTCCCGGCGCTTTCTGTTTATTCCGCGTGCCGAACCAGTGAAGCACGCAGGTGGTTGTCAGGTACAAGATCGTATTAATAATCAGCGTATATGTGTCCATCGCGGCGACGGGATCAAGCGTCTTACCGAGCATGACGACGACCGCTTTCGCCTCAAGGTAAACCATGGTGGTGATCGCGCACAGGTAAACGGTCAAACCTGGGCGGATGATGCCGCGAATGAAATCCAGCAGAACAAGCATGAATCCGGTAACTGGCCCCGTCTTGACCCTCGCGCTGTATTGTTTCGGTTCCATAGCGAACGATGCGGCGAACGCACCAGCATCGGCAACGGCCTCTTTCCCCGCCGCTTCGACTTCAGCCACCTTGGTTCGTTGCGCCCATTCTTGAGCCATCAGTTCGCCGTCAACGCGGCGCATGGCGATCTCATGTTCGTGATCGACCTTCTTCATCGCCAGTTCCTGCTTGACGTGCAGGAAGTCGAAGAACCGCTGAATACCGGCGCTAAAAATACCAGTCAGACCACCCGTAAACACCGACCCAAGCACGCTGAGAAACGTACCCATCAGACGATCTCCAACTCGAATGGTTTCCGGCTCATGGCGGTTTCAAACCGGCGCACGGCTGGGGCCGACAGCAGAACGGCCTTCTGCCCATTCATCACGCCAAGTTTTTCGCCAAGCGCAATACAGCCGTTCAACTGTTTTAACCACGGCGGACGGTCACCCATAAGATTCCCAGGATGGACCCGAATACCGCTCCGGCCATCAACGCCAGCAACAGCGTACATATATCGCTTGAACGCAGGGGAGTAGGTCCAGACGCACGGGTATCGACCCGGCGGGATGCAAGAAATATTCGGCGCGTTATCATGGTCTGGTAACTCACCGGTAAACAGGAAATTGCCGTTGAACAATATTCTGCCGAACGTGCCCTGATCGCTTGTTTCGTGGCGCTCTAGGACGACGCTCATTTACCTTGGCCGCTCTTGTTCTAACCGCGTCCGAACGCGGCGCAGTTCTTGGGACGACTCATTCATCTGGTTCTGCAAAATAAGTCGAATCGGGTCGTCTGGCCGAGCTTTGGTCAGTTCGCGCTCTAAATCCTGCACGCGAGATTGCAGACTGAGTTCACGTTGCTCCAACTGACCGGTGCCGAGGTTATTGAGCGCACCCTCGATCTTGGTCAGGCGCTGCTCTACTGACCCTCGGTACTGGTCGAAGTCCTTCGCCATCACGAGCGGATTTCCCCAACCTATGGCGGTTGTCACGGCAACGACAGCGCCGCCGAGGACCGTCATGGCAACGATAGTATCTGTCATGGACTTGAAGTGACGTGCCCATATCGTCGGTTGAGCGCGGCGATCATTTTCGCCGTCTGTATCATTTGTAACGTCGGTCATTACATCCTCGACTCTGCACGGGTTGAGCGGATTTTAGAAATGGCCGGATGAATGTAGGACGAGCGAACGGGACCGCCGCGAGCTTTGCGCTGGACATCTTCTCTTTCTGGAGAAGTTGCCACCTTAGCCGCTGCCATGAATGGCGCGAGGTAAAGCGGCAGTTTCGAACTTCGAATATCTGATAGCTCTTTTGCCAACGCTGGGTTCTGAGTCGCCTCTTTAAGGATTTCAACAACGGTTTCTCTTTTTGTATTAAAGAGAAACTCCATCGTCCTGCGCCCAACAAGTCCCATGCCACCAAGGCCCATTCCAAGAGACACCAAAAGGGGTTGTGCGCCAACCGCGTGCGCCCCCGCGCCTAGGGTTAGCGCGAGAGCCCCCGCTCCGGCGACTGTTGACGGCGCACCGATAAGAGAAACCAAAAACCCATTGTTGCGTAGGACGTTCGCGATATCTGATTGTTCTGAAGGCTTTGCGTTTTTGTATCGATCAAGCAAGTCTTGAGTGTCAGATACCTTCTTTAAGAACGCACGCTCATTTGAGTCCGTGAAAATATCATCAAGCTTTCCGCCAAAGGCCTGAATTTTTCCCCTCGGATCACCACCGTCAAAAATTGCGTTAAGCGCAAGATTTTTAAGTCCAGCCCTTGCCGCCGTATTCGAGGCAGGGATCTCATTCAAAATGACTTTGATTGAGTTCTGGTCGGTTGACTTCAGCGCGTTGTCGAAAGCAGTTTGAATTGCTGTCGGGTTATTGGGGTCTTGGATTTTGAAAAACGGAGAAACCTCAGATATTTGAGCTGCTTTCTCAACATTTTTCGCTTCATTTATGGCGTCATATGCGGCCTTTTGCGCCGATTCGATTGAGCCATACTTGGCTTTCAGAGCCGGGGCCTTTTCAAAGATGTCCTCGTACTTCTGTCTCCATTTTCTGATTTCATTTGGTGTCCCAATTTGCGTAATGTCCAATTCGGTGGACAAGTCCTTCGCCATGAAATCATCTATGGACTTCGTGACCTCCGCACGTTTCGCGTCATAAAGTGCGCGCAACTCTGGTGTATCAACAGACTTGATCGGGGACAAAAGCTTAATAAGTGCGTCGTATTTTTCTCGGTTGCCCTTATTTTTTAGAATATTTCCAAGCGTCTCGCTCGGCGCACCGGTTAGGCTTTCTTCGGCCAGGGCGCGTTCAATATATGGGTCAGAGAACTTGTTCGCACGTTCCGACGTAAATGCGCGTGCCTTGTTCCACGCTTCGCGCTGTGTTTTGTCAGCGAAGGCTGAAACAACAGATTTATCATCAGAGATGCCGGACAAAATAGCATCTGCGAAATTATTGAGAACACGCCGCTCAAACGGTTTGGCGTCACGCGCCTCACTTAAAATAGCACTTCTAGCTTCCTGAATCTCGCGGAATGGTTCCGTGACGTTAAATCCATCAAACCGTTCAAGTTCTTTTAAAATAACATTTTTTTCTCTGCTAGACAGACCAGCAGCAAAATCAGCTACTTTTTTTCTGATTGGATATGTGCTGACAGTCATGTCTATGTCGTTGAACGGTTTCCAGAGAGTGTTTTCAAACTCTCTCGTCTTATCCTTCAATTCATCAATGTGACCCCTTGCGGAATCTGAAATCTGCCCCGTGGTCCTTCCAGACGTCGGAAGTTGTGCTGTCGCGGCTCTAGTTGCAACGTCTGCCGTTGCAGCCTTTACCTCATTCGCCTTATCTGCGGCGATCTCTCCGAACCTAGCTCGGTTCTGCTGCATCTCCTGGCCGGCGAGAACAGGCGCGGTAATGCTTGATTCTGGAGGCAGTGCGCCAACTGCTGAAGCTTTCAATCGTGCAAGCGTTTGGGCGGCGTCTTCGTTTATTTCGCCCTGGCTAGGGTTCGTAAGCTGCTTACGCAACGCCATAACTTCGTCGCTGTCGATGCCTGGAACAGGCGCTGGGTTGTTTTTTCCGATATTTAAGGCTTTTTGCCAGAGCCTCGCCGCCGTATCTTGTCCAGATTCCATGAATCTACGACCGGCGATCCTAAAACCGGTTGGCGTTAATCCTGCGGCAAATCCGGCCAATGGAGAATCTGTTGTTTCCGCAACGGCATTAGAACCAACTGCTGTTGCAATCTGTTCCTTGGGGGCCGTTGCAAGGAAATCAATGATCTTTGGAGACGCTTTTTTAAGAACAGTCTTTGCCGCGCCTATTGGTGTTGCTGCCCCCATACCAACGCGCACAGACGATTCAAGCAGCTTCTCTCCCTCGTTTTGAGGTTTGGGTAATCCAACGTAATCCATTCCCTTTTGGAGTGGCTTGTCACCAAAATGGCTTGCCAGCATATTTCCGCCGATAGCGCCGGCAGCGGTTAAAAGTGGAACAACAACTGGTGCTGCTGGACCTGTAAACAAACCCAGCGCCCCGCCGGCAACTCCTCCGACCGTAGATGCGACACCTTCAGTAACCCCTGGAATGGCCCCACGCGCCACGATCCCGGCTTCGCGGCCAAGCGTTGTTGGCTCTTCACCAACTGGCGCAGCGGGGGATTCTTTACTGAGAAGACGCAATTCATCCGCAAATAACTTGGCGGATTCTTTGTCGCCGCCTTCATTGGCCTTCAGAAGAGCGTCTTCGAGTTGTCGTTTTGTATACGGAGGGGCCATTATCTCTCTCAATCAGTTATTATAAAGGCTCATCGCTTTAAGAACTTTGGCTTGTCTTTCCGCTTCTTCTGTTGAGGCGGCAGGAGGGTTGGTTCGTTCTGGAATGACGTATGGGTTAGCTTTTGTCCAAAGCTCCATGGCCTCGCCCTTTGTCGTCCCAGCCTTGAACGTCAAATCACCAACAGAGAAATCTGTGTTGTTTCCTGCATAGAATTTTTTCTCCGAGAAGTCAGCGTCAAACCGTTTTCTGGCAGCAACGTCTGCGTTAAGCCTTGATAGAGCGGAAAGAAACTCAATCTTCTCTTCGTTGTTGGAGTTTGGATTAAGCATAAACTCCTGAACAAACAGAATGTCCTTATCGCTTGCTGGACCCCTTGGCAATCTAGCTAGTTGCGCCTCTTTTATGATCTTGCCAAAATCATTCTTAACGCGAGATTCAAGGTCTTGATCACCCCACTGATTTTTCCACCATTCTTCAACCTGACCAACCCTACCTTCCGTTGGCTTAATCGATTTTATAGAGTTAATCAGGTCATCATATTTTTCTACGTTTAATCCGGCTGCTTCAGATTCGTCGAGAGCCTTGTTAACATATCGAGATGTTTCTCTGTCCAGAGGCCGGCTGTCATAAGCGAGTTTCTTTTGCTCGGCTACTTCAGCAGCCGTATCAGCGTTCTGCTTTCCGAGGGTGTTGGACATATCGGCAATATCCAATCGCGTTTGCCTGTTGGCATCGTCACTTTTCTCATCAGAGGCAATTCGCTGATCAAGCTCATCCTGTCTCTGCTGTTGAGTCAGACCAAATTGATACGCCTGTTGCGCCCTGGCGATTCTCTTGTCGTCGATTGATTGCTCATGCTGCATCAGGTTGCCGACCAGCGCGTCCTTCGACATCTTCTCTTTCGCCCGCTGCGCCTGAACCTCACGCAACCCCTGCAAACCGGTTAGTCCGCCCTGTCCGACAGATCCGAGCGCGGTCGCGCCGGGTTGTGATGCAGCGGCCATTGTTCCGAGGGACGCTTGCAGCAGGGCCATCCATTTGTCGCGGGACGAGATTGGCGCATCAATGCCCTCGTCGGAAATCTGCTTCTTCAGATACTCCCCGTATTTGTCAGGCTCTTCTTCTTCTTCTGGGTCTAAAGAGGCAGCTTGTTTAAACGTAAGCCCAGGCTGATTTCCGAAAAGAGAACCTCTGGTCATGCCGCCCGAACCAACGGGGCCACCTTCTTCCATATGCACGGGACCGCCACGCGCCATCTTCAATTGAGCGCCCATCTGTGCGACTTGGTTCGCCCCCTGCGCCCCGGCAGCGAGAGACTGCGACGTCTGCTGATCTGGCGTCGGAGGGGCCTCGCCGCCCATGTTGACGGCTTGCGGTGCCGCCTCTGGTTGGTTGTCCTTTTCCATCTGCTCTTTGATCGCAGAAATGAAAGAGGGATTCATGCCCATAGGAGAGGCCTGTGGGGTCGGTTGACCCGGCGCACCTTGCTGCTGTTGCGGCTGCTGCATGGCCGCAAATCGCTGCCAGACCGTCATGCCGGGGGCAGACGGGTTCATCTGCTGTCGTGGATCGAACGGCATTTAAGCGACCCTTTCAAACATTCCAAGACCGCGCTTGGGAGTGTCCCCGTAGCGGGCCTTTTTAAGCGAACCCTTTCTGATTGGTCCGCCCTTAGCTCTGCCGAGCAAGTTGGCCCCGGCGATAATAGATCCGGCAGCGCCGGCTACCTGACCAAGCGTCGATGGGCCTGGGGCCGTGGTTGTCCCTGCCCCTGTCGTCGTCCCGCCGCCCTGCCCGCCCGACATAAGGGCGTTACCGCTTGCACCGACCTGATTGATGATGGCCGTGTTGCCTGTCGCGAGCCGGCGCTGTTCGGCGTCGATCTCCGCTTGGGTTCTGGACTGTTGTCCAATGCCGACGTTCTGTTGGGCGTTTGCTTGGCCGAGGGCCAAGTCCTGCGTGGTTGTGGCAAGGCCTTGGTTGGCCGTACCCGCTGCAATTTGCCCCGCTGCTCCCGCCGCAGCCGAGCCAACCCTGGCTTGACCAAGACCGGCGTAATTCTGACCAAGACCGGCGTATCCCTGCCCCTGGTCGAGTTGAGCCTGACCAAGGCTTGTAAGGCCTTGACCTATCCCGACCTGACCTTGTCCGGCGGCAAGAACACGCGCCAAATCGGCTTGTGATGCCTGGATGTTTGATTGACCAATGCTGGAAAGCCCTTGTGCGGCGGCGATTTGCCGAGCGGCGTCATTCGCGCTCAATCCGGCGTAGGTGGAACCAAGGCTCCCGAGGCCGCTACCAGCGCCCTGTAGGATTTGCTGTTGAGACGTGCCAAGTCCGCCGGCAGTTCCCGCCAATTGGGCCTGTCTTGCCGCATCCGCGCCGTAAAGCTGACCCGCCTGACCGTAGCCTTGCTGTAGAACTTGCGCCTGTTGCCCGAGGACAGATTCATTGGTGTCTCGCACCGCACGACCGATAAGGTCGCGCTGACGTGTGCTGCCGTACCCCCCGGCTCGAACGAAATCATCGCTGATTTGTGGCAGCAGGTTCTCACTCAGATTTCGCGCCCCAAGTTGGGCGATTCTATTGGTAACCCCCTCGTTGTAAGGGTTCATGTAGGCTGCGGCTTGTTGCGGAAATGAACCACTTGCCGCTTGAAGGTATGGAGACGCCGCCGCCAACCCAGTGGGGTTAGTAGACGCCCCGTAAAGGCTCTGTGCTTGCGCTCCATACGGTTGGAACTGCGCGGTTGTGTCGACGTCGCCGGCACGCTCGAAACGCCCCGTAGCGGCGTTGAATTGCTCCTGGCCGGCAGCGCCAGACTTCCCGGCGGCGGCTCTGTCAAAGAACCCGCCGGCCTGACCGTAGGCGCTTCCGGCGGCTCCGTAGGTGTCTCCGGCACTGCCGAAAGACCCAGCGGCCTGACCGTAAGACCCTTCGGCTTGACCGAAGTTGCGATTACCGGCTCCGGCGATATCTGTCGCGGCGGCTGCGTTATAGCCAAGTCCTGCTTGCTGTAAAAGCGGAGAGACGTTGATGCCGCGAACGCTTCGTCCGGCAGCGTCGATGTCTGCGTTGCTTCCGGCGGTGAGAGGTTGATCTACCGCACCTGGGGAACGCCAACCGGAGGCAAGCGGATTGCTGTTCGCAATGTACCTGCCGGCCATTGGATGCGGAGATCCATCCGGCATTTTCGCTTCGCGAGGAATCCACGTCGACCCGTAAACTTCTGGAACGCGACCGGCCTGATCGATCAGCGAACCGCTGACGCTATCGCGCCACGCCTGAGTTGTTGGGTCAGGCGTTGTGGTGTTGGTTTGCTGGACGTAAGTCGTCTGTGGAGATGCCATGTGTTTAACTCCTACGCGGCCAATCCGAGGCCGCGTTTATTCCCGCGCTTCATCGGTGAGGTCGGGCTTTTTGGGTTCTTGCGCCCAGCATTCTTACGAATGGTTTGCTTGATCTTTTCGACAACCGCTTGCCCTGCTTCATTATCGCCGGGACGGCCTATGAGCGAACCAGCATCAGATACGGTCGCTGCGTCAAGAACGTGTTCGCCGTCAGAAAGCATCGCAGGGATATCGTCACTAGTTCCGGTTCCTGGCCCACTAATTCGTCCTCCTCCGCGTGCGTTGACGTATCCCCAACGCGATGCGTTGAGGAGTTCCTCTTGTGGCGCACCAAGCCCAACCTCGCCGCCTTCCGCGTACCCGTTGGCGTACTGCTGAGATAAGGCAGACATAGCGTTAGGGTCTAGGCCTTGTTGTTGGGTAGAGGGATCTTGAGACGGCGTCGGTGGCGCACGTCGACCAATCCCGTAGTTGTAGTCGTCAGAATACCGGGCGACGTAAGGTGCCATCTGCGGGACTTGGAACCCCGGCGGCGGTCCCTTGCTGCTGCCCGCTTTCGGTTGGAACGCACTCAGCGCCGGCCCAGCGGCCATGCTTGCAGCCGCTCCTGGGGCAACAGATGCGAGGCTACCCATGTTGGTCAGCGTTTGACCAATGCCTGGGTTTGCTCCGGTAAATGCTCCTGATCCTGCACCAGTAAACGGCCCGGTGACCTGAGCCAGATTACCCGCCAACTGGTTCCCCGTCGTGGTGGCGATGTCTAGGCCGCGCACACCGCTGGCGTAGTTGCCAATCCCAGCCGTGAGGCCAGCCGTAGCTCCACCAATGGCCGCTTGCTTCCACGACCCCCCGGTTAGCTTTGTTGCCGCCGCGTTGGCGGCAGCAGCGCCGGCAGGGCCTCCGTACATGAAGCCAACTGACGTCGCGGCCACCCTGGCGACCGCCTTCAGAATCTTCCCGAACATGCCGTATTCCGGCAAGCCGGTATGGGGATTTACCCTGCGCCCGCCCTGCAAACCGTCCATCAGGGCCGCTTCGTCTGGCGTGATGTGGGCGAGCGTCTTGTCTTCGCCGCGACCGTATTCGCCAATCTGTCTAGCCGCCTCAACAAGTCCCATTGTCATGACACTGCACTCAATGATTCATTGAACCGCCGCGCCCAATCTTGCCAGTTTGAGAACTCATACGGATTGGGGACTACCATACCACTAAGAGAGGAAAGATGGGATAGGTTAGCGCCCCACCCCTGCCACTCTTCTTCACGGTTAATTGAAGGAATAAGGCCGAAACTGCCCAGATTTATGTGCATGGCGTCGGTCCATTCCTTCGCCGTCATATTGACCGGGTCAATGGTTGATAGGCCATGGCTCATGAGGTGATCCTGTCGTCGCCGGAGCGGCATTGGGCGAGCGTAACGCCCATTTCGTAGTTTCCGCCGACCGTATTGCTCTCAAACCTGATGCGCGGTTGGCGGCGCTGTTCACGCAGGTAAACAACTTGATCGGCGGACGATGTGGCCGTCGCCGGGAAGGTTACGGGCGTGCTTGTGGCGTCTGGCGCACGGGCATTGGACCGAGATCCTGTGATCTGAACGCTCATGTCGCCGGCCTGAATAAAATCAGGCTCGATGTAGTCGACGTAGATCGACTTATTCGTCGGGGTCTGAAGCTCGGCTCCAAAGAAAAAGCTGCTCTCGAAGTAAGATTGGATGGCCCTGACATCAGAACCATCGATCTCATCTGTGCCGAACTCTAATTCCCATAACTTGTATTTAGAAGTCGATGCGTCGAGATCGACGCCCGTCACCAACGGCCTACGGAACACTCTGGCGAACTGCGCTGCGGACAAACCTCCGTTTGGCAACTGCACATCGTACCAGACACCATATCCAAACATCCGCGAGAGGCGGACGTTGTATATGACTGCGTGTGTGCATTCGGTCGCTGAACCACGGGGGTAGCACCACCATATCTCACCCCAGCGAGGGATTTTGAAGGCGAACACTTTTTGCGAATGGTCGTAATTCAAATTGTCGTAGAACCAATTTGAGTTCATGCTGTTTTCGACTTCCTGGATCACGCCATTAAAGCTCATGAAATGGTCGATCCCAGGCCAGTAGTAGATGCCGTCGTACTCGATGATCGCCTGAGAAGACAACAGGCTGTACGCAGAGGTGATGTTGTCGAAGTTCCACGTCGCTGTTCCGCCGATAAACGTCATGCGGACAAGCGCCTCGACGCCCCAGATCAAACCAGACGGCCCGTTACCTGCTCCGGCGCGGATTGGAAGACCGAACACAAGCTTTGACGCGGTTGGGCGAACAGACTGCCACGCCGCCGTAACGTCGTTGACGGTTCCGGTGTAGTTGATGACTCCATCGTGATCGTAGCTAACCGCGTATGGACCGAGTGCGAACGTGCCGCCAGCCACGCTTGGTGAGGCCGTCGCCGTGAGCGCGGCAACTCCTGTGACGTCGCCAAAATATACAGGCGTCTGCGTTGAACTGGTGATTTCAGCCATGTTGGGGGCGGCGTGAGCAAGAAGAACAGAAGTCGTCAGCGTGGCCTGATACAACAGGTCGAATTGCCAGAGGTTATTGCTTGAAGCGGCAAACCCGACAGGCGTCCTATCCGCAATGGCAGATACGTTCCCAAGACTGTCGAGAATGAACCGTTCAAGACCAGATGCCCAACCTGCGTGGGCGTATGTGTTTTGATCGTTGTTGTAGACGTGCAGTCCGCGAGTGACGCCGGAAAGCTCATTGCTCAGTCGTTTGTAGCCGCCCATTTTGCGCGGCAAACCGGCCTTCAGTTGGTATCGGCACCACTGATTGTCGATGTAATTGTCGCTTTCCAGGGTCGTGCCGTCACGCTTGCACCCCGGTTTCGCCGCGATATTGATTGGAACAAGATCAACCAAGGAACAGCGCCTGTGTGAATGAATAGAGCGTGCTGGGGACGTTCAAACCGGCTTGCGCCGTTGCTTGCGTCGTCCCGCCGGTTCCGCCGTCTGAAACGCTAAGTGGTGTTGTCAATCCAAGAGTCTCTGCGTTAACGACAATAGAGCCATCGCAATACAGAATAGCGCGGTTTGCCGCCCCGGTTCCGTCGTTGGTCATCTCGACGCCTGGGGTGGTTTGCGTGGATGTACGCACACCAAAAGTGAAAGCACCCGTTGTCGAGTTGTTGACCCAGAACTGTTGCTGAGTGAACGGAAGGATAATGTCGATTGGGCCGGCGATTGCCCCCGTGAACTTAACCGCCGTTTTGTTCAACTCCGCGCCGCTCAGAGTGTAGGTTCCGCTTAAACCTGCCAGACTGATAGTGGTGTAACTGAATGCGTAGTCTGCGCTCTGACCAAATCCGAGCGTGAACATGTTGGTGGCGTTTGTCGTAACAACGCACGCATCTCCTGGGTTCAGCGTTTTTGTCGCGGCACCGTCGATAGTCCCGGTTGGCGGCGTCAGAATAAGCGCCCCGGTTCCTTGGTTGGCGATGTTGGTGAACCAACCGGTGGTCAGCGTTGCCAATGCGGAGAAGTTGAATATTCCAGCGCCGCCGGTCCACGTCACAAACGCGGCTCTATGCGCGATGGTTAAGGTTTGCGGCGTCGTGCTGAATGTAAACTGAGGGTACTCTTGGTTCAGCGTTGTCGTGATGGCCTTGATGCCAAGACCAGCCAGTGTTGCCGCCGCCGCCCCAGACACGCTAGCACCGGCTTGATAACTGTAATACGCCCCAGAGGCGGTGGTGTTGCTGGTGTTGTAAATCGACCAGACCGACCCTGCCGACGCGGTTAGGATCGTTGATCCGCCATTGTCTAAAATGGTGAATGCGTTTGATCCGATATTGTTGAAGACAGCGTTGTAGCCTACCGAAATCTGGTTTGCTGGAGGAAGCGTGAATGTCAACGATGTGGCCGTCATGGTGACGTCGTTTATCGCGGCGACTATGTTGTTGCTAGCCGCAGCCTCAATCGGCCAAACCGAGGTGATGTTTGAGGATGACGTGTAGGCCTTGTAGCTCGGTTGCGCCTGATCGAGCGTTCCGCCGCCGAAAACTTGCGTATAGCTGGTCATGCGTTATTCCTTTTCTGGGCGCGGTCGAGGATCTTCTGCAAGTCCTCACCAGAAAGACCCGCCATGTCGCGGTCATATTGCGCCGACCAAGAAGCGGCTTGCTCTTGGTTCTTTAGGTAGGTGAAGGCCTCGACCAGCGTACCGTGCAGTAGTGCATTTGGGGCGTACTCGGTGATCCAATTGGTTTGGTTGCTGCTGTCCAACAGTACCGGAAGTTCCCAGAAGTTGATTTCAAAAGGATTGGTATCAGCCGGCGTCGGAACGATCAGATAGTTGTTGTAGTTGTAGTCTGCGTAGAACTTCGGCGTTCCCGTCAAAGTGTCGTTCGGCCAATACGACCGGCAGTATTCATACGAGCGCGGCAAGAGCGTGACGCGCTGGTTGTAGGTTGTTGCCGTCGAAAGGTTGGTGCCGACGTTGATGCTGATCGTCTCGCGCCACCGCGCCGGTTTGGGATACACTCCGAGAGACGTCTGGAACGCTGCCGTCACGTTGTTGATAAAGCCCTGGATCTTCAGTTCGCGGGCAATCTGCCGCTCCCGAAGGTTTATGAACCCAGGTAGTTGCGTGTTGAAGTCAGCGTCAGTAGTCGATCCGCCGCGCTCGCAATACGAGATGACGTCATCTTGCAAACTGGCGAATGTCATTGCGGTCGGCATGGGTTATCCGTTCGGCCACGCGGCGATGATGGCGGTTCGCTCACCGGCAGTGATGATTGTTTTATTCTGCAACACAGCGAGCGCAAACGCCGTTTTCGTCTTATCGAAAGTGGTCGACTTGACGAACCTCTGGTTGATCGAGAACACGAGATCGTCCGCGCTTGACGCAAGCGCACGCATGACGGCACCGAACCGCGTTGCGCCGACCGTGCCGCCGCCGAACCCGGTTTCGCAGGTTTCTTGGAAGCCGGATGCGGACAGTATCGCGGGCGTCAGCGTGACGACGATGACCGGATTGGTCGCAGTGCCGTTGCCGTTGTCGACCGCGCCATGACGCAATGGTTCACCGTTTGTGTCGGTCGCGGGGCATGACGTGATGGGAAACGGAAAACGCAACTGAACCGTCGCAAGATCAGGACCGGTCGTAACGTCGAGCCACTTGCCGTCTAGTAACCTTCCGAAGGTCGCCATTTCTTACTCCATAATCCAGGCGTGACCGTCGCCGCCAATGCCAGCAGTAGAACCGGCACCAGCCCCGCCGCCGCCGCCGCCAATCCCTCCGCGTCCAGCAGTGCCAGCCACTCCTCCCGCGCCGCCACCGCCACCAAACATACCGCCGCGCCCCGCGCTAAAGGCTCCGTTGCGAATAGAACCACCGCCCCCACCAAATCCCCCGCTAGTTCCGTTTGCTCCGGTTGAACCAACTCCGCCGCCGCCAGACTGAGCGGTTCCGCCACCCCCAGTTGGGACGCTGTAGATTGTTGGGCCGTCGCCTTTAATTATTATTGGCGTTGCTTCATTAGATAACCCAAGCCCATTCGACGTGGTGGAGGCAGCGGTCATCGAACCACCACCGCCCCCCTGCGCTGTTGCAACATCTCCACCATTACAACCGGCACCCCATCCGCCACCGCCGCCTGACCCATTGCCTCCCGTTGCGTTTCCACCTCTGCCCCCCATTCCGCCGCCCCCGCCACCATCGTCATTCGTTACGGCTGTTCCACCGGCTGGACCAGTACGATATGGATTCCCTGGAGCGCCACCGCCACCACCACATTGAGTGCCTGTGGCAGTGCCGCCAGCCCCACCTGTTCTTCGCAAATATCCACCACTTCCGCCAGTTCCTCCAGCGGCTCCCGTTGCACTGGTCGCGCCGCTGCCAGCGTTAACCGATATTGTTGCTGACGAGTGAACGATACTAGATGAGCCTCCATTTGTGCCGACCGCACCACCAGCCCCAATCGTGATTGTGATCGTGTCTCCAGCGACGACGGTAATAAGGCCCTCGGCGTATTCACCACCGCCGCCACCGCCACCGCCAGCGGCACCAGTTTGACGACCGCCACCGCCACCAGCCATCACCCCGACCCTCACCGACGAAACCCCGGTTGGAACGGTGTAAGTATATGGAGAAGCTAGGTTGGTCCAATATTCAGTAACCTTGCGCTTTGATTGAGACGACGCCGCCGCCGCAGGAAAACTCGGATTGAATGGAAACGTCATGATGTCGCCGTGAAGGTTCGGGCCACGAAGCCGGTGAAAGAAACACCGGACGACGCCGCAAGCGTCGAGAACATGGTGACAGCGCCTGATTTTGAGATGGCAGCGTTGCCGTTAAACATCAAACCAAACGCACCTGCGGCGACCGTCAGAGGGATAGACGAGATCGTCGCCAGCGTGCCAAGACCGCCGTACACCGTCACCGAACTCGTACCGGAGTTGTTGACGGTGACGTAGAGAACGTCCTGCGCGTTCAGGTCGGCGGTGTGAATGGTCTGCGCTGACGCAGCCACCGTTGCGGTCAGGTTGATCGCGGGCGTACTCGCCGTCGCACCACTCAGCGGAAAGAACGCCGTAACCGGGCTATCGGTCCCGCCTCTGCCAATGAAGTTCGTCATCAGGTCACCTCAACAATGGTAGCAACGACGTTTATGCCGAACGTCGCGTATGCCGTTACATATAAAGCACCACCGGTTGGAAGAACGTGCTTCTCGGCACCGACCGCGATGACAGAACCGCCAGGGTACACCGGCATCTTCTTGCCGCTGATGCTGTAGGTGGTGCTGCCGTCATAAATGTCGACGTCGGCGTAGTTCATGCCGTTTCCGGTTGCGGTACTCGCCACTGTAACGGCGATGACCATCCCCCGCGTAGCGGCGGGGACGGTGTACGATCCAACCGTGGCTGTGGTCGTCGAGGTGATACTCGACGCCTTGATGAGATACTGTGTTGCCGTAAATGCCATTTTTCACCTTAAGTCAGTAGTACGCCGCGCCAAGCGCCGGAGGCCGCATAAATCCAAAGCTTATTGTTCGTTGTGTCGTATTGGATAGGCATGTTTCCTACGCCGAACCCAGCTGGAACCCCGGTCGGTGCCCCGGCGCAAGAAGTAATCATCACATATCCAACCGTAGCGGTTGTCGCCAATGCAGCACCTGCGCCGAGCGTGAAGTTGCCGGCGGAACTGATCGCTGCGCCGCTGGCAAGAACAATGCCTGTCGCAAGAGAAGTTTGAGCGACAAACGTGCTGATTTGGCGAGCCGTGCAGTATTCAGCCGGCGGGCCGGCGGCGTGCTGGACAAGAAACACATCACCGCTCGCGAGAGCGGCAGAGGCGTCCAATTCGCTGATGAGGACGTTAGGCATTACGGGTTGTTCCCAGACAGGAAGTTGAAGCCGCTATTCGTATCGTCTTGAGGGTTTACCCCGGTAATGATGGGCGTGTTGTAGTCAGCGATAATGAACAGCATCTCGTCTGGATCAAGCGCATAACTTTCGGGGCGTGCATTCTGAATAGGCACAGGATCTGGACCGAGAACCATCTTTGAGAAGTACGGGTTAGGCACGTCATCGCACACACCGCAGACCCATAAACCGGTTCCAACAGGGACAGACCCGCCGCGATACTCTTTACGCTCAACCAGATGGTCATGCATCGTCCACATACCGCAGCCGTCGCACACGGCAACGGCCCTTGGGTTTCGCACATCAATATCAATGGCGGCTCGGGTCTTCAGGTGAAGTGGCGAGAGCCGGCTCAATTGCGCCTCCCGAGAACATCAGGAATAATCCGCATCGGCACCTTCTCGGTGTCTTCTGCGGCGGCAAACGTGTAGGCCCGCTCGTAGTCCATCATCAGGTCCGCCTTGCGCTCAGGTGCCCACTTTCCAGCGAGGCGAACCGCTAGACCGCTCGCCATGGCGTCAAACCACCGTTGCGGGGCATCGAGCGTGCTGATCATCGAACCGGGGTCGTCTTGCATCAACATAACGTACATCCACATCGTCCACGTTGTGTCTTGCGGAGTCTGCCAGATAAACGTGGTCGGGGTAATAGTGCGCTCGAAGTAAAACTGAGAAGGACCGACGCCCTGCTGCTGCTTGTTCGGAATGGACGAGTAGTCTGCTCTGCTGATCTCGCTCATCGTAATATCTGTCGTGACGCCGCCGTTTGTCTGCCGGCGGTAGGCCTGGAGGATGTCGACGACATCAGATCCCATGACAAACGACTGAAGCCCGACCGTGAGAGCTTGGCTTTGCAACTCCACCTTCCACAGGTTAACCCCACGGTTGGCCCATTCGCTAAACAGGTAGGACAGCGACCGCGTGGCCGATTCCACGTCGTTAGCGGACAACTCACTGGCCTGACGCCCGACGCGCTCATACGCCTCGTCGATCACAGACTGCTGGTTTGTGCCGGTGCCGAAGGTTGTTGTTCCTGAAAGGGTCATTATTCCGTTCTTTTACTCAGGCCGTATATATTGGCTTGTCATCGTCGTGCGGTAGACGCACACGGTTGAGCGCGTCTCGCTGTTCGTTTGATGGTTGGTCGTAGGTCACCAGCAATACTCCGTCACCGAGCCGCCCCGGCAAGCGGCAGATTGTCAGTCGTTGGCGATGCCGTTGATGAGCGCCAGCTTCTCGATGGCACCGCTATTCAGACATCGCCGCCGAAAGTTTTTTCAGCTTTGCTTGCAATCTGATTGATAAGCCTTCTGCTTCTTGATGGATCAGCAAGTAGTTTGAGCAAACCCATACTGACGTCTTCGCTGCTGGACCCAGACGTTAGAGACGTGGTGCTGATTCCCATTTTCTATCCCGCCTGTATAAAGGTAATTTGTGGAATGGCTTGGGCAGACGAAGTTGCCGCCGCGTTTGTTGCGACGAAGATAGCCCGCACATAATTAACCGGATAGGCGTAGTTACTTTCTTGGCTCGTTACGACAGATACCAATGTCGCGTGGCTGAAAACAGACGGTGACGCGGTCGTATTAACGTCATTTGGCGTGTCCTGAACCGTCACGGCTGGTGACGTACCAGTATTCACGACGGAGATCGTCATATTGAACGGATTAGCGTAGACGTTATTGCGAATCCAGTTCGAAGACCCTGTAGCGCCGACGCCGACCGTGAATGGAATAGAGGCAAAAGTGCCAACAGAAACCGAAGTGACTTTGTTAAATTCATACGCTGTAACTGTGGGGATAAGAGTTCCGGTCGGGCCAGCGATTGATGTGGTTATAGCAACGCCACGGGTGTCGAACCCTGAGACGGTGAACGTAGAAGTGCTAATGTTTCCGGTGCATGAAATCATCACCGTTCTCTGGATGCCTGGAAGCGTCACCGCCGGAGAATAACCCTGTGTTCCCTTGAGCGGAAAATTTGACAACCCTCCGTTAAGAATAAGAGCCTCACTCGTAGCTGTCGTCGTTTGCGTGGCGCATACTTCGACAGCGGTCTGTGTCGGGTAACTAAATACGATTGGGCGCACAGGGTTTCTCCATTATGTTTAAGCGGCAGGGAGTTCCGGTCGCGCACGTTTGCGAGGTGAAACCTGCTTTTGTTTTACCAACTTTACCAACATATCTGAGTTCGCCTCGACCGATTTGTCGTGACCATTGGATTTTGTTGTATCGAAAACAACCGCAACAAGAGGCTCCACCGTTTCCGGCGTCACTGTGCGAATGGTGATGATGTTCTCGGAAATCTGCCGAGATGGATTTCGAACGGTATCGACGTGCCGCATGATCTCTGGAGCCGTCATAAGCCGGCCACCGTTGTTTGGCGGAAGGTTTGGATTGGCGAACCAACCGTATGGCGCTTGTTTGCAGTACATGTCCATCAGCGTCGAGTTTTGACCAACCGCAAAGCGGACGCCGCGCTGCGTACCAATCCCCATAAGAAATTCGCAGCACGCACGGCCAGATTCCGCAAGGTGAACATCAGGATACGAAAAGTCGCAGCCGAACAACCCGATTTCGTTAAAGCCGTCAGCCATCGCCAAGCCGATTGCGTAGGCAACGCTTGTGTTGAAGTAGGTGATTCCGCCGAAGCATGCCGAGACGCGATCAAACGGATATACGACATGATTCGGATACTTTGGGTGAGGGTGCGAAGTGTAGAAAGGTACGTTGTCCTTCAAGGCGTATTCGCACATATCGCGAACGACGGGATGCCCGAGATAAGGATGAACTGGATCGACGTGAATAATGCGGTCGCATCTGATTTGCGCCCCCATGTAATTCACACACCATGTCTCCGCTCCCAGAAGAATGTCAGGCCGCGTCTCCATCAACTGGGCCTGAAAGAAATCATTTCGGCTTGACCCCATCGCAATGATGTTAACTGCTTTGCGGTTAGGGGCGAAGTTGCTCGCGCTAGGCGCGACGTTTTTACCAGCCTGTGGCTCTACGGGTCCGTCCATTTGATCAATCCTTGCCTGTTAAACCACCAGAAAAGAACCGCCGGAGCGCGGTGGCAAACGCTCCGGCAGGTAAAGTTTATGACGTGAACGGCGTTGCGCCGTAAGTGATCTCCTTGGTGTCAGCCGAGGCAGCAATGTTGTACGACGGGCCGACGATGTAGATCCCGTAGGTGTTGGTGTCGTTGGCAATCGAGCGCGTCGGCAAACTTACGACACCGCGAACGTCGGTCGTGGTCGCGGTCGGCGTGACCGCCGTCGAAAGCCCAACCTGCACGAAGCCGCCAGCAGCACCCAGAACAGTACCAACCGCCGTGGCGGTTAGTTGCCATCCGTTCTGCGTAATCGACTGAACGCGATTCTGCGAAGTGATCCGATACGGCAAGCCGTAAGCATCGGTCGTGCCAATCTGAACAGAGGTGGTCGACGTTCCGGTGGCGGTCGTACTCGTATAGCTCGCAGACGTAATGGTCTTGAACGATACGGGGCTAATCGCCATTCCGGTTGTCGCGTAGGCTGCGCCGCCGGAAGCCCCGGTGAAGGTGCTAACCTGCGGTTTACCATAGCCGTCAGTACCGCGAATGGTGAAGGTGCTGCCGGTGACCGACAGCGTGCAGAAGATAGCAACGCAACGCGGAACGTCGAGAGTCGCAACACCGCCAGAGACGAGCGAACCGGTGATGCCGATTGTGACGGCAGAAGCGGTGACGGTGCCAAACCCAGACGCGGAAAAAGCAATGCCGCTGGCGATGGCCGTAGAAGCCGTCCCGAGCGGGTAGAAGTAAACCGGCGCTACGGGAACGCCGGAGATTTCGTCCTCGGCGTAACCGGCGATGTAACCGGAAACGCTGGTCGGCAGCGCACTCGAATACTGAGCGCGTCCGATTTTCTGAAGGTCGCTGAAGCTAGTCATGTGGAAGTCTCCACTTTGTTGTTACGAAAAGGGCCACCGCACGCTGCGGCGCGATGGCCCTATTCTCAATTATCCCTGACGGTTATCAGGTAGCACCAGACGAACCGTAGATGGAGCGCGAGTTCGACCAGCCGAACGAGTAACGCTCGATGGCCTTGGCAAGCAGGTTCGACGTGGTGAAGTCGGTGAACACATCGGTTTCCAACTTCTCACGCACATAGTGCTTGAGGCCGTTCGGCGCGTCGGTCTTGAGGAACCACGCATTGGTATCGGTCAGGAAGTGGTTGATTTTGTAACCCTGCGGAACCGCGCCCATGTTGTAGATGGCGTTGACGTCGTTGTTCGCCGTTCCAGTGCGGAACTGCGAATTGAGCAGACGGTCGGCAGTAAATTGTAACTGAGGCGGAACAACCAACTTGACCGGCTTGGTCATGGTGATCAGGCCGGCTTGGTCGCGGAACTGCGAGATCGCCGTAATGGCGTCTTGCAGCGAACTTTCGTTCAAGTCGGTCTGCACGGTCGGAGTATTGGCGAACGTGCCGGTGTCGATGGGGTGGGCCGTCGAGAACAACGCCACGCCGTCGCCGCCGGGGAAGGACGCAGAGAAGCCGTTGTTCAGAACGCTCGCTCCGTTGACTTCTTTCGACTGCATCATCGAGTTTCGCAGCGATTGCGCTTGCTGCGGGAACTGCGATTCGTACAGATTGTCCTTCATCGCCTGTCTGGTGATGATGAAACCAACCGAGGTGTAACGATGGTAGTAAGTGCTGATGATCCGCTGGCCCATGTCTTGGAACGCGGTCGCCGCACCTTCTGCCTTCGTTGACGCCAACCCGAGCAGTTTCATTTCGACTTCGATTTCGACGGCTTTGTCCGAAGACTTCACTTCGAAGATTTCGGTGTATTCCGCCGGGTACATCGGATAGTCGCCAAAAACTTCGGCCAATCCTGGGCGCAGAAGCTGTTGGATTTGTGAGGTATTGATGGTCATGTGTGTGTTTCCTGATCCAAATGTTACGGGCGAGGAGTGCCGGCGCTGCGCTGACCGTTATTGATCTGCACAACCCAGTTGGCGAACGCGCCAACCGCATTTCCAACCCGAGAATCAAGAGCAACAATGCGGACGTTCATGCCGGAGGCAGTGGAAGCGGTCGCATTGTTTAAGGTACAAGCAGAAAGACCAGTTCGGGTGCTTCCTGCCGTATAGACGAAGTTGGCGTTGAGGCCGGGAGCCGCCGCCGTCAGTGGCGTACCGGAGGCCCCGGAGGCGTCACCTTCAGTAATGGTGTATTCAGCACTCGGATCATCGATCACGAGAGCAACCGGCGTATTCCCGGTCAGGAAGGCCGTAGCGCCGCTGAAGTAGTTCTGGAATTGCCAGACGCCGGCAGTGTCTTGGAATTTGCAGCCTTGGAATGCGCCGAGCCAAGCGACAGTCGCTGTTCCTCGAACGATCACGCCAACCGTTGAGAGGGTGACGGGATCTCCTTGAAAGATCGTCTGACCGCCGGTCGCAGGAAGGTTGTATTCACTAAGACCGCCGTTCCAGGTAACTCCGTTGCCGCTGGTAATTGGTTGGAAGCCGAAGCCTCCACTCGCTCCGTAAGCCATTTGTTTGCTCCATTCAGGTTGTTGAAGTCTGATTGCTGCTGTCCTTGCAGCGCGGAGCGGGAACGAGAGCCGCCTTCGATGTCGGGACTTGTCCCGGCCTGTAACGGTTCAGGCTTCGATAACCCGCATAGCGGGAGCGTTCTAGCGTAATACGATTTCAGTCTTATTTAAGACTGTCAATGGGGTGGTGGGGTGGTCGGGATTGAAGACCTGTCACTCCTCCGGCAAGGGAAAGGTGGGCCAGGGCCACAGTAACCCCGGCCACCCCATATTACTCTTTGAACTCGGCAGCATGGGCAAATTCAGTCTTAGAAGATCCGTAATCAACACGCGGCATCGTTTGAGCGAATGGGTTCTGAGCCGCCCCTTGCGTCCAACTGATGCCGTTCATTTGTTCCAGAGACTTTCGCTCGTTCTCAGCTTTGGCGGCATTGACGTCACGAGTCGACTTTTCGCAAAGAACCTGACCGCCTTCTTTGATCATGTCGTCAGAGTCGTCGCCAAACCCGATATTGGGTACAGGCGGAAACAGGTCAGGATGCCGCGTGCGCGGAACGGGACGCCAGCCGGCGCGGTACTTATTTCGCCAGTTGTCAGAGTTCGGCGTGCCGGCGTTATCGAAGGCGACGGCAACCCATGCGTAGGTCATGCCTTTTGGAATGACATGCGGCGGAATGTAGAAACGGCTGGTGTGGGTTGTCTTGGGAACTGGACGAGCCTCGGCTCCACGGCTAGTTGCTTCGCGGGCTTCGGCACTACGGGGGCGACCACGGGGCATTGATTAACTCTCCCTTTTCTTTGCTTCTTCTTGCGCCATCTTCTGGCGCTTAAAACTTACCTTCGAATCTTGATAAGTCATCGGTTGGAACTGCTTGGGGTGTCCCTGCGGGTAGTTCCCACCAGCGCCGTTATCGAACATCTTCTTGTGGAACCTAAGTTCATCCCCGGTGATGATCATTTTGGTGTGAGCGCCGGGGCGTTGATTAGGCATGCTTCTCGACGGAGACGCAACAGGGCTTGAAGATCGTCGCTGTGGCGCTGGAGCCGCCTCTTCCTCGACCTCTTCAGTCGCAGTCTCACCGAAATAATCGGGGAACTCCTGCCGCTGATGGTCGTCTATCATCTTGAGATACGTCGAATCTCCAACCTTGGCGTTAAGTCTGCCGGAGGCGATTTGCCGCTCAAGCTTGGTGGCGTAGATAGTTGCTTCGATGTGCATTTCCTCATCGAAGTCCTGATTTCTCATTGGCCGACCGGCGCGGTCCAAAACCAAATTGCCGCTATCGTCTCTGGCGTTCTGGTCCCAATACCGGTTCTTTGAAGCCCAATCCCTCAAGTTCTGCGGAAGCGGGTCTTGAACTTGCTGCTGGGCCGGCGCGGCACGATCATCCGCCTTTTGTGCCGGTTTGGCGGATTCGGTCTTCTTCCATGCCTCGACGTCGTCCATCGTTGCTTTGGCCGACGCTAACCGTTCGGAGGCCTCAGTGATCTTCTCGGCATCGCCAGATGCAATGGCTGCTGAGTGAGCAGACCGCGCCTCCCTCAAGTCCGCTTCCGACTTCGAGGCGAACGACTGCATAGCCACGGTAGAGGCTTCGTTCGCCTTTATTTCGAAGCTATTGGCCCTGGCTCGTTCCCGCTCAAGTTCAGCAGCGAGATTTGATGCGTAAGCGCGAGCCTCGTCCCGTTCGTGCGTCAGTGCGGCAACACGCTTCGGACCACGGCGCTTTGGGCGTTCTGGGTCGGCGTCTGCCTTTTCAGGCTCCGCTTTCGCATCATCGGAACCTTCTTCTACGGCGACGTCAAGTTCTTCGTCTCTGAACTCCTCGTCGCCAACGGTAACCGGATTCGGCTTCGCTTCTGTTTGAGGATTGAGTGTGTCGCTCATTGTCAGATCCTCGGCGCGACGTAAACGGACGTAAGGTCTGCCGGGTCTTCGACGATCCCGATAATTTTGTCATCCGGCAAAACGGCCAACGAAACACCGCGATAGTTCGTCAACCAAGACGACATCCTGGGGATTGCGATCCAATCACCGACACGCGCCCACGGGCCTTCAGCCCACGGTTGGCCGGTGATGCGGTCCTTGAACGCCAAAGGACCAACCGCGCAAACCAAGGCAGTCACGGACTCAAATTCGTCCTGCTTCTGCATGATTGGGGCGGTCCATAAGGTTTTCGTCGAACCGTCTGGCATTTTGATCTCCGTCAATTCATCAGGTCTGACGTAGATTTTGGTGACGATGTTGAAGCCCGCCGGCCTAAACCCAAAAGGTTTACCGGTCATTTGGATGAACTGCTTGTCGACTAGGCGTTTGGCTTCTTCGACCTCATGCTCTTCGACGTATGGTAGCGGGGTTACCTTGCCCATTAGTACATTCTCCTTGCCGGGGTTTTCTCAAGTTCAGGCTCTTCAGTCGATATCAACTTCTTGTATTCGGCCTCGATGATCTCTACGGCCAAATTCAGCGCGTCGATGGACGAGTTTGTATCTACGGCGTAAAGGGCGATCTCTTCGCATGTAGACGCTGGGATCACGCCGCCCTCGATTTGAGTGGGTGGGCGCGGTTTGCATCGGCGTAAGTTGTTGATCTTATCGTCGCGCAAACCGCGTAACGCCTTCACGCAGTTCCTTGCCAGTAAATCTGCGCTCATTTGTTACTTGCCCTTGCCTTCCTTGCGTCTGACGTTTTTCTGAGAACGCGACATTGAAGCCTCCTTACGTTGCTAACACTTAACCTTGCCGCCGTGCTTCATCGCCATGCCACGCGGCATCGGCATAGCGGGCTTCTTGACCTTCTTGAGAGCGCCAATGATGGAAGCGGCCTCACGCTTCATTGAGCCGGTGACCTTGCCGCCTTTGGCGTAGTTCTTGTTGTTCTTCTTGTTCCAGGCAGCAATCGCGCTATCTGACATTGGCTTGTCGTCAGCGCGTTCTGTCGTGTATTTCTTGCCGTTCCATTCGAAGGATTTCGCACCGCCAGAACGGGCGTCCTTAAACGCCTTGCCAAACGACGGCTTCAGTGACTCGGCGTTCTTGTAAGCCGTGACCTTGATGTCTGGCCCTGCGTCACGCTCCCTGAGCCTTGCAGCGACCTTTTCGTAGTTCTGGTCGTTGTTCTCGCGCATGGATTCTTTCCTAGCGGCGACACGCGCCTCTCTTTTCTCCAGCGCCAAAATCATTGGGTCCGTTGCGGCGTCGTCGGTGGGGTCGTTGCGAACCGACTTCGGCGGCGGTGCCTTTGTCCATCGTCCGTATCCAGCGCCCTGGATTTTATTCGGCGCATCAAGGCCGATGGATTTTCCCCTAACCATCACGCTGCCACCCTCGGCAAAGCCCTTCATGGACTTCTGCTTGTCGTGCTTGACGTCCTTCTTGGACGACTCCCATCCCTTGAGAGACATGTCGTACTTCTTCGCCAGTTTGGCGTCTTCCGACTTGTCCTTCTTGCTGCCCTCGAACTTCTTCTTTCCCGTGGTGTGAAAGTTCACCGCCCCGCCCTTGGCGAAAAAGGACACCTTCTGCGCCACCGGCATATGCTCGGTGCTTTTACGAGCGCCTATCGGCGAACTGTTGATGGCGAGGATAGCGGCCCGCGTTTTCGCGATATTGTCAGACATTAGAATTTGCTCCTTGTTCCGAATGAACGCGCACGCGCATCAGACCGTTGTTTCTTGAGTTCTTTGTAGTAGTCAAGAATCGCGATCTCTTTCTTAAGCTCGCGATCCTTCTCGGCTTGCTGAAACTTAAGCGTCGATGTGAAACCAGCGGTTTGCGCCTTGGATTGACTGTCGGCGGCGGCTTGAGTGACCTTCGCCATCTCGACCTTGATCTGCTCCATCGCAATCTGGCCAGGGCTTGGTTCAGCACCGCCGGGATTCTTGATCTTCTGCAAAGCTTGCGCGACGGCAGCGGCGATCATGTTCTCGACTTGCGGCGGCAACTGAGTACCAGCCGGCGGCAACTGCTGACCAAGTGTCGCTTCCACCTGCGCCCGCATATCGAGCGCCATGTGTTCTGCAATGTGCGACGGCGCAGTGACCAGGGACGGGTTTTGCTCGGCCAGAACGGTATGCGAGGCGATGTGCGACTTGTGGTCCTGATAGGCGGCGGCTTTCACCGGCTTGCCCATCAGCATGTTCTGGTTTTCGGTCAACGGGTCAGACGGCATGGCATCCGGCTTCGGCGGAAGAATGGCGGCGATGCGCTTCTCGTCCAGGCCCATCTCGATGTAGCGTTGCTTGTACGCTTCATAGAGGTCGTGGATCTGAGGGGCCGCAGTCGCGGCAGCAACGATGGCGTCGGCCCGCAGCATCCGCTGGGTTGCCGAGTTGATGTTGGGGTCGCTGACCGGGATGACGTCGACCTGATCGCCAAAGTCGGCCCGCATAATGGTGTTCGGGCCACCGGCCACGGGCCACGGGTAAGCCTGTTCAGGCAGGAACTGACCGAAGAGGGCCGCAATCAGCTTGAACTCGCGGCGGTAGGCGCGGTGCGCCGCCTTCAGGGTCGCGGACTGCACACGGTTCGCGGCTTCCATCAGCGCGACCGTGGTGCCAACCGGGGCGTCCTGCCGGCCTTCACCAACGGCGATCTCTGTCATTCCGCCAAGACCGCGCCCGTTTTCTCTGGTGGCCTTCCACAACTCCAGGGCCACCGCAGACGCGCCTTTGTACGGCATCGTCATCACGGCCTGTTGGATAGGCATACCGCCCGTATCGATCTCCCTGAACTCGCAAGGGCCAATCATCACGTTGTTGTCTGAGTCTCGAATGCCCTTCATCTTCAAGCCGCCGGGGAACATCGCCAGCGTCTCGGCATCGCTCATCTGGCGCTGAAGGCCGGTGGCTGATTTCGCGGTGTTGCCAAGGATGTGGGCATAGCCAAGTCCGTAGAAGCCAAGGCCTGGGACGAACTTGAAGTGCGTGAAGTACTGGATCTTCTCGTAGGAATTATCGTCGCGCTTCCAGTTGCGCCGGATAGATAGAACCTTCTTGGAGCCGGTTTCGACCGTGACGATATACGGCAGCGGCAAACCGGTTTCTGTAGGCTCGCCACCTTCTTCGCCAGATGCGTCTTTATGCTCAAAGCCCTTCAAATCAAGGTCGATGTGGCACTCGTAGAGTTGGTATGGCGCTTCGTCAGACTCAACTGGTTTGCTGATGCCCTGCGTTGAGATCGACTTGGTCCCAAGCGTAGAGGTAGCCTCTTTTTCGTACTCAGGCTCTTTCAACTCGACGTCGCTATAGAACCCTGAGATCTGCCGCATCTTCATGTCTTTGACGGACATGTCGATGATGTGCGTGGCGCGTGGGCATGTCTCTAGGTCGTCGGTGCTGAACGAGACAACGAAGTCTTGCGGCAGGATAAACGGGCTGACGACGCGATTAAGGATGGGGTCTTGGTAGGTTTTCTTGAACGTCGACCCAACCAACGGAAGCCATAGAAGCATCTGGTCGTTCTGTTCAACCCACTCAGGAGCGCCTTCCATCAAGTAGAAGTTCATGAACTCCTTAACGCGGGACGCCTGGGCCTCTGTTTCAGGAGACGGTTGGCCGACAATCTGCGTCTTCACGGGACCGCCGGCTGGAAGCAGTTCCGCGCTCGCGGTCGCGTGCCAGCGGATAACCGCCTCGATCAGGATGGGGTCGAACACACCAGAGCAGCCTGGAAACGGCGTTTGGCGGTCTTCGATCTTCAGGCCGAGGTAAGTCAGGCCCTCGGCAAGCATGGCATCCCAATCCGCTCTGGAATCAACGTCTTGCTTGACGTATTTTATGATGTCTTCTGCGATTTCATTGAGGTCGCTTTCCTCCATGAACTCGGCAAGATTCTCATCGTGATCCGGCGGTTCGCCTTTCGTCCCCAGCGGGCTGAAATCAATCATTTCAGCGCCATTCTCAAGCGGGGTAATGGTCGCGCCTTCAGCGTAAGCTACAGGATCGGCAGGAACGTCCACGCTCTCGGCGTCCGGGTCAATGCCGGCGATGTCGCTTAACCCAAGAGATTGCGCGGCGGCGCGGTCGAGAGCCATACGCTGCGTCTTGCCATAAAAGTTGCAGCGATAACGGTTTCAGAAAAACTTAGTTCCGTCAACCGTACATGGCGGTGGCTCTCGCACCAACGCGCCACGGCTTCTCTTCCTTCCAATCCTCTGAATTGGTGACCCAGCCTGACTTTTTGACGCGAATAATCGCTTGCGACAGGGTGTCGACGTAGTCTCTTGAGTTCGCGGCAGGGTACGAAATACAGGCGATAATAAACTCTTCGGCCCACCGTCGCGCCATCGTGAACCCTGGCGGTTGACCCGGCACCCACACCCGACCGTTCTCCATCAGGTCTGACGCTAAGTGAACGCGGGCGTTCTTGTCGCCGTACATCTTAGGGCGAACCGGGGTGGCGAGGATGCCGGCCTTGCCAAGGTCTGGAATCAACTGAGATCCAGAACTCATGTCTTCGACCAAGATGATATCCGGTGCGCGTTTCTTTTTGCTCTGCGACGGGAACTCGTAATTGTCGTCTAGGTAATCGTAAGCCAACCGCTGCGCCATCTTGCGGAGTTCTGGGTAGTTCATGCGACGGCGAAAAGCGGAAAGCAGAATCATCGACGGCAAACCGCTGTCTGGTTCCTCGAACACGCCCCACGTCGTACACGCGCTGTAGGCCGCGTCGTCCTTCTTGCTGACAGCAGTATCCCAACTCTGAACAACGTACTTGCATTTCGGCGGGTCTTTCTGCCCCCACACGCGGAACCACGACCTCTTGATGATGTTGCCGGCCTCAAGGACCGGGCTTTGCTGATACAGCGACTCCCACATGCGCGGGGTCATGGACGGCTGCTTCTTGATCGTCAGCAAACGCTCGATTGGATATTCTTCCGGCCAAAGGGCCTCACCAACTTTACGACCAAGCGGGTCTTTCTCTTTCGCGATGGCCGGGAGATTGATGATCGTCCACTTCTCGCCGCCGTTCTGTTGAGCGGAGATCAACCGGCCAGCGAGATCGTCAAGATGCCATCTGGTTTGAACCAAAATAATAACGCCGTCTTTTTTCAAACGGCTGTAGAAGTCCGCGCCGTACCACGCCCAGAGGTCATCGCGCTTCGCCTGAGACTCAGCGTCTGCGATACCTGATATGGGGTCGTCGATCAGCGCAAGGTTAGATCGGCGTCCAGTAATGTTGCCGCCGACACCAGCGGCGTTGTATTCACCGCCTTTGTCAGTCTCCCATCGACCAGCCGCTCGACTGTCTTCTGAGATGTTCATGCCTGGAAAAAGGATCTGATGCTTTTGCGAGGCGATGACGTTCCGAACGCGACGGCCCCATGTGTTGGCGAAGTCGTCGGTGTGCGTGGCGGCGATGATCGAGTGTTCTGGAAACTTCGATAAGTAGTACGCGCCGAAGTGGCGAGAGATATAGAAACTGTTATGCGTCGGAAGCAAAGACCTACCGCATAGAAAAAGGTGAGATGGAGAATCCACTTCAATGCAAACCGTGTCTGCATATCCAGCAGGAGTAACGGACATGTATCGGTTTGTGTATTTTTCAGCGTCTCTGCAACGGTTCCTTTTTCTTGGCATTAATGAAGCTTCAGACATGTAGAAACAAACCTTATAAGCTGTTCCGTGCCTGATTCCATTCAACATTGCCGGAGTGCTGTTAATCGATGCCTTTATTCCGAGAGAAAAAACAAGCTCTCTGACCTGATCAGCAAGAACTTTATTAGTATTGCAAAAATCAACCTGCCCTCTTGGAGAAACTGTTCCATCAGAATCAATAAGTCCCTGCAAAAGCAAAAGACGCTGAGACTTTGAAGCAAAGAAATATTCGTTTGGAATGTGCTTATTTTTCCAGACTCCGAGACGTCGAAGTCTATTTATGAAAGTATCTGCCCACGTTACTCCGTCATTTCTTAGGTTCGGCCCTATGCGATAAGTCTTTGCTTTTCCGTTTTGTCCAGGAGAACTACAAACCCTGACGTTACCTTCCCGTGCTTTAAGTTGATCAACAATAAATTGGTCTGCCGTTGTGATAACACCATTTGTTTTGCAACCGTCACCAAGCCATATTCCGAAAACATATGGATCAATTATCAGAGGTCTGTGCGGAAGATTAATGGCTGCGGCAGCTTTAATGGCTGGCTTGCGATCTTCGATCCCAGAGCGAGACGAACAACGATCAGCAAGCCATTTTGTCGTCTTAAGTTTTGAAACTGGCCGTTTCCGACATAGGCGAACAAGCCACTCATGATCCTTATCGGCTATGATCCTCTCACCGTCTGACGTCACAACTTCGTAAACCGGCCTATCCCTCCAAATTGGGCTAACCCATTTCACCCTGGTGGGTTCTCCCTTTTCATCAAAAACATAATCTCCAACGCGCAATTGCCCCATCGTCGTCCCTCCAGACGGAGTTGCTATTGGCGTATTGAGAGCAAGCGCCTTCGCGGCTCCTGGTGGCATGCAAACGATGAGCCGCTTTATCTTGCGCTCAATCGTCATGTCCAAATATGAGCAGAGGAGCCGAGAATGAGCGGGGGCCGGCATCCCGCTGATGTACTCGACGTAGTCTACAAAATGCTCTCTAGCTCTGCGGCGTTTTAAAATCTCTTCGCCAAGCTCGTCATCTGTCGGCTCAACGGGGGCCATTGATCTGACCAAGCCCGACAGGTTCCGGCGTGATGTCGATCATCTTCTTTTGCCTAGACTGCATCAGCTTGATGATCTGCTCGTCCGTCATGCTCGCGACGTCGAACCGGTGGGTGATTTGCATATTTTCTTGTACCATTCCAAGCAAAGTTGCTTGGGTTTTCTTGGCGGCTATGGCCGGCGTGTAGTCTTTTTCGAGCATGGCGTTGTCGAAAACCTGCTCAAGATCAGAAATAAGACTGTCGCGGGTGATGTCGATTGGCGCACGAACGCGGGGCTGTGATGCGGAAATAGCCGCCTTGATGTGCGGTTGGTCGAGAAGGTGATCCGCGATGTCGCGGGCATCGTACATGTGGACATAATAACCGGCACGCTTTACGGCATCCAAAGCATCGCCGTTTTCAAGGAACACCTTGACGAATTTAGTATCTCGCTCCAGATCCGGTGGAATATTAATCATCGTCTAGCACCTTTCTAAATCGTCCAGAGCGTCATCCATACCCCAACCGTTGGTGACGGAAACGACAGCGCCCCTTCTGGGTCCGTATTTGTTTACCCTGTTTTTTGCGGTTCGAAGATGTCCACAGGATTTCTTTTTGCCGCTCGTCATGTCGTTGGTTCGGCAAAGAGAATCTTTGCCACAAGCACACTTGCAAATCCAAAGGCCAGTAGTTACGTCAAGGCCCGTGACCGTAAGGCAGTGAAACGTGCGACCTATCATTGAAGTTTGCGGCGGAATGGGTGGCCGGGTTGGGTGACCGGGTTGGCGTTCCCATTCCGCCGCGCCTGTGGACAAGACGTGGGGGTTGTGTCCACAGAAGTCATGCGCTGCCCCAGCAGACGTAGTTTGTTTGTCTCCAGGCCAACGAAATCATTTTTCGACGCGCCTCTGCATTGCTCACCTGCCACTCTGAAACATCGTATTGTTCATCAGCACTTCCGGTGAGGTACCGGCGAACAGGAAGCAGTTCGACGCAAATAACTACTTTGCCTGTGTGATCCAACCCGGCGACGACGCCGGCTGGTAGTTGTTCGTTGATATTAATTGGTGGAGAGATCACTGAGTTTTTCCCTCTCAGTTTGCAAGAAGCGCCGCAGTGCGAGTTCAACCGCTTCTTTCTTCTTTACCGTTGTATTTTCACAGAAAGCGTTCAAACCGTCAATGACGTCGGCGGGTACGCGGACGTTAAGCTGTAGTTCTGGAACTGGCTTACGCATTAATCAGACCAGCGACTACGGCGGCGATCCTTGGCGCAGCCCCGCCACAATAGATCGGATTCGAAGGGCCTTTCCACAATAAGGCCCTATGGATGTCGGCAAGCGAGTGAAATACAGACCCGGCCATCTCTCGGCCTGATTGGCGGTCGCCAATGTTGATGGACGGCACGCCAACCCATGGTGCCTCGATAACTCCGGCGCTGGAGTTGCCGATTACGAGAACGGCGGACTGCATGAGAGAAATATACAAATCGTGGGACATGTTTTCTCGAATTTCCCCAAATCCGCACTGTCCAATAAGCGCCCTAATCTCATTCGCTCCAGGGTCTGTGTTAACACCACAAAACACAATCGCGTGCGTTTCGTTAAGACGCCTTAACAACTCAAGCATCTTCCGGCAATCACCCAGACCGTAGTCTGTCGCCATCGTAACTGGATGGTAAGTAACTAGGATCAGTTTCGTATCACGGCGAGCGGAGTTGCCGGGAATGCCGTCGAGGCCAGGAGCGCCTGTGATGTGGATGCGTTTTATATTATCGCCGCCACCCAACTCAAACACACGATTCTTCGCATCATCCGTCGCCACGCAATGCGCCCCGCCGCTCTGCTCGGCCAGATGCGTAATCCCGTGACGCAGCGCGTTGTCGAACGAACCGGTCGTCGTCTCGCCGCCGTGGATGTGGACGATCTTCACACGGAGGAACATCGCTGCGAGAGCCGCCGAGAGGGTCTCGTACCGGTCGCCAAGGACAACAACGACGCTTGGATTTAATCGACGAATTTGCATGTCGAACCACT
>Ga0181357_1000045_pt1 | contig 33359 bp, 54 predicted proteins | sample Fa13VDMM110DN_FD_130094 | JGI IMG/M metagenome (GOLD analysis project Ga0181357, IMG submission 130094) | Freshwater viral communities from Lake Michigan, USA - Fa13.VD.MM110.D.N | ecosystem: Environmental > Aquatic > Freshwater > Lake | place: USA: Michigan | collected 2013-09-24 | reverse complement strand
TGAGCAAATCTTGCCTCCATCATGGTTCTGTTTTCTTCTAATTTTTTTTCTACCATTCGCTCTTGAGAAGCTAAATGTTCGGTTTCTTTTAAATCTTTTTTAAGACTTTTAAGCAATTCAAGGTAATTTCCAAGACCTTGCTTTTGTAACATTTGTTTTCCTACTTGACCACCAAGTTTAGCCGCTGACTGATTAGCCAGAGCAATCGCTTCTTCACGGTTGTAAGCCATTGTCTTGTAAGCACGGTCAGCATCTTTGTAAGCATCATCAAGAATGGCTTTGGTTTTAGCCATATTTTTATCAAATGTTAATTTTTCTTTTTCCCACAAATCTTTGCGGCCTTGCTGCCAACCCCTCATCATGCCGGTCATAGCGTTTAATGAACCCATTGCTGACATCTTTCCTTCGCCACCCATAGCAACACCAATCACTCCAACCAAACTAAACAAGGTAGCAAGACTTTGCATATTTTCTTGCGTAGGCTTAAATTCTGGATAAGGAAATTTTTCTCGAACAAGTTTTAATCCTGCTTCAATGTCTTGAGCTTGTTCTCTGGTTTGGGACGCAATAGAATATTCAGCTTCAGACAAATATTGTTTTTCAGCTTGTTGAGCAAGGCCAATATCTTCGCTTAATTGATTTTGAGAACCTAAAACACGGGCTTCTTCAGCGGCAACATCTGTAGATTTTGGAAGAAGTTTTGCACGTTCTTCATACGTTGGCGCACCTGACATTCCCGGAATATTTCCAACTTCTCCTTTTAATCCAGAAAGAATAGGAGTCGGAGGAACCGAATAAGTTTTACGTTGTTTAATTTCCGGTATTTCCGGTGTATTTGGGTCAGCCATTATTAACCTCTAACTTGTTGAGGGTTGTAGCCATACGTACCACCGCCAGCAATTTGAGCCAATTGCGTATAAAACTGTTGGCTAGACTGATTAAGCTGTTGGTCTAGCTGCATACCCGTTCTAATAGCACCCAAGGTAATTTGGTCGCCAATCTGAGAAACCTGTAAACCAAAGTTATACTGGTTTTGCAACAAGTTTTGACGCAACGCTTCTATCTGTGCTTGAGCTTGAGCAACGCCAACACCACCAGTTTTAGAAATGTTTTGAGCTGCTTGCGCTCTTGCAGCTTCAAGTGCTTGCTGTCCTTGTGGAGTTAGTTCTCCGCTTTCAGCAGAACGCATAAGGTTTCTACCGCGCTCTTGATATGGCAAACCTAAATTCTTTTGTTCTTGCGTAGCTTGCTGTATTTGTTTAGCAGCTTCTTTGTTTTGTCTTCTACCAACAAGTGCGCCAGCACCAGCACCACCAAGACGAAGAAGGTCATTAAGGCTTAATCCTGTAGTTGCTTTTAAATCTTTTAATGGGTCGCCAACATACTTTTTAAGTAAAGAATCACTAGATGGCGGTTGAGGCAATTGACCGCCGCCTAAACTTAATGAAGATGCCATTCCGGGAGGAAATTCTTCATATGCTTGTTGAACAGCGGGAGCAACAACATTTTGACTTCCAATTACTTCTGCTCCAAGACCCGGAAAGCCGCTAGTATAAGTATCAACAGCAGCAGCAGGGGCAGAAACCGATTGAGCAGGTACTGAGTAATCACCAAAAGTTGGCACAAAGTTTGAAGTATCTTGCTGCGAAGATACTGAATAATCGCCAAAAGTGGGCGTATAGCTTGGCGCAGAATAATACGACGTAGGGTCTGTAGTTCCGTAGCCACCAGACCAATCGTAGAACTCTAGCAATCCCGTATCAGGGTTGACCGTTCCAGCACCGCCAGCTTCTTTTAATAAGCCGACTTCTTTAGGTGTTATGTGAGCTAACAAGGTGTCACCACCACGCCCTTTACCGGCAAGCATTGCAGCAATTGATTTTAAATCGCTGGTTTCTTGAATGTCGGCCCGTAATAGCCGTGCTAGTTTTTTAGTCATCTTTATTCTCCTGCGTTGCCCATATAGCGTAATGATTCAAGATTCCAGCCAGCCTTTTTACCTTCTTCATCTCTGCCAAATATCGGTGCGCCTACATCACCAATACGTAATGCTTGCGCTAACGCTGATGTTGCAACGGAACCTTGTCCCGTCGTAGTAGGAACTGTTCTTGTTGTTCTGGTTCCACCCCCACCACCTGTATCAAAATTCTTGTTTATCAACGTTAGTAAAATTGTATCTCTGCGTAATTGTTCTGGCGTTTTATCTTCTCTTGGAGGAGGGGCAATATTTTCTTCGGCAAATAAATCTGTTCCTGTAAGAGATAATTCTTCACCAATAGGTTTGTCTCCATATACAGTTACTTCTGGAAGTCTTGGTGTTCCTATAACAGTTATTGGAGGAAGCTTACCGGCAACATCACGGGCCGCAGTAGGGTCCCTTTTCCTAGCACCGGGAATGTCTGGAGTAGATAAAACACTTAGGCTTTCACCAATGGGTGCTTCTCCATATACTGTTACTGAAGGTAGTTGTTTTGTTCCAGTATCTAATCCTGTATTTTGTCCAACTTGACTATATTTTAACGAAGCCATTACTTGCTCTCCGCTTAATCCAGCAGTTTGTTTTGCCAATTCTGCTTTTGCTGCCGCTTGTGTTTGAATAGAAAAAACACCTTGAACAGCTTTGTTTAATGCTTGCTCATCAGAATATCCAGCTACTTTATATTGAGCGTATTCGCCAGCAGCTATACCAATAGACTTTGTATTTACATCTTCCATTTTTGGAGCAGCTACTGCTGCACCCCATTGGGCAAGGTCAGAAAGAGCACCGCCAGCAAAACCAGCTAACGCTGCCCGTGAAACATCTTGACCAGTAATAGCGGCTGCAACAGCTTGTCTTTCGGCATTAATCAATGCGCTCTTAACAGTATCTTGAATTACCGTTGGAAACTCTTTAGCAATTGTTGCGTTTAAATCTTTTAATACAGTTGGAAGTATTGTATTAGACACCGTACTAGCAATAACATTTTTAATAACGTCTTCTGGTTTTACTCCAGAAGCTAATTGAATAGCACCAGACGCTACAATTTTTTCTTGTCCACTTAGTCCCGGATTAGCAGCTACATACGTTATCAAGGCAGCAGTTGCCACTTGTTTTACATCTCCCCCGTTGGCTGCCGTTACAGTTGCGGAGGATACAGCCGCTGCCATCGTTGTCGTAGTAATGCCAATTGCTGCCCCCTTTGCAAGACCCGCAGGTCCAAGCACATACGTCAATGCAATTGTCTCAAGCACTGGTAATGGGTTTTGAATTATGTTGGTAGCAACATCAATAACTTTATCAGTAACTTTTTCAACCACAGTTACAGCAGCTTTACCTACAGACTTAACAGTTTTTACACCAAAATTAACAACAGGTTTAACTACGGCTCTATTAACATCTGAGACAACTTTTCCTGCTCCAGAAATTACATCTCCAGCAGCATTAAAAACATCACCAACAACTTTAGCTCCACCGGATATAACTTTTCCAGCACCAGAAATAACTTTTTTAGCAGCTTTAACTACGCCCGGCATTAAAATTCTCCTATTCCAATTAAACCCGGAGTTACGCCATCATCTAACATCTCTCCGCTTGGTTCAGTTTTTATATCAATGCCAGCCATTTTTCCAGCTTTTATAATTTGCGGATTATCTATTCCAAAAATTGCTTTTTTAAATCCAGCGATTTTCATTGCTTTCCAAAACAATTGAATACTTTCAATTAAAACTCTTGGTGAATCAGCCGTTTCTAAAGATAAAGAAACGCTTCCGTCTCTAAGATTGTTATATATAAATAGACTGTTGTTAGCTCTCATTATTCTAAAATTAGGGTCGCTATTAACTAATTGAGTTAATTTGTTGTAAACCCTTATAGCTAATTCTCTATCTCCGTCTGCCGATTGTTCTAAAATTTCAATTGGGTCCATACGCGCTGCTTTAGAGCGTTGTTTATTGACCTGCTCCATTACAGGTTGGTTTTTTTGAAACTCAGAAACTGGTTTTTTTTGGGGGGTGGGTAGCATTTTTTAATTGACCTCAGAAATTCCTAGGGCAGCAACAATTTGTTCATGAATATACAAATGGGTAGCTATCCAATCATAGAAATCTGGCTCATTATTAAAGTCAACGTCCAACATATTGAACGGATTATTTAAGTCTAAGAAGCCAGCAAACGCTTGATGTTCGACTTGATGTGCCAATAACCAATCATCTAAATTGTTTGTATCAGCATCAATTAATGGGTAAACAGGCACCGAAATGCCAGCATCCATTAATATTTCTTGAAATAGCTTATGTTGTAGACCGTTTTCAAACAAAAACTCACCTAGAGAATCATTATTCCCAAATTCAACAATGGATAATGTCTCCATGTTCACGATTTGTCTGCCTTGTTCTCTAAGCGGTCAAATATCTTGCCTAACATTCCTTTAATCTCAGCAATGTCTGTTTTGTAATCATCTTTACTTACATATAGGTAAGGTATCTCACGAATATCCTCATCAATGCGATTAATCATTCGAGTAATATTGTTTAGCGTCCAGCCACCAAAGAAAGCCGCTATGCCAACTACAAAATTAAATAAAAATTGTCCATCCATGTTATACAGCCCCAAAAATATAGTAATTGGAACCGTCTGACTGCAACGTAACGCTTTTGTATATTGTTGCTAACGAATACGTTAAGTTGCCATCAATGGTTTGTGAAGATGTCGTGCTAACTGTTACCGCATTAGATGAACTGTCTATTTTCTTAATCTGGTATTGCTGTCCGACCACCGTATTAGCTGACGGTAAGACAACGCCAAACGGAGCAGAAGGATGATTGACTAATATCGTTGCATTGTTGTTGTTGACCGCATACACCGTATTGGTCCACGTAACAACATTGCTTGCATTGTTTATCCACGACAAAACAACGCTAGTTGCATTTGTCCAAGGAACATTGGTTCCAGCCGTAACCGTCACAACATTAGAAACTATGTTTCCTGTGCCGCCTCCACCGCTGACAGCCACGTTAGCAGCCGCTGTAATGCGTCCCTGCGCGTCAATCGTAATAGCAGCTACCTGAGTAGTGCTACCATAGCTTCCTGACGTTACAGCCGTGTTAGCAAGGTTGACAGTGACGTTTGCTGTCAATGCGCCTCCACCAGACAAGCCTGTGCCAGCAATTACATTAACCGTGTTGGGTACAGCACCAGAGACATTGGCAACCGCGATGTTTATAGTCGCATTAGCAGCAGCAGTAAGTCGGCCTTGAGCGTCAACTGTAAACGTACCAACCTGAGTAGCAGAGCCATAAGCGGCAGCAACAACCGCTGTATTGGCTAATGCAATAGTTCCAGAAGACGTTATAGGACCGCCAGTTAAACCTGTGCCGGTGCTAACCTGAGTAACAGTTCCTACGCCATTAGAAGAAATGCCGACATTGGACGCAGAAGTAATCCTACCTTGGGCATCAATGGTAATTTGAGAAACCGTTGTAGCGTTACCATACGTTCCCGCAGTAACAGCCGTATTAGCCAAACTAACGGTACCACTGGTCGTAATTGGGCCACCAGTAAGACCAGTACCCGTGCTAACTTGGGTTACTGTACCTGTACCGTTACCTCCACCCCCTCCACCGCCAGCTACCTTTAGCATAATTGTTCCTTTTAACTACGATGACGGATTACAAGCCATCGCCGGGAGTAATGTATATTGTTGCTGTTCCACTAGAACTGATAGCTGAGAAATAAGCATTTGGCACAAACGTCAAAATTTCATCCGTACTAGGCAACAGAGGAAACGCTGTTTGTGAACTTGTCACGACAACAGCATTGTTTGCGGCTTCTGCTGACGTACTTCCATAGCCTAGAAACACCGTTATCGTGCCTGTATTGATGACACGGTACTGGTTGCCACCCAAGGTAGTAGAGAGGCATTGGACAGGCGTAGGGGCTGCTACGTTAGCCGTAAACGTGATGGTGTTGCCTGTTTTAGTAAACGCATTAAGTCCCACTTAACACCTCCCATTCTTGATTAGTTTCGTTCCAGTTATAAACATTTTCATCTAAAGGATAAGTAACTGGAGCTTGCCAAGTAACATTAGAATCTAATACCCAACTTGGGTACGGTTGCGGAGGTACAAAAGCATCAATATCTTCACGATAAGTGTAGCCAATACCAGCATAATTACCACGAAACGGAATACCGCCATTTAAGTGAACATTTTTTACCGTGTTATAGCTAGTGCGTTTACATACTTGACCACGCACATCACTATATTGTTGTTCCCAATTGTCAATGCCACCTTCCCCTTCATTGTTTCCGGGGATGACTTCTGTAACTACATTATTACTATCTAAAAATGCGTAGTGAGCCATATCAATCACCATGTAATGTTGCCGGAGCCAGCAGTAAATTTATAAATTTTATTTCCACCTGAAATAGTAGGGGTAGTATTTCCAGTCGTACCGTTACAAGTTAAAGTAACAGCCACATTTGCTAAATTAGCAAAGGTAGATGGATAGCTAATAATTACAATACCGTCACCACCGTTACCGCCATTGTTACTAGACGCACTAGAGCCACCGCCACCAGAACCTGTATTAATTACTCCAGAAGTAGGAGTAGAGCCAGCATTGCCGCCAATACTTGAGCCTCCTAGACCTTGCACGGTATCGCCATTGCCGCCACCACCGCCAGCGTAGAAAGTCGTAGTACCGCTTATAGCAGTTGCATTGCCAATACCACCGTTACCGCCAACGCTTCCTATCGAAACGCCATTACTACCCACAGCACCCGAACCACCACCCCCGCCCATATTTGCGCCGTAGTTGCTTGCAGCAGAAGCACCACCAGCATTACCTTGACCAGCCGTACCAGCAGCATTATTAAGGTTGCCAGAGCCACCGCCAGACCCGCCTGCCCCTCCATCAACGCCAATACCACCTGCATTACCTGACACGGCTCCGTAACCACCACCAGTAGAAGTAAGTGAAGAAAAAACAGAATTACTACCGGGGGTTCCTACAGTAGGCGTTGCGCCACCGATGCCACCGCCACCGCCGCCGCCAACAGTAACTGTGTAATTAGTTGCGTTAGCAACAGCTAGTGTTGATTCTCTGTAGCCACCCGCACCTCCACCCGCGCCACTTATAGCACCGGTTTTAGACGCGCCGCCACCGCCCCCGCCAGCAACAACGAGGTAACTTACGTTTGATGGAGCAGCTCCACCTCCAGCAGCACTAGACCTTGCTTGTGTAATTTTTGAAAAAGAAAACATTGGAACCTCTTATGGGTAGTTCTGCGAATAGTTTCCGTACCAAGCAGAACCGTAAGCAATAAAACTTAGAATATCTTTATTGCCGGTCGTAGTAATTGTTGGAGCCGTATTGCCAGCAAACTTAACGCCGGTAAACGTAGCATTAGCAGTAGCAGCACCAGTAACAATTAAAACAAACGACTTACCATCGGTTGCTGTTGGCATCGTAAACGTACACGTATTAGCCGCCGTTAATGTAACTATTTGAACTGTACCGTTAGTTAGTGACAAAGTATTGGTGGTTGTTACCGTACCAATATTTACAACAGACTCGGTATAGTTTGTGTACGTGCCATTAGTAACGGTTAAATTACCAACGCTTGTTACCGTGTTACCTAAAACAACGGATGTGTTGCCAAGTGTAGTAACCGTAGAAAAGTTATTATCCAACTGAGACAGTGGAATAGACGTAGTTGCCGTAGCAAAAGTAAATGGGACAGCCATTTTAGAACCTCACTCTCAATTCATGTTCATATTCAAAACCGTTGTACACAACGCCAGCATTGGTTGATGTCACGGTCATCCCTAAGTATTTGCCATACTGCTTGGCATCTGTTTTGTACAACGTATACCCTGTAGAACCAGTAGTCCAATTAATTACTGTTGAACTATTGTTAATCCAAGGAATAATGCTAGAAAAATTATTTATCCAATTTCCTGTTTGACCCAATTCAACAGAAGGACTAGAACTAGTTTCAGAATCAACTGAAACAGTAATAATTGAAGAATTGGTCAATGTCGCTTCAATACCAACCTTCAACGCTTGTTTAGTTCTAATTGGGTCTTTCATCGGATTTAAAGACGTTTGAACATAACTGTTAATACTTGCCGTTGTGTTCGCATACATCTTCACGCACGAATTTCCATCTGTACCGTACAACGTAATCTTGCCGCCTACCGGCACAGAAACAACAAACTGTAGATTGTTTCCTGCGCTAGTAAAAAACCATTTCTTTTCAAAAAAGATGGCTTGTATGTATCTTGGACTGCTTGATGTTCCTAAACCGCCTGTATATTTAAAATTAAACGCAGCACACAAAATGTTATTTAAAAGAACCTGACCGCCATTAACATTTCCTGTTGCAAAATCTATATTTGGAAATACTCCATCCAACGAATCTGATATTTTAGAAGTGGTTGAGCCAACTAACGCATACACACCGTAATCATTCATAAACAACACAGAACGGAAATACGGGAAAATGGCATACGCCAATTTAGTACCTACCGAAGCACTGACGTTGGTATTTGTAAACAATGTTGCGCCAGTTGACGTTACGCGCACATCAGAAAATACGTTAATGCTATCGTCACCAAAAATATACAAAAAGTTATTAGCCGACAATAATTGAATAATGTTTCCGTGCAATGTAGCGTCAGTAAGCACTACTGTACCAGCGGACACCGTTACAAAGTCACTGTACGAACCAGCGGCTGAGTAATAAACAGTTCTTCCGCTAGAAATCCAAACCCGTCCAGAAAACGACTGAATACCTGAGTTAGTTTCGCTATTAATAATAGCTTTAGCCGTAGCGTTAGAACCGCCGCCGCCAGTAATAGATACTGTAATGTTTGAGCTGTTTGTGTAGCCAGTTCCATTGTTGGTCATAACGACTTGCGTCACAATGTTTCCGCTAGTAATAGCTTGACCTGCTGCATTGGTACCGCCACCACCTGAAATAGATACATTCGGATTAGACGTATATCCTGTTCCACCACTTGTCACAAAAACGGATACAGTGTTTTGAGCGAATGTTGTAATAGACGCTACCGCATTAGCTCCTGAGCCGCCGCCCCCGTTAAATGTTATTGTTGGAGAAGACGTATATCCAGAACCAGCCTCTAATAAAAAAATAGAAGAAACAGCATTAGCAGATATAGTAGCTGCCGCCGTTGCTTGTATTCCTGCTGTTTGATTAGGAGCAGAAATAATTACAGCAGGAGCAGACGTATAACCTGAACCTTTGCTAACAATTCCAATAGACCCAACAGAACCAATCGAAACTAAATTAGTTCCGTCCCACGTAAAATATCCTTTAGCTGGGTCACTAATTAAAAGACGTTCGTTTTTCCATTGGCTAACATTCATGCCGCTAGTAGAAAATGTGTTAGCGGAAGCTAATGTAGCCTTAACATTAGTTGTTAGATTGACGTATTCGCAGCTTCCGTTACTTTGAAAAGCTATTAAATAATCATCTAAACCAATATTGGCTGAAAAGAAATTAACAACCGTATTTGAAAACGTAATACTGCCAACGGCATCAAAAGTAGGAGTAATCTTTAAGTTGGCGTATCCCACCGGCATTGCGTTCTCAAGCCAGAAGAATTCATCGTCGCCAATAGCTGTGCGGTTAGCTTTCGTGTTTACGCCACGAAAGTTTTTAACAATTTCATACGATTTTTTTTGTTCTGCGGCAGCCATGACTTAGTACGCTCTTGAGTAAGGGTCAGGCAGTCTCCGAGTGTAAATGGATGCCTGAACCGCTTGAATTTGCTGTTTGTACTGACCTAAATAAATCTCAGATTCACCGAACGATTGTTCGTAGTATTTAGCAAGGTAAGCAGCATAAAACTTAACTGGAGAAGAAAAAGGTTCGTTAATATTATCCGCATCAGACAGATTTACTAAATCTGTTGGCAGGAGAACCGTATCTAAATCAATTGTGTAAGCTATGTCAGGAACGGGTCCAATATAGATTTGAGATTGCCCGTATATACTAAAAGCAACCGGCGTTCCGATGCGGTTCTGCCAGTAACGCAACTGTGCGTTAAAGTCTGTCCAAGGCATATAGCGCAACGGTATTCTGGAATTTCCCCAATAGAGGTTAATGTTGATGACGTCCAAAGTTAAAACTCCAGACGGCAAACAAGAATAATTAATTATTTCTGAAGGACCGGCGTACTGAACAGTAGCCATGCCGCTAGTAAACGGTGTGCTTGGCGGGTAAATGTCATACGAAGAAGGATAATCGGGAGCTGCTCCCAAAGTTCCACCAACAGTTACCGCATAAATAAAGATATTGGAAAATACGTAATCACCCACAGTTACAACTAAGCCGGATGACCAAATAACAGGCTTTCTTCCACCAGCTACAGGGGTACAAGGCGTTTGACTTGTTTGGACCGTGCGAAGACAACCTGTGTCACGAACAACTCGCGCTCTAGCACCGTTGATGTAGTCAGTTAGTTGACTGTTGGTGTAAAAGTTTGCGTTTGCATCGTGCAACAAGTATCTGACAGCAGTAATGTAGCTTTGCAGTGTCTGCGACATTTACGGTCCATATTAAGCTGCTACGTTGACTTTTCCCCCAGCCTCTTTAGAAGGCAGGGGTACTCTTTCAACCACCGGGGATAACGAGTGGACTTTCTTTGGCGGCTGGTCCGTAATCAGAATCTTTTCAAGGATTTTTAATCCGGCAGGAATATCTGCCTTCGTCTGAATCATAGCCAACCGCGCCATATACGGTTCTTTATCAGGGTCGTTATGCCCGAATATGTGACAAACAGCCTCCAGCGGCACCTCTACACTCTCACCCACAGGAAATGTGTAAGGTATGTAGTTGAAACTAAAGGTTATGGATTTTTCCCATTTGTTTGTCACATAGACGTTTTGCATAATTAAAAGTTCACTGTGTCGCCATACACCCGAATATCAATAGTGCCAGCAACGGCAGTATTAACTTTCAAGAATAAGGCTTGGCTGTTGTAACCTGACACAATGACGTTACCACCAGAGATGGTTACGTCTTGGAATGTGCCAGTACCCGTTAAACTGCTAAGAACTACGTTAGCCACTACCACATTGCTTACATTGCCGTCGCTGCTAGTCAAAATCGAAATGTTGCCCGTAGATACGTTAGCACTAGGATTTTGAATAGTCACGCGACGAACAATAACAGCACCGGAAGAAACTACAGTATTACCAGCAGTCAACCCACCCGAAAGAATGGGAAGGGCAACAACAGCATTTCCAGTGGCAGCCAAAGACGCAGCAGTAGTTCCGGCAATTGCGTAATTACCAAAACTGTCGGGTAATTTTTGCGAGACTGAATCTGGATTTGCCATAGTTCCCCCTTACGATACGTAGGTGCTGCTGACGTTCTGACCGCCATTAGTAGCCAGCAGGGTAACGGTTTCTGTGCCAGTTGATTTTGCATACACGTTTACGCCATCAGAAATAATGACGCCGCCTGTGTTTGCTACCATCAATGTTGCATTTGCCGTACCGTTGAAAGCCAAAATAGATGTATTTGCTGTTGGAAACATCAAATAAACACCCGCTGGAATAACTGTGCCATTACCCGTACTAACTGCGCTAATAGTAGTGGTCAGAAAATAGGCACCGGCGGTGTTGGTTGCTGCGCCCGAAAGGATGATTTTATTGGTACTTAGTGACATGGTTAGCTCCTTATATGCTGAGAGAGTTGTAACCCGACACCACTGACATTGACTTAGGCTTAGTTGAAACCAACTCAGCAATCATCAATACAGCACCAACGTAACCAATCTGCCAGTTAGGTAGAGTCGATTCAAAACCAGTAAACACGAACGAACCTTGCTCATGGATGTAAAGCGACAGGTAGTTAGTGTTCAGGAAGTAAACCGTACCTTCTGGACAGTAGGGGTCAGGATAAATAGGTACGCCAGCGACCATCAAAGCACGAAACGCTGCTTGTGGGCCGTTGGAGTCGCTGTCAAAACCGGAACCCGGAGTGATAACATATTGCTCTTGACCAACAAAGTCTTGAGCCAACAGGGTCCATGTACCAAAACCGCAAACACCAAACGAAGGCACTTCAGCACTGTTTTTAACGGTACCAGAAATGTATTGCAGGATGTTTTGACGAGTTGGGTTTACGTTACCGGCTGTATACGACTTTGACTGCCACCAAGTAAACGCCGAACGGCTAATATTGCCGTAAGTGCCAGAAGCAGAAACAGCGGCTGGCAAGCCAGTGAACTGTTGCGTGTTGGTGCTGTTGGTGTACAAGGCGGTTGCCATTGCATCCATCATCACGTTAGTCGCATCGTTCATACGAGCTTCAATCAAAGGAATGATTGCAGCGTCCTGTTGAACTGCGCCTTCCATACCGAGGAACGGTACTGGAGCAATCATCAGCTTCAAGTCGAATTCAGCGTTGAAAGCACCTTGCTGGACTGATGGCTGGTTAAACGAACCAGAGTAATCAGACCATTGTGCGTTCACAAACTGTGCGCCTTGAACGGGAACGGTTACGGAAGAAACACCACCGGAAGCCTGTTGCGAGTTAGCAATCAGAGCCGCCATTAGCGGAGTCGAATTATATAGTTGAACTACCAGCTTCGGAATGAACGCACGCCGTGTGACGTAAGTCAACTCGGTATATTGCGTACTACCTGTTGCTGGAATGATACCGCCACCAATAGGCATGGTTATCTCCTAAAAAACTTTATCCCCTACTAAATTAAAATCCAATGGGTCGCTTATTTTGACGCAACTCTTGGAGTGCTTTTGATGCTTCATCTCTAGCTGCACCAACAGGGTTCTTGTAGTATTTACCTAAATCGAACTTACTGACGGCTGACGGGTTGTAACCTATAGGCGTTGGTGTAGCGGATTGTTTCATCCACTGCCAGTATTCCGCTGCCGATTCGTGATTAGTTATGCCTTTTTCAAGCATAATCTTTTCAACTTCGTGAATATCGTCTTCGTTCTGAACAAAACCTTTTTTCATTAACTTGTTACGGCGTGATTCAAGGTCGCGTACAGCATCTTGCTCTCTCTCTTTTGCATCACGTTCCATAAGCCGCTGTTCTAGCTTATCAATGTGCGATTTAGTGTTACTTTCAATATCCAGTTCAGGAATAACTAGGTCTGGTTTAATTTGCTTAGTTAAACGCAGAACATCTTTTCTGGTTGCTGGATTATCGGAAAGTTCACGCATTAACAACGCTAATTGGTCGCGTTGCTCAAAAGACATATCTTCAAGACTCATTTTTATCCCCTAACTACGTTAGATTACTTTTTTACCGTCACCGGGTTTTTGAACACCCATCTTATTTTTGCTACCAATTTTGTTAGCAGCATTAAGACCACCAAAGTCTGCATAGCGGGGAGGGTTCGTTACAACACCGTTTTGCTGGTTGTTGTCGGTAGGGCGGCGAGGGCTATTGGCACCTCTTGGTTTAAACAGGTCCATGATAATTCCTTACATTGGAGTGGGTTGGGGTAAAGCACCGCCACCACCAGCACCGGGCATACTCATCGGAGAAGGTTCTGCTCCGGGCATTGGCGGGAGGTTCGGGACCATAGGAGCTTGCGACATTGCACGGCCTTCAGGCGTACCGCCACCGGCTTGCGGCAAGTTCTGTAGCATCTGGATAATCTCAGATTGCTGGAGTTCATTTGTTTTTTGCTTGCGAGGGCCAATTACGCTTGTCAACGAACGAATAGCGGCTAACGCTTTTTGACCTTCTACGGATTGACTTCCTAGACTTGGCAAGGCTTGCTCAATCAAATCCATTGCCATTGAAATGTTGACCATCGCACCTTCACGATTCCCCATCTTTGGTTCTGGCGTAGACATCGGTGCCGACATAGGAGACGTAGACGGGTCAGACATTGAGGTGGTATCAGGAGGAAGAGTTTCAGCAGGATTACCTTGCTGCTTGCCAATCAATTCCATTAACTTATCGGGTGGTACGCTCATAAATAACCTCTATCGTCAATCTAGACGCGATTAGAACAGACTATCAGCAAATGTCAAGTGGGGGAGTATTTCCCCTCCCCCTTGGGTTTAATCCACAAGGGACTAATTACTTGCAACCTTTACGGCCTTTACGTTTCATGCGTGCCATGTGATTTCTCCAATTAGCCGCGGCCAACTTAGGAGAGGAAGTCAGCCATACCTCATCCCTTGCGGGAATTAACGACGGGTCTTACGACCGCGCTTCATTTTTTTGTACATGATGTACTCCTATCGTTCACCCATACGGCCCATCTTTCTTGCTTGACGGGGATTAAAAGACTTTATGCCCGACACCCGATACTGCATGGATGGCGCAGCCTCAGCCCTTTTTAATTCGCCGGTCTGTACTCTCGGCTGGTCTGCTTTTGGCGAGTAATCAGGTTTAGTTGCCATTATCCCTCCACTGCTTTTAAATCTGGTTTACCTTCAGGTTTTGCTTGAGGCTGTTGCGCTTGCGTCTTTTCGCGCTTCTTTAATTTATCTATTAACAATTGTTTCATTGGCGGCTCTAGCAAGTCAAGCAAAGATTCTTTATCAATAGCTTGAGCTTTAAACAGGTTAAACGCTAACTGACGCATATCTTCTGTAAATATCGGGCTATTGGAGTGAGCGTCCACTTTCACGACAAAATCTTTGGTAAATTGTTCAGCAATAAACTTATTGCCTTCTTCATCCGTAAAATGAGTGTTGTCGTAGGCTTGAATCAACTTCAAGTACAGCGTAGCTACTTTTTCTAAGCTGTCTTCAACAATTAAGGCACGTTTCTTTGCGCGAGAACTTCCAAGACGGGCCAACTGAGAAGCATGACCAGCGGAGCGCACACCTTGCTCACCACGACCAGACAGAACACTTGATATTCCAGATGCTTCTGCAAACATTGCATCAATTTCATGGATTACCTCAAATAGTGACGATGGCATCTCTGGTGCAACTGAATCTACCTTGGCATTTGGCATATCACTGGAGACAAACGAGCCGGGACGATTAAACGCAAAGGCTTTCTCATCCGTAATACCCATAAAGCCAGAGAACACCTTTGGAGGAGACACTTGCTTGGATAACAAATCCAATATCTCTGACATTCGGTTATTTCGTACAGCTTGCAGCAAGTTTAGACGGGCAACTTCACTTTGACCCCAATAATAATCAAACTGCGGGTTAGGGCAAATTTGAATAAATGGCAATTCGCCTTTTAAAAATACTGAGGCACCCGGACGGTCATAGATAAAGATGTCAGGGTCAGCCATCGTGACCACTTGATAATCTTCAATCTCATCGTTCCATATCCACAACTCATACATCTTCACGGTGTCTTCAGCAACACGGGCTTTGTAACGATTAGTGCCGTACAAGTCTAAGTTGACGTTACCAAAGATAGTTGGGTTTGACTGAGAGATGATAAGGCGGTCAAGACCCTCTGGCATATTTTCGGTCTTGGTGTGCATTGCTACTTGTATCTTCTTTACGATTTCTTCCCGTTTAGGGTGACTATACAATCGATTGTATAAATCGGATTTCGTAATGTAATAGGTTTGAACTATTGCTTCTTGCCTGTCAGTGTAGGTAACGTCTTCACGTAGAACGCCTATCGAGCTAGGCTCTACCATGTAGGGATGGATACCGTTGTTGACAACAAGTTTGATAAAGGTCGAGTTAAATACCAAGGACCACGTTAGTGCAGATGAGAATACTTGGTCGCAATTAGAATTTAGCCACTCATCATTCAAGGCTGATGTTAGCTTTGGAATTTTAGTGTGTTCTTGTCCAGCTACTGACGCGCCGACGTTAATAGAAAAACGTGTTGTCTCAGCGGAATATAAGAACGATGTTAGTTGGTCAATGTGCGGATAAATCTTATTGAATAGGGCGGGGTTTTCATCGGGTCCGGCACCGAACAAAAACCAAGCACGCAGAGAAGCGTAGTCACCTTTTCGCTCAATCAACGACACCATGCACTTTTCGATTAAGTCGCGGTAGAAGAACTCACGCTCTAAGTCTTTGGTTGGTATCCGCATTTAGGACTTCACTTGTAGGTTTTCATGGTCGGCAATGTACGACGCAGCCTTGGGTCCTGTCAAGTTTCCAGCGTCTCTTGGGTTCATTCCGACCGATTCTCCCATAACTGACCGTACAGCACCGCCTTTTATTACATTTCCCAAGCTATAACGGTTATCCCCGCCCCAAATAGCGGAATCCCCCGGTCTTGGCTCTCTAGGACGCTGAGATGCGATAGCTGCTTCCTTCTCAAGCTGTTTCTTAGAGGTTTTGTTCTTTCTGGTAAAGAATCCCGCTTGATTCTCGCCTTCACGGGTAGATTTGATGTTTGTCATATCAAAATCCATCGCCAACTGCTTAATGGTCTTGTCGTTCTTCTTTGTGCCGTCTGACATGGCGCCTACAGCTTGCAAGTAGACTATTGCTACCTCCTCGGAACAGTCTTTCATGGGGCATTGCCCCTTTCTGCTCTCAAAGTAGCCGTGCTTTGGGCATTTGTAATCATGTAGAACTGCCATTGTTATCCCCTTCAAATAATGGTGGTTGCGAATAATCGTCTATATTCCTCATACCTAATCTAATCCCTATCTTGCCATTAATCATTTGTAGGCCAGTAGTGGGTAGTATTCTCGGTTTAGCTTCCCTGCGGTATTCAATGTATTTGCTTCGGTTACGCAATTGCATGATAGCTACCTCGCCTCGCTGCCATGCTTTGTAGCCTTTATCGACTCTGCGCTGAATATATTCGGTCAAGGGTTCGGAACGATACCAAAAAACGTCTAGCAAGTGAGCCTTGTTGACCCCGCACAAGTCGGCAAAGAGTTTCATGGAAATGCCACGTTCCTTATCTCGGATGAACCGACGCATTTGCGCTATCAATTCCTTCTTGGCTAGGACGTTAGTTTCCATAGATGCCGATAGCTTTCAAATAATTGGATACACCTTTCCCGACGGAAAGTTGTTCAGGTGTCTTTTGTTCTAGTTCTCTAGAAACCTTACGACTTAGCTTGCGCTGGATAAGTTGCGGCTGGACTTGTTCTGAGAAAGCGGCGCACGCCAAGGCCATTGCCATTACTCGGTCATCTTTATTGCGACCAGATGCCTCAATAGATGCGCCATCACGAATGATGGTCTTCATCTCCTCAATCGTATCAACGGAATAAACGTCTAGCATTTGGCGTTCAAACAAGTCTTTGGTGTAGTTCATCATTCGCTCTTTGGTTGCTGCTGTAGTTAGCCAGCCTAGAGAGTTAGATAACCCACCCATTGTGTCATTACGCCGCCAGATGTAGTTTGACATGGACCCATAGACGTCCATCAAACTCTTGCCCATTGCGTTGCCCATGCTTGCCGCTTGACGGCGCAGGTTCTTAATCTCATTTAGAACAGCCTGTCCCGGCCCATTAACTTCAAGATTAAGCGTCGAGTTCTTGTAGGCTCCAGCAAGATGCGAAATAACCCACGCAAACTGGTACGTATTAAGTTCAGAGGTCGCAAACTCTGCCACCTGTTCCATTCCGTCAGAGTAGCAACGGAAGACTTGAATGCAGAACCTATCAGCCCAATCAGAAGAACCATAAGCAGGGTCTGCACCGATAACGTAATAAGCCGTATCAATGGGTTCCTCCCATACCTTCAATGTTGACAGGCGTTCAGTTGATTTAATTACCTCAGTGTCTTGGAAGTTGACACCCATCGCGTAACGGTAATGGTCGCAGTCAATCTTCTTTGCAATCTTCATGGCGTCAGTACACCGTGCGTTAGAAAAGAACGATGTGCCTGTCATGACGAACGCATAGTCTTCGGTCGGCGGGAACTCTTGATACATCAAGGAATCGTCCTTAATGCCTTCCAACATTTTCCAACGCCACCACGCCATCTGGCGCGAGTTAATCTCTACGTTGTAGAGCTTCTTAATATCTCGCGTCCACTCTTTTTCTTCAGGAGTAAGTTTGCCGTCCCAATAGACTTTGTACACATCTGTCTCTGGAGCAGCAGAATAGAACTCATTGCGCCACCAGCCGCAGAAGATTGCCTTTTGAGTTCGCGCTCTCTTAGCGGTCACGTACATATCGTGAAACATATTGAACCCGCGAGCAGTGGACTCGAATATGTAGAGACGCTTTGGATTGGTTTCAGCTAACGACGCCAGTAAGGAGGCTAGACCTTCTTCATCTCCCCACGACGAAGTTTCCGTTCCGTGAAGGAATGTAATGCCCTTGCCACGACCAAGACTTCCTTTCGCTCTAAGCCCAGCGACTTGATAAAAGATACGACTTCTGTTTTTGAGGGAAAGAGAGTTCCGATTGTGTGCAAGTATGGGTATCTTGAATTCTTTTGGTAAACCATCCATGTAGCTGCCGAGCGTGCCTCGGAACATGTCTCGGTTTTCTTCTGTGTCTGTAACAAGCGTTCCATTTAACCCCGCATTGATGTAGTGCCAGTAAAGGTCTAAGGCTAGGCTTATTGTGGTGATGCCGAGCTGACGGCCTTTCAAGATGACAAAGAAATGGATACCGTTCTCTAGGCCGCTAGTAATCTCATCCATGACATAGGTCTGAGTTCCGAGGAGACTGTCCAGATTACGTAAGCCTTGCTCTTTGGTTTCAATCTTTAACTCAGAGCAGAAGGCGTAGAACTGTTTGAGATTGAACTTCATTTAAACTTTCGTCGGTCAGTGCTGAACTGTTCTAAGTTCCAGTTAGCGATACGGTACCGCGCATCCTTGTCTTTAGCGACACGTAGCAGTTCCTCAACTATCTCAGGCTTGTACATTTTCTCCCACGTTTGCAAAAGCTTGCGCTTATCTAAAATGGTAATAGCCTTAGTAGCCCGTAGCATCTCATTCTTTAAGATGGTACGGGAGAGCAGAAGTTCTTCTGCGTACCTATCAGTTAAGGGTACTGAGTCGCTCAAGAGCATCTTTTAGTCTTGCTGTCTCATCGTTAGCATCCCGCAGCAACTTAGCCGACTCAGTATGGACACGCATCAATTCATGGAACAGCTCTGCATGGCTCATCGTGTAGACCTTTTCCATATAGGCTTTCTTCACATCCTCCATTGCTAGAGGCATTAAGTAGTTTATTGCTTCAGTCATCATTACTCTCCGGTGTTTTCATATAGGCTATCAGTTCATGGCACGCACGACGAATCCTTGGGTCTTCCTCATACCTCAATACGTCTTTAAGCCGCCAGAAAATATATTGGTCAAAGAATGTATCGACCGTCATGTCTACGTTAAACTTCAATACGCCACTGTCATAATCTTCTACGCTGTTCTCCATACCCTTACCCCCTCCACTTCTTTCCTCGCTATGAACTGCATCCCTAACCGTTTAGATGCCCTGTAATTGGCGTTACACACCACCTGCAACTTTCCTTCCCCAACAAAGAAGCTGTCACCTATGTCCATCTCTTTGTACGGATACCTTTTCTTGCCTTCAGGTAACGGCACTGACTTTTCAACTATCATGGCATCCCCTTAAATAACACCGGGACGCAAGCCGTCCATCTTTTGCTTCCATACGGGTTTGCCGTCAGGGAAAAGCTCCAGCATGTTCTTAGCATTGGCTAACTTATCCTCAAGACTCATGTTGTAGAAATGAACTATCCAATCGCCAAGCTGCCAATGTGTTGGATGTTGGTTCATTTCCTTGGCTGGCACCAACCTCACCAACTTATTAATTACCTTGTCCTCTTGAATCAAGTTCCATAAATGCGTCTGCTGTCGCCACGGGTATTGTTTCCATACGTCAAAGTCATTAATCATACGGTTTATTAACACCTCACCTCTAGCCGGACCAGACCGATAAATCATCACATCGTTATTCAAAGGCCACCAGCCCGTTTCTTCCCTAGCCACCACAACATTGTCCCAAAGCTCAAACACATCCTTAACCCTAATGTCATGGTTCATAAACAACGTGTCCATGCCAACACTCATCACTACGTCATACGCCTTCAATTCCTCTAACAAATCCCTCAACTCATCAATCACTACACCGTTGTAGTTCTCATAGTCAAAGTAAACAGCCTTGTAGTCATAGCCCCACTTCTCACAGTACGCCCTGTGGTTCGGAGAACAGGTGTCATGCAACCCCTGAATGTTGCTTGAGTATGTAGACCTAATCAGAACTCTCATGTTTATCCCCCCTAATCAATATACACACTATAGACGAAAAAAAGCCAGCGGTAAACCGTAGCTCATTTTTACAGGCAAAAAAAGCCCACCTACAAGAGATGGGCCAAATGACTGCACTAAGCGAGAAACAATGTGCAGCCAACACCGAAGGAGAATCACAACGATTCAAGTAAAGATTATCAGAACTACAGAAAAACACATATTTTTTTTGGGGTGGAAGATGAAAGGGGCACGCACTCCAAGCCCTTGAAGACCAATTGAAAAGCCAGCTAGGAACTGGGTATCAGATGCAAGCTGTCTACCCCTACCCAATACCCAATGAGTGCCAGTGGTAGACCAGTAGACTGCCAGTAGTAGTGTGTATGCGTAGAGTTGATGCTGCCCCAATGCCCCAAGCCAATTGTTAAATCCAAGCGGGGAGAGAGTTAACAATCACTGACCCTATCCGCTTAAAGAATAGGCATGCTTAATATATATCATTTACAGTATAAGTAGATTATGTATAGATATATCCTTACTATATATATATATAGTAACTATGATATGTAGATACTATGGTTTATACGTATTCAATAAATAAATACAATATAATTTACCGTTGACATAACCTATCTAATCTATATAATAGTAATCAGCAGCACAGAAATTCCTAACCTAACCGGAGTAAATCATGAGAAAACTTACAGCAGCGGTTCTAGTTCCAGCCTTGAAATTAACTGGCTTTCGTTTCAGCAAGTCATACCGCCACGGTGAAACAAAATTCCACGCTACTGTTTACCGCTTAGTCGATACGGTTCAAGCTAATCGTTGGGCTGGTATCTAATCAAAAGCTTGCCAGTGCTTAACTGGCATTTCCTAACCTTTCGGAGAGCACCATGCAATCAATCATAGATACTGTTGTCGTAATAGTTCTATCTTTATCATTTCTTAAAGTTTTAACACTTTTTATTTAAGGAAAAACAAAATGATTCACTTCAAAGATTCTACCGCTCTGATTTTAATTTCAATGATGTTTTTCATTCTCACAATCGTAGCCTGTCTTAGTTCTGCATCTATTCATGCTTGTCTTGCATTATGTATTTCAGGTTTAACTCTAATGGCATACGGTTTTTACAACTTAGCAAACGACAATTAAACAAAGCTTGCCAGTGCTTAACTGGCTTTCCTACTCTTTCCTAACAGGGGTTTATTGTGCAAACTATTCTATTTGCAGTACCACCTTCAAAACTATCCAAAAAGCTTGCCAACGATATTGCAGGTTCATTGGGTAAACCTTCAAAAATGCCGGGCTTGTCTTATGGTATTTCTGCAAAGCTCTGCAATGTAGGCGCAAAGCTCGCAAAGATTGAAGGCTCGGTTTGCTTTGGTTGTTATGCGTTAAAAGCAAACTATCAATACCCAAGTGTCACCCAAGCTCATACAAAGCGATTTAACGGTCTTTCGTCAATCTCTTGGGTTGATAGTATGGTCAAGCTTATTTCAAGCTCAAAAGAGACTTATTTTCGCTGGCATGATGCCGGTGACTTGCAATCATTCCAGCACTTGCTAGACATTGCACGAATTGCCGATAGATTGCCGGATGTTAACTTTTGGCTACCAACAAAAGAAAAAAAGCTTATTTATCAATTTCGAGAGCTTTTCGGAGACTTTCCTAAAAACTTATGTGTACGTTTGTCAGGTGCAATGGTTGACGGTAAAGCACCAGCCTATTCAGGCAATACGTCAACTGTTGTCAGTACTGTTAGCTTTACTTGCAAAGCACCAGCTCAAGAGAATAAGTGCTTAGATTGTCGAGACTGTTGGAACCGTGAGATTGCAAACGTATCTTATAAAATTCATTGATAAGGGGTTGATTATGTTCATAGCAAAATATAGGGGTCAATGCCAGCGTACGGGTCAAGCGATATTGCCCGGTGACAAGGTCGAATATAACGGTAAAAAACTTGTGCTGGTTCAGAAAACCCGTGGTTCTGACTTCTCTGATTTATACGTTATTGGAAACAAAGAATATATTCAAAACGCAAGGGGTCGGTGTGAGGATGCACCTTGTTGTGGCTGCTGTACTTTTTAAGGGGTTAATCATGCCTGAAACATTCTTTGAATACTTTGCTGGTCTTATCGGTGCTGCACTTGTTTACTTGTTTTTCTTTGTTTTGCTTTCTTTCTAACCTTTGGGGATAACCATGATTCAATTATCTGATGAAATATCTATTCATTGGCACTTTACTGACGTTCAAGAAGTTGACGATTCATTAACCAATGATGAAGCTAGACAAGTTTTACAGCTAATCAAAAAGAACCATGATGCAACCATTGGCATTAATTGGGACATTATTAGGGCATGGATTGATTATTTTAAAACTGTTTAGAGACGTTTAATCTGTTTAGGCTAGTCAACTACTGGCTAGCCTATTTAATCGGCCTATGGGTGTTCCTAATCGTTTTATGGGGGTTTTATGATTGCATTTCACGCTGATGGTAAAAATTGTGTAAAGGCCTATTTACATGGCACAACCGACTGGCAACTTGTTGACAATAAAGGTAATGAACGATGGTTTAGCGTTTGGTCTAATGACGTTAAAGGTTCCCTTCAATATGCCTTTATTAGCTTTTTAGGCAGGGACGTTAAAAAGAATGAAATAGCAGGTATGGCCGACAAAATGCCAATCTGAGACGTTTAATCTGTATAGGGTTACCTGACTATGGGTAACCCTATTTAATCGCCGTATACGCCGTTTAAAGGGGTTTAAACATGGGTAAATTAAAAAACGCAATGATTGATATTGAACTAGAAGTTCAGAATCGGGTATTTAAACGATTAGAGACGATAAGAGACGTAGAATTACTGGCAAGCTCTGTTAGTCCGTCTTTAGGCATTTTAGAAGGTCGAGAGTGGATTCCTGCCAATAATACTGATGTCACGCGCACTTGGAGAAAGTTCGGTTGGCGTCCTATTGCTGAAATCAAAGCAGAAAAAGCTAAAAATGCTTGCTAGTTTATTCACAATTTTAGTCGGGGGGATATTTATGGGTATGGGCGTAATGCTTTTGACGATAGTTGCATGGATTCTGTGGACTTTTTTAACGCCTCCTGATTGACAATTCACCCCCGCGCACGTAGATTCGCATTTGTTGACGTGATGGTCGATAAATAGAAGCCAGTTACACATGAGTCTGTCTCCCCATCGATTGAGGGGAACCATCACCGGACTCAGTTGTAACTGGCTTTTTTTATTGCCCAAAGCGTTTACCGTACCCCGCACGATAGCAAGTGGCCTGACTGTGCCAGCACGGGATAAAAGCGGTTTACCTTGATTAAGGGGGACGGGTACGCGAGTGTGCCGCCACAAGCGATAAACGGGCTAATAGGCTGATTGAGAGCGTCAGGGATGACGAGAAACATCGCCCGATAAATAAAGCAGCGGAACGCATTACTAATGCGGACAACCAATGGGTTGAAGTATCGGCATGACTCATCATCATCCCTATACGTAGCCCTTGCTATGACTAAAAGAAAGTGAGGTGAAAAAAGATATTGAACATAATCCAAATAATGTATATAGTCCTACTGTATTTCCTAACCATCAAAGGGGTAAACAATGAGTGAACCAAAGCTCTGCATTGACTGTAAGTATCTCAAAGGCCGTAAGTGTCACAACCCCATAACTGGCATTGACCTAGTTGAAGGCGGTGTCCGCACAGAAGCCGCAGCAGTTATGCGTCTTGATTCCCAATTATGTAAGACCGAAGCACTATTGTTTGAACCAATGGAGCCTGTCACCTATGACCTTGCTGCGCTATTTCCAGACACACTATTTCCTAACATCCGTGGAGAAACCCAATGAACACCCCAATAGAGAGCCTAAAGGCACTAAGCGTAGAAGACCTACTTAGGCCATTTGAAGCAACACAGAACAAGAATTTACAGAGTTTATTTAGTGAAAATATGCAGTTGCGTGACCAAGTAGCAACGTTGGAAGCAGAAGTAGGTAAGCAGGACAAAATTATTAAATTATTCGCAGAATTACTATTCCTAACTTGTGGAGATAAATAATGGCAAATGACCAGAACGATTTCGCGCCAGAGGTACGCAATAGCGCATGGTGGAGCGGTGACAGTAGGAAAGCAGCCAACGGCAGGGGCAATGAAGCTGTTCTTGAAAAGCTAGGCTTGAAAGAGCGTCCAGACCTGTCTCAAGTGGAAGCTGTCCAAATGGGTCATGTAATGCAGCCAACAATTGGCAGACTGGCGCAGGACAAGCTACAGATTGAATTAAAGGACGCTGACTATGCACTTACACATCCGAAAGAAACGTGGCTCAAATCACATTTCGATTTTATCTCTGCTGACGGCAAAACGCTGGTGGAAGCCAAAAACTACAACGCAGCGGTTCGCAACAAGTTTGATTCGGAAGCGAACATTATCCCTCCGGCAGACATGGCGCAAATTATCCACGAAGCGGCAGTTCACAATGTTGAGAAAATTGTACTCGCTGTCCTCTTTGGCGGCCAGAATTTTGAGACGTTTGAATTTACAATTTCTGAAGCCCAAAAGGAATCGCTTATTAAGGATATGGCACGTTTCTGGAGTGCAGTCGCTACCAAACAGCCACTTGAGCCAGAGAACACGGAGCAGACAAAACTTATTTATTCTCAAGACGCTGGGACATCTATCGTTGCCATACAGCCCATTGAGAAAGCAGCCGAAGCACTCAAGTTCATTAAGGAAGAAATCAAGCGGCTAGAAGAAAAGGAAGAACACCTTTTAACAGCTTTGCAAAACCATATGCAATGGTCGAGTGAGCTAGTATCTTACGATGGAAAAGTTCTCGCAACATGGAAAAACAGCAAAGGCAGCAAACGATTCGACGCTAAGTTATTCCAAGCCCAACAACCCGACCTTTACGAAAAGTTTGTCTCGGAAACGGCAGGTTCTCGCCGCTTCTTACTCAAGTGAGGCCGATATGTTTGCTTATCCTTCTGGACACAATCCCAAGACAGGCACACAAGAAAGCGGTATGACGTTGCGCGACCACTTTGCCGGTGAAGCCATGAAAGCGTTAATACCTATTTTTGATACTGACCCAACTTTTTCTGATAGTAATGAGCGAAGGATGAATGTTGCTTTAGCCGCTTATGCACAAGCAGAAGAAATGATGAAAGCGAGGAATTTATGACCGCCTTAGTACCGATTACAGAAATAAGAGAGATGGCTGAAGTAGCAGCCAAGTCGAAGATGTTCGGCTTTAAATCGACTGAGGAAGCAATGGCAATTATGCTTCTCTGTCAAGCTGAAAATATGCACCCTGCTATTGCTATGAGGGATTTTCATGTCATACAAGGACGTCCTGCTTTGAAGGCTGATGCCATGCTTGGACGTTTCCAGCAAGCCGGTGGTTCAGTCAAATGGGAGGAATACACGGATGAAAGAGTTATTGGTACTTTTTCTCACCCCAATGGCGGGTCTGTTACTGTCACTTGGACATTCGAGATGGCAAAGAGAATTGGACTTACGTCTAAGGATAACTGGAAGAATTACGCCAGAGCTATGCTCAGAGCCAGATGCGTCAGCGAAGGGGTTAGAACAGTCTATCCGTCGTGCGTCGTTGGCGTTTACACGCCAGAGGAAGTTGAGACGTTCAAAACGCCTAGCCAGACAGTCAAGGACATGGGCGAAGCAGAAATCGTTATTGAGGAACCGGTAAGCGAGTATCAGCTATTCCTGCCTGACGGTAGCGTTTACGCTAATTGCACGAACTGGCAAGACTACATTGAGCGTTATGTAGCCATGCTGGACGCTATCGAGAATTCGCCGAAGCTAAAGAAGGAAGAAAAGTCAGAAAAGCGAAAAACTTGGGAGGCGGGGAACGCTGATGCAATTAAGCGCATGGACGCTGTGACCAAGACACAATTTATAGCAGCCAAACAAGGTGTAGATACCTTTGCAGACTTGGAGGACGCTATTGAATAATTTCCGGCATACCTCGCCCCAAAGCATCGGGGCATTTCTACCCAAAATAAAGGAACCTGTAATGAGTGAAGCAAAAGAGTATACAAAGTTTATTCCCCAAGAACTGAAGGGAAGAATCACGCACAACAAATACAAGCAAAAGGATACTGACCCTGATTTAAAGGGAACCCTATGCGTCAAAGGCCAGATTGTTAATTTCGGTATCTGGAAGAACGACGGACCTCATGGTGAGTATTTCAACATCAAGGTAACTGACCCCGACTGGAAAGATAAGCAGAAGGATTCTCAGTATCCGAAAGAGATAACACCAAAGAATAAGATGGCTGGCGATATTCCTTGGTAATGCACGTATGGCTTGAGTTGCCGTTCCCGCCAAGTATGAATACCTACTGGCGAAACTTTCGAGGGAGAACTGTTCTCTCAAAAAATGGACGGCAATTCAAAACAGACGTTCAGGACTACATCATAGAAAAGAACATTCCTAAATTTGGGGACAAGAAGTTGAAGATAACAATGATTTTGCGCCCTAGAGATAAGAGGAAAATTGACATCGACAACCGGATTAAGGCAGTCCTAGACAGCCTTCAAGACGCAGGGGTTTTCGATGATGATTTTCAGGTAGACCACATTGAGATGATTCGCGGAGAACAAATCAAAGGTGGCCTTATACGGGTTTTGATTGAAGAATTGCCAGACCCCCGCCAGACCGAAGGCGAGTCCCTCTGAGGACAGGTTAGGAACGCTTGGGCAACGTTTCGGTCAGCCCACTAATTCAACAAGGGGATTTAATGAAACATATTTTTGTAGCAACACCGATGTACGGCGGCTTGTGCTATGGCTTTTACGCGCAATCTTCTTTAAAACTGCAAATTCTATGCAAGGAAGCCAATATCAATCTTAGCTATTCTTACCTGTTTAATGAATCGTTGATTCAACGGGCTAGAAACTTACTGGCTAGTCACTTTTTGAAGTCTGACGCTACGCATATGATGTTTATTGATGCGGATATTCACTTCAATCCTAATGACATTATTCCAATGTTAGAAGCCGATAAAGACATTATTTGTGGCATCTATCCAAAGAAAGAAATCAACTGGCAGACCGTTCGTAATGCAATCAATGCCGGTGTACCGGATGACCAGCTAAAACACCATACAGGGGCGTTTGTAGTCAATCTGGTGGATTATAAGAATGAAGTAACAGTGCCAATTAACCAGCCAGTAGAGATTTGGAACGGTGGAACTGGTTTTATGCTGATTAAACGTCAGGTATTTGAGGATTTGATTGGCAACGTACCGACATACAAAAATAACGTATTGGATTTGAGCAATCCCAATAACGGTGAAACCATCAATGAGTTCTTTGCTACGCAGATAGAGCCAGAATCCAATATCTTGCTTTCTGAGGATTACGACTTTTGTAAGAAAGCACGCAAAATAGGTAAAACGGTATGGGCAGCACCTTGGGTGAAGTTAGCTCACGTTGGCACGTATGCTTTTGAAGGCCAGTTGTTGCAAACACCATGATGCGCGACAAATATGCTCCCCATGTTGATTTTGGGGAGCTGTCAGGTTTACTTGGGAAGGTGTTGCCGTCAAACTTGGATATGGTTTTAGAACGTCGAGGACACTTCCTGTTTGGCGAATGGAAACGAGACGGTGAGAAGATAAGCAAAGGCCAAGAAATCCTCTTAAAAGCCCTTTCAAGGCTACCTAAGACCACTGTCTTGGTTGTTTCTGGAGATACTGAGAACGGGATGCGTGTAGAGCGTTTCTGGCGGGTTTTGCCAAACGGCAGTTATGCCGAATCTGGTAAAGGTCTAATCGCCTTTAAAGACTACATCACCGAATGGTACTTAGTCGCTGACTTTGACTGATTAACGACGGCGTTTTCTAGCTGTCTTTGCTGACCGTTTAAATGCTTTTGCAGTTGGCGCACCCTTGCTACCAATAGCTCTCATGCGCTCACCAGAACCGCGCTTGATGCGTTTGCGCTTGGCGTGAATGTTTGCGTATAGACCGTCACTCATCTGCATCCCCAACGTCTTCTAGCTGCTTTACCACGTACACCCTTCCAGCTCTTAGACCTTGCACAGAAAGACTTGTGTCTTGGTCCTGATTTAGTCGGGGCTTTTAGTTTACTGCCGGTAGCACGATTGTACTTCTTACGACCTTTAGCGGTCAGACCACCGCCAGCCTTAACTGACAGCTTCTCACCCCTGCCGACAGATAGGTTAGTGTCTTTAGACATTACCTAGTTCCCTTTATCATCTGAAGCATGAGTTCTTGCCTACGTTTCTCAACAGCTTCTCTAAGCATTTCTGCTTTGACCTGATTAAAGTATTCACTTCTAGCCTGTGCTGCTTTTTCAGCTTCTTCAACGGAAGGAAAGTTAGGAAACCTAAACCCTTGAGCCGCCTGTTTCTGAGCGTAATTTTTAATAGTTTCGTAGTGAGTTGGGTCTTGAGGATTGTAAATTTTTCCTTCATAAATAGAAGGAACATTGTAAAAACCCTCTCCCGGCAAACCTAAATCTGACGCGCTTTCCGTAATAGAAAGTTCAGTATGGGGGTCTAGCTTTCCCTCATCAAAAACAACAGGTCTATCCATCTCAATAGGATAGCCGTGCGGGTCAAGAACTTCTTTATCAGCCATTAATTTTCTCCCCTGACTGCAACTGAGCTAAAGTCAAACCACCTGTGTATTGAAAGTGCGGGTATTCCTTAAACCGTTTCCAATCCCCTGCCCACTCTAAACCCTGTGCTTTGCCAAGTTTGCCAATCGTCTGCCAAACCTCATCCTTGACATTCCATGCTGGCTTACCATTGACAAGAGGAACAACGTCAACAGCGCAGCGGTAATTATGGAAAGATTGACCAGCCTTTGCATTGGTGACGATTCTTCCCGCAGTTGTTCTACCCTGCGCGTAAAGGGCGTTCTGGCTCTCATTGTCTCTGTAGGTACTGGTTACTAGCAAATCAATTCCCTCAGTCTTGGCAGACGCTATAAACCTCTCTACACGCTCTTTAACAGCAGGAAGTAAATCATCCAGATTTCTACTGCTTATCATTTTGCTGCTACACCCTGAATCTTCTCAACAGTTCTTAATGCACCAAGACCCAACATACCCATCAAAACAGGCAGCATTTCAGACAGGTCAGCAGGAATTAAAACTATTGAATACTGCAAAAACGCAGCAACAACTTTAGCTATTGATATGCCCACCCAATTCCAAGCGCACGCAATTCCGCAAGTCCAACCAATAAAAGGACGCCATCCAGAAACAAAAACAGAAGCATTAGCAGCCTCTGTCTTGTTAATTTCTAGCTGACCCATGATTTGCTGCAACTCACCAGACTGTTGTAGCTTAAATAACTCTAACTTAGCCGCCGCAGCTTGAGTAGGGTCAGGCCATACACGGTCGATGACCTTACTGCCAATGTTTAAGATAGCAGTTATAGGGTCTAAAGACATTACAAGCCCTCACCCGGAGTTACGTAAATAGTTGCGTTTCCAGAGGCGGAAATGGCTGACACATACAACACCGCTGTATTTGCTGACTGTTTAGGCGCAGTAAAAATATTCGTTGCATTGTTATGCAAAACAAAACCATAAGCAGGCGTTCCAGCCACAGGAATAACAGCATCATCCGCACTAGAAATTCCTAAACGAACAAATACTTCAGCAGCCGTTCCGTTATGAATTCTTACTTGATTAGCAGGGCTGTCAGACAGAATAGCAACCGTATTTGCTGATGTTGTAACATTTATCCGAGTAGTTTTACCCATCGGTTGAAACGGAATGTTATTAGCCATTAGTACACCTTTTTACCGCCACCAGACGTCTTGCTGATTTTGGTTGAATAGTTTCCGTCCTCAAAACAGAAGACAGAACGGTAGCCACCTTTAGGCATAGTGCCGAGTTCCCACTTAGGTTGACCGCCTTGCGTGTTGTCAGATGGGTTTTGTGGACGAACTGGCTTAGAATACTTTTGCGACCAGTTCAGATTGTCACCACCTTGCGGAACACTACTCTTGCGTTCCAAGTCCTTTGGGTCTTTCATCATTATTCCTTTCTTTCGTTTTTACCAAAAGGTAACTGAATATTACGAATATCGCTAGAGTTGATACCCGTTCCCACAATGGGTTCCACATTGTCCAACCACACATCACGCTTGACGCTATCAGTGCCAAAATTGTAATCAAGCGGTCTGAGATGACTCTGAGCGCAATAGTAACGACTTGGATTCCGTCCATATTTATCCCCTAAATAAAAGAGATTCACAGTCTAATCCTTATCGTCCTCATCGTCCATACCAAAGCCAGAACCCCACTCATCGTCCGACAGCTTGAGTTTAATTGCCTCCAGCTTTAACGCCCTATCCAAAACCTTTGTCTTGTCTGTAATGGACGCTGTTGGGTCATTCATGACAGCTACCAACATCTGAGCAATAGCACTCTCAAGTTCTGGATTTATCCCCTTTGTTTTCTTAGCCATTACTGTCCTAATCCAAGGTAATCTGTTGCCCCCCTGTAAGCCTTGTACCCACCAAAACCAACCAAACCAACATACAGAACTGTTTTAACCCGCTTTTTAGCTTCGTCACTTGCACCGTATTTTTGTTCAATATCCCTGATTTGAGAAAGCATTTCTTGATATTTTGCAGGTTCAACAATTCCATCTTGTCTTAATTTATCAACAATTTTTTTGCTTTCAGTAAATACTTCTTCACCTTTAGCACCTTCAAATTTCTCAAGGAATTGTTGATAAGGAGCGACAGCTTTCTTTCCAGACTCAACTTGTTTAGCTAGCTTTTCAGCAGACGTAATCTCAGTTCCCAAGGCTTGCTCAAGACGCTCACCTTTGCCAGCCGTTTTACCTAACATTGATTCTAAGCGTTGCTGCGCTTGACGAGACTGAACCACTTTATTAACAGCTTGACCAACTTCAGGAAACGCTTGAAATAAACCTTGGTTTTTAGCCGCAAACTCAGCAGTCTTTTCTGCGGTCATGCCTTCAATCTTTTCCCTGACATTGGACTTGACTCTATTAACCAATTCAGGTGTCTTGCCGCCAACCAAACGAATTAGTTTATTAGCTGACTCTCTGGTTCCGTCTAAGTAGTAGGAAGCAACTTGTTGAGGTTTGTTAGAAAAAAGAATTTCATCTTCTGTCTTTGCTACCTGCTCTGTCAAACCTTCACCGCGACGTCCACCGGAAGCAACACGTTCAGCTTCTTTACCTGCTTTGTAAGTTTGAATGTAACGACCAACGTCAGGCTCATAAGCCGTCATTGCCTGTTCAATTCTATTACCTGTCCCCTCCATACGAGTAGCATCTAAAGAACCAAAGCCGGTGTCTTTACGCAAAATAGGGTCTTTAGCCCATCGACGTAAAAATTCAGCTTGATGAAGCGTTAAAGGCTCACGTTTGAATTTTTGAGCAATGTATCCCGGAATACTAGATTCTCTTAATTGCTCAACACGCAATTCATTAGATGACAAAGGAGTCTTTTTTCCAATAATGTCATCAATGCGACCTTCTAATTCACCCCTAAATCTTCCCGGAACGTCAGCAATTTGCTGCTCAATATCAGAAACAATTTCTTTTAAAATTGGTGCGCTATCTGGATTAGTTGATAGCGTATCGCCAGAAGCGGCACGACCTCTAGCTCTTTCAAAAGCAGGGTCTTTAATATCTCTAATGGCTTCTTTTGTTGTTGTTGCACGAATAGATTCAATATTCTTTTTGCCAGAATTTTGAATAAACTTTCCAAGGTTTTCGTCTGATTGACGGTTATTGCTTAAACCTTTCAAAGAAGTCTCAGTTTCTTTTTTTGCGTTATCCAAATCTTTGGTTAATTTAGAACGAGTGGCATATCTTGTTTCTGTAATGTCTCTGGCTGTAGAAACTTCTGACCTAGCAGCTTTCTCAGCCTCATAACTTTTTTGAGTTAAAAATTGTTTAGCTTCGTTAGCTTCTTTAGTAACAACATTTTTAAGCGCATCAATAGCTTCTTGAACAGATTTACCCTTTGCCCTCATTACTAGGTCATAGGCACCCTTGCTAAGACTTCCAATGCCAGATAAAGCAGGAGTAATGATTGCTCCAGTGATAGCACCTGTTTTTGCTGCCTGTAGTTTTCTTGGGCCTATTTCTTCAACAGTTGGAGATTCCTCCATAACTGAACCAGCCAACGCACCGCCAGCAGTGCCAGCTAATGTCCTAGATAAAATCTTAGGGATGGCAGGAAGTGCTGCCGTAATATCAAATGCCTTCCCAAGAGGAACGGTTCCTAAACCTAGCGAACCAATACCTTTGCCTAATGTTCGTGCGCCAATCGTTCCACCGGGAGCAACGTACTCAGGTTTAGCTTCAACGCCTCTGACATACTCAGCAGCTTTACGCTGTATTGGCTCATAAGGAATGGATTGAACCATGCCAGCAACCGGTAATGTTGCACCTTTAAAAAACTCACCAACTTGTTCAAACTGAGATGGCTCTGCTTTAGTAGTAGGTGCTGCTTTTTTAGACAAATAAGCATCAGGGTCAAAACCCGTTGATGGTTCTGGCTCGGCTAAGTATTTATCAGGGTCGAAAGCCATTATTGAACTCCTAACCTTTTTTTGATTTGTGCTGACCTTGGGTCTTTAGGGTTAGCGTTTGCCCAATCTAATGCTTGCTTATCTTGTGGACTAATTTCTTTAGCTGGAGCAGAAGTATCCCCGCCATAAGGAACGTATGCCCTTTGTTTGGCTCTTTCCTGAATTTCAGGAATAGTTAATCCCATGTCTTGCAAGTTGTTGTACAGAACATTTCTGCGCTGCTCTAACAAAGCGTTGTAAGTCTCTGGCTTGTAGTTAGTAGGGTCAAGAACAGGGCCAACCATCTTCATATCTTGAACAGTTATGCGTTGACCACCTTTAGTCGCACGCTCAATAGCATACGTTTCTAACAACGCATCCTTTAAGAACAGTGTTGTCTTGTCATTGCCGGTAAGCTCTCTATAAATAGCCGATTCAAAATCTTCTTTATTTGGAAGAGAGTTAATTTTTTGCAACAACGGAGCCAACTTAGAAGTTAATCCAGTACGAATTTCAGGGTCACGTAATTGACGTTGCAAATTCTCAATGCTTCTTACACCTTGAGTCATTGTCATTACTTCTTTGTCATTTTTACGGTCTTCATTAGTTCTTCTTCTTCCTTGCTCCTCAAGACGTTTATCAAGCAAATCTCTTTGCTGACC
>Ga0181357_1000044_pt1 | contig 33481 bp, 53 predicted proteins | sample Fa13VDMM110DN_FD_130094 | JGI IMG/M metagenome (GOLD analysis project Ga0181357, IMG submission 130094) | Freshwater viral communities from Lake Michigan, USA - Fa13.VD.MM110.D.N | ecosystem: Environmental > Aquatic > Freshwater > Lake | place: USA: Michigan | collected 2013-09-24 | reverse complement strand
AAGAGTTAGACAATTGATAGACACGGAGAAACCTCATGCTATCATGTTCTTTACTGACCCTAGATATTGGATATGGTTATTTCAAATGGAAAATGAAATACGTAGGAAAATACCAATGATTTATTTGAATATATGGGATGATCTGCCAGCTCCATTATATAACAAGGCATATTATGAGTCTTGTGATACATTGATGGCGATCTCTAAACAAACGCAGAATATTAATAGGTTAGTTCTTGGTAACAAGGCTAAGGATAAGATTATTAAGTATGTACCTCATGGTATTAATGAAAAGATATTCTTTCCTATTACTGAATTCATGAAAACAGATAACGAGAAGTTGGATGATAAAAAGAAACAGATCTTTGGCGATTTTAATCCAGACTTTGTTGTCTTCTATAACTCTAGAAATATTAGACGTAAATGTACTGCAGATACTATTGCAGCATATGCACTATTCTGTGATAAAATAGGTAAAGAAAAAGCATCTGAGTGTGCATTAGTACTTCATACGCAAAGGCAAGATGAAAATGGCACAGACTTAGAAGCTGTTATAGATCTACTATGTGACCCAGAATATCAAAAGGTATATTTCTCTGATTCAAGAGTATCTTCTGAAGAGGTTAACTTACTTTACAATATGTCAGATCTAGTTATCTTAATGTCTTCTAATGAAGGTTGGGGTCTTAGTCTAACTGAAGGTATGATGTGTGGTAAAATGATCATGGGAAATGTAACCGGAGGTATGCAAGATCAAATGAGGTTTGTAGATAATAACGGTAAGTGGATTGACTTTAATGATAAATTCTGTTCTAACCATTATGGTACATATAAAGAGTGTGGTGAATGGGCTATTCCATTATTTCCAACTAATCAAAGCATAGTTGGATCTATCCCAACTCCTTACATATTAGATGATCGTTGTAGCTTCATAGATGCAGCAGAGAAACTAGAGCATGTTTATAATATGCCAATAGAAGAAAGAGAGAGGCGAGGCATGAAGGCTAGAGAGTGGGTTCTATCTAAAGAGTCAATGATGAGTGCAGAACACATGTGCAATAATGTCATTGAATCAATAGAAGAGACATTCGCTAAATTTAAACCTAGAAAAAAATTTGAACTGATTAAAACAGAGCAAAAGTTACCTAAAAATAAAATTCTACACCCATTAGTATATTAATATGAAACAGTTTTGTGTTATATCTTGTCCCATTGATACATATTCTGGCTATGGCGCCAGAGCTAGAGATTTCTTTAAAGCCTTATACGAGGTTAAGAAAGATGAATATGATTTTATGATATTGAGCCAAAGATGGGGATCAACTCCTTGGGGATATATTACTGACAACATTGATGAATGGGGTTGGGTATCGCCAATGATCAATAGTCAATTAAATAAAAAACCAGACATTTGGATCCAAATAACAGTTCCTAATGAATTCCAAGCAGTAGGTACTTATAATATAGGTATAACTGCTGGTATAGAAACTACAGCATGCGATCCTACCTGGATAGAAGGCGTGAACAGAATGAATATCACTCTAGTATCTTCAAATCATGCAAAAAGAGTTTTTGAACAAACAGCTTATCAAAAGAAAGATAAGAATACCAATCAAATTATTCAGGACATAAAAATAGAAAAGCCTATTGAAGTATTGTTTGAAGGTGCTGATCTTAATAAATACTTTTTCTTAGATGATAACGATCTTGAAGATACTGATCTAGTTCAAGAGTTAGATGAAATCAATGAAGAGTTTTGCTTTTTGTTTGTAGGACATTGGCTCCAAGGTGAAATTGGCGAGGATAGAAAAAATGTTAGTCTAATGCTTAAAACATTCTTAGAAACATTTAAGGACAAAAAGAAAAAACCTGCTCTCATTATCAAAACATCTGGCGCTGGTTCTAGTGTTATGGATCGTAATGAAATGCTAAAAAAGATAGATAATATAAAGTCTCAGGTAAAAGGTAAACTTCCTAATGTCTATTTACTACATGGTGAGTTAGATGACAAAGACATTAACTACCTTTACAATCATGGTAAAGTTAAAGCAATGATCAATCTAACTAAAGGTGAAGGTTTTGGTAGACCACTTCTTGAGTTTTCTCTTACTAAAAAGCCTATTATAGTATCAGGTTGGTCAGGACACACTGACTTTCTTGATAAAGAGTTCACATGTCAAATAGGAGGTGAACTTAAAGATACGCATCCATCTACACATGTACCAGGAATCATATTAAAGGACGCTAAATGGTTTAGTCCAAATATTGATCAAGCTAAACACTACTTAAAAGATGTGTATAATAAATACGACAAGTATCAAGAGCTTGCAAAAAAACAATCTAAGAAGTCTAAAGATCAGTTTAGTTTCGACAATATGAAACAGTTAATTAAGGAACATTTTAATAGAATTCCTAAGTCTGTAACTGCTCAATTACAATTGCCTAAATTAAAGAAAATAGAACTTCCTAAATTAAAAAAAGTAGACTAATGATATCAAGAGATTTTGTAATTTGGCTTCGCGGATTTACAGAAGCGTGTAATGATTATACTGCCACACCAAAACAATGGGATCATATTAAAGAAGTATTGAATGAAGTACAAGACTATAATGACAATCCTGGTATTGACGTAGAAATAGATAATTACAAAGATCTAATGCCGCTAACTGACATAGCATCAGGAAGTTCATTTTCATTTGGCGCACCAACAACAGGAACTACTGTATGGAATAATAAGATGGGTTGTTGGCATTACACAAATCATCCTGAAGGATTTGGATATTTCACAAATAGTACAGCAGAATATAAAAAAGAAAAACAACAACTCAATGATTAATAATTTAACAACATGCCCAAAATGTAAAGTACAAGACTCTTGTTATATTGTACCTGTAAATGAGTTTCATAATTCTTACACATGTTTTAATTGCGGCTTTCAAACAAATGATTTGATGCGTGAAGCTGAATTTGATTTTGAAGAATTTGAAAATGAAATGCCTGAACTTTATAAAGACATTAAGTATATAGATGAATTAGGAAGAGTTTGGTATCCTCACATTATCAACATAGAAGGTAAAGGTACTGTGTTTGCAAATGGTGCATCTAAAGATGAATGGGAATGGAGCGCTATTAAATCTGTATCACTTTCAGAAGAAGAGAAAGAGAATATAAGATTCAAAGGCAAGATGTATAAGTCAGATTCAAAAACGTTAGAAAATTTTGGTCAAGACGGATATTTTGATGCATGCGACTATATTGGATTGTTTGATATAAACAATTAATGAATATGAAAATTTCGTATGCAATACCAGTTTGTAATGAGCACAAAGAGTTAGATAGACTCTTGAATTTTCTAATTAGTAACAAAAGACCAGAAGATGAAATTGTAGTGCAAGCAGACCTTGGTAATACTACAAAAGAAGTCTATCAAGTAATTGATCAATATAAAGATAGTATCAAGTTAGTTGAGTTTGGTCTTAAAGGTAACTTTGGTGATTTCAAAAATAATCTTAAGGCTAATTGTTTTGGTGAGTGGATTTTTCAAATAGACGCTGATGAATACTTGAAAGAAGAATTTATACAGTGCTTGCCAGAAATTCTGCAAAATAATCCAACAATTGACTTATTTTTACTACCTAGGATTAATACAGTAGAAGGACTTACTCAACAACATATTGATACGTGGAGATGGCAAGTAAATGAAAAAGGCTGGGTAAACTTTCCAGACTATCAAACAAGGATATTACAAAATAGTTCAAAAATTTGGTGGGCAAATAAAGTCCACGAAGTATTAATAGGACACAATAGTTATTCATTATTTCCTGCAGAAGAGCATTATTGTTTAATTCATAATAAAGATATAGAAAGACAGGAGAAACAGAATACTTTATACAGTACAATTTAATTATATAAAATGAAAATATTAATAACAGGAGGAACAGGTTTAGTAGGCCAATACCTCCAAAAACAAATAGACGGTATTTATCTTAGTTCTAAAGACTATAATTTAACAAGCGAATTAGATACAATTAAAATGTTTTCAAAACATCAACCAGACGTAGTAATCCATTTAGCTGCAAGAGTTGGAGGCATTATGGATAACATAACTAATCCGTTTGAGTATTATGAAGATAATGTAGCAATGAATACAAACCTAGTAAAATATGCTAGATTTTTTAAGGTTAAAAAATTTGTAGGCGCACTGTCTTCATGTATATATCCTGATGTTTCTGATCACTATCCACTGTTAGAATCTGATCTTCATAAAGATCTTCCTAATGAAAATAATTTTGGATATGGATATGCTAAAAGACTATTAGGAGTTCATATAGATATATCTAAGAAAAATGGGTTAAACTACTCGTATATAATCCCATCTAATTTATATGGGGAGTTTGAACATGGAGACACAAGTAGAAAGCATTTTGTAGGAGCCTTATTAGATAAGATCTTAAAAGCAAAGCAAAATGGAGATAGTAAAATTACTTTGTTTGGAGATGGCACTCCATTAAGACAGTTTACCTTTGCTAAAGACATTGCCGAAATCATTAAGTTTATTATTACTTACGATATAAAAGAGAATATGAATCTAAGTACAAATGAAAATCTAAGTATAGATACACTAGCTAGATTAGCATTAAAAGCAACAGATTCAGAATATCTTGATATAGAATACGATAAGACAAAACCTAACGGACAATACAGAAAAGATATTAATTGCGACACTTTTAAGAATTTGTTTCCCGAATATAAATTTACGTCTTATATTGATGGAATAAAGAAAACATACGACTCAATAAAATTGAAACATGGATAGTAAAAAACAAGTTATTTTAGATCTAGTAGCAGACTATATAAAAGAAAAGAAAAAAAATAAAACATGGACCGCAGGTAAAGACTGGATCCAATACTCAGGACCTTGGTTCAATGAGGATGAATATACTAATGGTATATCCTCACTATTAAATGATTGGTTTATATTAGGTGAAAAAGGGCGTGAGTTTGAACTTAGGTTTGCTCCACTACTTGGTAAAAAAGATGGTATCGTAGTTAATTCCGGTAGTTCAGCTAATTTACTAATGGTAGCTCTACTTAAAACAAAAAGGTGGGGTAAACTTCCTGAGGGTTCTAAGTTCATTACGCCTGTAGTATGTTTCCCGACTACTATTAATCCTATTATCCAAAACGGATTTAAGCCTGTATTTGTGGATGTAGAACTTCCTAATCTAAATCTTAATCTTGATCAAGTAGAAGAGATTCTTGAGAAGGATGTAAATAAAGAAATTAAAGGAATCATCTTTGCACATGTTCTTGGTAATCCTCCAGATATGGATAGATTTATGGATATTGTAAAGAAGTATGATCTTATTTATCTAGAAGATACTTGTGATGCTTTAGGTAGTACTTGGGATGGAAAACCATTGGGATCATTTGGTGATATCTCTACATGTTCATTCTTCCCAGCGCATCATATGACTATGGGTGAAGGTGGATTTGTAGCTGTTAACTCTGCAAAGAAAAGAATGGCTTTAGCATCACTTAGAGATTGGGGTCGCGCATGTTATTGTAATACGACTAAGCCTGGTAATGTAATGACAGGAACCGCGTGTGGATGCAGGTTTGACTCGTGGTTCAAAGGTCATGATGATATTGTATTCGACCATAGGTACATATTTGACGAGATTGGATACAACTTGAAACCAACTGAGATGCAAGCAGCAATAGGTCTTGCACAATTAGATAAGCTTGATGAGATGCACTCTAGAAGAAAGCATAACTTCAAAAGACTTTATGATATCTTTAGTAGGTATCCTGAATACTTTTACATTCCTACTTGGCATGATAAAGCTGATGTATCTTGGTTTGGATATCTAGTTACTCTTAAAGATAACGTTCCATTTACAAAAGCAGAGTTGGTAGATACAATGGAAGAGGCTAAGATTCAAACACGATCTTATTTTACAGGTAATGCATTGTTACATCCAGCTTATTATGAACAAGCTGCAGAATATAAAGATCCAAGAAATGAATTCCCTATGGCTACTAAAACAACTATAGATACATTCTTCTTAGGAGTATACCCCGGAATTACAGATGCACAATTAGATTACATAGATACTGTAATTTCTGATTTTGTAAAAAGTAAACAGTGAGTTATATAACTTTTAAAAACATCGCAACATCAGGAGACTTGGGATCTCAAATACTACAATACTTTTCTTTGTGTGCAGTTGCTAAAGAAAATAACAAAATAATAGTATTTCCTGAATCAATAATAGATAAAGGTTGGGGATTTAAATTTTGTAATCTATTAGACATAGAAGTTTGTTATAAGCCAGATGACTTTTTCAAATGCTTTGTGTCTATAAAAATGGATCAAACATTATCAGTAGATCAAAAGATGCTTAATTTAGATAAAAACACTAATTACAATATTGACGAATTATTCTATCTATTTAATTACTGGCATCCTAAGTACTCTGATGATGTTATGAATCTGTCTTGGAATAAAGATTATCAAGAAATAGCAGATTCAGTTTTTGAAAAGATACGAGTTCCAAATAAACAATTAGTGTCTATACATGTAAGAAGGGGGGATTATTTACTTCCACAACATCATCACTTCTGTCAATTAGATACTGACTACTATTCTAAAGCAATAGAACCGTTTTTAGAAGACTTAGAAAAATATCACTTTGTTGTATTTTCAAATGATATAGAATGGTGTAAAAATAATTTAATAGAAGGAGAGATGGTTACATTTGTAGAACATAATACAGATTATGTAGATCTTATATTAATGAGTATGTGCGATCATAATATAATTGCAAATAGTACATTCAGTTGGTGTGCCGCATATAAGAATAAAAATATAGATAAAAAAGTTACATGTCCTAAAAACTATGTTAAGTCTTATAGCGCTGTATCTTTCTTAAATGGCAACTACTATCCTAGCACTTGGAAAAATATAGAAAACCAATCATGAAGATAGCATTTTTAACTGAGATGGGATTCGAAGGTAAGATAGATTCTAACCACCCAAATATGAGAACAGAGTTTGCATGGATGAATACATTAAATGCAGATCATTACAATATAAGAAATATAGATAAGATAAGTAATTATGATCATGTCTTTATAATATTTCCAAAAGGAGAAGTCTATCTAAATGCATTTGCAGTCAAGTTATCGGATAAACAAAATCCAGTATCAGATGTGCTAAGATCATCTTTAGTAGAAAGCCTTAAATCAAATAACAAGAAAGTACATTACGTTCAAGAAGGTCCTCATTGGTTGTTTAATGATTATGAGATCTATGATCAAATATACTTCTATAATATGATATCTCAATGTGATTCTATATTTGCTCATAATGAGTACGATAGAATGTATTATAAAGGAATGTTTCCAAATAAAGAAGTTAATGTTATTCAAACATTAATGATAGAAAATCTTATTAAAGATATAGTACCAACTAAAGAAGACAAGGCTATAATTGGCGGTAACTTTGCAAGATGGTATGGTGGGTTTGAGAGTTATATGGTAGCAGACAATTTCAATACAGAAATATGGGCTCAAGAATCTCATGCTAAAAGAGAAGGTGAAGAAATGGTAGATGGTATAAAACATTTGCCAAGACTTATATGGGTAGACTGGATGAAGACTCTATCTACCTTTAAGTATGCAGTCCATCTAATGCCAACAGTTGCAGCAGGAACATTCAGTTTAAATTGTGCATACTTTGGAATACCATGTATAGGAAATAAAAATGTTGATACACAAAAGATGTGCCACCCGGCATTGGCTATTGATGTTAATGATGTGCAACGTGCAAGAGAGTTAGCTATAGCTTTAAAGAGTAATAAAGACTTTTATGAAGACTGTAGTTATACTACTAAGAATAATTATAAACTCTTCTACGGACTTGAATCATGGAAAGAAAACATATATAAAATTTTAAATGAAACAAAATAAGTTTATCATAATAATAGCGTCTTATAATAATGAAGACTGGGTTGAATACAATTTGGCAAGTATACTAAATCAAACATATACAAATTATCATGCTTACTATGTTGATGACTGTTCAACTGATCTTACTTCTAAAAAAGTAAATGAAATAGTTGGTAACAATGACAAATTTACTATAATAAGAAATAATACAAATCTAGGAGCTGATGGAGCTGCTATATATAACTACTTAAGATTTTTTAGTTCATTAGAAGACGATGATATATGTGTGAATATGTGTGGAGACGATTGGTTATTCGATAAAACTGTATTAGAGAAGTTAAATGACTTCTATAATAATAATGAGCCTTGGATGACATATGGACAGTTCTATGTTTATAATGGATCAGATGAAGTAGCTATGGCTAATCCACAAAATACGCACTATTCAGATTTTATTCATAGGCATAGATTATATAGAAGAGATCTTTGGAGAGCTGGACATTTATTAACTACAAGAGGATTTTTAGCAAAGGCCTTAGATCTAAATGATATAAAATCTCAGATAGACGGCAAATGGTTTTACCATGCACCAGACTTAGCAATGACATATCCATTCTTAGAAATGTGTCCGCTTGATAAAATAGGTGTAGTTGATTTCCCTACATATATATGGAATGGAAGTGAGTCTTGTCAAGTAAGAACTAATGAAAGACAGAAAAGCGATAATAATATATATGAAGTAGAAGTAAGAAATAAAAAACAGTATAAAGAAGGTTTATCAGGAGAAAAGTTTCCTCAGATAAATGTTTGGTACGATTACATGGAGTTAACTAACTTCCCAAAAAAGTTTACCTATTGCTATAAACAAGAATTAATTGGAGAGTATGATATGGTATTGGTTATGGACTGGGAAGTTCCAAACTATATATCAGGAAAGATCAATGTTAAAAAAGATGTTCCTGTTGTAGCAAGGTTAGCTGAGCATAAGTCTTACTGGAAGAATGAAATCTATGATTTAGTACTAAACAATCATGATAAGTTTGATGTAGTATTTACTCACGATAAAGATCTATTAGAAAAAATACCTAATGCTAGATTCATGCCTGCAGCAGATTGTATAGTATTTAATAAACTTCCTAATCCAGTACAAGGACATATTCCATTTAAATGTGATCCTAACAATGAAGAGTTTGAATTACCAGAAGATATATTTCAGATCTATCCAAAATCAAAATTAGTTTCTGTAATGGCTTCTGATAAAGCTTGGTTACCTGGCCATGTTCAAAGATTGAAATTTTTAGATAAGATAAAGAATAGAGTTGATGTGTATGGTACTTGTCAAAGAGTATTACTTGGCCAGGAGTTTAGACATGAAAGCAAATTTTTAAGCATAAAAGATTATGCATTTAGTATAGCTATAGAAAATTTAAGTCATGAAGTAGATGATTATTATTTTACTGAAAAGATAATTGATTGTTTTACTACTGGTACAGTTCCTATATATTATGGATGTCCGAATATAGGAAAGTTCTTTGATACAAAAGGTATCTTAATATTTGAGAATGATGAACAACTCAGTAATATATTAGATAATTTAAGTATAGATTTGTACTACTCTATGATGGATTCTATAAAACATAACTACGAAGTAAGTATGAAAATGAATTTAACAAATGACTTAGCTTACGAGTATTACTTTAAAGACGTTATCGATAACTATAAAAAGAAATAAATGAAGACTATATTAGTTACGGGTTCAGGTGGATTAATAGGTAAAGAATCTGTAGAGTTTTTTTTAAACAAGGGATTTAGAGTTATAGGAATAGATAATAATCAAAGATCTTATTTTTTTGGAGAAGACGGATCTATATTAGATAACGTATTAGAGTTAAAAAGTAATAATAAGTATGAACATAATCAAATAGATATAAGATCATATGAAGATCTAAAAAAACTATTTGTAGATAATTCATCTGATATAGATTGTATAATTCATTGCGCAGCACAACCATCCCATGATTGGGCAGCTAAAGAACCATTTACAGATTTTAATATAAATGCTACAGGTACTTTAAATCTATTAGAACTAACAAGAAAGTATTGTCCTAATTCAGTATTCATTTTTATGTCTACAAATAAAGTATATGGTGACAATCCAAACTACTTACCATTAATAGAATTAAATACTAGGTATGAACTTCCTTTAAGTCATGAGTTGTATAATGGCATAGATGAAAAATTTTCAATAGATTTAACTAAACATAGTTTATTCGGATGTTCAAAACTATCTGCTGATGTATATGTTCAAGAGTACGGAAATTACTTCGGATTAAAAACGACAATCTTTAGAGGGGGTTGTTTAACTGGATCGAAGCAGAAAGGCGCAGAGTTGCATGGATTTCTAAACTATTTAGTTAAGGCTAATTTAGAAAGTAGAACATATAATCTATTTGGATATAAAGGTAAGCAGGTAAGAGATAATATCCAGTCATATGATTTAGTAAATGCATTCTGGCACGTATATCAAAATCCTAAAATTGCTGAAGTATATAATATAGGAGGAGGTAGGAATTCTAACTGTTCTATAATAGAAGCTATTAATAAAATAGAAGCTATTACAAATATAAAAATGAATCTAAATTATGTGGAACAGAATAGAAGCGGAGATCATGTCTGGTGGATATCAGATATAAGTAAATTTAAATCACACTATAAAGATTGGCAACTAACATACTCTATAGATTCTATAATTAGCGAAATAATAAAAAACATAAAATGAAATACTACTCTCAATTTAACCAAGACGAAATAGTCTATGAGAACTTCTTCAAAAATATTAAAAATGGGTTCTTTGTAGACATTGGAGCCTATGACGGAAAAACACAAGGTAGTAATTCATTATTTTTTGAAGAGCTTGGATGGACTGGGATTTGTATAGAACCCAATCCTAATTTGTTTTCAAAACTAGTACAAAATAGAAAATGCGAATGTTATAATTATGCGATATCAAATAATACTGGAGATGCTGAATTTCTTTTTATAAAAGATGGTCCTGATACTTTAGGTGGATTAGTAGAGTCTTATGATAAAAAAGAATTAGATAATTTTGTAGTTAATACTTTAAATAATAATCATGAGTATGAATACATTAAAGTAAAAACAGAATTATTTAGTAATTTAATAATCAATAAAGTTATTAATTATCTCTCTATAGATACAGAAGGAAATGAACTTAAAATACTTGAAACCATAGATTTTAGTGAATATGATATTCAAGTACTGAGTATAGAGAATAATTTTAAGGATCAAAGATTTGTAGAGTTTTTTAAAGATAAACCATATACGTTATTCAAAAAAAGTGGATGCGACGAGATATATGTAAAAAATACTATATTGAAAAAAAAGTATAGATTAGTAATAGCTAATATGTATAGAGCAAAAAATAAATCAGCTTTTTTTGCAATGCATCAAGCTATAAATAAACTGCCTGAATTTGATATTGAGTTCCATATTTTGTGGGATGATGAAGCGTATCAAGATGAGTGGACTGAAAAAATTAATAGTTTGAATTGTAAGATAGTATCCTATTCAAAAACAATGTTAGATACGTATTGTTTAGATTACGGAGTACCAGAAGGAGTTGTAACTAAATTTCTGGATTATAAAGCTATTTATTTCATAATTCATGCACATTATTTAAAAAGTAAAAATATTACGGATTATTACTTAATTTACGATGATGATATTATTCTCCAAGATGAACTATCTGAATTTAAAGACTGCTTAAAAAACAAGATACCTTGTTTAATATCAGAACCTTTAAATTCAAATTGCGATAAATCATTAGCTAATACTCTTTTTAATCTATATGAAAATTCATTTCCATATTATCAACAATGCAATCCTAATATGCTTGGATTTAATGCGGGTATACAAGGAATAAGTTTGGATATGTATGAAGATTTTCTTGACTTGGATTATTTTATTTTTTTATTGAGTCTTTTTAATTATAATGGTATATATGATAGTAATGGTAAAGAAATGACAGGTCCTGAAAGATCTGCTATAGATACTCAACAGCAATCTTTCTTTGGTGTTATGAATATAATTAGATCTAAAATAAAACCAAGAATTTTAAATCCTTTAGAATACTTTATATGTCCTAATTGGGGATATCATCCAACATTTGGTAATATAGATTCTGAAAATGAGTACGGTGGTTGGGATATTAATATGAAATCTAAGATCATTCATTTCATTGGACACACAGTTTTAGAAGGCGTTTATTATGGTAAACCTAAAATGTATCATGAGTTAGTAGATAAATATTTAAAAGAAAATAATATAATATGAAAATAGTTTACGTAACAGGTTGTCTAGGTCTTATAGGAAGTCATATAACAAAAGCGTGTTTAAATAAAGGTTGGTATGTTAAAGGAGTTGACGCATCAACTTATGCAGCAAATGAAGATTTAATTCCAGAGTTTGTTTCTAATCCCAAGTTTTCTTTTGTACATGCAGATATAAACGATCTTAAATTCTTATACGAATGTGATTATATTATTAATACAGCGGCAGAGACTCATGTAGGTAATTCAATTGCTAACTCAGATAGGTTTGTATCTTCCAATATTAATGGAGTTCACAATATACTTGAGCTATTGAGAAACTATAGGCAAGAGACAACAAAAGTACCTGTACTATTACACTTCTCTACTGATGAAGTCTATGGAGATATAGAAGACGGTACTCACACAGAAGCAGATCTTTTAAAACCGTCTAATCCTTATTCAGCAACTAAAGCTGCAGCCGATCAATTGATATTAGCTTGGGGCAGAACCTATAAGATCCCGTATATTATTGTTAGACCTACTAATAACTATGGGGTGGGGCAATATGTAGAGAAGCTTATTCCTAAAGCTTGTAAATATCTTACATTAAATAGAAAAATACCATTGCATAATGGAGGATCTCCTATTCGTAATTGGTTACATGCAGCAGATACCGCACAAGCGGTAATTACTATAATTGAATCTGATATTCATAATGAGATATTCAATATAGCAGGTGGATACGAACAAACAAATTTAAACACTATAGAGAAAGTTATACATAAGTATACAGGATTAAGTACATTTGATATAAATGATTATATTGATACTGAATATTCAAGGCCTGGACAAGATATAAGATATGCTTTAGATGATAGCAAACTTAGAAGTCTTGGATGGGAACCTAAAATACTATTCGATATTGAAATTAATAAAATAGTTCAATATTATAAATCAAAATTTATATGGTAAAAGTAAGTGATATTATTGCAGATTATCTTAAAGAGAAAGGTATCGAAGTAGTTTTTGGTATTATAGGATCTGCAAATTCTCATATATTTGATTCTATTAATAAATTAGGTTACACTAAAATTATTAATACCCACCATGAACAAGCTGCAGTACTTGCGATGGGTGCATACTTTAGAGCATCAGGTAAATTATCAGCAGCTATTGTTACTGCAGGAGGCGGAGTTACAAATGCAGTTACAGGAGTAGTTAGTAACTGGGCAGACTCTATACCTGGTATTATTATATCAGGACAAGAGAATTATAATTATGTTAGTACTCAAGAGACATTGAGAATGTATGGTACACAAGGATTGAATATAACCAAGATGGTATCAGAGGTAACTAAGAAAGCAGTTGCATTTGATGATCACATGGATATTCAAACTATATTAGAAGAACTTGATCACGTAACAACTGTAGGAAGACCAGGTCCAGTATGGTTAGATATTCCAATGAATTTACAAGCTAAGATGGTTGATAGAAGAGTTTGGGATTTCATTGAACCAGTTAAAATAGAAACAGACATAGAATTAATTATAGATGAGATTAATAAGTCTAAAAGACCAGTTATAGTAGGAGGCAATGGTATTAGATTATCAGGAGCAAAAAAACAATTCAATCAATTATTGGATTATGCAAAAATCCCTACGCTACTTACTTGGTCAGGTATAGACTTATTAAATAATGACAATCCTAACTTCTTTGGTAGGTTTGGTTTATATGGACAAAGAGCTGCAAACTTTATTGTACAAAATGCTGATTTAATACTTGTATTAGGAAGTAGATTGGCCTTACCCCAAGTAGGATATGACTTTAGCCAATTTGCAAGAGGTGCAAAGATAATTGTAGTAGATATAGATGAACTTGAAGGAACTAAATATCCAGTTGATTTTGTTTGGGGAGATTGTAAAGACGTTATAGAAAGTTTAATTCAATCTTCATATATGCTATGGGGATATAAAAAACAGTGGGTAAATAAATGTAAAGAATTAAAAGAAAGATATCCTTTAGTAGATGAAACTATTCATAAAGATAATGGATACTTAAACTCATATAAGTTCATAACTAAGATGTCTGACTATTTAAAAGATGATCATATAGTTGTAACTGATATGGGAACTGCTTTATTAAGTGGACATCAAAACATAAAGCTCAAACCTAACCAGACTATGTTTACATCACAAGGTCTTGGCGAAATGGGGTATGGTCTTCCTGCTGCATTAGGTGCGGCTCTTGCATGCCCAAATAAGCCTGTGTTATGTTTAAATTGTGACGGTGGTATGATGATGAATATACAAGAACTTCACACAATTGTAGAAAATAATTTACCAGTTAAAATTATTATCTTTAACAATGATGGATACTTAATGATCAAGCATACTCAAAAGATGTTATTTAAAGGAGACTATGTTAGCGTAAATAAAAAAACTGGAATAGGTCTACCTAATTATAATAAAGTTATGCCTGCATTCGGGTATAAGTACTATGATATAAAATCATGGGATAACTTTGATCAAGTAATGGCATACTTTATTAATGAACCCGGACCTGCTTGCTTAGAAGTTTTTATGGATCCTGAACAGGATTTTATTCCAAAAGTAAAAGGCGTTGTTAAGGAAGACGGTAGTATATTTCCACCACCAATTGAAGAAATGTCCCCTCTACTTTCATATGGAATAATAGAAAAAGAAATGATAATAGGAGTTAGTGAAAAATCTAAACTAATTAAACGATGATAAAGGCAGGAATTATAGGAACAGGAAATATTGGTACAGACTTATTGTTAAAAATACTTAAGACTAACTTCATAACGCCAGTTATATTTTCAGGTAGAAGATTAGATTCTGATGGTATGAAGATAGCTATACAAAAGAACATACCTATTACAGACAAAGGTATACAATACTTCATTGATAATCCTAATTGTTGTGATGTAGTATACGATTGTACAAGTGCTGCAGATGCAAAACTACACGCTAAAGTATTTGCTGATCAAGGAATTAAAGTTATTGATCTAACTCCTGCTAAAGTAGGACCATTATGTGTACCTAGTATCAACTCTAAAGTTATATTAGATTATGGTAATGTAAACATGATCACTTGTGGTGGTCAAGCTTCTATGCCAATGCTTAATCTAATATCTAAGTATTGCGATAAGTTAGACTACATAGAAGTTGTATCTCAAATTGCATCTAAGAGTGCAGGGATGGCAACAAGGATTAATGTTGATTCTTATATCCACACAACTGAGATGGCCATAAAACAATTTACTAAGTGTGAGAATTGTAAAGTTATATTGAATCTTAATCCAGCTGAACCATGTGTTGATATGCAAACAACAATGTTCCTGAAGTTTCAGAATATTGATTTTGAAAATCTAGTTGAAGAGATTTATAAAAAGATTAAAGAGCTAAAGACTTATATACCGCACTATGAATTAGTATTACCACCAGTTATTAATGACGATGTACTTGTATTAAGCGTTAAAGTAAAAGGATCAGGAGATTATCTACCAGAATATGCAGGTAACTTGGATATTATTAACTGTGCTGCAATTGAAGTAACTAAAAATTTATTGTAATGAGTAAGATCATAATAACAGATTCGTCTTTAAGAGATGGCAATCACGCTGTAAAACATACCATCAATCTTGATCAAATAAAAACATATTGCCAATTTGCAGATCAAGCTGGTATTCCTATTGTAGAAGTGGGGCATGGCAACGGTTTAGGGGCATCATCGCTATTAATTGGGCAGTCTCCATATACTGATAGACAAATTCTATCCACCGCAAGAGAAAGTCTTAAAACATCTAAGCTAGGTATTCATATTATACCAGGTATTGCAACAGTTAAAAAAGATATTGAACCAGCAATTAGTATAGGTGTAGATGTATTTAGAATTGCAACACATTGTACCGAAGCTACGTTATCTAAGTCTCATATAGAGTATCTAAAGAGTAAAGACAAAATAGTATTAGGAGTATTGATGATGAGTGCATTAGCAGATACTAAAACATTAGTAGAGAATGCAAAGATCATGGAAGAGTATGGTGCAGAAGCAGTTATCATAATGGATTCAACAGGCACGTACTTACCAAAAGATGTTTATGAAAGGATGAGTGCGCTTAAAGATAATTTAAAAATAGATACTGGTTTTCATGCTCATGATAATTTAGGATTAGCAATAGCTAATTCATTAACAGCAGTTAATTATGGAGCTAAGTATATTGATGCTTGCATCAGAGGTTTTGGTGCAGGAGCAGGTAACGCACATTTAGAAATGTTAATACCTGTATTAGAGAAGAGTGGATACGAAGTAGATATAGACTTTCAAAAAGTTATCATAGAAGCAGATAAGGTTATGAACTATCTAGTACCTACTGCACCAATATCTACACCAGTTAATATCTTGACAGGATTAAATAGACTATTCTCAGGTTTTGAAAAGCCAATCATTAAAGCATCTAAACTATTCGGTATAGAATATTCATCATTAATATTTGAACTTGGAAATAGAAAGTTAGTTGCTGGTCAAGAAGATCTTATATTAGAGGTAGCACAAAAGCTAAATAAATGAAGATACTGATTACTGGAGGTAGTGGATTTATAGGATCTAATATTGTTAAAAAACTATCATCAGAAAAGCATATAGTTTATTGTCTACCTAAAAATATTGAGAGTATAAAATTACAAGTATCTATGTTCTCTCCTGATGTAGTAGTTCATTGTGGATGGAGTGGATGCAACAGTTACCAAAGCATAAATAATTCAAATCAATTTACAGAAAATTTAAACACAAGTATTCAGTTAGTTAAATCTCTTAAAGACCTAAATAAAAAAACTAAGTTTATTGGATTTGGAAGCTTTACAGAATACGGAGACAAAAATTTTATTGTAGATGAAAGCATACAAGAATCTCCTATTGATTTATATGGATTGTCTAAGTATACATTTAAAAGATATTCTGAGTTAGTATGTAAACAAAACAATATAGATTGGGTGTGGATAAGACCCTGTTATGTTTATGGTCCTGGAGATGTCTCTACTAGATTGATACCTACAGTGATCAATAAGTTTCTTAATAATGAAGAAGTGCTATTAGATGAATGCAATAAGACTATAGACTACATGTACATAGATGATTTTGTGGATATGTTTTCTAAACTCTTAGTATCTCAATCTACAGGAATTTACAATATATGTTCAGGGTATCAATATAATTTGAAAGAGGTAATAAATAAAATATCTACATTGTGTAATAGTAAAAGTAGATTATCATTTAATCCGGAATTAAATAGGAATTCTCCTCTTTATATATGTGGAGATAATGCAAAAATAAGAAAAATTACAAATACAGAGTCTAATGTAGATTTAGAATCTGGAATATTAAAAACGATTAACTATTATAAAAAATGAAAAATTCAGTAGTAAAAAAAGAAAGTGGTTGGATATGGCCTGTCATTGATGAGAATAGTTGGAAATATCAAAATGAGTATCAGGATTTAATAGACTATATTGAACCTCATTTAAAGAATAAGAAAATTATGATTCAAGCTGGTGGGAATTGTGGATTCATATTGAATACATTTATAAGCCACTTTGATTATATCTACACCTTTGAACCAGATCCTATAAATTTTTATTGTTTGAATCAAAATATAACTAATAAGAATGTTATAAAGATGCAATGTTGTTTAGGTAACAATAATAAACCTGTAAATGTCCAACAATTAATAAGGCATGATAGACCTAATGATACTGGTGGAGTTCATATAGCTGGAGATGGATATATACCTAGTATTAAGATAGATGATTTGAATTTAACAGGGTGTGATCTTATTCAATTAGATATAGAAGGATATGAATTAAATGCACTACTAGGAGCAGTCGAGACTATAAAAAAATATAAACCTGTTTTATGTGTTGAGTTCTGTGAAAAGTGGTTAAATAGATATGATACTACTTCAGAAAACGTATTAGCCTTACTAAAAAAACTTAATTATATTCACGTAGAACAATACGGAGCTGATAAAATATTTATTTATAATGGATAAAAAAAATATAAGACTTCTAATTACTGGAACTAATGGATATATAGGTAACTTTCTATATCAGGAATTAAAGAATATTTATCAAGTTGATTCTATTACTAGAAAGGATGTAGACTTGACTAATTCAATAGAAGTTCATAATTTTTTTCAAAATAAATACTACGATACAGTAATACACTGCGCTATAGAAGGAGGACATAGATTGGTTAAGGATACAACTAAAGTATTAGATAATAATCTAAAGATGTATTATAACTTGTTAGAATACAAATCACATTATAATAAATTTTTATCTTTTGGATCAGGCGCAGAAATCTATTCTACAGATGAACCATACGGAATGAGCAAGAATGTAATTAGTAAGTCTATATTTGATAAGAATAACTTTTACAATATTAGATTGTACGGTATATTTGATGAGAATGAATTAGATTCTAGATTTATAAAATATAATATAATTAGATACATAAATAAACAACCGATGGAAGTGCATCAAAATAAATTTATGGATTTCTTTTATATAAAAGATTTATTGAGAGTAGTAGATTACTATATATCAAGCACTAATCCAATACCAAAAGAATATGAATGCTCTTACTATAACATACTTCCATATTCTCTATTAGATATAGCTAATCTAATAAATAATCTTAATGATTATAAAGTTGATATATCTTTGAATAAAGATAAATGGGGAATAGATTATATATCAAAAACAAAAAAAGAATTACTAGTATCATTCTTAGGTCTTGAAGAAGGTATCAAACAAGTTTATAATAAATTAAAATGAACAAAATAAGTTTTGTAATAAATACATCAGTCAATACTTTAGATCATACTAAAGTACTATTAAAGTCTCTAAAAGAAAACCTAGACGGAAAAGAACATGAGATTTTAATATTTGTAGATTCAGATAATGAAGGTACTGCAAATTGGCTTAAAGAACAGAAGAAATATTTTTATGACTTGAAGATCATAACTCATAAATTAAAACCATGTGTAGGATATTCTAGAAATAATAACCTCTTAGTTGAATTAGCTAAATATGATATAGTATCATATCTTCAAAGTGATATGGTTATAGGTCCGCATTATGATACAGGAATATTATCAGAATTAGAAGAGAGTAGTATCTTGTCATCAACTAGAATTGAACCTCCTCTTCATGGATATTCTGATTATACAATAACAAAAGATTTTGGAACAGATCCTACCAACTTTAATATGGAAGAGTGGAATACATATTCTGAATCTGTAAAGTCTAATAGAGCTGCTGAATACTTCTTTGCTCCAATTACATTCTATAAAAATGTATGGCAAAGTATTGGAGGATACGATACTAAGTTCCGTAGAGGAAGAGAAGACTCAGACTTTGTACAAAGAGCAGTACATGCAGGAATTAAACTTATTCAAACGTGGCAATCAAATGTATATCATTTTACCTGTGTAAGTTCAAGAGGAAAAAATTGGTTTGATAGTAATAATGAACAAGCAAAGAAAAGAGTGGAGATTCAAAAGACTGCCGATGGGATAGAACTCAGACGATTTATACAGAAGTGGGGTAATTTTAATCACGGTGACTCTAAGCTTAATAAGATAGATATGGATTTAGTAATTAAAGATACTAAAAAAATTAATCCTATATTCCTAACACAATTAGAACCATTCTTTTCAAGAGTATGGGTACAGACAGAAGAGGTAAAAGCTGAGATTCTTAATGTCTTTAGTAATGAACATGATTTAGCAAATGAACTTCTTGGATTCTCTAAAGAAGATTGGGAAGCCTCTAAAAAGTTTTACAATCAAGTTGACTTTGAATCTATTTATAAAGTAGGAGAGCCAGATACATACAATATAAAAGTAGAAGTAGATTTCACAGGCATAAATCCTAACAACGATATGTTTCTACAAAATCTAACTAGCATAAGCTCAATTGTAGAACCTAATGAACCTGGAATATATGAACTAGGATCAGCAAAAATACATGTCCAGAATATCATTAATTTAAGCCAGGATCAAGTCAGGGTAGAAAATCCACCATTTGATTATTCATTATTAACCATAGAGTAAGATATTTATATAAAAAGATAGATGGAAGCAATTAATCCTAGATTCAATATAACAGTAGCAGGAAAGAAATACAGTCTACAATTTGACGTTAATGATAATCCAACAAAGAAGGGTGTCAAGATGCAGTTTATTTTAGATCAGGAGTTCGAAGATCCTAGGGATAAACAAATGTTGGCTAATGAGATATCTGTAGTATTGCAGAAAAGATTTGGTGCATCTGGTATAATGATTGACTATGATGATCGTAACCCATACAAAAATGTTATAGGGTTCATAGTACCTTTAAATTCTGTGGCTACTATGTTAATTAAAGCTTTAAAAGGAGGCGGATAAATAAAACCTAACTAGTTATGAAAAAAAAAGTTGTGAGAGCATTGTTTGATCAGCCTGAATTTTTATTATCTGAAGATATTGCAAGATCTGAGATATTAAAAGAACTTCTTAAGATACACGCTCCTAATTCTATAGAGGATGCGATCATCAATAGCAAGATATATGCTTGTGTATTTGAGATAAATGATACGAATCACTACATAGAGATTCACAAGAACCACTGGATTCAGGCATTAGAAACATGTTTACTTTGGTATGTTGAAGATGAGAACTATGAGATGTGCAATCACATAAAGAATATCATACAATCTATCAAAGATAAAAGTAAGATAACTAAAGTATCTACTAAAAACAAAAAAGATGGAGAAAGATTATAAACAAATACAATTAGGAGTGGATTCTATAATAGGTACTAAGACTATCATAAGAAGAAAAAAGAAGTCTACAGCAGATAAAAAGAGGGAGTTGTTCTTTAATGTCATAAATGGTATTGATGAACTTAATGTTAGACAGAATATAATGTATGGAGATCTCAGTTTAGACTTTGCAGACTATGATGAGAAGTTTTTTAACGTTATAGACATGCTAATATATATGCATTTTGGTAAGCAGTGCACAGAGCTTATTGGCTTTTACTTATATGAAAGAATAAATGCAGACGGAACTATCAATCCAGTTATAGTAAATGATAACGAAGAAGTACTATTAGAAACTCCTTATGATCTATGGAATCTAATATGTAAAGTAAACCCAAAAGTAGATGAGTAGAGTAGCACCATTTTTTACTAAAGATAATATGGCCAGAGATAAAAGGCCAGAATCTTGGTGGAATAAAGGACTTCAATTAACTGAAGCGCAGTTAAGAGAGGCTATGGCAAATACTCGTAGTAATAAAGAAGCTGCGAGATGGTTAGGTATTACAGATATAACGTATAAGAAATATTCTAAGAATACTTTTGATGAAGCAACAGGTAAGAGTTTGTTTCAACTTCATATGAACCAATCAGGAAAGGGAATGCCAAAAAACTGGGCTGGTGGTAAATGGAAAAAAGATCTTAATGATATGTTAATAGAGAATCAACCAATCAACTCTAAGAAAATACTAAGGTTGAAAGAATTATTAATGAAAGACGGTAGACTTGGATTCAAGTGTTGTGCATGTGCGTACTCAGAAAAGAGATTAACAGATATGAAAGCTCCACTATTACTTAATTTTAAGAATGGTAAAAAAAGTGATTGGAGGCAAGAGAATTTACAATGGCTTTGTTATAACTGCTATTTTATTTTAATAGGAAATCCTTTCACTAATAAAATGTTAGAGAGAATAGAAACATCTCCATTTGAAACTCCTGAAATAAAAGAAGAAGTACAAGAGCTTTATCAACTTGATGATTTTTATTATCAACATTTGAAAAAATTAGGTCTAGATGATCATGGAGATATATTATTTAAGCCTGAAGATATAATTGACTATAAAGATACCGATGACGGTAGTGAATTTATAGACAGAAAATAGCCATTTCATAACTAATTGATTATCAATCACTTAGAATTTCACTAAAGATTATTTAATTCCAAGCTAGAATCCTTGAAGATTCTTCAATAAACCCTAGACTTTACTAAACAAAACAAAAACTTTTAAAAAAGACCACAAAAAAGTGCTCTGGATCAAAAATAGTTAGTATATTTACAATGTAACAAACAATAAAGAATATGACTATTAAGATCTTCGTTTTCGACAACCTTACCCACGAGACAATCATTGACAGTTCAATCGAAGTCAATGGTGACTATGCCATCGCAGAAGCCAACCATGAGGCATTTAGGGAATTATTTCCCAACTGTCAAGTTAACTTCGTTATTGACACTGACAATTTTATGATGAGTCCGCCGCTGAATCAAGAGAAAGACGAGACTGACTTATCATTCGAAGAGTACATGGCTAAGTGGTATACTGGAGCTTTAGAAAGTGACAGTGACTATGAAGATGCTGCGCATACTGCATTTTATTCACAGAATCTATAAAAATCAAAGTTATGGAATATACAAAAAGAGACTTACAAAATTTAGACACGATCGAACAAGCTTGGGACGGAGATGAACTTAAGATAGAAGAGCCAGGTTATAAAGTATGGCTTACACATCCTGAGAATAGAAAATATAATGGCGACTATACAGTTGAAGTATTAGTCAATGGTAAATGGGAACAACAATCATGTTTATTTGATTTTGAATATAAAAATCTTCCATACATGAAAAGTTGTGCATATAGCGGATTACCTTCAGTTAGATCATATAATAAATAAAAAATAAAGGTTATGAAGTTTAAACAAAATGAAAATGCGCCAGCCGGTACTTCTTTTTTTGGTACCACTTTAAATGCCTCAGTTAATGAATTAATCCAGATCTTTGGAGAGCCTACTTTTGAAGATAATACAGGAGAAGACAAAGTAAATTTTGAGTGGGATATTGAATGCCAGGATGGAACTGTGTTTACTGTATATGACTGGAAAGAATACAGATCTATCGGTCTAGACAAACAAATAGAGTGGCATATAGGAGGCATGAGTGGAGCAGATACAGAAAAAGCAAAAAGAGAAATTAATAATATAAAATAAAAGTTATGGCAATTAAAACAAAACAGAGATTAATAAACAAGTCAACTATAGAGATTGACCTCACAGGACCACAAGGAAACGCGTTTTACTTATTGGGCACAGCAAGTAAATTAGCAAAACAATTAGGGCTAAACAGCGCATTGATTCAATCAGAAATGACTAGCGGAGACTATAAGCATTTGATTAAAGCATTCGATAAACATTTTGGAGAATTTGTAACACTTTATAAATAAACAATAAAAATCAAAGTTATGACAAATCAAGAAGCAAAGCAATTAGCAACAGAGATCATTGGAGATGGCAAAAGTCCAAACAAGTTCTTTGTAACCTCAGGACCATACTACTTTGAAGTAGATGAATACGGAGATAGAGATGCAGTTCTTTTAGACGGGTACGCTGCAGACAATACTGTCACTCAAGCCTTTGACACACTAAAAGAAGCAGAAGATTATTATAATGATATCGAGCTTGACATCTATGATGGTATTGCTCAAGTTATGATCGAAGATAGAAAGTCTGGAGTTATCAAAGAAAAAACTCTTGAAAAGATAATTCGAGTAGAGTACAGTATGACTGAAATAGACGACACAAAACTTTTTGGATATAAATAAAAATAAAATGAAAGTCAAAGATCTTATAGAAGTCCTTAGTCAATATGATGCTGAGCTTCCCGTATTAGTAGAAGGTTATGAGGGAGGTTGCAATAATGTTGATCTAATTGAAGAGATAGAAGTTGTAAAAGACGTGAACACTGAATGGTATTATGGAATCCACGAAAAGGTTCGAAATCTACATGAGAATGTAATTAGTGACTTTGCAAAAAAAGGAAAGCTTCCATCTAAAGGATTATTAATAACAGCCATTAAATTTTAAAAATGAATAAAGAAATTAAAATAAGAAGTAGTTACATACCAGATGAGTCTATAGATATTAATGAGTGGTTTGAAATATTTAAAGTAGGTAGTAGAGTAGATAAGTACAAAGGACAAGATCGTAGTGGCTTTCTAAACTCTCAATATAACTTTCAAAAACTATTCAAGTCTACTAAGGAATTAAGTTTTATTGACAGATCAAAAAGTCCTAAATTAGTAAACTTATGATAATCGTTCATAGCTTTCAAGTTCCTTTCTTTTGGACTGATGGAGTAGGTCCTTATGTCATCGAGGATGGTAATAGAAGAGATCTTCCAAGTGGAACCACTAGAAAAGATATTAAGTGGTTCAAACGCCCATATCCAGGAGGTAAGAATGAAGCATTTAAAATCGATCTAGATTGGGAAGTTCAAGGATCTGATAATAAAAAATATAGTGTAGCTTTATATGAAGACTCATGGTCCTGTAATTGTTATTCGTATAAATTTTCTGGAAACAAAAGAAGCTGTAAGCATATAGAAGAGATCAAGTCTTCATATTTATCATAGGATCCTTTAACTTAAAAGGCTTACTATGAACAAAAAGACTAAAGACTTTATCAAATATGTCAAGAGTGAGTGTAAGGAGTACGGAGTTAAATGTGATCTACGAAATACGAAGTACGTTAAACTATCAGAAAATATAAAGTGCTCAGGATATTTTGACGAAGAGGTTCCGGTTTTAGTTTGTTCAATGAATAGGCCAGATGCAATAGAAATTCTTGCACATGAATTCTGCCACCTTACACAATGGGTAGATCAAATCGATCTTTGGAAAGGTTGTAATGTTTCTATGCCACTAGTTGACGATTGGTTAAGTGGCACAGAGGTTCATAATATAAAGAAGCACTTGGGAGTTTCTAGAGATCTTGAATTAGATAATGAGAAAAGATCAGTAAGATTGATTAAGAAGTTTGATCTGGACATAGACATAGACCATTACATTAGAAAGGCTAACGCGTACGTGTTTTTTTATAACAGACTATTGGCTACTAGGAAATGGGCAACTCCTCAAAACAGTCCATATACAAATGAAAGGATAATAGAGAAAATGCCCAGATACTTTAGGGCAGATTATTCAATAACACCAAAAAGAATTGAGAAGGTATTTATACAAGAAAACTTATAGTCATGACAGATCAAATAAAGCCTACAAGAAAACACGTTAATCAGATATTTGAATGGTGCATTAAACATTATGGCAAATCTACATTCAATAAAACTGTGCCTGTTATTGAGTTTAAAAAGCAGGACTATTATACAGAAGGATGTATGGCATTTTATGATGAGATAGATTCAGTCATATATATTAATAAGGATCAGAATGATAACCTGCCTGAATTAATTAATAGTGTCATCCACGAGTATACACACTACAAACAAAACATGAAACATTATCAGATACTTAGTTTATATCTATCAGATAGTAAGAATCCTATGGAAATAGAAGCCAATAAAATTGCTAAAAAAGATACAAAAAAATGCCTTAAAGAAGTATTTAATATAACAACTTCCAAGTAATATTAATATTTATTGTTATGTTATATCTAAATGTTTTAGAAAGGTATTATATAAAAATATTTAGCTCAGTAAATTAAAATTGAAAATGACAATACTTCAAGTAGTAGAGGCATCAGGAATTAGAGATTATTTTCTACAGTACGGTGTTTTAGGACTCCTAGCATTTCTTTTAGGATATTTTGCTTGGACTCAGTATCAAAGATTAATAAAAAAGAACGACGCTTTAGAATTTAAAGTAGACAAATTGCAAGACGAAATGATGCAATTGTTAATTCAGGAGAGAGATAGAATGGCTGACTTAATCAAGGAGAACACACAAGCTTTAAAAGATCTTCAAAATACTATACTTACTTACATGGTTAAAAACAATGAGTGATGGACTACAAAAGACTTTCTTTAAGCAAAATGGGAGACAAGCTTATTAAAACATTAGAAGCTAAAGAACATTTTGATCGTAAAGAAGAAGAAAAGTCTTACGTAAAAAAGGTACAGATACTTAAAGAAATCCTCACTCAAGAATTTAAGTTTGTTACACAGAATAAAGTAGCGCATTTAGTATATGCCACACGCGCACAGGTGCTCGAGAAGCACATATCTTATATAAAGAAGATACAGAATAATAAGATATTTGAGACCTCAGATAAGCAAATAATCGACACTCTTCTAGCCAAATACGGCTAATTCACAACTAATTGATAATCAATCAGTTAGGATTCCACTAAATAATCTTTAATCCAGGCCGCATTTCACTGAAGAATCTTTAATAAACCCTAGACTTTACTAAACAAAACAAAAACTTTTAAAAAAGATTGAAAAAAAGTGCTCTGGATCAAAAATAGTTAGTATATTTACAATGTAACAAACAATAACGAATATGGCTATCATCAACACTCTCGGTATCAGTACTTCAAAATTTATTAACGGACAAAAGGGATTTTACAGGATCGTATACAAATGTCAAGCCGGATTCATGAGTATCGCACAAACACAGTATAATGATGATATTGCTAATGAGCAGGGACCTGCTGAACTGTTGTCTAGCTGGAAAAAAGGTTCGCTACAAACAATACAATTCAAGGCTGAGAACGGCCTATATTGGCTTACTGTATTTGCTAGAAAGGGTAAGAAAATTGTAGTGATCGACGAGGATATCCTTAAAGGTCTTACTGTTGGAATTATCAATTCTTATTTCATAGACACTAATTTATATTCTCAAAAGCAATATGCTCACGTAAATGCAAAAAATTGGGCAAGTAAAGTGTTCGTCATGAATGTCGCCTAACTCTAAAGATATATTTTTCTCTCTCAATTAAATTTATTAATTTACATTTCAAAATAAAGGTTATGAATAATCAAATCATCTTATCAGCATTAGAATCCCAATTGGCCATTAAGAAAGCAGACCGCGACTCGTATGAAACGTGTACATCAGAGCCCGCATTAAAAGCAGCGACTCAAGAAGTTTTAGAATCTCTTCGTGATAATGTATGTACTCTCATTCCAAGTATCATGCTTGATGAAAGTCGTATCGAGATCATGAAGTGTTCCAATTCAAATTCTTGGTCTGCTCTTACCGTATCTTTACAAAACGATTGGAGATCTGAGGACAGAAAAGTATATGCAAAAATGAATTGGTATGGATCTAGTGCTACCACTCAAGAAGAGAACGTATTGAATGATGTTCGGATCTTTGGTGCAGTTGCAGCTAAACTTGCCTGGATCGAGTACGAGTTCTTAAATAATTGGAGACCTAAGCTTATGGAAATAAACAAGCCATGTGACCTTATGCGATCCGAGATCTATAGTATAGAGAGCGGTATCAGGGATATCAAACAGAAAATAACACAAGAAGGTATTGACACCTACAAGACAGAAGGATTCTTTTGCACTGTTATTCCAGCCCTAAACATAGAAATGGATTGGGAAGCGGATGAAATAGATCCATCTAAAGGACGTCCATACATATTGAAATCAACTATCGTTAATATAAAATTATCAATAGGTAGATCTAAGTGGGATTATGTATATGCTAAATCGTTTAAAGTCATAAAGACTAATAAATACAAAACCACTTTAGAAGTAACTCTTGGTGATAATAGGGTCGTAGAACATACAGTCACAGCAAAATCATTCAATGACTTTATTGATCAAGTGTACAATTGGCAAACCGATAGAGCTAAAGAGCAAAATGATAAAATGACAGAGAGATTCAATACTCGATTCGCAACAAAATAAAAACAAAATAAAATAAAAGTTATGGGACTAGACATGTATTTATATCGTAAGACATTTCTCCACACAGAAGATTATATCAATGAAGATAAAAAAGATAGTATAGTTGTCACTAAAGGAGGGCATTCCCATCCTAGTATTAAAAATGATAGAATCAAATATGTTGTAGAGGAAGTAGGGTATTGGAGAAAGGCCAACCAAATTCACAAGTGGTTCGTAGATAATGTACAAAACGGCGTAGATAATTGTGGAGAGTATGAAGTTAAAGAGGATCAATTAGCAAATCTATTAGAGACCTGTAAACTAATACTAGACAAAGATCCTGGTAAGGCTAGCGTATTACTACCTGTGCAAAGCGGGTTTTTCTTTGGTAGCACAAACTATGATCTGGACTATTTTAAAGATCTTGAAAATACTGTAAAAATTATTGAATCTTTATTTGAACAGGATCTTGATGGAGGTTCTTATTTGGAAGGAGACATTTATTATTCATCTAGTTGGTAATATAAAATAAAAGTTATGACAAAATATTGTAAAGTTTGTGGTGAACAAATTCATCCTAAGAGGGTAGAGTTAGGCTATTCAACTACATGCGTGAAGCATTCTAGCGCATCAAGATATACAGGTATTGTAGCAGCGGGATCTAAGAATGACTTCGAAGTTCATGTTATCAAAGATCCTGAGCTTGGCAAACGACTTGTTAGCTTAAGCAATATTTATTAAAAAAGAATCAAATGAATTATGTAGACCCAGTATCGTACAGTAAGAAGATCTTAGCTTTAATGGAAGATGAAATGCCAGAAGTTCAAGAAGTAGTTCCTGTAAAAGGAAAGAAGACTATGAAAGAAAGACTTTCAGAACTTACTCTAGATGAAAAACAAAAACTAAAAGAATATATGGATGCTCTTAAAGAAATTAAGAAAGAAGTGTATGAACTTTTACATAAAAACCAAGTAGAAGAAGTTGGCGGCAATATGAGCTCAGAATTATATTTAAGTTCTGAAGAGTAGTAATAAAAAAATGGTTATGAATAATTTTGTTTTAGGAGTTTTGTGGGGAATTGTAGGACAGTTATTGTCATTCGTTCAATTACAAGCAGGTATTAAATGGGGATGGATTGATAAATACAGTATAGCGCTTATGTTTTTAGGCCTTCCTATTAGTTGGTCATTCATGAAGAGTGTATATTATTTTATTAGTGCATTTGATGGCCAACAATGGCCTTCTAGAATAATTGGATTCGGTATTGGAGTTATAGTATTTAGTATTCTTAGTTGGGTTCTGTTTAAAGAGGGAATCAATCCAAAAACCGGAGTGTGTATACTTCTTAGTATAGCCATCATACTTATTCAAGTACTTTGGAAATAAATTATATTGTTCTATAAAATAGAATTAAATTTGTGTTATGCGTCGTACATTAGTAATAGGAGACACCCACGGAAGATCTAATTGGAAATTAGCAGTACATCAAGAAAACCCTGACAGAGTTATATTCATCGGAGACTACTTTGATTCATTTGATATTTCTGGAGTAGAACAGATACATAACTTTAAAGAGATCGTAGATTATAAAGAAACATCATTTACAAATGATGGTAAAGATAATCAACGTAAGACCGAAGTTGTATTGTTGATTGGTAACCATGATCATCATTACTTTCCCGAAATCGGGTATACAGGTACTAGTGGATATCAATCTGGAATCGCACCTTCAATTACTCAAGTAATAGATGAGAATAGACACCATCTACAAATGGCTTACGGCTTTGGAGAATTCCTATTTACTCACGCTGGTGTAAGTCCTGTGTTTATGGATCAAGTGTTTGGAAAAGATGGTTGGTCTAAAGAGAGTGTAGTAGTAGATTTAAATGAATTATTTAAATATAAACCTAAAGCATTTGAATTTAATGGATTTGACGGATATGGTGATAATACCACTCAAACACCAATTTGGATTAGGCCAAGGTCACTTATGGCTGTAAATAAAAACCATAAGAATGGATTAAAGAAAAATTATATCCAAATTGTAGGCCATACTCAAATGCGTAGATTAGATCTTACCGGATCAGATAAATTCACAGGTGGTAGATATTACTTCATTGACACAATGGACACAACAGGAGAGTACCTAGTAATAGAAGACGGTATAATAAGAACAAATTCAGTAAAATAAATGTTATGAAAGAGAACAAAAAGAAATTAATAATAAAAGAATTAATTGATAAGATGTTTGAAATTGCCGGCCATCCTCTTAAATTTGAAGATGTTGAAGGTAGAACTGATAATTGGTTCCAAGAATATACAATGACTGAAACTCAAAATAAAGAGTGGAAAGATTGGGGTATTAAATTGTTAAAAAAGAAAAAACGTTATAACAATTACTTAGCTGATCTTGAAATAAGAATGTTAGATTTATATTGTGGATTAAAAATATCTGATAGTACATTTTATAATAAAGAAGAAAAAATATAAAGAGTTATGCCAACATTTAAAGAAGACGTAGAAGTAGAAATGTCAATAGATCCGGAAGATTATGTTGAAGGGTGTAATGAGTACTCTAAGAATAGACTTATTGACGCTCTAATAGAAGACGGATGCTTAAACGAATATTGCAGAGGAGTTTACCAATACGGACTTCTTTCTCCACCAGAATTTTTTTATGTTACAGCAATTCATAAACTCAAGAACAAATGGAATATGCTTACTCAAGAAGAAGAGGGGCTTATTATAAAAATTGCAAATCGTTTCTAATGGCACATGTAGTTGATATAGTTGATAGGATAGAAGAAATGTTCACTGACGTACCTGATAAAAGAAAGAAAAAAGAATATCAAGATTGGAAGAATACTATCAATAAGTTAATTGAAGAAGTTAATAAACTATCTAAAACAAAAATGTATTTAAATATAAAATAAATAGAATATGGAAGAGGATTATAAAGATTTAAGTACAGGACACTATTTTGAATTAGCAGACAGACTATCAATCATTATGGGAAACCTAGATGAATATTGTTACAACCATCCGGCAGCAAATGATAAGATACAGAAATCTATAGATAGAGCTATGAAAAATCTTTGGGAAGCATATCAAATTACAGGAGAAAATATATAACTATATGGCAGACTTTAGCAAACAATGGTGTGAATTAAATGATCCGGAGATGCCTCACGATTTTGATATAGAGAAAATAGCAAGTGAATTAAAAGATGATCACTATGTTACTTATATTTGCGAAGGATTCGGTTTTACAGCAATAGCAAAAGATAAAGAAGGAAAGACTATATTATATTTTCCTGATTGGGAATTCACAGGAGTGGAAGATAAATCTCATTGGATAGAATACGATATATTTATTAAACAACAAAAAAATAAAGTTTTATGATTGGAGCAATTATATTTGTAATCTTATTAGGAGCCGGAGTATTTAAAATGGTATATGATCATCAAATAGTTAAAGACTTACAAAAGATTAGATCATTCCAAGATGATTTAAATGATGATACGATAGAGGAATAGTAAAATAAAAAATGTAGTTATGAAAATATTATTGTTATTAATGTTTCCTTTACTAACTGGCGGGGAATCTAGGGTTAAGACCACTCCCGTCCTCCCCATGATCAAACCTAAGGCACTAACGGTTACACTTACCACTTATACGGCTGATTCTCTCCAGACAGACAGTACCCCCTTTATTACCGCTAGTGGGTTTAAACTAGATAGTCTTAACCCACGTAAGCATCGGGTGATAGCTATTAGTAGAGACCTTAAGGCCAGATTTAAATTCGGATCTAGGGTGAGAATAACAAACGCAGGACAGTTTAATGGGGTTTATGTGGTGAGGGATCTTATGAATAAGCGCTTTAAACGCAAAATAGATATTCTAATTAATCCTAAAGATAAACACACTAAATTAACTAATGTGATTATTAATAAAATATAATTTGTATTGTCATAATTAGTTATGCATATTTAATCAAAGAAATAATGAGTGGACTAAGATATACTGCGAAAGTTTTTATCATGAAAGATTAGAGTTATTAAAAAACGGTAAATGAGTAGATATTTAGAGAAAAGTTTAAAGCTAACAAAGGTATGCACTAATACAAAGTCTATAGTTAAATGTGATTGTAAAAACGAAGACTGTAAATTAGTAAGATGGAAAATGATAGATCGCAAAGGGCATATAAAAAAGCCCAGCGCTGGGAAACGATCCGAAGGGGCCTAAAAAATATTATAAATACATATATGAATTGGAAACATGGCCACTCTAATTTTAATTAATAGCCCTATAAAAAGAAAGGCTTATATTTGTATAAACAAAAAGAAAATAGAATATGAATCCAAGTACAGTAGTTATGGCCTTAGGTTGGTTTTTTCTAATATTAAATTTCGTATGGCCAAGTAAGAAGTGGGGAGGAGTGGCAATAAAAATTGCCTTGTCATCGATAAGTTTAGGCATCTTCTTGGCAGGTGCTATTTACACATTTATAAAATAAATTTTTCATGAAAGATTTTGAAGACTACAGTTTTGAATCAGGTGACGAGTATGCAGATATATTGATTAATAACCTAATAGCATCAGATGATTTAAATGAGGAACTTCCTGAGGATTTGATTAAGTACTGGGCTGAGGAGATAAGGAAGATCTGTAATGAGAGGTACTCCCTCTACATTAAAGGAGAGGCTGATGACTACAGGTTATACGAAAGAGATATGCTAGACACCTACAAGGAGGCAAGCCTGAGAGCAACACAAGAAATTATAAATGATCTTGTTGATAAGGGTGAAGTACAGATGGCAATAAATGAAGGAGGAGAGATTGTATATGGTTCTAAGGATTGGGATTGGCTTAAGAAAAAAACTAAAAGAAAAAAATAATAGCATATGGCAAAGGCAATACTAGAATTTGATCTTAATGAACCAGAAGATAGGAATGAACACGAAAGAATGCTGAAGTCTCTAGATCTGTGTCTTGCTCTGTGGGATATGGATCAGTATCTTAGGAGTCAGACCAAGTACAATGAGTCTCTAACTCAAGAACAGTGGGATGTACTAGATGAAACTAGAACTAAGTTGTATGAGATTATGAATGCAAAAGCAATATCACTTGATGATTTATTAAAATAAAAAACTAAGTACTTTAAATAAAAGTTATGAATAATCTTGGTTATGCTTGTATCAATACGTCACTACCTGGAAGAACCACTAATAGAACTATGCGTAAGGCCACTCTGGACCAAAAGGGAATAGGGTATCAATCTCAATTGGCACTTCAAAATGTATCAGACCTTATCTATATTTTAGAGTGGAACAGATTTAACAAGATCTCATTCTTTAGGATGAGTAGTGACATGATACCTTGGGGCAATACCATTGATCTAGAGACACTACCTGACTACAAGAAGATTGCAAAAGAACTTAAAAAAGCTGGAGACTTTGCTAAGTT